>JAABUM010000274.1_pt1 | contig 100161 bp, 92 predicted proteins | sample 5559161 | NCBI WGS metagenome assembly JAABUM01 (sample SAMN10711868, study PRJNA513369) | rock metagenome | isolation source: Antarctica rocks | place: Antarctica: Victoria Land, Siegfried Peak nord
CCTGGGCTGACGCCGCCGTGGCGCTGGCGGCCGACTCGCTCGCCACTGGCGACAAGGGTCAAATCGGTGGCTCGGATCTGTTCCGGGTGCTGGTGCACCTCGAAGCGGATCCCACCAACCTCACCGGTCCCGGTGTCGCCGGCCTGCACTTGGGGGCGCCGCTACCGGCCGCGCTCCGTCAGATGTTGTTGTGCGACTGTGAGGTGGTGCCGGTGTGGGAGATCCTCGGTAACCCGGTGGCGGTCGGGCGGGCACAGCGGATCGTGCCCCGCCGGGTCCGGCGATTGATCGAACACCGCGACAAAGGCTGCCGGGTACCGGGTTGCGGGCAGAAACGGTGGCTGCACATCCACCACATCGTGCACTGGGAAGACCTCGGACTCACCGACCCCGACAACCTCATCTGCCTCTGCCACCGCCACCACCGCCTCCACCACCTCGGACTCCTACCCATCACCGGCACCGCCGGCGACCTGACCGTCCGTGACCGGCATGGCCGAGAGCTCCAACCCGCCGGACAACCACAGACCATCCCCGCCGCAACCGAACCGGCCGACGCCGCCACCGACCTCGGTCTCGACCCAGTCGACTACCAGCACCCACCCGGCGAACGCCTCCAACCCAAATGGATCGACTTCGCCCCCAACGTCACCCACCCGGAACGCGAACCCGCAGGCGCCGGCACCGGCAGCCGCTCGCCATGACCGGCCGCCAACGGCAGCCCACGTGCCCCACCTGATGAGCCGACGGCCCGACAAGGCGGTGTCCTCTAGTTTCCGGCAAGACTGCGACGACTGGTGTTTGTCGCCGTCAGCGGGAAGACGCCCTGGCCCGGACGAAGGGGATCGAGTCATGAGCACGACGGTGGGTGGGGCTTTGCTCCAGCCGTTCCCTCAACGCGCCAGGCTGGAACGATGACGGTGCGATGTTCGACTGGCTGATCGGAGACTGGCGCACCCTCGGCGTTCTCGTCGTGGCCACCTTGGCGATCTACGTGTTCGCATCGGCGACGGAGCGGTTCAGCGGCTTGCGCACCCTGGCCGAGATGTCGGCGTTCGACTTCGTGGTGGCGGTGGCCATCGGCGCCACGGTCGGCCGGACGGCTACTGGGGCGATCAGCGTGGTGCAGGGGTGCGCGACCATGCTGACGTTCGTGATCGCCCACCGGATGGTCGGCTGGCTGCGGCTGCGTTGGCCGCAAAGCCAAGTGGTGCTCGGCCAGGACCCGATCGTACTGATCGTCGACGGCGAGCTGCGCGACGACCGCTTGACCCAAGCCCAGCTGACCGACGCCGAGGTGTTCTCCATCCTGCGCCAGCACCAGATCCGCTCGGTCGATGACGTCGAGCTGATGGTGCTCGAGAGCAGCGGCCGGTTCTCGGTCTTCCGCCGCGAGGACCAGCCCATCGACCCCCGCCTGACCAAGGACCTCGACCCCAGCGACGGTTAGTTGGCCGTCCGGGTCGCAACACCCTGCCGAGGTTCTACCTGCTCGACTTGCAGAGGGACCACACCAGCGCGCCTGGAACGCCGTCCCACAGTGCGGTGGCGGCGTCGGCCACCTCGGCGAACATGCCCGAGGTGGCGATGACCATCGGCGCCTCCAGGCAGTCGAGCACCTCCAAGCCGGCCGCGGCGAACGCTCGGAGGTAGGTGCCGTGCAGGTGCACGTAGTTGCGGACTGAGGCCAGTCCCCGGCTGGTCGGGAAGAGCGCCTGTCCTTGGATCGTCACGAAGGTGGGGTGAGCGTCGGTTACCACGATGCGCCCGCCGTGTCGCACCACCCGGGCCAGCTCGGCGATGGCCGGCGCCGGGTCGGTGAGGTGGGTCAGGGCTAGGGAGCAGATCGCGACATCGAAACAGCCGTCGGCCACCGGTAGGCGCATCAGGTCGCCGATGGCAAAGGCCGCCCCGATCTCCGATAGGCGGGCGACGTCGAGCATTGCCGGGGAACCATCAATCCCGACAGTCGCGTGCCCAGATGCTGCCAGCCTTCGCGCCTGGCGCCCGGTGCCGCACGCCGCGTCCAATGCGACTCCCGCCGGCACATCCGCAAGCACCGATTCGACCAACGGTTCCTCAGCATCTATGAGCGCGTTGGCCACCGAGTCGTAAGTGGGTGCCCACGCCGCGTACCCCTCTGCCACGTCCAATTCGGGCACGTGGAAGCCCGTCGACAGGCGCTCATCGTCGAAATCGTGGGCCCACCTGCGGATGGCGTCGACCCGCTGATGACGGAACTCGTCATCCTCGTCCAGCAGGTGCCTGAACAGCGACGCCCCTTCGACACCCAAGAGCAGGTCCCCATAGCGAATGGTTCGATTCACGCCGGCGAGTCTCGCGCCACAGCCGCGCCGCCCCTATGGGGTGAGGACGGTGCGCAGCCCGCGGCCGGCGGTCAGATCGGCGACGGCCTGGTTGATCTCGGTGAGCGGCCGGCGCATCGTCACCATGGACTCGAGATCGAGCAGGCCGCGCCGGTAGAGGTCGAGGAAGCGGGGAACCTCGCGGTGGGCGCTGGCCGAGCCGAGCAGGGTGCCGGCCAGGCGCTTCTCGGTCAGCATCAGCATGACCCGGCTCACCGCCAACTGGTCATCGATCGGTCCGGCTCCGACCAGCACGGTCACCCCGCCGGACCGGCAGGCGTCGACCCCGGTGGCGACCAGGGCCGAGGAGCCGACGGCGTCAAAGGCGGCGTCTACCCCCTGCCCGCCGGTGAGCCGGTGGCAGGCGGAGACCACATCCTCGGCCGTCGGGTCGACGGCGTCGGTCGCGCCGAAGCCGGCGGCCATATCGCGCCGTGAGGCGACAGGGTCCGAGACGATGATCCGGGCGGCCCCGGCGATGCGGGCGCCCTGCACGATGGCCACGCCGATGCCGCCGAGACCCATGACCAGCACCGACCACCCAGGATCGACCCGCGCCACGTTGAACACCGCACCGACACCGGTCTGCACCGCGCAGCCGAGAACGGCGATGACACCGAGGTCGACATCGTCGGGCACCTTCACCGCCCCCGTCTCCAGCACCACGACCTGCTCGGCAAACCCGCCCACACCGAGGCCTTGGTACACCACTTGCCCGTCACGACGCAGCCGGGTGGTGCCGTCGGGCAACGTCTGGGTCAGCAGCGTGGTGGCGTTGACGCAGGCCATGGGCTGGCCGCGCAGACAGGCCGGGCACCGGCCGCACGACGGGATCGGGGTCAGCAGCACGTGGTCGCCGGCGGCCAGAGACGTCACGCCGGGGCCCACCTCGCGCACCACGCCGCTGGCCTCATGGCCGAGCACGACCGGCATGGGCGCCGGCGCCTGCCCACTCATCACCGACACGTCGCTGTGGCACAGCCCGCAGTGGGAGATCTCGACCTGAACCTCCCCGGGACCAGGGTCGAGCAGTTCGACGGCGCCGTCGACGTGCAAGGGTTGGCCGGGTTCTTCGAGTACGGCGGCTCGCATGAGCGGCGAGCCTGCCACGGACTCGGTTACGTCCGCCGAGTCGACCCGTTCAGGCCGGCGGCAGGAACTGGGCGACGATGCGCTCGGGAAGCTTAAGCAGCTGCTTGGGGGACGCCTCCATGGTCAATTGCTGCCAGAGCACCGCCGGACCGATCAGCGCCAGGAGCTCGACATCGGTTGACGCAGGCAGATCGCCTCGCTCGACGGCGGCGGCGATCATGTGGCGCAGGAACCGTCGGCGGTCAGTGACGAACACTCGCTCGAACTCCCGTTGCAACTCCGGATGGCGGACCTTCTCGGTGGCCACGGCCGCCATGATCGGACCGTCCACGCCGGCCAGCGACCGGGCCATGCCGTCAAGGAAGGCCAGCAGGTCGGCGCGGATGTCGCCGCTGTCGATCATGGGCACCTGGTCGCAGCCGTGGGTTCGGACGGCTTCGACCACCACCTCGGCCTTGTCGGCGAAGCGGCGGTAGAGGGTGGCCTTGCCGATGCCGGCCCGCTGGGCGATGCCTTCCATGGTCATGCCCTGGTAGCCGTTGGTGACCAGCAGGTCGAGGGCGGCGTCGAGGATCGCCTGGTCGACTTCCTCCGAACGCGGGCGTCCCCGGCGGGCCTCCGCTTCGGCAGTCGCAACCGGCGACGCCGGCCCCGGTGATGTCATGGCAGGGGAACCTCGTCGGCCGGAACGATCCGATCAGATCCGGTGGTGACCAGATCCGGGTCCGCGGTCGCGCCGCCAGGAGCCGGTCGCGTGGCTTCGGAGGCTGGGACCTTGTCGCCCTTGGCGGGGCCGGCCATCCGGGCCTCGTAGGCGGCTTCGGGGTCCGAGGCTCGGTGCGGGAGCCACACCAGAACCCCAATGGCGGCGATGGCCAGGATGACCGCGGCCACCATGACCGCAGTGTGCATCCCTTGGACGTACCCGTCCTTGGCGGCGGAGATGACCGGGTTGGCGAAGACCTTGGCGGGTGCGGGGACCTTCGGGTTCTCGAAGAAGCCCCTGGCCGCACCGATGGACTCGCTGGTCGGACCCAGGATCTTGGCGGGCACCTTGCCGGACAGGGTCGAGGTGACGTGGCTGGTGAACCGCGACGCCAGGATCGAACCGAGCACGGCCACGCCCACGGCGCCCCCGACCTGGCGGGTGGTGTCGTTCATGGCCGAACCGACACCAGCCTTGGCCCGGGGCAATGACCCCATGATCGAGTCGGTGGCAGGCGCCATGACGTTGCCCATGCCCAAGCCGAGCAGCATGGAGATGAGGATCACCTGCAGCGTGCTGCTGCCGACGCCCATGGTGGTGAACAGCAGCATCGACACGGCCACCACGGCCAAGCCGGCGGCCACGACCCGCTTGTTGCCGAGACGGTTGGTCAGCACGCCGGAGAGGGGGGCCGCCACCATGATCACCGCGGCCTGCGGGAGAAGCACGGCGCCGGCCTTGATGGTCGAGTAGTCGAGCACTGACTGGAGGTACTGGGTCAGCAGGAATATGGCGCCGAACAGCGACAGGAACGTGAGGGTGATGGCCCCGCTGGCCGCCGAGAACCGTGGGTTCTTGAAGAACTCCATGTCGAGCATCGGGTGGCTCGAGTGACGTTCCCAGGCGAAGAAGGCACCGAGCAGCCCGAATCCGATGGCCAGGCCCGCCAGGGTCTGGACCGAACCCCAGCCGTTGTCTGGAGCTTCAATGACAGCCCACAGGACGGCGGTCAAGCCGGCGATCGAGAGGGCGGCGCCCGTGGGGTCGAGCTTGGGGGCGGAGGGGTCACGTGATTCGGGGATCAGGAAGAATCCGAACACCAGGCCGGCGAGCACCAGCGGAACGTTCACCAAGAAGATCGAGCCCCACGAGAAGCGCTCGAGCAGCACGCCGCCGGAGATCGGCCCGATGCCAAGGCCCAACGCCGACACGCCGGCCCAGATGCCGATGGCCTTGGTGCGTTCCTTCGGATCCCGGAAGACGTTGGTCAGGATCGAGAGGGTGCTCGGCATGATGCAGGCCCCGCCAATGCCCATGAGCGCCCGGGTGAAGATCAGCATGGTGGCCGACGTCGCCAGTGCCGAGAGCACCGAACCGAGCCCGAACACCAACAGGCCGCCGGCCAGGAAGCGGTAGCGCCCGAACCGGTCACCCAAGCTGCCGGCGGTCAGCAGCAGGCCGGCGAACACGATGGTGTAGGAGTCGACGATCCACTGGAGCTGGCTGGCGGTGGCGCCCAGGCCGCCCTCGGCGCTGGTCTTGGCCAACGTCGGCAGCGCCACGTTCAGGATCGTGTTGTCGAGCACGATCACCACCAAGCTGACGCACAGCACCAGCAGGGTCAGCCACCGCCGCTTGTAGATGTGCTCCGGGTCCTGCATCCGTTCCCTGATGGCGTGCATCGTCAACTCCCTGGATCTACTTACGAAACGATGCCGTTCCGTTTCGTAAGTAGACACCGGTGGCGGTGGGCTTGCAACCCGACATCCGTCACATGTTTCCTGGCGCCAGCTCGACAGGCCTCGCCGGCGCCGGCTTCGCCATGAAACCGACGCCCTCGAAGCTGCTCCGGCTGGCGCCTACGCAGCTGCGCCATCGCCTGACCATTCCGGCGCTGGCTTCGCCACGAAACCCACGGCCTCGGAGCTGCTCCGGCTAGCGCCTACGCCGCCGGGCTATCGCCTGATTGCGCCGGCGCGTGCCGTTTCAGCGCGGCCGCCCCTTGGCCAGTTCGGCGCGGACGGCTTCGTACATCGGCTTCGGGCGGAGCCGGGCGTCATACAGCAGCGGGTCGGTGCCGGGCTCGATGAAGCGGTCCAGCCACGTGTGGCCGTCGTCCAAGCCCCAGAAGGTCACCGATCCACATCTCGGCACATCGAGGCAGGTCCGGACCACCCGAGCCGCCCACCGAGCTTGGGTCGCCTCGTCGAAGCGCCGATCCTTGGTGGCCGGGACCAGCGGAACGTCGAGCTCGGTGATGTCGACGGCGACGCCCAATGCCGTGAGCTGGCGCATGGTGGAGGCCAACAGGGCCCATTTCGGTTCACCGAGGGTGAGGTGGGCCTGCAGGCCCACACGGTCGAGGGGCACGCCTTGGGCCTTCAGGTCGGTCACCAACTGCACCAGCGACGCCGCCTTGCCAGGCAGGTATTCGGTGAGCGACTCGTTCAGCACCATCTCCGCTTCCGGCCAGACCTCCTTGGCCATGCGCAGCGCCTCGGCCACCCAACCGGGCCCGAGCACCTCGAAGAAGTGGTTGGCCGGCTCCAGGCCGCCGCCCGTGGCCAGCGGCTCGTTCACCGCATCCCAACGGTCGATGCGCCCCCGGTAGCGATCGTGCAGGAAGGTGAAGTGGTCGCGCATGGCCGCCAGGAGGGCGGCGGGATCCTGGATGGCGCGGATCCAGTCGGGCAGCACGTCCCTGATGCCCGGCGGGTCCCAGAAGAAGTGGGTCGCAGTGGTGGTCTGGTGGTGGCGCTTGGCGAAGTCGAGCAGCCGGTCGGCGGGCCCGACCTCCCACCGATCAGGCGCCGGGTGCACGCTGCTGAACAAGAACTCGGTCTCGAAGCTCACCCCGGAGAACTGCGCGGCGGCCAACCGGCTGCGCTCGGGAGGGTCCAGGGCGCCCACCGACCCGATCATCAAGTGGTCGCGTGCGGCCAGCACTCGCAAGGGGGCGGTGTCCGCGGCCGAGCGAGGAGAGCCGCTCGAGCAGCCGGCGACGCTGGCCGCCACCAGCCAGAGCACCACCACAGCTGAGATCAGGCGCACCATCACACGAGGCAGCTTTCCATACCCCTATTTCACAGGCGTCTCTCAGGCACCTGACAGGCGAACCGGAGCAGTCGCGCCTAGAACCTCCCAGGTGGCTGGCACCGTTGTCCAAGACTCCGCTCGCATCCTGGTCGTCGACGACGAGGACAACATCCGGGACTTGCTGGCCACCGCCCTGCGCTACACCGGCTTCGACGTGGCCACCGCCGACACCGCCTTCGCCGCCCGCCAGCAAGCCACCTCCTTCCTGCCCGAGCTGCTGCTGCTCGACGTGATGCTGCCCGACGAGGACGGCATGGCGCTGTGCCGGCGCCTGCGCCAGGACGGCGTGCGGGCGCCAGTGATCTTCCTGACCGCCAAGGACGCCACCGAGGACAAGGTCCGGGGCCTCACCGTGGGCGGCGACGACTACATCACCAAGCCGTTCAGCCTGGAAGAGGTGGTGGCCCGCATCCGGGCGGTGCTACGCCGCACCCGCGACAACCAGGATGAGGATCGAAGTCTCCGCTTCGACGACCTGGAGCTCAACGAGGACACCCACGAGGTCTTCCGCGACGGTCACTCCGTGGCGCTCTCGCCGACCGAGTTCAAGCTGCTGCGCTACCTGCTGTTGAACCCCGAACGGGTGCTGTCCAAGGCCCAGATACTGGATCACGTGTGGCAGTACGACTTCGACGGTGACGCCAATGTGGTGGAGACCTACATCTCCTACCTCCGCAAGAAGATCGACCGGGGCGGCCGGCCCCTCCTGCACACCGTGCGCGGAGTGGGCTACAGCCTGCGCCTGCCCCGCGCCTAAGGCGCGGCTGGTGCCCATCGGTCGGAACTGGCTAACGCTGTGGCGAGGGCGCAAGGGGCGACGCGCCCCGACCATGCGGCGGCGGCTGGTGGTGGTGCTCGTCACCCTGGCCGCCCTCGGCATGGCAGTGGCCGGGCTGGTGGTCACCGCCCAGCTGCGGACGTTCCTGCTCGATCGGGTCGACGCCCAACTGACCGGGGTGGGCGCCGGCCGGGGATCGGCCTTCGGCAACGGCGGCGGGGTCACCTTCCCTCCAGGTTCGGGCAACGGCTCCGATCGTGACGATCGTGCCCGGCAGGCCTTGCGGCTCTTCCTGGCCGACGCGTCACCCGACGGAAAGGACATCGTCGTCGACGCCCGGTCGGTGCACGTCGGTAAGGATGTGGCTCTCCCTCACCTGGTTCCGTCGGCGCTGGTGGCCCACGCCAGCACGGTGGACGCGGCGGCCCGACCGTTCACGGTTGGCAGCACCACCTCCTCTGATCGGTACCGCATGGTCGTGCGCCAACGCAGCGACGGGACGCTCAGCATCGTCGGGGTGTCCTTGAACGACGTCGACGACACGGTGAGCCGGTTGATCCTGATCGAGGTGCTGGTGGGGGCGTCGGTGCTGGTGGCGCTGGCCGCCATCGGGCTGTGGGCGGTGCGGCTGGGGCTGCGGCCGTTGGAGCGGATGGCCACCGCCGCCGGCGACGTGGCCGAAGGTGACGGGTCTTGGCGGATCGAACCGGCCGACGACCACTCCGAGGTCGGCCGGTTGGGCAAGGCCTTGAACACCATGCTCGGCCGGTTGGAGCGGTCCTTCGCCGCCCAGCGCCAATCCGAGGAACGGCTGCGGCGGTTCCTGTCCGACGCTTCCCACGAGCTGCGCACACCGCTCACGTCGATCCGCGGCTACGCCGAACTGTTCCGCCGGGGAGCGGCCGAGCGACCCGACGACCTGGCCAAGGTCATGAGCCGCATCGAAGCCGAGTCCGCACGCATGGGGGTGCTGGTCGAGGACCTGCTGGTCCTGGCCCGCCTCGACGAGCAGCGCCCGCTCGATCTCACCTCGGTCGATCTGACGACAGTGGTGGCGGACTCGGTGGCCGACGCCCGTGCCGCCCAACCGGAGCGGGAGTGGGCCTTGACCGCGCCACAGCGGGTCGTCATCACCGGGGCCGAACCGCAGCTCCGCCAGGTCATGGCCAACCTGCTGGCCAACGTCCGGGCCCACACCCCGGCCGGCTCACCATGCGAGGTCGAGCTCACCGCCGCCGACGGCATCGTGCGCCTCAGGGTCAGCGATCACGGCCCCGGAGTGAACCCCGAGCTGGCCGGGCGGATCTTCGAACGGTTCACCACCGCGGAGGCCGGCCGCACCCGCCCGTCCGGTCAGGAGGCGGGCGGGACGGGACTCGGGCTGTCGATCGTCGCCGCCATCGTCAAGGCCCACGCGGGCACGGTGACCCTGACCGACACGCCGGGCGGCGGCGCCACCGTCACCGTCGAACTCCCGGTAGACGGCCCCGCCGAACCGGGCGCCACCGGCGCGGCCGCGCCCGGCCGAGTGTTTGGTGAAAATCGTCGCTGAGCGACGACAACCACTCGCTACGGCCACGATCCGGTTACAGGTGGAGGATGATGAACCCCGTGATGTCCCGATGACGGCCGTGGCCACGGCGCCGGATGCGACCGCCGGCGAGCCCGAAGAGCTCGACCCCGGCCGCTGGGTGACCCTGGTGATCGCCATCACCGCGGCGTTCATCGTGGTGCTCGACAACTCGGTGCTGAACGTTTCGATCCCCACCATCGTCCGCGAGCTGCACACCACCCTTCCCAGCGTCCAGTGGGTCATCACCGGCTACGCCCTGACCTTCGCCGCGCTGCTGATCATCGGCGGCCGGCTCGGCGACGCTTACGGGCACCGGCGCGTCTTCATCGTCGGCGTGACGTTGTTCGGCACCGGCTCGCTGCTCGCCTCGGTCTCGACGTCGGTCGGCCAGCTGATCCTCGGCGAAGCGGTGATCGAAGGCATCGGTGCCTCGCTGATGATGCCCACGACCCTGGCCATCCTGTCGGCCACGTTCCGCGGCCACCAACGGGCCAGGGCGTTCGCGGCGTGGGGCGCCACCGCCGGCGTGGCGGCGGCGTTCGGGCCGGTCGTCGGTGGATGGCTGACCACCAACTACTCGTGGCGCTGGTCGTTCCGGATCAACGTGATCGTCGCCCCGCTGGCCGTCATCGGAGCGCTGGTGTTCATGAAGCACACCGCCAGCTCGGCGCGGCGCATCCGCATCGACGTTCCCGGCGCGCTGCTCGTCGCGTCGGGGATGTTCCTCCTCGTCTTCGCGCTGAGCCAGGGCGGCGTCTACGGCTGGTGGGAGCCGTTGAAGACGCTGAGCGTCGTCGGGCACCCGCTGTGGCCGGTCAGCCGGCCGGTGTCGGCCATCCCTGCCCTGTTCGCCGTCGCCGCCGTGATCCTGGCGTTCTTCGTGTGGTTCGAACTGCGGATCGAACGGGCCGGTCGCGACCCGTTGTTCGAGTTCGCCCACCTGAAGTTGCGGACCTACCGGTACGGGCTGATCACGGTGGCGGTGGTGGCCATGGGCCAGCTCGGCCTCAGCTTCGTGCTGCCGATCTTCCTGCAGGACGCCAAGCACCTGAGCGCCGCCACCAACGGCCTCTGGATGCTGCCGACCGGCCTCTTCGTGATCGTCGGGGCGCAGGTCGGTGGGGCGCTCACGCAGCGCTTCACCACGACGGCGGTCGTGCGGGTCGGACTGTTGCTGTACGCCGCCGGCATCCTGCTGATCCTGCGGGTGGTATCGCTCGGCATCACCGTCTGGGACCTGGTGCCGGGACTCGCCCTGTACGGGGCCGGCATCGGCTTCGCCGGCGCCCAGCTCACCAACGTGATCCTCTCGGAGATCCCGCTGGAGGGCTCGGGCGGGGCGAGCGGGGCGAACAGCACGGTGCGCCAGGTCGGCAGCGCGCTGGGTGTTTCGGTGATCGGCTCGCTGCTCACCGTCCAGACGATCAGCGCCGCCAGTCACCAGATCCGGGTGTCGTCGTTGACGGCGGCGGCCAAGGCGCAGGCCATCAGCGGCGTCCACCAGGCCAGCTCGGGGTACGCGCCGCTCAAGTCGCTCAGCGCGCATGACGGGGCGGTGGTCAGCCGCGCCATCGAGCACGGCGTGATCACCGGCACCCGGGTCGCCCTGCTGTTCGCGGCGGCCGTCGTGGCCTTGGGCGCCCTGGTCTCGCTGCTCATCCCCACCGGTGCCCCACGCTCAGAAGGTGCCACGGCGACGAGCGAGGGCCCAGAGCCGCTGGTGGCGGACCGCGAGCCGACGCTGGTAGGCGGTGAGGCATGAACGACCCAGCGCCCGCTGGTGCCCGCGGTCTGGCGCGGGTCGTCACCATCTCCGCCACCTACGGCGCCGGAGGGGTAGTGGCCGCGCCTTTGCTGGCTCGGCGCCTGGGGTTGCGGTTCGTCGACCGGCTGGTCGACCCGCGAGGCGAGTCGGGGCATCCCAGTGAGGAGCGGGTGTCCGAAGCGGAGCGAGACGAGGAACCGCCGAGCCTCTTGTTGCGCGGCCTTTCCCTGCTGGGCGCCACCTGGAACCTGCCGGCCACCCGTGAGGACGAGGATTCCCCCGACCGGTTGCGGGTCGCCCTGAAGGCGAACTTGGAGGAGCTCGTCGCGGCCGGCGGGGCGGTGATCCTGGGTCGGGGCGCCGCCGTCGCGCTAGGCCGCCGGCCAGGAGCGTTCCACGTCCGCCTCGACGGTCCTCTCGAACGGCGAGCCCGCCGGGGGGCAGCCTGGGAAGGCGTCGATCTGGAAACGGCCCGGGATCGCATGGCCAACGCCGACGCTGTCCGCTCCCGCACCGTCCAGCGGCTCTACGGGAAGGACCCGGCCGATCCGTCGCTCTACCACCTGGTGGTCGACGCCACCGCCTTGCGCCTGGACCCCCTGCTCGACGTCATCGTGACAGCGTCTGATGCGGCGTGGCGCTATGACGAAACGCGGATCCAGGCCGACGTCGCCGAGGTCCGCGCCAGGCTGCAAGGACCCGCCGGCGGCTGACGTCCGCGGAGCAGACGCCTCAGCTCCGGGTGGCCAACTCCGCGTCGGTCCAGAAACCGGGCAGGGGGCGGTTGGTCAAGCCACCTTGGGCGTAGACAGCGAGCCGTTGCTGACCTGAGTCCGACAGCATCTCGACGGCGTCGTGAACCGGCCAGCGGCCACCGGACCTTCCGTCCTGGTGGTGGGTGGGAACCAGGTGGTGGAGCGCGTTGTCGCCCGCACTGCGCGCCGGCGGCAAGTACGTCGTCAACAGGATGAGCGGCGGGAGGCCGGTGGCCGCGGCCGCAGCCGCGGCGAGCACGCTGGCCCGGCCGAGGCACTTCCACAGGGTGTCGGTGCGGATGAGGCCCCTCCGAGGGGTTGTGAACGCTCCGGTGACGTCGAACCACCAGGGGTTCCCGTCACGGTCCTCGGCCACCAGGTCGATGGTGATCCCCAGACGCGCCACCTTGTGCTTGCGCTTGCACACCACGAAACCGGTCCCATCGAGGACCTGCTCGGCCAGGGCGAGCGCGGCCTTGCCCTCCTGGGTCGCCCGGGCTTGGAAGTCGCCGCCGGCGGCGAGCCCCGGCGCGACTGGCGGCTCCTGGTCCGGTAGCAGGTCAGGCGCCACATCCTGTATTCGCGTCCGGGCGATGGCGAGGTACTCCGTGTCAGTGTCGTAACCCACCCAACGGCGACGACGCTTCTTGGCGGCCACGGCCGTGGTACCCGAGCCGAGGAACGGATCGAGCACCAGGTCGTCTCTGTAGGTGTAGAGGTCGATCAACCGGCTGGGCAGATCGACCGGGAAAGGAGCGGGGTGACCGACGCGCTTGGCCGATTCGGGCGGCAGCTCCCAGAGGTCGAGGGTCGCCTGCATGAAGTCGTCGTTGCTGATCCAGGGCTCCGAGGGCAGGCCGGACTCCCGGCGCCTGGACTGTGGGACGGCTCTGTCGAAGCGCCCCTTGGACGCGATGATCACGCGCTCGGTCAAGTCCCTCAGGACAGGGTTGGCCGGAGAGCCGAACGATCCCCAGGCGCAGTTCCCACCGGCGCCATCGGCCTTCTTCCACACCACCTCCCCCCTCAGCAACAGTCTCAGATCGTCCTGCAGGATCCTGATCACGTCCGCCGCCAGCGACCGGTATGGCTTACGCCCGAGGTTGGCCACGTTTACGGCGATGCGACCGCCAGGCTCGAGCACGCGCTTGCACTCGGCGAAGACCTCCCGCAGGAGCTCGAGGTACTCCACGTACGTACCCGGCACACCGTCCGCCGCGAGGTCGGCTTCATAGGCCTTGCCGGCGAAGTACGGCGGTGAGGTCACCACCAGGGCGACGCAGTTGTCGGGCAGCACATCCATGTTGCGCGAATCGCCAAGCACCACCGGATCGTCAAGCTCGAACGGGGGCTTCACGTCGTCATCGGTCGACAGCTCCGGGGTGGGGAACCGGTTGTAGAAGCCGGAGGCGTCGTGGCTCTCGCGCTTGCCGGACCCGAACGAGCTGGTGCTGGTCACCACCAGAAGGTACCGAGCCGGCCACTTGGGACAGGGCACCCAAGTCGTGCAGTTCGGGCGACGAACCGTCCGTCCGGTTCAGACCTCGGCGGTGTGACGGTCCATTATCCGCTTCGCATCGACCCCCGCCGGCAGGGTGCCAAAGGCGTGGCCCCAGTCGCCGTCGAGGCGAGTGCGGCAGAAGGCGTCGGCCACGGCCGGGTCCCCGAAGCGGACCAGCAGCGAACCCTGGAACACGAGGGCCATGGCTTCCACCAGCCGGCGGGCCCGGCGCTCGATGTCGTCGAGGTCGGCCAGCTCCTTGCCCAGCCGGGCCACCGCTTCATCCAGCCGGCTGTCGGCACCGGCGGCCAGGCCGACCTCGTCGAAGAAGGCTTCGACCGCTTCGGGGCTGCGGGCCATGGCCCGCAACACGTCCAGGCAGATCACGTTGCCGGACCCTTCCCAGATGCCGTTGAGCGGGCTCTGGCGAAACAGGCGAGGCAGACCCGACTCCTCCACGAAGCCGTTGCCGCCGTGGGACTCCAGCGCCTCGGCGGCGTGGACCGGCGCCCGCTTGCACACCCAGTACTTGACGACCGGTGTGGCCAGGCGCTGCAACAGCCGCTCGTGCGGGTACCCGTCGGCCGACTGGCCGCGGGCCACGGTGTCAAAGGCGCGGGCCAGCCGCAGGGCGGCGACGGTGGCGGCCTCGGACTCGATGGCCAGGTCGGCCAGCACCTGCTGCATGAGCGGCTGGTCGGCCAGCCGCTTACCGAACGCCGACCGGTGAGCGGTGTGGTGCAACGCCTGGGCGGTGCCTTGGCGCAGGATGGCGGTGGACCCGAGCACGCAGTCGAGTCGGGTGTGGTTGACCATCTCGATGATGGTGGGTACGCCCCGGCCCTCGTCGCCGACCCGCCACCCTGCCGTCCCGGCGAACTCGACCTCGCTCGAAGCGTTCGAACGGTCGCCCAGCTTGTCCTTGAGGCGTTGGATGCGGAAGGGGTTTCGGCTGGCGTCGTCCAGGATGCGGGGCACGGCGAAGCAGGTGAGACCGCCCGGCGCCCGCGCCAACACCAGGAACAGGTCGCTCATGGGTGCCGAGCAGAACCACTTGTGGCCGGTCAGGCGGTACTCGGTGCCGCCCAGCCCCGGGGCGGAGGGGGCGACCGGCTCGGCGCTGGTCGAGTTGGCCCGCACGTCGCTTCCCCCCTGCTTCTCGGTCATGCCCATGCCCGAGATGGCGCTGGCCTTGGCTGCGCCGCCGGGTCGAAGCGCCGGCTCGTAGGAGCGGGCGGTCAACTTCGGCTCCCACTGCGCTGACAGGGCGGGCGCGTTCCGCAGGGCCGGGACCACCGAGTAGGTCATGGAGATGGGGCAGGTGTGGCCCGCATCGGTCTGGGACCACACCACCATGCCGGCGGCCCGCGCCACGTGCGCTCCCGGACGGTCATCGGCCCAGGGCGCGCCGTGCAGGCCGGCGCCGGTGGCGACCTCCATCAGCCGGTGGTAATAGGGGTGGTAGGTGACCTCGTCTATGCGGTGGCCGAAGCGGTCGTGGGTCTTGAGCTGCGGCGGGTTGGCGTTGGCCACCGTTCCCCACTCGATGGCCTCGGCCGAACCGGCCCGCCGGCCCAGGTCGGACAACGCTTCGGCCGCCCACCCCGCGCCCTCCCGTTCCACCGCCTCCACCAGCACGGTGTCGTCGGCGAACACGTCGTAGCCCTCCAGCGCCGGCGGCTGGTTGGTGACCTCGTGGGTGGCGGCGCCGGGATCAGCAGACATGGCGACCAGCGTACGAACCCCCTAGCTACCGTGTCGGGCCATGTCGAGCAGCGGCGGGACAGGCGGGACGAAGGCGATCATCGCCGCTTTCCTGGCCAACTTGGGGATCGCCATCGCCAAGTTCCTGGGCTTCCTGTTCACGGGATCCAGCTCGATGCTGGCCGAGAGCATCCACTCCGTAGCCGACACCGGCAACCAGGGGCTGCTGCTACTGGGCGGCAAGCGGGCCCAGCGCGAGGCCACGCCGGAGCACCCGTTCGGGTTCGGGCGCGAGCGCTACTTCTGGTCTTTCATCGTGGCCGTCGTTCTCTTCTTGCTGGGCGGGGCGTTCGCCCTCTTCGAGGGCTACGAGAAGGTCACCCACCCTCACGAGATCGAGTCGGCGCCCGTCGCCATCGTCATCCTGCTGCTCGCCATAGTGGCCGAGGGTTTGTCGTTCCGCACCGCCTTGCGGGAGTCGGCCGGCGAGCGCCACGGCCGTTCGCTGTTCACCTACATCCGGCGGTCCAAGAGCCCTGAGTTCCCCGTGGTGATCCTCGAGGACTTCGCCGCCCTGACCGGGCTGGCGTTGGCGTTGGCGGCGCTCGGGACGGCACTGGTGACGGGCAACGCCCGGTGGGACGGCGTGGGCACGCTGTGCATCGGGGTGCTGCTGGTGGTGGTCGCCGTCGTGCTGGCCGTCGAGATGAAGAGCCTGCTCATCGGGGAGTCGGCCAGCGCCGAAGTGCAGCGCCACATCACTGCCGCCATCGAGGGTGACGACCATGTGAACCGCGTCATCCACCTTCGCACCGAGCACCTCGGCCCCGACGAGCTGCTGGTCGGCGTCAAGGTGGCCTTCGCTCCTACCCTCGATGTGGCTACCCTCGCCGGCGCCATCGACCGGGTCGAAGCCGCCGTTAGGGACAAGGTGCCGTCGGTGCGGTTGCTCTACGTGGAACCCGACCTGGACCGCTCGGCGGCCGGCGCCGCCGAGGCTACGGCGCGAAACCCGACCCGCTAGGTCGACATTCGGCGGAGGCGCCCGTAGGGTAGGCGGAAGACCCGAACAAACCGACGAGAGGAACCAGAACATGGCAGTTCGACTGGGCGACGAAGCCCCCGACTTCACCGCTGACAGCACCGAAGGCACGGTCCACTTCTATGACTGGAAGGGCGACAGTTGGGCGTTGCTCTTCTCCCACCCCAAGGACTTCACGCCGGTCTGCACCACCGAACTGGGTGCGGTGGCCGGGCTAAAGCCCGAGTTCGACAAGCGCAACGTCAAGATCATCGGGCTGTCGGTCGACCCTGTAGACAGCCACCAGGGTTGGAAGGGCGACATCAAGGACGTCACCGGGAACGAGCTGAACTTCCCCCTGGTCGCCGACGATGACCGCCAAGTCGCCAACGCCTACGACATGATCCACCCCAACGCCAACGACACCCTCACCGTGCGCTCGATCTTCGTGATCGGTCCGGACAACAAGGTGAAGCTCACGTTGACCTACCCGGCTAGCACCGGTCGCAACTGGCAGGAGATCCTCCGGGTCATCGACTCCTTGCAGCTCACCGCCAACCACCAGGTGGCGACCCCTTCGGACTGGAAGCAGGGCGAGGATGTGATTGTCTCCCCCGCCGTGTCGGACCAGGACGCCAAGTCCAAGTACGGCGACTTCGACGCCAAGAAGCCCTACCTCCGCACGGTCCCCCAGCCCAGCTGACCGCATTCCGCGAGTCGCCAGTGCGAGGGCCGATACCCCCAAAGGTGTCGGCCCTCGTGCGCTTCTAGGGTGGCGACATGGTTGTGGCACCGGAGGTGGTGGCGGACGGTGAGCACGTGGCCGAACTGGAACAGCGCTTCCTGCGCCTCTGAGGACCCGCGCGCATAGGTCGCCGGTTTCCGCGCCGGATAGTGAAACTCGCCAAGCTGCGCTCGGCTAATGAGCCGCTGTGCTCTTGGGCCGCCTCCCTCTCGGCTCGGCTCCTCGGACCTCGCCTATCGGCTCGGCTCCTATGCGGCCTGATCGGGCGGAAACTCGAGGGGATGGGGCGAAATGCCCGGATCGTCCCGGTGACGAAGAGTGTCGGGCCCGGTAGATTGACCACTGAGAGAGGTGGAAGCCCCTGATGACAGCCCCGAGCGGGCCCGGATCGCCGGACCGCTACCCGTACAAGACGCCCAGGTGGATCCTGTGGGTAGTAGGAGTCGTGTCGGTCGCCGCCGTCATCGCCGCCTTCCTGGTGGGACCGAAGGACGAGCCCAAGCCGCGGGCATCCCAATCGTCGCCCGCTCCGTCCACCGAGGTCGCCACCACCTCGGGCCGGTCGACCACCACCTCCCCGCGCTCGACGACCACGACCACCACCGCTCCGATCACCGGCGCGCCACCGACGACACCGTCCACAACCGCGGCGCCCACGACGGCACCGCCAACCACGGCACCACCCACGACGGCACCGCCGGCCACTGCACCACCCACGACGGCACCGCCGGCCACTGCACCACCCACGACGGCACCGCCGGCCACTGCGCCGGCCACCGTCGCCCTCACCTCGTGCCGGGTGGAGGGCGGCAGGACGATCATCGCCACCGGCACCCTGACCAACCCCGGCGGCCAGGAACGTCGCTTCCGGGCCAATGCGGTGGCCACCGACCAAGCCGGCAATGCGGTGACAAGCCTCTCGGTCGAGCTCGATGCGGGGCCGGGAGCCACGGTGCCCTGGACGATCAGCCAGAATATCGACGACGCCACCGCCAGCCGGGTCTCGTCGTGCCGGGCCGGCGGCGTGACCCCGCTGTGAACGACGTCAGCCTCGCCGACTGACCCGGCGTACCTCAAGGAGCCGACCCGGCCGACTTCCATCAGGCGAGGCGACCCAAGAGCACGGCGGCTTGTTCGCCAAGCGCAGCTCGGCGACTTTCACCGTCGGGCGCTGAAGCGGGCGACCTATCCGCACAGGCCTCAATTTAAGTCAAGCTGGTACCCCGGATGACGTGCCGGCCAGCACGGCACCGAAGGCCGTCGCCCAACCCTCAGCCCTGATGCCCAGCAGCCGGCGCATCCGCTCGGCGTCGGCGACAGCCGCTTCGTGGCCCGGGTCTTCCAACCGCTCCGTGACGGCCACCAACGCCACCCGGGTCATCAGTTGAGCCAAGCGGTCCTGCGTGCTGTCGGCCCGTGACCGCGCCTCCGCCGCCCAGCCGCGGCCGGCAGGGTCACCACCGCCGGCCAGGACCAGGGCCAGGGCCACCTCGGCCATCACCAGATCGAGATAGGTGGCCCGCTGGCTGTCAAAGGTGGAACGGGCGACGCGCTCGGCTTCTTCCGGGCGGCCGGCGGCGGCCAGCAGCAGCGCCCCCGGGCCACCGGCTTCCGGCTCCTTGACCGTGTCGATCGAGGTCGACGAATTCAAACCGAGGAAGGAGCCGCCGTGGTCACTGTCACCCTTCTGCAACGCGGCCAGCGCCAGCGCCACCATCAAGGTCATCTCATTCAGCTGCGCGGCGACGCCCTTGAACCGGTCAGCGAGCTGTTCGCTCCAGTGGCTGGCCAACTCGGCATCACCGGCCTGGACGCCGATGGTCAGGGCGACGGCGTCGAGCATGCCGGCGGTGGGGGCGCCCTGGATGGCGTCCAGTTGTGGGCGCGCCCCTTCCAACGCGGACAGCCCGTCGGCCACCCGGCCGACCATGGCCAGCGCCCGGGCGTTGACGGAGGCCGCTTGGGTCAGGCCGAATCCGTCGCCCAGCCCGAGGAACAGCTCGAAGGCTTCGGTGCTGGTCTCGGCGGCGGCGTCGGTCTGGCCGGCCCACAACCGCAGGCTCGCCACCAGGATCGTCATGATGCCGGTGGCCCACTTGTCGCCCCGCTCGCGGGCCTCGGCCAGGATCGGTCCGGCGATGGCCTCGGCTTCTTCGACCCGCCCCTGCTGCATGCGGACGAAGCCCAACAAGCCCATGGCCCAGGCTTTTCCCACCGCATCACCGACCTCGCCAAAGGCCGCTACCGCCTTTTGCAACCGCTCGTCAGCGTCTGTCAGTCGGCCCTGCACAAAGGCGATCCAGGCCAGGTTTTGCAGAGCCCAACCGTCGCCCTGACGGTCCTGGCAGGAGCGGAATGCCCGCTGCGCGGCCAGCACCGACCGCTCGGCATCGGCCAAGTTGCCCGAGAACAGCTGCGTCATGCCCTGCAGGCGCAGGGCTTCGGCCAAGCCCGCTTCGTCGCCGATCTGCTCGAAGCGGCCGACGGCGTCGGCCAGCATGTCCAGCGCATCGTTCAACCGGCCCCGCTTCTGGGCGATCTCCCCCAACCGCACCACCGCGCACGCTTCCTGGGCGGTGTCGCCGGAGGCGGCCGCTTCGGCCCGGACCGATTCCGAATCGACTTGGGCCTGGTCCAGCTCCCAGGCCTCGGTCCTGGTCGTCGCCCGGCCCAGCAGCAGCTCTCGCCGGCGGGGTGACGGCTCCGGTCCGATCAAGTTGAGCGCCTGGGTGAACAGCCGGTTGGCCAGGGGCAGCACCTCGGACTCCGAGGCATTGCGGGCGGCCTCCCCCAGCCAGTAGACGGCCCTGTCCCGCATCTCCTCGTCGATCGGACCGCCCAGTTCGGCGGTGAGGGCGGCGGCCATGCCGTAGTGGTTGGCGAGGCGGTCCACCACGTTGTTGGTCAGGTGGGCGCCGTGGTGGTTCTCGATGTAGGTGGCGATGCCGTGGTGGCGCTTGGCCCGGTCGGATTTGGTCAGGGTGGCGTAGGCCACCTCGCGCACCAGGTCGGAGCGGAACGACCAGTGGGCCAGGTCCAGCTCGAACAGGTCGTCGGCCACCAGGGACGCCAACGCCGCGTCGACATCGACCTGCTGGTGCATCTCGGCGGCCATCGTCTGAAGGTCGCGGACCTGACCCCGGGGGCCGAGGACGGCGGCGTCCTGGAGGATGGTCCGTTGATCGACGGCGAGGCTGTCGAGCCGGGCCGCGACCAGGCCCCGGAGGGTGGCCGGCAGGATCGGGACGCTGGTGACGGCGCCGTCCTCGGCCCGGCCGCTCGACTCCGACATGAGCCACACCAGCTCTTCGATGAAGAACGGGTTGCCGCCGCTGCGTTCGAGGATGGCGTGGGCCAGCTCCGGCGACGGCTCGGAGCCGAGCAACGAGGTGAGCAGCTTGGTGGCGGCCTCGGCGCCCAACGGATCGAGGTGCAGCCGCACGGCGTTGTGGCGGCCCGACTTCGGCGTCCAGCGGTCGAGCAACTGCTCCCGGGCGGTGGCCACGATGGTCACCGGCGTGCGGGCCAGCCGCTCGAGCAGCAGGTCGGTCAACTCCAGCACCACGTCATCGGCCCAGTGCACGTCGGAGAAGATGATCAATATGGGGTTCTGGCGGGCGAAGCCTTCTATGTAGGCGACCAGCGACCGGATGCCCTCGTCGCGGGCGTTGGCCGGCTCGACCTCGCTCAGCGCGTCCTCGAAACCCATGAGGTGCAGGAGGCCCGTGGTGACCCGTTCCTTCTCCGTCGCCGGGGCGTCCGACCCGAGCGACAGGTTGACCCGATCGAGGGTCTGGCGCCGGGCCTGGTCGTAGCTGTCGGAGGTCTCAATCCAACAGGACCGGCGCACGGCCTCGGCGATCGGCCACCAGGCGTTCGCCTCGCCGTAGGGCAGGCATCGCCCCTCCAGCACCGCGCCCCCCATCGCCACCGCCCGGGCGGCCAGTTCAGCGGTCAAGCGGGTCTTGCCCAGGCCGGCGTCACCCACCAGCAGGACGTGGGAAGCCCGGCGAGTGGCCATCGAGGTGCGCATCGCTCCCTCGAGCACGCTGAGCTCGCTGTCACGACCGACCAGCGGGACCGAGTACTGCCGGGGGCGGGAACCCGGCGGCGCGAGGGTCCGGCGGGCAACCCAGACCGGCACGGGAGCCTCCCGCCCCTTGGCCTGCAAGGAACCGCGCGGTTCGTAGTCGATCACTTGCCGGGTGGCCCCGAACGTCGCCTCGCCCACCAGCACCTCGCCGGCGGGAGCCGCGGTCTGGAGGCGAGCGGCGGTGTTGACCACGTCGCCCATGGCCGTGTAGTCGCCGCCGGCGCGCAAAGCGCCCACCAGCACCTCGCCGGTGTTCACGCCGATCCGCATGCGCAGCTGGGCGCCGGCGACGTCGCTGACGAACCCCTCGAGCGTCTGCTGCATGCGCAGGGCGGCCCGAACCGCCCGTTCGGCGTCGTCCTCGTGGGCCATCGGCGCGCCGAACAGGGCGACGATAGCGTCACCGATCACCTTGTCGACCGTTCCCCCAAAGGCGGTTATGTCAGTAGCCAGCCGGGCGAAACAGTGGTCGACCAGGTTCTTGACCGTCTCTGGGTCGCGGGTCTCCGACAGCGATGTGAACCCGACCAGATCACCGAACAACACGGTCACTACGCGGCGTTCGTCGCTGAGGTGGCGGATCTCGCTGCCGCACGACGAGCAGAACCGCGCCGTCGGGTCGGCAGCCGCACCACAGGTCGGGCAGGTCATCCCGGGCAGCCTACGGATCGGTTGAGCGGCGAGGTGAGGCAGGCGCCACGCCGCCGCGGGTCAGGAATGGTCCAGCGATCAGACGATGCCGTTCAGAGTGCACAGAGTCGTGGAATCCACGACTTTGTGCGCAACAGACTCGGAGCCCGGACTGGTTACAGGTCGACGAGCTCGAGTTCGGTGATGGCGCCGCCGGTTATCTCAAGGAGGCCGAACGTGCGGGTGGGGGCGCGGCGGCGCTGGGTGCAACTCCCGGGGTTGAAGATGCGCAGGCCGTCGGGCCCGGAGCGGTCTTCGGGTAGGTGGGAGTGGCCGAACACGACCAGGTCGGCGGTGGGGAACCAGCGGCGCAGACGGGCCGGGCGGCCGGCGGTGGCGCCGCTGTCGTGGACCATGGCGACGTGGACGCCGTCGAGGTCCATCTCCAGGCGCTCGGGAAGGTCGGCTTCCAGCCCCCGATCGTTGTTGCCCAGCACGGCGCGCACCGGCGCGAGCCGACCGAGCTCATGGAGCAGGTCACCGCCGGTCACGTCACCGGCGTGGAGGATGAGGTCGGCCTCGGCGGAGGCGTTCAACACCGGTTGATCGAGGCGGCGCCCGGAGCCGTCGGGAATGTGGGTGTCGGCCAGCACCACGATCCGCATCGCCCCAGTGTGGACCGCATCCGGCTGCTTCGTCGCGGGTGCTTGGGGTAGGACTGGCCACCAAGCGACGACGAGAGGACGACCATGAGCACCGACGGACCCGACGCTACGAACCCAGCCGCCAAGGACCCTGAAGAGTGGGTGACCGGTGACGAGCCGATGACCGCCGCCCAAGCCTCGTACCTGGAGACGCTCAGCCGCGAGGCCGGCGAACCCTTCGACGACACGCTGTCCAAGGCCGCCGCCTCCGAGCGCATCGACGAGCTCCAGCAGAAGACCGGCCGAGGCACCTGACCGAAACAGGCGCCGAGGCCATGGGGTTGACGTTCGGCGGGTGGTGCTGGCACCCTTGTCGGTGATGCGCTCGTCCGCCGACCTCCTGCTCCTCATGTAGGCACGTGCCGCCATAGGCACGTGCCGAAGCTCCTGCGCCCTTCCGGGGTTCGGGGGCTTCTTTCGTTTTCCACCACATCCAGCCTCGCCAGATAGGAACCAGACCGATGCCCCCGCAGCCAGCCCAGCCCAAGCGGATGCCGTTCGAGAGGTACCGGCCGTTCGTGCCGATGCAGCTCGAGGGGCGGACCTGGCCGGACAAGTCGCTCACCAAGGCGCCCATCTGGTCGGCCGTCGACCTGCGCGACGGCAACCAGGCGCTGATCGACCCCATGGACATCGAACGCAAGCGTCGCATGTTCCAGACGCTGGTGGCCATGGGTTACAAGGAGATCGAGGTCGGCTTCCCGTCGGCCAGCCAGCCGGACTTCGACTTCGTGCGGGTGCTGATCGAAGAAGACCTGGTCCCCGACGACGTCACCATCCAGGTGCTGACCCAGTGCCGTGACGACCTGATCGAGCGCACCTACGAGAGCCTGGTCGGCTCGCACCACGCCATCGTCCACTTCTACAACTCCACCTCGATCCTGCAACGCCGGGTGGTGTTCGGCTTGGACCGCGACGGCATCACCGACATCGCCGTCAACGCCGCCAAGCTCTGCCGCAAGCTGGAGGACCGGCTGCCCGGCACCGACGTCCGCTACGAGTACTCACCGGAGAGCTACACCGGCACCGAGACCGAGTACGCCGTAGAGATCTGTGACGCGGTGGCCACCGTCATCGAGCCCTCGCCTGACCGACAGCTGATCATGAACCTGCCGGCGACGGTGGAGATGTACTCGCCCAACGTGTACGCCGACAGCATCGAGTGGTTCCTGCGCAACGTGCCCAACCGGGAATCGGTCACCCTGTCGCTGCACCCCCACAACGACCGGGGCTGCGCGGTGGCCGCCGCCGAGCTGGGGGTGCTGGCCGGCGCCGACCGCGTCGAGGGCTGCCTGTTCGGCAACGGCGAGCGCACCGGGAACGTCGACTTGGTCACGTTGGCGTTGAACCTTTTCAGCCAGGGCATCAACCCCGAGGTCGACGTCAGCGACATCGACGCCATCCGCCGCACCGTCGAGTACTGCAACCGGCTGCCCGTCGGCGAACGCCACCCCTACGCCGGCGATCTCGTCTACACCGCCTTCTCCGGCTCGCACCAGGACGCCATCAAGAAGGGCCTGGCCGCCCTGCCCGACGATTACCAGCAGTGGGAGGTGCCGTACCTGCCCATCGACCCGTCACACGTGGGCCGCACCTACGAGGCCGTCATCCGGGTCAACAGCCAGTCAGGGAAGGCCGGCGTGGCCTACATCATGGAGGCCGAGCACGGCTTCAGCCTGCCCCGGAAACTTCAGATCGAGTTCTCCCGGACCATCCAGACCACCGTCGAGGACTCCGGCACCGAGATCAGCCCGGCCGCCATGTGGGACGCCTTCCAGGCCAGCTACCTGCCGGCCGAACCCCGGTTCACGCTGCGATCCCACGAGCTGGTGACCGGCCGCGAGCAGCAGGCTTCGATCACCGCCCAGGTCACCTTTGACGGTGAGCCCCACACCGTGTCGGGCAAGGGCAACGGGCCGATAGCGGCGTTCGTCAACGGGCTGAACGAGGAGTTCGGGTTCCAGCTCGACGTCGTGGACTACCACGAGCACTCCCAGGGCTCGGGGTCGACGGCCACGGCGGTGGCCTACGTGGAGTCGCTGGACGCCGACGGCAACCACCGCTGGGGCGTCGGCACCCACCCCGACATCGTCACCGCCTCGCTCCACGCCCTGCTCAGCGCCGCCGGCCGCCAGCTCCAGGGGTGACGGCACCGACCATTGTGGCACCGGCAGCGATGATGGCCAGTGCCGACCAGCTGGCCACGCAGGCCGGCATGTCGATGTTCAGCGCCGGCGGCAGCGCCGTCGACGCCGCCATCGCCGCCAACGCCGTGCTGGCCGTCACCCACCCGCACATGTGCGGCCCGGGCGGCGACCTGTTCGCGCTGGTCCACGACCCGGCGACGGGAGAGGTCACCTGCCTCGACGCCTGCGGGCGGGCGGGGTCGCGCGCCGACCTCGACCGGATCCGGGCCGACGGCCACACCCGGATGCCGCTGACCGGGGACCTGCGGGCGGCCACCATCCCCGGCTGCGTCGACGGGTGGTTGGTGTTGCACGAACGCCACGGCCGGCTGCCGCGGTCCGACGTGCTGGCCCCGGCCATCCGGTTGGCGCACGAAGGGTTCCCGGCCTCGCCGTTGCTGGCCCTGCTGCTGTCCATCATGGAGGCGCGGGCCGACGGCGACCTCGACGAAGTCGCTCCCGTGGCCGGCCAGCGGTTGCGGGCGCCGGCGCTGGCCCGGACACTGGAGGCAGTCGCCGGCCGTGGCCGGGACGGCTTCTACGGCGGCCGGTTCGGCCAGGCGCTGGTGGCCATGGACGGTGACGCCACCGCCGACGACCTGAGCGAGCCGCAGGCCCGGTGGGTGGACCCGATATCCGTGGCCGTGTGGGGCCACCGGGTCTGGTCGGTGCCGCCGCCGTCTCAGGGGTACCTGACCCTGTCCGGCGCCGTGGTGGCGTCGACGGCGGGGATGGCGCCCGGACAAGGACCCGATCGTGACGACCCGGCGTGGCCGCACCTCTTGACCGAAGCGGTCACCGTGGCCGCCCGGCGGCGGCCGGCGGAGCTGCACGAAGGCGCCGACCCGGCTCGGCTGTTGGACCAGAACCGCCTGGAGCGGTTGGCGACCGGGCTCGGCCTGGACGGCGGCTCTGGCGGGCCGGCACCCGCCCACCCGGGCGACACCACCTACCTGTGCGCGGTCGACGGTGACGGTCTCGGCGTCAGCTTGATCCAGTCGTTGGCGGGGCCGTTCGGTTGCCAGTTGACGGTGCCCGGGACGGGCGTGTGGTTGCAGAACCGGGGCATCGGGTTCTCGCTCGAACCGGAGCACCCGGCCGCATACGGGCCGGGGCGGCGGCCGCCGCACACGCTCTCACCGGCGTTGATCACCGGCATCGACGGTTCGCTGCGGGCGGTGCTCGGCACCCAGGGTGGCGACGCCCAGCCTTTCGTGGTGCTGCAGTTGCTGGCCCGCCTGCTGGTCGCCGGCCAGGCCCCCGGTGACGTGCTCGCCGGCCCCCGGGCGGTTCCCCACCGCCCGGAGGGACGCGGCTTCGACCTGTGGGACACGACCGATGACCACGTCCTGCGGATCGAGGCCCACGCCCCTGGCGGGTGGGCGGCGGGGCTGGAGGAGCGCGGCCACCGGGTCGAGGTGGCGGAGCCTTCCGACGGCGTCAGCTTCGGCCACGCCCACCTGATCGAGAGGCGCCCCGACGGCATGCTGGCCGGTGCCGCCGATCCCCGCTCCGGCGTCGGCGCTGCGGCCGGCCGCTAAGGGAGCCGAGCCGAAGGCGAGGCAACCCAAGAGCACAGCGGCTCGTTCGCCAAGCGCAGCTTGGCGAGTTTCACCGTCCGGCGCTGAAACGGGCGACCTATCCGCGCAGGTCCGAGAGCCGGTCAGTCCTTGCCGTCAGTGGCGGTGGGTACGTCGCCGGCGTCGCTGCTCGCGTCCAGGATGATGCGGGGGCCGCGGTCCCAGGTGAAGTAGTTCCACGCCCAGCTGACCAGGACCGACAGGCGGTTGCGGAAGCCGATCAGGAACACCAGGTGCAACCCGAGCCACGCGAACCAGGCCGGGGAGCCTTTCAAGTTGATTCCCAGCGGCAGCTCGGCGACCGCCGCCCGCCGACCGATGGTGGCCATCGTCCCCTTGTCGATGTAGTGGAACGGCTTGCCGGGCCGGCCGTCCACGGCGCGCCTGATCTGGGCGGCGGCGTGGCGGCCGGACTGCATCGCCACCGGTGCAAGCTGCGGCAGGGCCGAGCCCTTGCCCTGGATGGCGGCGATGTCACCCACGGCGAACGCGTTGGAGTGTCCGACTATCCGCAGATCGTCCTCGACCTTGATCCGCCCGCCGGCACCGGTGTCGAGGCCCAGCGCTTTGACCAAGGGGTTGGCCTTCACCCCCGCCGCCCAGATCAGCGTGTGGGCGGCCAGCACCTCGCCGGACTCGAAGGTCACCGACCGGTTGTCCACCGCCTTGACCGCCTGGCCCAGCCTGAGGTCCACGCCGCGCCCGGCCAGCGATTGGGAGGCGTGGCGCCGCGACGGCGGCTTGAACGAACCCAGCAACTCGTCGGTCATCTCGACCAGCACCACCTTGGCCTCGGCGACGTCGAGGTCGTGGTAGTCGTGGCGCAAGACGTATTGGAAGAGCTCGGCCAGGGCGCCGGCCACCTCGACACCGGTGGGCCCGCCGCCGACCACCACAAAGGTGAGGGCGCCGTCGTCGACCAGCGACGGTTCGGCGTCGGCCGCTTCGAACCGGCTGAGGACGTGGTTGCGCAACCGCACGGCGTCGGCCAACTGGTAGAGGGGGAAGGCGTGGTCCGCGGCGCCATTGAGGCCGAAGAAGTTGGTGGTGGCGCCGGCGGCCACGATGAGGTGGTCGAATGACATCTCGGTGTGGAGGTTCGCGCCTTCGTCCAACTCCAACACCTGCGCGTCCCACCGGCAGTCGCTGACCCGGGCCCGCCGGAAAGAGACGTTGGCCTGGCCCTGGAAGATGTCCCGCACCGGGTGGCCGACGTCGGTGGCGTTCAAGCCGGCGGTGGCCACCTGGTAGAGCAGCGGCTGGAAGGTGTGGAAGTTGTGGCGGTCGACGATGGTGACGTCCACTGGAGCCGAAGCCAGTTCCTTGGCCGCCGTCAACCCTCCGAAGCCGGCCCCGATGATCACCACACGCGGACAGCGACCCATGGCCTCAGGGTATGGCGACCGCTCCCGGCTCAAGGTCGATTAGGTCGTGAGCCTGGTCAAGTTCGGGTTCGAGCTGTTCGTCGCGGCGGCGCAGCCACGGCCACATGGCCATGCCGATCAAGACGGCTGCCGGGTGGCCGAGGGCGGCAATCGGATCGCCGCCGGTGGCACCGGTGATGGGCAAGGACAGCACCGTGGCGGCCAGCCCGATCTTCTGCCATCGAGAGTCGACCACACCGGCGTAGGCGCCGAGGCAGGCGTAGACACCGAAGCTGGCGCCGACGTCTATCCGCCGCAGTTCGCTCTCGGCCAGGACCCCGTGCTTCACCGCCGACATGATCGGGAGCTGGGTGGCCAGGGTGGCGCCGATGTGGCCGGCGGAGAACACGGTGGCCGTTGCCCAGGCGCCGACCCGTCGCTCGAAGCTGGCCAGAGCCAGGGCGGTGAACACCAGGTCGAGCCCCCAGTACTCGGATGGGATGAACAGGGCGCTGCCCGCCAACACCACCAGCGGGGCCCGCCGAAGGTTGAGGCCATCCGTGCTGTAGCGCTGCAGCCGTTCGGTGAGCCGATCCCGGCCGATTCGCTGGCCGGACACGCTGGTGCCCAGCAGCACGGCGCTGTAGGCCAGCGTCAGCGGCTGGGCGGAGAGGAAGCGGCGCCAGCTCACCACCCCACCTCCGCTCGGCCGCTGGTCGGGTTGGGCTGGGCTGCCGGCCGGTCATGGCTGGGTTGGCAGGTCGGGCACCAGTACGTGCTGCGGGCGTGGGAGCCTTGGCGCCGCATGCGCACGGGGGTTCCGCAGAGCAGGCAGGGCTGCCGGTGGCGGCCGTAAACGGCCACACCACCGCCGCCGGTCAGACCGGTGGTGACCCGGGCGCCGTAGCCGAGGTTGGCCCGCAACAGCCGGTGAGCAGTGGCCAGCAGCCGGCGCTTCGTCTCCTGGTCAAGCTGTCCGACAGTGGCGAACGGGTCGACCCTGCAGGCGAACAGCACCTCGGACTTGTAGACGTTCCCGATGCCGGACACGACCCGCTGGTCCAGCAGCACCGGGCCGATCTCGGCGTCAGGAGCGGTCAGCTGGGCCATGCGGCTGAGGCCGGCATCCAGGTCCGGTTCGGCCAGGCATAGGTCCGGGCCGAGGTGGGCGACCGGGCTGGTCGCGGTGCCCAGCGGACCGCCGGGGGCGGAGGGAAGGAAGGTGCGCACGACGGGGGCCGAGAAGCAGACCGCCACCCACCCTTCGACCTCGACGACGACCCGGGCCAGGTGGGCCGCCTTCCGCCACCGCTCGCCGGTCCGGTACAGGTGCCACGAACCGGACATGCGCAGGTGGGTCTGCACGGTCAGGCCGGTGCCGAAGTGGACGAGCAAGTGCTTGCCCACCGCTTCGACGCGCTCGATGGTGCAACCCGGACGGGGTCGGTCACCGACCAGGCGGGGAGCGGTGAACCGCTGCAGGATCATTCCCTCCAAGGCCGGGCGAAGACGGTCGGCGCTGCGGTGGAGGGTGTCGCCTTCGGGCACGGGGTCAGGCTAGGTGTCGGAGTCGGACTGATCGCTGCCGCCCTCCCAGCGCTTGTCCTCTTCCTCCCACGCCTGGTTGCGGGCCTCGTTCGTCTGCTCCCAGTTGCGGGCCGCTTCCTCGGACGGGTAAGGGCCGAGCACCTCGCCGGCGCTGTCCTGTGAACCCTCCGGCTCCGGCCGCTCGTGGGTGAGGCACCAGTACCACTGCTGTTCAGCCATAACCGCACGCTACCGACCAGAAACATCCGTTCTGGCGTACCTGGTTCGCGCTGGGCGCTCCTCAGGTACGCCAGAACGGGTGGGTTTGGAAGTGCCGCCTCCACGGGTAGGTCCCGTTTCTTCCCCTGACAGTCGCAAGCAAGGTCAGAGGGGAATGGCGCGTGGAGCTCTTCGAGGTGGCAAGACGACAGCACGGCGCGTTCACCAGGAAGCAAGCGCTTGAGGCGGGCTGCAGCGACAGAAGGCTGCTAACGCTCACGGACAAGGGAATGCTCGAGCGGTCGGCGCCGGCGGTGTACGTCGTGCGGGCCGTGGCGCGCTCCTGGCGTCGCGATGTGATGGTCGCGGCACTCTCCATCCCCGGTGCCTTGGCATCGCACCGCACCGCCGCCGCCCTGTGGGGTCTGGATGGATTCTCGCCAGGGGTCGTCGAAGTTGTCACCGAACGGTGGTCCCGGCGTCGGCGGTCGTTTGGGACGACTGTTCATGAGACCAAGGACCTGGCTGCGGGCGACATCGATGAGTGTGACGGCATCCCCTGCACCTCGTTGGTCCGAACGCTGGTGGACCTCCCCGCGGTCGCTCACGAGTTCCGCTGCGGGCAGGCCCTCGACACCGCAGTCCGCAATGACCGTCTGGTGCTCGGAAGGGTCCGGCAGCGCCATCTCGAGGTCGCTCGGAGAGGACGGAATGGCACGGTTGTGCTCCGTACCCTGCTCGATGAGCGTGGAGAGGGCGATCGAGTGGTCGATTCCGGCTTCGAGCGGCGAGCACTCCGGCTCATCGACAACAGCAACTTGCCCAGACCCGAAACGCAGTGGTGCGTGCGCGATGGCGACTTCGTTTGCTACCTCGATCTGGCGTGGCCCCATAAACGGGTGGCGATGGAGTGCGACAGCTACGCCCACCACATGAACCGTGCCGCGTTTCTGTGGGAGCGGGTACGCCGCCGCTCACTGCACCGGCTCGGCTGGAGGGTGCTCGAGTTCACCTATGACGAGGTCACTCAGAACGGCTCGGCGGTGATTCGCGAGCTCACACAGCACCTAACTCCCGAAATGGCGTAGAGCATTCGCGCCTGGCGCGCCGCATGTACGCCAGAACGGTAGGGGTCCGCGGACTGGGGACCTGACTCAGCGCAGGACGAGGCCCTTGTAGCCGTCCTGGAAGCCGGCCGCTCGCAGTTCGTCGGCGACTCCGTCGACCTCCCGGACGGGGTCACCGTTGACCTTGGTGATCTCGAGGCTGCGAAAGCGGCCGCGCTTCACTTGGGCGGCCAGGGCCGCCGCCCAGCCCGGGATCGACTCGGCGGCCGGGAAGAGCACCAGGGAACGGCCGCTGCGATCGAGCTCGGCCAGCAACTTGCCGTCGGCCAGGACCACCAGCGAGCCGGCCGAGCGGGACGGGCGACCGGCGGTGACCGGCCACGGCAGGGCGGCGCCGTAGGGCTGGGCCGGATCGGTGGCGGCCAGCACCATGAAGTCCGGATCGGCCGCATCCAGGGCGCCCGGTACGTCGGAGCGGGCGGAGCGGAGGCGGTCGACGGCACCGGGGAGGGCGAACTGGGCGCCGCCGAGGCCAGCCACGAAGTACCCGCGCCGGATCTGCCCCCGTTCCTCGAGCGCCTTGAGCACGGGGTAGACGCCGGCGAAGCCGCCTTCGGCCTCCTCAGCCAGCGCCGCCTCCCGGGTCAACACCCCGTAGCGCTCCAGGAGTTGAAGGGCACGGGCGTGAGAGGCCTCGGTGGCCGTCGGCGCCGGTTGCAGCAAAGGCGCGACCAGCGACCAGCGACCAGCGCCGGCCGGTGGACCGAGCCGGGCCAGGCGGCCGGGGCGGGGTCGGCCGGCGGCGGCCCGACCGCGGCCGCCGCCCCGCCGGCCCCGGCCTCCGGCCACATGGGCACGGACCGGGGCCAGTGAATCGTTGGTGACGTGACCGGCCCAGACCAGGTCCCACAAGGCGGCCAACACGGTGAGATCGTCGTAGGGCTGGTCGGCGGCGGCGGCCGCGGCGGTGAGCTCGGGCCAGAACGAGGCGCCCCGTTCGGCCAGATGGGCTAGCAGGGCAGCGTGGACCTCGCCGTCGGGCACCTCGTCCGGGGTCGGGATGAGCAGCGCCGCCTGGTCCCGGAACACCAACCGCACCCGGCCGTCGGTGGAGCCGATACCGCCGGCGCCCACCCACACCAGCTCACCGGCGGTGCACAAGGCGTCGAGGTCGGCCGGGCGGTAGTCGGCGGTGCGGGCGGCCAGGATGTCGACCTCCAGCGCCGACGCCGGCAGAGCGGCGCCCTGCAGGACCCCGATGACCTCGACCAGGGCGTCGAGGCCGCGGCGGGGCAGCCCCACCCCCTGCCACTGGGGCAGGAAGCGGGCCAGCGCCTGGGCGTCGACCGGTTCCACCTCTTGGCGGAGGGCGGCGAGCGACCGGCGCCGCAGCAGCCGCAGCACGTCGTCGTCGCACCACTCGCGCTCGACCCCATCGGGCCGGAACTCGCCCCGCACGATCCGGCCTTCGGCCTCGAGCTGTTCGAGCACGACCTGGGCCCGGTGCGGCTCGACGCCCAGGCGGGCGGCGGCAGCGGCGGTCAGGAACGGCCCGTGGGTGCGGGCATAGCGGGCCACCAGCCCGACCAGCGGCGCCGGCACCGGATCGGTGAACGCGGTGGGCAGGCCCAAGGGGATGGCACAACCGAGTGCGTCGCGCAGGCGGGCGGCGTCCTCGGCGGCGGCGAAGCAGTCCTGGCCGGCGGCGCTCACCTCGATGGCCCGCCGTTCGGCCAACAGGTCCTTGGCCCAGCCGACCACCACGTCGAGGCTTGTCCCGATCGTGGGCGCCGCCTCGGTCGACGGCCCCGGTTTCCCCGGATCACCGGAGGCCGATCCGTCAACGGCATCAGATCGCCCTAATCCAGCAGGCGCAGATCGGGCGGCCAACTCCTCGAGCGTCAACGGACCCAGGACCCGCAGCAGGTCGTGGGCTTCGTCGGCGTCGCGCGCCTGGCGACCCTCGACCAGCCGTTGCAGCTCGGCTTCGAGGTCGGCCAGGACCACCGGGTCGATCAGCTCGCGCAGCTCCTCGGCACCCAGCAGCTCGCGCAGCAGGTCGCGGTCCAGGGCCAGCGCTGCCGCCCGGCGCTCGGCCAGGGGGGCATCGCCTTCGTACATGTAGACGGCGATCCAGCCGAACATCAGCGACTGGGCGAACGGCGAGGCCCGCTGGGTGTCGACGGCGACGACCCGCACCTGGCGGGAGCGCAGGTCGCGCAACAGCTCCCGCAGGGCGGGCAGGTCGAACACGTCGTTGACGCACTCGCGGGTCGCTTCCAGCAGGATCGGGAAGGTCGGGTGCTTGGCCGCCACCGCCAGCAGGTCGGCCGCCTTCTGGCGCTGCTGCCAGAGGGGCGTGCGCCGGTCGGGCCGCCGGCGGGGCAGCAGCAAGGCGCGAGCGGCGGCCTCGCGGAACCGGGAGGCGAACAGGGCGGTGCCGGGAAGCTGGCCGATGACGATGTCGGTGATCTCCTCGGGAGAGATCAGCAGCTCGTCGATGGGCAGCTCGTCGATCGCCTCGGGTAGGCGGATCACGATGCCGTCGTCGCTCCACATGAGCTCGACGTCGAGCCCCCACCGTTCGGCCAGCCGGGCCCGCAGGGCCATGGACCACGGGGCGTGGACCTGGGCACCGAACGGCGACAGCACGCACACCCGCCAGTCGCCGATCTCGTCCCGGAACCGCTCGACCACGATGGTGCGGTCATCGGGCACCGCGCCGGTGGCCTCGGCCTGCTCGTCCAGGTACAGGAGCAGGTTGTGGGCGGCCCGGGGGTCGAGGTCGTTGCGTTCGGCTAGGCGGGTCGCAGCCTGCTCGGCCGGCAGCGCCCGGATCTCGCGGACGAACTGCCCCAAGGCGCGACCCAGCTCAAGCGGCCGGCCGGGCCCGTCGCCGTGCCAGAACGGCATCTTGCCCGGCTGGCCCGGCGCGGGGACGACCACGACCCGCTCGTGGGTGATGTCCTCGATGCGCCAAGTCGAGGCGCCCAGCAGGAACGTCTCGCCCGGCCGGGACTCGTACACCATCTCTTCGTCCAGCTCACCGACCCGGGTGCCGTCGGGCAGGAACACGCCGAACAGGCCGCGGTCCGGGATGGTGCCGCCCGATGTGACCGCCAGCCGTTGGGCGCCGGCCCGGCCCCGCAGCAGGCCGCCGACCCGATCCCACACGATGCGGGGCCGCAGCTCGGCGAACTCGTCGGAGGGGTACCGCCCCGACAGCAGGTCGAGCACCGAGTCGAAGACCTCGTCGGACAGCTCGGCGAAGTTGGCGGCCCCTTTGACCAGCGCCTTGAGCTCTTCGACCGGCCACTCGTCCAGCGCGCACAGGGCCACGATCTGCTGGGCCAGCACGTCGAGCGGGTTGCGGGGGTAGCGGGTGTGCTCGATCAGCCCCTGGTGCATGCGCTCGACCACGATGGCGGCCTCCACCAGGTCGGCCCGGTGCTTGGGGAACAAGGTGCCTTTGCTGGGCTCCCCCACCTGGTGGCCGGCCCGGCCGATCCGCTGCAGGCCGCGGCTGACGGCCCCCGGCGACTCGACCTGGACCACCAGGTCGACCGCGCCCATGTCGATGCCCAGCTCCAGCGACGAGGTGGCCACCAGGCCCTTGAGCCGGCCGGACTTGAGCTCGTCTTCGATCAACAGCCGGCGCTCCTTGGAGATCGAGCCGTGGTGCGCCTTGACCAGCTCCACCCCTTCGGGCGGCGCGCCCATGGCTTCGGCGGCGGTGAAGGAAGTGCTACTGGTCGCTGTGCTCCCCCGGGCGGGGCCCCCACCCCGGCATCCTCCCGAGCTCGGCGCATCAATTGCGCCTCGCCGGGCCGTGTCCGTCTCAGCGCTGGCTTCGGCCTGTTCGGCGGCCAGCTCGTTGAGGCGGGTGGCCAGCCGCTCGGCCAGGCGGCGGGCGTTGACGAAGATGAGGGTGGACCGGTGCGATTGGACCAGCTCGAGCAACAGGGGATGCATGGCCGGCCAGATGCTGCGCCTCACCGGGCCTGCCGCCGCCGGCCCGCTCACGGGCTCCTCGATGATCTGGCCCAACTCCCCCATGTCCTCCACCGGCACCACCACGTCGATCAGAAGTTCCTTGCGAATGCCCGCGTCAACCACTGTCACGGGGCGAGGGACTTGTTCAGGCGCAGAAGACGGCCCGGCGAAGCCGCCAAGAAAACGGGCGATCTCTTCCAACGGTCGCTGGGTGGCGGACAGGCCGATGCGCTGGGGAGGGGTGTCGCACCAGTGGGTCAGGCGCTCCAGGGTGATGGCCAGGTGGGCGCCCCGCTTGGTGGCGGCCACCGAATGGATCTCGTCGATGATCACCGCCTGGACGCCCTTGAGCGTGTCGCGCGCCGCCGAGGTGAGCATCAGGTAGAGCGACTCCGGGGTGGTGATCAGCAGGTCGGGCGGGTGGCGGACCAGCTGGCGGCGCTCGTCGGCCGGCGTGTCACCGGTGCGCACCCCGACGTTGACCGGCTGCACGGGGGTGCCCAGCCGTTCGGCGGCCAGGGTGATGCCCTGCAACGGCGCCCGCAGGTTCTTCTCCACGTCGACGGCCAGTGCCCGCAGCGGCGAGATGTACAGGATGCGGGTGCGGCGCTCCGGGTCCGGCGGCGGATCGTGCAGCAGCCGGTCGATGCCCCACAGGAAGGCGGTGAGCGTCTTTCCGGAACCGGTGGGGGCCAGGATCAGGGTGTGGTCGCCGTCGGCGATGGCCGGCCAGCCCTGCTCCTGGGCGGCGGTCGGCGCCCGGAAGCTGGCGTCGAACCAGGCGCGGACCGGCTCGGAGAAGCGATCGAGTGCGATGCCCCGAGCCTACGAAGGACCAGTGACAACTCGTCCCTGCCCAGCTCTTCCGGCGCCGGTCACTTGACCTTGAAGGAGCCCTCCATGTTGGCGTGGATGTCACATACAAAGGTGTAGGTGCCCGCCTTCGGCGCCTTGATCTTCAGGGTCTGCTTGACCGGGCCGGTCTGCAGCTGGGTCTTTTGGTTGAACCCGTTGCCCTGGATGTGGAGGTTGTGCTGGACCGTGTCCCGGTTGTCGACGGTGAAGGTGACCGTCTCACCGGACTTCGCCTGCAGGCACGTCACCTTCTTGCCGCTGGTGTCCTGCCACGAGATGTCCTTGCCGACGATGGTGAACGAACCGCTGACGGTCGTGCAGGAGCCGCTGCCACCCGCCGAGGAGCTGCCGGAACTGCTGCAGCCTTCGAGCATGGCGACGATGAGCAGGGCGATGACGGCGAGGGCACGGGTCCTGGGCACGGCCGACGACCATAGCGATCGACCCCTTCGGCCGGCAGTCAGGGGCCCGTACACTTGGCCCGTGGCCGAGTACCGAACCCCTGAGTACCACCCTGCTTTCGAAGAGTACTGCGAGGCCATTTACGAGCTGCGCGAAGACGAGGTCGAGGTCATCCAGGCCCGCATCGCCGACCGCTTGGAGGTCTCCCGGCCGGCCGTTTCGGAGATGATCCGACGTATGGAGCACCAAGGCCTGGTCAGCATCGACGGCACCGTCCGCCTCACCCCCGACGGCAGCCGGCTGGCCGAACGGGTGGTACGCCGCCACCGCCTGGCCGAGCGCCTGCTGACCGACATCCTGGGACTGTCGTGGGCCGAAGCCCACAAGGAGGCCGGCCGCTGGGAGCACGTGATCTCCGACAGCGTCGAGCAGGCCATCGACCGCTTGCTCGGCGAGCCCACCACCTGCCCGCACGGCAACCCCATCCCCGGCTCCGACTACCACGCCCCTGAGACGGTGGCCCTGTCGACCCTGGCCGTCGGTGACCCGTTCACCGTGAGCCGCATACCCGAGGAGCTGGAGTTCGCCCCCGGCCTGCTCGAGTTCCTGGAGGAGGCGTCGGTGTTGCCGGGCACGTCCGGGACGATCACCGCCTCGTCCCCCGACGGCACCACCACCATCCAGGTCGGCGAGAGTCACGTCGGTGTGGGCGCCTTTGCCAGCGCCCGCATCCTGGTCGCCGCCGGCTAGGTGACCCACCGCTCAGGAGCCGGCCAGCGCCACCAGCCGTTCGAGGGTGACTAGCTGCTCGTCGTGCGGGCCTTCGAGCTTGGCCAGCAAGGTGGTGATGCCCACCTGCTGGTATCGGCGTATGCGATCGGCCACGTCGTCCTCGGTGCCCAACAAGTTGGTGAGGCGGCCGAGCTCCAAGGGCACCGCCGCCCGGGCCTCGTCCTGGTGGCCGGAGCGCCACAGCGATTCGACGTGGGCCACCTCGTCCCCGAATCCGAGCCGGGCAAAGGCGTCGTTGTAGAAGTTGCGGCCGCCGGCCCCCATGGCCCCGATGGTGAAGGCGTAGCCCTGGGCGTGGCGGCGCGCCGCCGCTTCGCCGGCCGCCCGGTCCGGCGTCAGCTCCACCGCCACCGGGGCCACCAAGTCGAGATCGGATAGCTCGCGGCCGGCGGCAGCCGCCCCTTGCCGCAGCGGTTCGAAGAACACGTCGGCCGACTCGGGGATGAAGGCGTTGCCCAACCAGCCTTCGGCCACCTCGCCGGTGAGGCGCAGGTTGGCTGGTCCCATGGCGGCGATGTAGACGGGTACGTCGGCAGGCGCCACCATCGGGCGCAGGGGCCGGCCGGCGCTGCCCGGTAGCGGCAGCGGATACACCTCGCCGGGGTGCTCCAGGCGCTCGCCTCGGCTGACCGTGCGGATGATCTCGATCGTCTCCCGGGTCGCCTGCACCGGCCGGCGGAACCGGACGCCGTGCCAGCCCTCCATGACCTGCGGCCCGGATACGCCGACACCGAGACAGAACCGCCCGCCGGAGAGGTGCTGCAGGCTCAGCGCCGAAGTGGCCAGCAGCGCCGGGCTCCGCGAGCCGAGCTGCACCACGAACGTCCCGAGCCCGATGGTCGAGGTGGTGGCGGACAGATGGGCCAGGCCGGTCAATGCGTCGTAGCCCCACACCTCTGGCACCCACAGGGAGTGGACACCGATCCGTTCCGCTTCGGACGCAAAGGCGGCGGCGCCGTCGCTGTGGGGATCCACGAGGGTGGCGATGTGCATGAGGCGGTCCTCTGTCTAGCTTGATCGCTGATGCGCTACCGCGACTGCCCGACCGTCGAAGTCGAAGAGCGGATCGCCGGTGATCCGCGCGAGATCTGGTCGTTGGTCACCGACATCACCTTCCCGGTCCGCCAATCGCCGGAGCTGCTGGCGGTGGAGTGGTTGGACGGCGCCACCGAGGTGGCGGTCGGCAACCGCTTCCGTGGCCGCAACAACAACGAGAACCTGGGCGAGGAGTGGGAGACCGACTGCACGGTGATCGAGTGCGAACCGCCTCACCGGTGGGTCTGGCAGGTCGGCGGCCTGGACGGCATCAGCGCCACCTGGGGGTTCGAGGTCGACCCCGGCAACGACGCCGTCCGCGTCCGCCAGTGGGCCCGAATGGGCCCGGGGCGTTCCGGGCTCTCCCTGGCCATCGACGCCATGCCCGAGAAAGAAGGCCGCATCGTCGCCCGGCGCCTCAGCGAGTGGCGCGACGCCATCGCCGACAACCTCGCCGCCCTCAAAGCCACGGTCGAAACGTAGACCTCGTGACCCTGGTGTATGTTGAGGTGTATGCACCGGACGAACATCTACCTCACTGAGGAGCAGGAGCTGGCCCTCGACGTGCGGGCACGGTTGAAGGGCACCACGCGGAGCGCCGTGCTCCGACAGATCATCGACGCCGATTTGGGCACCGGTCAGCCCGACTCCGGGATCGAATGCGCGTTCGCCGAGCTGGCTGATCACTATGACGAGCTCGTCATCGGCCTGTTCGACGACGATCCGGACCTTCGCATCGACACGTGATCATCGTTGATGACCGGCTGAGCGTAGAGACGCTTGCCGGTCGCTTCCACCGGCGAGACGGCCCGGTCGCCACGACGTGGACGTTCCACTTCCGGCTGATGCGAGCGCTCGCCGACGATTCTCGGGTCGGCCGCCTGACGGGCGCGAGCAGTTGGGATCTCAGAGCCCTGGCGGCATCACCACCGGCTGGCCGACTCCTGGTTCTGGACCCTCGGATGGTCACCGCAATCGCTTCTGACTTGGCGGTCCGGCATCGCCTGAACATGGTGGGTGCGGAGCTCCTCGCCAGCGCGGTGGAGCATTCGGCGACGGTCGTGTTGAGTGCCGGCAACGTCGGCCGGACGTGGCCGGAGGTCTTCAGCGCCGAGGGTGTCCGCTGGGAGGTGACCGGCTAGAAGGTGGCGACTAGGTGGCGGTCGGGGTGAAGCGCAGGGGCAGGACGGCGGGCCCCCAGATGCCGAACGTGTCGGGCTTCCACGTGACCTCGCCGGCCAGTTCCAGGTCGGGCAGGCGGGTGGCCAGCAGCACCAGCGCCTCCTGCAGCTCGGCGCGTGCCAAGTTGGCGCCCAGGCAGAAGTGGGTGCCCCAGCCAAAGGTGAGTTGGGCGGCGTCGCGCTCGGCGGTGATGTCGAAGCGGCCCGGGTCGGTCCACGTGGCTTCGTCGTGGTTGGCGGCGGCGATGTGGGCGTTCACCAGGGTGCCCTGCGGGAAGCGCACACCCTTGAGGTCGATGTCCTCGGAGGCGAAGCGGATGGTGCCTCGCACGGCGCCCAGGTGGCGCATCGCTTCTTCAACGGCGGCCGGGGCCCGTTCGGGCTCGCGGGCCAGCAGAGCCCATTGGTCGGGGTGCTGGGCGAACAGCGCCACCGCGCAGCCCAGCTGGTTGCGGGTGGTGTCGGTTCCGGCCAGAAGCAGGGAGGCCACCAGGGTGGTCATCTCGTCGGTGGTGAGCTTGTCGCCGCCCTCTTCGACGGCGATGAGCCGGCTGAGCAGGTCGTCGCGAGGGTCGCGGCGGCGGTCGTCGATCATCTCGGTCAGGTAAGCGTTGAGCTCGTCGCTAGCGGCGCGGATGGCGGCGGCGTCTTCGGCCAGGTTCTGGTTGAAGATGCGGAAGATGTCGGTGGCCAGGCGCGAGAACAGCTTCCAGTCCTGCTTGGGCGCCCCGATGAGCTCGCAGATGATCGGGATGGGGTACGGCTCGCACACGTCGGCCACCAGTTCGGTGCTGCCGGAGCCGGCTACCGCGTCGACCAGGTCGTTGAGCACACTGCCCATGAACGGTCGCAGCTTCTCGGTGGAGGCCGGGGTGAAGGCCGGCGAGACCAACCGCCGGAGCCGGTTGTGCTCCAGACCCTCCAGGGCCAGGATCGACCGGGCGCGGCGCTCGTCGCCCAGTTCGACGTCGTCCATCCCCTGCATCTGGGGTATCAGGCTGATGGCCGAGTGGAACCGCCGCTCGCCCAGCAACGCGATCACGTCGTCGTAACGCGAGACCAGGTAACCCATCGGGGTCCGCGCCAGCCAGTGCTGCTGGGCGGCCTCGGCGACGATCCGGACGATCTCGTCGCGGCTGTGCCCGGCCAGTTCGACGTCGGGGAGGTCGAGGTCCTGCACCGACACAGCGGACGATTCGGCGGTGGTCACGGGCTCAGCCTACGGGGGGCGCCGAGTCGCGGGCGGCGGCGCCATAGATGCCCTTGGCCATCAGCGAGGGTTCGGCCTGGCGGCGGAGGTCGTAGATCTGCTGGCGGACGGCTTGGACCTCGGCGTCGTCGGGGGCGGCGTCGCCGGCCCACTCGACGAGCTGGCAGGCCAGGCGCAGGTCGCCGGCGGCGGCGGTCTCGGTGGCCCGGCGGGCCAGCACGTCGGCGCCGCCAGCCAGGCTGGCCACCTCGGCGGCGATGGTGGCGTCGGGGGCGGGCTTGAGGCGGGCGGGGTTGCCGTCCCACCAGCCGCCGTAGAGCCGCCAGATGTTGCGGACCACGAACTCGGGTTCGTCGTAGAAGGGCCGCAGGTAGGGCTTGGCCAGCGTCTCGTCGGGGACGTGGACGGAGTGGACGATCTCATCCAGCTTGACGCCGTCGTTCATCAGGTCGACGACCCGGGCGACCAAGTCCTCGAGGGTGGAGGCCACGTCGTCGAGCACGGCGGCGATCCGTTCAACGCCGCCGATGGGCAGACCGTGGGCGGGCAGCAGCAGTTCGGGCTCGAAGGCGGCCATCTGGCGGAGCGAGGCGGCCCACTCGGCCGGGTAGCGCTGCACCTTCTGGGGGTTGCCGGCGTTGGGGTAGTTCCAGATCAAGAAGTCGCCGCAGGTGATGGCCCGGTGCGACGGGATCCACGACCAGGTGTGGTCGTCGGTCTCGCCCCGACCGTGGTGCAGCTCGATGTCGACTCCGCCGACGTTGAGCGCCAACTGGTTCTCGTAGGTGACGTCCGGGGCGGCTACGTCGTCGGGCAGGAAACGATGGGCCGAATCGCCGGCCAGCCGCATCCCTCCCCGACCGCTGCCGAACTGGCGCTCGTTGATGTTGGCGTTGTAACCGTCGGTGTAGCGGTACCGGGCGAAGCGGGCGGGCACGGCGTCATGGGCCACGAAGCGGGGCCGAGGGGCGCCGCGGTCCTCGGCGTCGGCCACGAAGTAGGCCGACCCGCCGACATGATCGAGGTGGCCGTGGGTGTAGACGAGCGAGTCGATCGGTTCGGTCGACCAGCCGCGGAGGGCTTCGACCACCGCCGCGCCCGAGAACGGGCTGCTGGCGTCGAACACGACCAGGCCATCATCGGTTTGCAGCGCCACCGAGTGGCTGAAGGACTCGACCATGGCGATGCCGTCGGCCACCTCGGACAGCTCCTGGGTGATCCGGTTGGTGGGGGTGTCGGTGTCCCCGGAGTCGATGATCTGGGCGGAGAGAGCGAGCAGGTCAGGCATGGGCGCGAGCCTGCCCGATCAGATCGAGGATGTCTTTTCCGTACCGTTCGAGTTTGGCCGGACCGATACCCGGAACCCGGCCCAGGTCAGCGATCGTCGTCGGGGCGGCTTGGGCGATGGCATCGAGGGTGGCGTTGCTGGCCACCACATAGGCGGGCACCGCTTCGGCCCGGCTGCGCTCCAGACGCCACTCCCGCAGCGCCTCCCCCAGGCTGCCCGGCGGCGGTGGCGCCGCCTTGGCCGTTGCGCCGGCGGCGGTCAGCGAACCCGGCTTCGGTTTCGGCACCCCCACGGCGGCGGTCGGTGCCGAGCCGTCCAGCTCGTCCAGAAAGGGGCTGGCGGCGGTGCGGTCGCCCAGCACCGACACCCGGTGCCGGCCACGGGTGATGGCCACGTGAAGGATGCGCCGCTCCTCCTCCACGTCGACGGCTAGCCGGTGCGGGAGCAGCCCGTTGGTGGCGCCGAACACCACGACCCGATCCCACTCCCGGCCCTTGACCCGGTGGACGGTCGACAGGGTGATGCCCCCGGCTTCGGTCTCGCGGTGAAAGGTGGAGCGCAGCCACGGCTCGAAGCTGGCCGGGTCGGGGTGCAGGGTGGCGACCTGGCGCAGCGCTTCCAGATCGTCGAGCTGGCTGCTCCCCTCGCCGCCCTTGGAGCGGTCAAGCTGCTCCATGGCCGAGCCCAGCCCGATGCCGTCACGCACGACGGTCAACAGGTCTCGTGCCGTGCCACCGGACGCCGCAGTGGCGGCCAGCAGGTCCAAGTCGGCGGCCAAGTCGGCGATCTTGTCCGCCACCCGGGCGTCGTCCAACCGGTCGGCGATGCGCCGCACCCCATCGATGCTGCCGGCCCGGGCGAACCACTTGGTGATCCAGTTGGGCATGCCCCGGCTGGGGCGGCGGTAGACCTCGGCCAGGTCGTCGGGGCGGACGTCGTCGGGGTCGGCGGCGATCCGCAGGTAGGCCAGCGCCGCCCGCACGCCGGTCCGGCCCAGCACGTCGGTGGTCAGGATCGACTGCAACGGGATGCCCGCTTCGGCCAGCGCCACGTGCGGGGCCAGCAACAGCGAGCGGACCCGCGCCAGCACCGCCACCTGCTCGGCCTTCACGGCCGGTTCGGCCAGCCACAACTGCACCTGCTCCACCAGTTCGGTGGCGCCCCCGTCGGCGTCGTGCAGCGTCACAGCCAAGGCATCGGCGGCCTGGTCGGCGGCCGGACCGGGGTGCATCACCTTCTCGACCCGGCGGCGGTTGTAGCCGAGCAGGTGGCGAGCGCCGTCCACCACCGCCACCGGGCACCGGTAGTTGACCTCGAGCTCGTGGGTGTCGGCCCCGGGCAAGTAACGCTGCACGTCGACCAGAAATGCGGGGTCGGCGCCGGCGTGGCCGTAGATCACCTGGTCGTCGTCGCCCACCGCGAAGACGTCAAAGGTGGGAGCGGCCAGCAGCCGGATGAGCAGCACGTGGGCCGGCGTGAGGTCCTGGAACTCGTCGACCAGCAGGTGCCGGTACCTCCCCTGCGCCCGGCGGCGGAAGGGTCCATCCCGCAGCAGCGCCTCCAGGGAGCCGTACACCTGCTCGTCGAAGTCGACCACACCCCGCGCCTCCAGTTCACTCCGGTATGGATCGAACATGGCGCCGAAGCCGGGCACGTCGCCCCGCTCCTCCTCGACGTCGTCCGGGTCGCGCAGGCCCAGCCGGACGGCGGTGAGGGCTTCGAGGTAGGCGGCCAGCGGGTCGGTGTTGACCCGCGGCCGTTTGCGGGGCAGCAGCCCCTCGATGATGCGGCGCACCTCCCGTTCGTCGATCACGATCGGGCTCCCGCCCCGATGGTCTCGGAGCAGCGCGTAGGCGAGGCCGTTCAAGGTCTGGATCGTCGAGCGGAACGACGTGGTGCGTTCGACCAGCTCGTCGCGTGCCTTGACGTTGTAGGCCACGGCCACGACGACCTCGGGCTCGTAACCTCGATCGACCACCAAGTGACGTAGCCGCTCGGTCAGGACCCGGGTCTTGCCGGAGCCGGCGGGAGCCAGCACCCGGGCCGGACCGGAGCCGTGGGCCACCGCCGCCAACTGGTCAGGGGCCAGCTCGGCGGTGGGCGCCACCGGCGGCGGGGCGGGGGCAAGGCGGCCGGCTTCGACCGTCTCGGCGTGGACCACCTCGGCGCCCAGCTCGCCGGCGGCGAACGGCTGGCGGGGGCCGCCGTCGATCCACGCCGGCCGGCCGTCGGGCAGGGTGACGTCGGCCGGGCCGTCGGGAGTGGTGGTGGCGCCGAGCCGGGCCGCCTTGGCCGCCCACCACCACACCGGCTCAGCCGAGCGGGCGTCAACGTTGTTGTTCCACACCAGGAAGTGCAGCCGGTCATGCCACGGCTCCAAGCCGGCGTCGAGGGAATAGGGCGGCTCGGCCCACTCCTCAGGGGCGCGAAACGTCACCGGTTCGACCGCCAACGCCACCACCACCGGTCGGCGGTGGGACCAAGCGTCGTGGAGCTCATCTACCACCGCCGCCGGATCAGCCACCGCCGCGGCGTCGATCGTGACCACCGGGGCGCCGGCCCACGGCTCAGGTACCGGCTGGCCGGCCAGCACGATGACGCCGCGCCCCAACGCCGGCGGTCCGGCATGGCTCACTTGTGCCGCGTCACGCCAGCACGGACGGCAGCGGCTCGGCGTGGACGATGGTCAGCAACTTGGTGGCCCGGGTGAGAGCCACGTACAGCGCCCTCGGGCCCTGGGCCTCCTCGGCCACCATGGCCGCCGGTTCGACCACCACGGTGGCGTCCAGCTCCAGGCCCTTCACCAGCGACACGGGCACGACCGTCACCTGGTGGTCCAACCCCTGCTGGGTGGCCCGACCGTGCTCGATGCCGGCCTCCGCCAGAGCCAGGCTCATGTCATCGACCAGCGAGGTGGGGCAGATGACGGCCACGTTGCCGTTGCCGACCTCGCCGATGTCCTGGCTCACGGCGGCAGCTACCGCCTGGCCCAGCCGCGCCGGTTCCACGTGGTCGAAACGCGGTGGGCGCCCGTCCTGGCGGACCGACTGGGGCGGCGACAGGTCCGGTGCCGCTTCGGCCAGCACCTTGGCCGCCAGCTCCATGTTGGGGGCGGGGATGCGGTAGCCGACGGTGAGCTCGGCGCGCCGTGGCGGCTTGCGGTCCGGTAGCTGGGACAGGATCTCGTCCCAGCCGCTGTGCGCCCACGCCCCGGTCGACTGGGCGATGTCACCGACCACGGTCATGGAACCGTTCAGCGAGCGCCGGGCCAGCATCCGCAACTGCATGGGCGACAGGTCCTGGGCCTCGTCGACCACCAGATGGCCATAGGTTCGAACCTCATCGTCACCCCGGCGCTTCTGCTTGGGGGTCGGGCCGAGCACGGCGCGGGCCTCGTCGAGCAGCGGCACGTCGGCGGTGGTCCACACGACGCTCTCCACGTCAGCGGAACGGGGCCGGTGCAACCGCTCCACCTCCCCTTCGCTCAGGGAGCGGCCGACGGCCAGCTTCAGCAGCGCTTTGGAGCCGAACAGATCGTGCAGCAGCTCGGCAGGGGTGAGCACCGGCCACATCCACTCCATGGCCTCCCGCACCTCTGGGTTGGTGCGGATGCTCGACCACAGCTCCCCCGCGTCGAGCGGGGTGCGGCCGCTGTCGGCCAGCACTTCGGCCACCGCCCGTTCGACGAACCGGCGGCCGGCGTTGTGCGTGCGGAACCGGCGGCGGGTGTCGGCCACGATCTGCTCGGACCCGGCCACGGTGAGGGTCAAGGTCTGCAGGCCGTGACCAACCCTCAGGGGGTGGCGCAGCCCCCGCTTGCGGTCCCGCGCCGCCCTGGCCACCACCTTGGCCATGCGGGTGTCGCCCTTGATGCGGGCGGTGGTGGCGTCGTCGTCCCCCCGGACCCGCACGCCTTCGACCAGGTCACCGAGCACCGCCAACTCGACGCCAGCCTCCCCCAGGCTGGGCAGGACCTGCTCGATGTAGGCGAGGAACAACCGGTTGGGGCCGATGACCAGGACGCCCTGGTCCTCCAGCGGGAACCGGTAGGTGTAGAGCAGGTAGGCGGCCCGGTGCAGCGCCACCACGGTCTTGCCCGTGCCGGGGCCGCCCTGCACGACCAGGATCCCGGGCAGCGGCGAACGGATGATCTCGTCCTGCTCCCCCTGGATGGTGGCCACGATGTCGCCCAGGCGGCCCGACCGGGCCGTCTCCAGGGCCGAGATGAGCGTCCCGTAACCGGTGACGCCGTCGGGGCGGCGGCCGTGCCCGTTCGAGCCGTTGCCATTGGTCATGCCGTCGAGGGCGGTGGCGTGCTCGCCGAACAGCTCGTCTTCGATGTTCAGCAGCTGCCGGCCCCGGGTGGCGAAGTGCCGCCGGCGGGCCAGTCCCATGGGTGCCCTTCCGGTGGCCCGGTAGAAGGCTTCGGCCACCGGCGCCCGCCAGTCGACCACCACCGGGTCCTGGTGCTCGTCGGCCACCGCCACCCGACCGATGTAATAGGAGTCGGCGCCGGCGTCCGTGTCCGGCTCGGTGTCGATGCGACCGAAGCAGAGCGAGGCATCGCCCAAATGCAGCCTCTTGAGCCGGTGCAGGATCGTGTCCCAGATGACGTCGCGCTCGAACCGGGCCTGCTCGGTGCCACCCCGACCCACCTCCACCATCGACTGCAGCTTCGACGCCGAAGTGCGCGCCCGCTCCAGGCATTCGTACGCATGATCGATGTAGGCCTGCTCGGCCTCCAGATCAGGGTGCAGCGCTGCCACTGGCGTCCTCGACCGCGAATTTGGGGATAGGAAAGCCTAGACCTGCCGCTGGAACGGTCATGCAGTCTCAGTCTCACTGCGACGTTCGGGTTCGGGGCCAGGGCCGTTCCGGTTCGGCTCCGACCGGGCGGTACCGTGACCGGCGTGCCGCCGCCGCCCGACTCGCCGCTGTTGCGGGCGTGCCGGGGCGAACCGGGGCCGACGGTGCCGGTGTGGTTCATGCGCCAGGCGGGCCGGTCGTTGCCGGAGTACCGGGCGCGGCGGGGCGACGGCAGCATCCTCGACGCCATCGCCACCCCTGACCTGGCCACCGAGATCACCCTTCAACCGGTGCGCCGCTACGGGGTGGACGCCGCCATCTTGTACTCCGACATCGTGGTACCCGTTCACGCCATCGGCTTCGGCGTCGAAGTGGTCCCGGGGACCGGCCCCGTGGTGGCCGAGCCGTTCGCCTCCAAGGCCGACCTCGACCGGCTCCGACCCCTCGAACCCGACATCGACACGCCCTATGTGGTCGAGACCGTCCGCAACGTCGTGGCCGAACTGGGCGATACGCCGCTGATCGGGTTCGCCGGCGCCCCCTTCACAGTGGCCAGCTACCTGATCGAGGGGCGCCCCAGCCGCACCTACGCCAAGACCAAGGCGCTGATGCTGGGCCAGCCGGACCTATGGGCCGCCCTGGTCGACCGTCTGGCCGACCTGGCCATCGTCTCGCTGCGCTCCCAAGTTCAAGCCGGAGCCCGCGCCGTGCAGGTGTTCGACAGCTGGGCCGGCGCGCTGGCGGCGGCCGACTACGAAGCGTCGGTGCTGCCGGCCAGCGCCAAGGTGTTCGCCGCCATCGCCGACCTGAACGTTCCCCGCATCCACTTCGGCGTCGGCACCGGCGAGCTGCTGACCCTGATGCGCGATGCCGGCGCCGACGTGGTCGGTGTCGACTGGCGCGTCCCGCTGGGAGAGGCCCGCCGCCGCCTCGGCGGTCAGACGCCGCTGCAGGGCAACCTCGATCCCGCGGTGCTCGGCGCGCCCTGGGAAGTGGTGGCCGAACGCACTCGCCAGGTCCTGCGAGACAACGGCGGCCACCCCGGCCACATCTTCAACCTGGGCCACGGGGTCACCCCCGACGTCGATCCCGGCGTGCTCGAGCGCATCACCGACCTGGTCCACGCCGAAGGCCGGGCCGAGTGACCGCATGCCCCCACGGAGCCGGCGGCGGCATGGTGCCGGTCGGCGTGGTGGTGATGGCCTACGGGACGCCCCGCTCGCCCGGAGAGGTCAAGCCCTACTACACCCACATCCGCCGCGGCCGGCCGCCCACTCCGGAGCAGCTGGCCGACCTGCAGCGCCGCTACGACTCGCTGGGCGGCGTCTCCCCGTTGGCCGAGCGCACCGAGGCTCAGCGGGCCGGGCTGGCGGCGGCGCTGGGAGACGGATACCGGGTGGTGCTCGGCCAGAAACACGCCGCCCCCTTCATCGAGGATGCCATCGACGTTCTGGCCGCCGACGGCATCGACCGGATCGTCGGCTTGGTGCTGGCGCCCCACTACTCCGGCTTCAGCGTCGGTGAGTACCAGCGTCGGCTAGCCGAACGGGCCGCTTGTCACGAGCACCACATCGCCACCGCCGGCATCAACAGCTGGCACACCGAGGAGGCCTACCTCTCCTTCCTGGCCCGCGCCGTCACCGACGCACTGGCCGGGATGCCAGAGAAGACCAAGGTGTTGTTCACCGCCCATTCCCTGCCGGAACGGGTGCTGGTCGGCGACCCGTATCCCGACCTGCTGGCTGAGAGCGCCGCCGAAGTAGCCCGCCGCACCGGCCTCAACCGCTGGGCCGGCTGGGGCCTGGCCTGGCAAAGCGCCGGACGCACACCCGAACGGTGGCGAGGACCCGACATCCTCGAGGTGATCCGGGAACTGGCCGCCACCGGCCGGGCCGACGGCGTGCTGGTCTGCGCCCAGGGCTTCGTCGCCGACCACTTGGAGGTGCTGTACGACCTCGACATAGAGGCGGCCGGGGTGGCGGCCGGGGTTGGGATGGACTTTGCCCGGACCCGGTCGCTGAACGACGACCCGGCCGTGCTGGCGGCGCTGGCCCGGCGGGTGGCCGACGCCGCCCCGGCCGCCCCGTGACCCTCGGCGACGGCCGTCCGGTCACCGTGGTCGGCGGCGGCATCAGCGGGCTGGCGGCGGCGCTGCACCTGCACGACCACGGCCACCCGGTGCGCGTGCTCGAAGCGGCCGACCGGGTGGGCGGGAAGCTGCGCACCTCGCCGCTCGCCGGCCGGATGGTGGACGAGGGAGCCGACGCCTTTCTCGTCAGGCGACCGGAGGCGCTCTCCCTGGCCCGCCGGCTGGGGATCGACGGGGAGTTGGTCCACCCGGCGGTCCGGGCCGCCTCGGTCTTCGCCGACGGTGAGCGCCGCCCCCTGCCGCCGCAGCTGATGGGCGTGCCGCTCGATCTCGCCGCGGTGGTCCAGTCCGGTCTGCTCGACGACGCCGGTCTGGCCCGGCTCCGACAAGACCTCAACCACCCCGCCGGCGCGCTGACCGGTGATGACGTGACGGTGGCGGCCGAGGTGGAGCGCCGGCTCGGACGACAGGTGCTCGATCGCCTGGTCGGACCGCTGGTGGGCGGGATCAACGCCGGCGACCCCGACCGGCTCAGCCTCGACACCGTCGTGCCCCAACTGTCGGCGGCCGCCCGCGACACCCGTCACCCGAGCCTGGTGCGCGCCTGCCAGGCGCAGGTGAGCGCGGCCCGGGCGGCGGGCGCCGATCCGGCGGCGCCGATCTTCGCCGCCCACCCGGCCGGCATGGCCCACCTGGTCGACGTGTTGGCCGCCGCCCTGCCGCCGGGCACGGTCGAGCTCCGCTCCCTGGTCGAGGACCTCGACCCGCTCTTGGGCGACGGACCGGTGGTGCTCGCCCTGCCGGCACCGGCCACCGCCGGGCTGCTCAAGGCGACCAGCGCGCAGGCGGCGGCCGACGTCATGGGTGCCGTCGAGCACGCATCGGTGGTGCTCATCACGCTGGCTGTCCGTCCGGAGGACATCTCCCAGCGCATCGCCGGCAGCAGCGGCTTCCTGGTCCCCCACGACCAGGGGACGCTCATGACCGCCTGCACGTTCACCAGCCACAAATGGGCCCACCTCGGTCCGGAACACGGCCACGGCACCTTGTTGCTGCGAGCTTCGGCCGGCCGCCACGGTGACCGGCGCGCCACCGAGCTGGACGACGCCGACCTCACCGGCCGGATCCTCGAAGACTTGGGCCGCACCATCGGCTTGTCCGGCCCGCCCACCGAAGTTCGGGTGACCCGGTGGCCCGGCGCCTTTCCGCAACCCTGCCCCGGGCACATCCCGCGGATGCAGCGGGTGGACGAGGACCTGGCCCAGCACCTGCCGGGCGTCGCCATCGCCGGTATGGCCCGGCTCGGGGTGGGCATCCCGGCGTGCATCCAGAGCGGCCTAGAAGCCGCCGACCGGGCGATGCGCACCTCCTGATCGATCGAGCGATGCACACCTGCTGATCACGCCCGACAAGACTCCACGAGCCATGCCCGCACCTCCACCGCGCCGACTCCGGCGCGTTCCGGGCCGGCCGGGCATCAAGGTCCTGGTCCAAGGCATCTGCGCCGGCCTGCTCCTGGCGTTGGCGCTGCCGCCGTGGGGCTGGTGGCCTCTGGCCTTTGGCGGCCTGGTGCTGCTCGACCGGCTGCTCGACGGCCAACCGGCAGCAACCCGGTTCCGGCGGGGCTGGCTGGTCGGCTTCGCCCTGCTGGCACCCACCCTGTATTGGATCCACGACCTGACCCTGCCGGGTTGGATCATCGCCGCGCTGGTGTACGCCACGGTGATCGGCGGCGCCATGGTGCTGGTCCCGCCCCGCCGGGGGCGGTGGTTGGCGTTACCGGCGGCGTGGGTTCTGTCCGAAGCGGTGCGGGGCGCGTGGCCGTTCGGCGGCGTGCCGCTGTCGACGCTGGCCATCGGCCAGGTGGGTGGTCCGCTGGTCGGGGTGGTACGCCTCGGCGGCGCGCTGTTGCTGGGCGGCGTGTCCGTGACCGCCGCCGTCGGGTTGTCCGCCGCCATCCGCCGGCGGTGGGTTCCCGCCGCCGGCGCCGCCGCCATCGTCGTGGCCGTCACCGCCGCCGCCGCCCTGGCCCCTTCCGGCCACGACACCGGCCGCGGCATCCAGGTGGCGCTGGTCCAGGGCGGGGGCCCCCAGGGGACCCGGGCCATAGACACCGACCCCCGAGATGTCTTCGACCGCCACATGGCCGCCAGCCGGAAGGTCCCGGCGGGCATGGACCTGGTGGTGTGGCCCGAAGACGTGGTTGACACACCCGGCGACGTGGCCGACAACCCCGAAGGCAAAGAGCTGTCGGCCCTGGCCAAACGCACCCGGGCCACGCTGATCGCCGGCGTGGTCGAGGAGCAGGGCGACACCCGCTTCCGCAACTCGGCGGTGGCGTGGAACCCAGCGGGCAAGCTGATCGACCGCTACGAGAAGGTGCACCGGGTGCCCTTCGGGGAGTGGGTGCCGTTCCGCTCGCTGCTTGAGACCGTCGCCGGCGACAGCCTGCCGCGGCGTGACGCCATCGTCGGGCCGGGGCCGGCCACCCTCACCACCCCGGCCGGGAAGTTGGGCGTGGTCATCTCGTGGGAGGTGTTCTTCGGCCACCGGGCCCGCAGCGCGATCGGCCACGGGGGCCAGGTGCTACTCAACCCCACCAACGGTGCCTCCTTCACCGGAACGCTGGTGCAGACCCAGCAGGTCGCGTCATCGCGGTTGCGCGCCATCGAGACCGGCCGGTGGGTGGTGCAAGTGGCGCCCACCGGTTTCAGCGCCTTTGTCACCCCCGACGGCACAGTCCTGGAACGCACCGGCGTCAGCGAGCGGGCGGTGCGCACCCACCAGGTCGAACTGCGCCAGGGCCTGACCCTCTACAACCGCTGGGGCGAGTGGCCGACGCTCGTGCTCACCATGCTGGCCCTGGCCGGCGCCTGGCTGCTGGCCCGCCGGCGCCGACCCGAGCCCATGCCGGAGCCATGACCCAGATCCCCACCGACGACCCCAAGGCGGCCGACCTGCGCCGCATGAAGCGGACGGCGACGTCGATGTTCGTGGCGGTGACCGCCTTGTTCATCGTCGCCCACGCACTGGAGGGCACCTGGCCGGGGTTCGACTACGTGCGCGCCTTTGCCGAAGCGGCCATGGTCGGTGCTCTGGCCGACTGGTTCGCCGTCACCGCCCTGTTCCGCCATCCGCTCGGCATCCCCATCCCCCACACCGCCATCATCCCGAACCGCAAGGACGACATCGGGCGGGGGCTCGGCAGTTTCGTCCAGACCAACTTCCTGACCCCCGAGGTGGTCAAGGAGAAGCTGGCCGGCACACCGATCGCTCCTCGGGTGGGCGAGTGGCTGGCCCAGCCGGCCAACGCCCACCGCCTCGGCGAGCAGGCCGCCACCATCACCCGCACGGTCCTCGAAGTGCTGCGCGACGACGAGCTGCAGGAGGCCATCGAGACGACCGTCGCCAGAATGGTGCGGGCCACCGAGGCCGGCCCGATCCTGGGCCGGGGCCTCGACCTGGCCATCGCCGACGGGCGCCACCAGCAGCTGCTCAGCACCATCCTCCGGCGGGTGGTCGAGAGCCTGGAGACCAACCGGCCCCAGCTCCGCGACCGGCTTGCCGAAGAGTCGCCGTGGTGGGTGCCCGGCACCGTCGACGACCGCATATTCACCAAGATGTTCGACGGCGTGCAGCGGCTTCTGCGAGACGTGGCCGCCGATCCCGACCACGAGCTGCGGGCCACCTTTGACGCCCGCATCCACGAGCTGGCCGAAGACCTCAAGACCTCGCCGGAGATGCAGCATCGTGCCGAGGAGCTCAAGGAGGAGCTGCTGGCCCACCCTGCCCTGCGGGAGTGGTCGGCCACCGTATGGGCGGACCTCAAGCATTCGATGCTCGCCCGGACCGCCGACCCCCAGAGCGAGGTCCGCCGCCGTATCGAAGCGGCCATCACCGCCTTCGGCGAACGGCTGCGCGACGACCCGGTCCTGCAACAGAAGGTCGACGACTGGATCGCGTCAGCGGCGGTTCAGGTGATCGCCCAGTCCAAGAACGAGGTCGGCGACCTGATCGCCACCACGGTCGCCCGCTGGGACCCCGACGAGACCACCAACCGCATCGAGCTTCAGGTCGGCCGCGACCTCCAGTTCATCCGCATCAACGGCACCATCGTCGGCGGCCTGGCAGGGTTGCTCATCTACACGATCAGCAACCTGTTCTAGCTATTGGGGAAGGCGCGCCATGTCCGGAACGATCACCCAGCTCTGGCGGTTCCCGGTCAAGTCCATGCAGGGCGAGCAAGTCGAACGGTCGACCCTAGGCCCGGCCGGCCTCGACGGTGACCGCCGCTATGCGCTGGTGCACGACGACACCGGCAAGGTCCTGACCGCCAAGCGCTACGGCGACCTGCTGCTGGCGACGGCCCGCACCAAAGGCGACCAGGTGGTCATCGCCCTGCCCGATGGAACCGAGCACCTCGCCGGTGACCCGGACACCGACGCCGCCATCACGGCCTGGCTGGGCCAACCTTGCCACCTGGCCGAACCGCCCGCCGGCGCCGGCGCTCCTGAGTTCGACATGAGCTTCGACGCCGAGCACCCCGACCAGGACATGTTCGCCTGGCCGGTCGCCGCCGGCACCTACCTCGATCTGGCTGGTGCCCACCTGCTCACCACCTCGAGCCTGGCCGCCGGCCGACGCCTCCACCCCGACGGGGACTGGGATGTGCGCCGCTTCCGACCGACGGCACTCATCGACACCGGCACCGATCCGACCTTTGTCGAGGACGGCTGGGTGGGCTCCACGGTCCAGGTCGGCCAGGCCCAGGTGGCGGTCACCATGCTCACCATCCGCTGTCCCATGCCGTCCCGCCGGCAGCCCGAGCTTCCGAAGGATCTCGGCGTGGCCCACACCCTGCGCGATCACCACCAGAACAACCTCGGCGTATACGGAGACGTGCCCCGATCCGGTTTGGTGGCCGTGGGCGACCCGGTGGTGCCCGTTTGACCGTGCGGTCAAGGAACGGGGAGGCTGACTCTCTGATGGGCGACCCCGAACGACCGCTGCGCATCGCCCTGTTGACCTACCGGGGCAAGCCCCACGTCGGCGGCCAAGGCATCTACACCCGGCACCTGGCCAAGGCGCTGGTCGATATGGGCCACCAGGTCGAGGTCTTCTCGGGCCAGCCCTATCCCCACCTCGACGACGGCACCGTCCTCAACGAGTTGCCGAGCCTGGACATCTACAACGACCACTTCCCCATGCGGATGCCGGGGCTGTGGGAGCTGAAGCACCTGGCCGACTTCGTCGAGGTCACCGCCTTCTCCATGGGCTCGTTCCCTGAGCCGCTGGCCTTCTCGGTCCGCGCCTTTGACGCCCTACGCGGCCGGCGGGACGACTTCGACCTGGTCCACGACAACCAGAGCCTGGGCTACGGGCTGCTGGCCCTGAAGCGGTTGGGGTGGCCGCTGATCGCCACCATCCACCACCCCATCACGGTGGACCGCCGCCTGGAGACGGCCGCCGCCGCCAGCCTGTACAAGAAGCTCACGCTGACCCGCTGGTACTCCTTCACCCGCATGCAGACCGAGGTGGCCCGACGCATCGAACGGGTCATCACCGTTTCGGAGAACTCGTGGAAGGACATCCACCGCGAGCACAAGGTCCCCTACGAGCGCATGCACGTGGTGCCGGTCGGGGTCGACCCCGAACAGTTCAAACCACTGCCCTCCGTCGGCCGCCGGCCGGGGCACCTCATCACCACCGCCAGCGCCGACGTGGCCATGAAGGGCTTGTCGTTCCTGCTCGAAGCGCTGGCCAAGCTGCGCACCGAACGCGAGGACCTGCACCTAACGGTCATCGGCCGCAAGAAGGAGGGCGGCAAGTCGGCCGACACCATCGAGCGGCTGGGTCTGACCGACCACGTCGAGTTCGTCACCGGTGTGACCGATGAGCGCATCGTGGAGCTGTACGCCCAAGCCGAACTGGCGGTGGTGCCGTCGCTGTACGAAGGCTTCTCGCTGCCGGCCATCGAAGCCATGGCCTGCGGGGTGCCGGTGGTGGCCACCACCGGTGGGGCGCTGCCTGAGGTGGTGGGCAAGGACGGCGAGACCGCCCTGCTGGTCGAACCGGGAGACGCCAACGCCCTGGCCGCCCGCATCAACGAAGCCCTCCTCAGCCCGAGCTTGCGGGAGCGGGTCGGGGCCGCCGGTCGGCAGCGGGTCATCAAGCAGTGGAGCTGGCGGCACACCGCCGCCGGCACCGTCGAGCAGTACCGCGCCTTGCTCGATGACCAGGCCAGGAACCAACCCGGCCGGGGGCGCTCCTGATGCTCACCGTCGACTTCACCCGCCTCGGTCTGCAGCCGGGTGAGACGCTGCTGGACATGGGCGCCGGCGCCGGCCGCCACGCCTTTGAGTCCTACCGCCGGGGGGCGAACGTGGTGGCGGCCGACCTCAGCTTGGCCGACTTGAAAGACGTGCAAGGGATGTTCGCGGCCATGGGAGAGTCCAGCCCAGCCGGTGAGGGAAGCGCCAGCGACGAACCGGCACCGAGGCCGGAGGCGAGCCTCGCGAGCCGAGGACCGACCATCAGTACAGTCAACGCCGACGCCACCTGCCTGCCCTTCGACGACGACAGCATCGACCGGATCATCGCTTCGGAAGTTCTGGAGCACGTGCCCGACGACGCCGCCGCGTTGGCCGAGCTGACCAGGGTGCTGCGAACCGGTGGGGTGCTGGCCGCCACCGTCCCCGCCCAGCTGCCCGAGCGGGTCTGCTGGGCGCTGAGCGACCAGTACCACGCGCCTTTCGTCGAAGGCGGCCACGTCCGCATCTACAGCGAGGCGACGTTGCGCCGCCGCCTCCGCGACGCCGGCCTGCGGCCCGGCGGCGCCCACCGGGCCCACGCCCTGCACTCGCCGTACTGGTGGATCAAGTGCGCGGTCGGGCCCGCCAACGACGACAATGCGCTGGTGCAGGCCTACCACCGCCTCCTGGTGTGGGACATCACCCAGGCGCCCAAGCTGACCCGCTGGACCGAACGGGCGCTGAATCCGTTGCTCGGCAAGAGCCTGGTGGTCTACGCCACCAAGCCGCTGGCCCCGCCGGCGGCGGCGGCGGTGGCCGGACCATGACCGCCCCCGCCGTGTCCGGCATCGTCACTGCCGACCAGGTGCAGGAGACGGTCGACACCATCGTCGAACGCCAGCTCCCCAACGGCATGATCCCGTGGTTTACCGACGGCCACGCCGACCCTTGGAACCACGTCGAAGCCGCCATGGCCATCGCCCTCGGCGACCGCATCCCCGAAGCGGAGCGGGCCTACCAGTGGCTCATCGACGAGCAACGGCCCGACGGCGCGTGGCACCAGTACTACCTGGCCGACCGGGTGGAGCAGGACAAGCTCGACGCCAACGTCTGCGCCTACATCGCGGTGGGCGTGTGGCACCACTGGTTGCTCACCAAGGACGAGGGTTTCGCGGAAACGCTCTGGCCGGTGGTCGACGCCGCCATCGGCTTCGTGCTCGGCCTGCAGACCGACCGGGGCGAGATCCTGTGGGCCCGCCACGCCGACGGCACGGCGTGGTCGTTCGCCCTGCTCACCGGCTCGTCCAGCATCTGCCACAGCCTGCGCTGTGCGGTAGCTCTGGCCGACCACCTGGGACACGAGCGGCCGGTGTGGGTCGAAGCCGCCGCCCGCCTGGCCAACGTGATCCGCACCGAGCCCGACGCCTTTGCCCCCAAGCACCGCTGGGCCATGGACTGGTACTACCCGGTCCTGGCCGGCGTGATCACCGGTGACGCCGGCCGTGAGCGCCTCGACAAGCGGGCCGACGCCTTTGTCATGGACGGCCGCGGCGTGCGCTGCGTGTCGGACCGGCCATGGGTGACGGTGGCCGAGACGTGCGAGTTCATCCTGGCCAACCTGGCCGTCGGTCGCCGCCAGCGGGCTGAAGAGATGTTCGGCTGGGTGCAGCAGTACCGGGTCGACGGCGGCCGTTACTGGACCGGGACCGTGTACCCCGAAGAGGTCCACTTCCCCGGCGGCGAGCAGTCCACCTACACGTCGGCGGCCGTCGTGCTGGCCGCCGACGCCTTGTGCGGGACCGGCCCCACCGCCAACCTCTTCGTAGACGACTTCCAGCTGGCCTAGGCGAATGTCGTTCCCCGGGACCATCGCCGCCGAGAGCCCCGACGCACCGGCGGTGATCATGGCCGCTTCGGGCGCCACCCAGACCTACGCCGAACTGGACGAGGGTGCCACCCGCCTGGCCAACCTGTTCGCTTCGCTGGGCCTCGAACCCGGGGACCACGTCGCCTTCTGCGCCGAGAACCACCTGCGGTTCCTGGAGCTGGCGTGGGGCGCGACCTACGCCGGCCTGATCTTCACCGCCGCCTCCACCCGCTTGACCCCCGAGGAGCTGGCCTACATCGTCAACGACTGCGGCGCCCGGGTGTTCATCTCCACCGCCAAGCTGGCCGACCTGGCCACCGCAATCGTCGACCACACCCCGAACGTCGAGGCCCGGTTCCTGCTCGACGGCACGGCCAAGGGCCACCGCTCCTACGAGGACGCGGTCGCCGAGCAGCCGGCCGAACCGGCCGCCGACCGGGTCGAGGGCACGGACATGCTGTACTCCTCGGGCACGACCGGACAGCCCAAGGGCGTGGCCATCCCGTTCAAGCCGCAGCCGCTCGGCACCAAGCCAGTGCTCTCGGCGCTGTGCGAAGGGGTGCTCGGTTTCCGGCCGGACATGGCCTACCTGAGCCCGGCGCCGCTGTACCACGCCGCCCCCCTGCGCTACTGCCTATGCGTGCACCGGGTCGGCGGCACGGTGGTGGTCATGGAGCACTTCGACGCCCAGGGTGCCCTGGACGCCATCGAGAGCTACTCGATCACCCACAGCCAGTGGGTACCCACCATGTTCATCCGCATGCTCAAGCTGCCAGACGAGGTTCGCACCCGCTACGACGTCAGCTCCATGGAGATGATGGTGCACGCCGCCGCCCCCTGCCCCGTAGAGGCCAAGCTGGCCATGCTCGAGTGGTTCGGTCCGATCATCCACGAGTACTACGCCGGCACCGAGGGCAACGGCTTCGTCTACTGCAACGCCGAGCAGTGGCTCGACCACCCCGGAACCGTGGGCCAGGCCATGGTCGGCGCCGTCCACATCCTCGACGACGACGGTCAGCCGTGCCCGACCGGCGAGCCCGGCACCATCTGGTTCGAGAGCGACGCCCAGTTCAGCTACCACAACGACCCCGAGAAGACCGCCAACTCCCGCAACGACCGGGGCTGGTCGACCCTGGGAGACGTCGGCTACCTGGATGAGGACGGGTTCCTGTACCTCACCGATCGCCAGGCGTACATGATCATCACCGGCGGCGTGAACGTGTACCCCCAGGAGGCCGAGAACCGGCTGGCCATGCACCCCAAGGTGGCCGACGTGGCCGTGATCGGCGTGCCCGACGACGACTTCGGCGAGCAGGTCAAAGCCGTGGTCCAACTGGTCAACCCCACCGAGGCCACCGAAGCGACCGAGCAGGAGCTGATCACCTTCTGCCGGGAGCAGCTGGCCGACGTCAAGTGCCCCCGCTCGGTCGACTTCCGTGACGAGCTGCCCCGCCACCCCACCGGCAAGCTCTACAAGCGCTTGCTCAAGGACGAGTACTGGGCCGGACACGGCGCCCGCCGCATCTGAGCCAGGCTGCTCCGGTGACGAACCACCAGAACGCCTGCGGATCCTGCCGGGCCATCGCCGGCGAGATCCGTCTCACCAACGCCGACCGGCTGGAGCTGGATGGGCACTGGCGGCTGGAGCACGCCCACCCGGTGGCCGTGGCCGGGTGGCTCGTGCTGGTGCTGAGGCGCCACGCCCGAGCCTTGCACGATCTCACCGACGACGAGGCGGCGTCGTTGGGGCGGTGGCTACCGGCGATCACCAGGGCGCTGCATGATGCGACTGGCTGCGAGCTCGAGTACGTCATGCAGTTCGCCGAGGGTGACGGCTTCCACCACGTGCACTTCCACCTGATCGCCCGAGCCCCCGAGTGGCCGTCGGAGTACAAGGGGCCGGCGGTCTTCGCCGCCTTCGGGGTGGACGACCCGATCTCCGCCGCCGCCGCCAACCAGGTCATGACGGCGGTCGGAACGGCTCTCGGGATCACGCCTCAGCCGGTCGCCCTCGCGGCTGAATAGCTCAGGCGAAGCGGGCGGCGGCGAAGGCCAGGCTGACCGCGGAGATCAACATGGTCACCATGGCGATGAGCAGGAAGCGCTGGACGTCGGCAAGATGACGGTCCTGTTGGGCGAAACGGTCGACCATGTCGTTGCGGAGCTCAGCGATCTCCGCCTTGATCTCGGCCCGGAAGTTGGCCATCTCGGTGCGCATCTCGGCCCGGAACTCGGCCATCTCGGTGCGCATCTCGGTCCGGAACTCGGCCATCTCGGTGCGCATCTCGGTTCGGAACTCGGCCATCTCTCGCCGAAGCTCGGAGCTGGCGACGCGCACGTCGTCGGTGGTGGCCAGGTCGTCGGCGGCGGGTGGCAGGGCGGCGAGCAAGGTGTCGGCGGCTTCCTCATCCCAGGTCCGGCGGGCAGCTTCGAGGAGGTGCAGTCGCTGGGCGTCGGTGGTGGTCATCGATTCCCCGATCGAGGTCTGGAGCTCAGTTCAAAAGGGGAAGACCTACAGCCTACCCGTGGGGGTGTGACGGTCAGTCGGAGTAGCCGGGGTCGGCCACCGCCAGGGCATCGAGGACGTCGGCCCACACTGCCGTCTTGACCTCGTCCCCGCGTTCGTCCAGATCGCCGGCGCGGATGGCAGCCGCCAGCTCGACATCGTCGGCGGCGCCCAAGTCCCTGAGCCGGGCGGCGTGGGCCTCGGTTTGAGCCGGACCCAGTGACAGCTCCCGTTCGACCATGGCCAGCGCGTTGGCCGCCACCCGGGCGTGGAACCGAAGCCGTCCGTCGGTGCCCTCGTGCAGATCGTCGGCCAGCCACTCCCGCACCGCTCCGACCAGCTCGGGGGCGGTAGGTCGGCCGTGCAGCGACTCCGGCCACGCCACCGGCTCCGGCGCCGGCAACGGCGGCCGGACCGGTCCGGGGAGCAACCCCAGCAAGTCGTGCTCGGTCTGGCACACCCGGCGACCGATGGCGGCCAGCTCGTGGGAGCGGACCATGCCGCTCAGGTGTCCGGCCGCCTGCATGAGGCAGATGACCCCCCAGCGCAGCGTCCCGTATGCCTCCCACCACCGCAGGGTCTCAGGTGGCACTTCCCGGCCACCGGCGGAGGCGTAGGCGTCGAGCAGCTCGGCGTACTGGCCGAGCCCGGCGACCGGCGCCGTCGCCCCGAAGCGCCACGCCCGCACGCACAGCCAGCCCAGGTCTTCGGCCGGGTCACCCACGTGGGCCAGCTCCCAATCGATCACCGCCGCCAGACCGGACTCGTCAATGATCAAGTTGCCGAGCCGGAAATCACCGTGCACCATCGTCCGCCCGGTCACCGCCGGCCGGGTCCGGGTCAGCGACCGGAACCCGAGCTCGAGGGCCGGCCGCGGTTGCCCGATCAAGTCCACCACGTCACGCAACGAACCCAGCGGATCGGTCTCGCTCAACCCGTCGACGGCGTCCGCCGGTAGGGCGTGCATCCGGGCCAGGGCCTCAGCGCATTGCGGCACCACCCGCGCCCGGGCATGGGCGAAGCTGTCATCACGAAGGATGCGGCGAGCGATGGTCTCGCCGGGCACCGACTCCATGAGCAGGAACGGCGCACCCAACTCGTCGGCCGTGGCCGACGAAGCGACCACGCGGGGCACCGCCATCCCCACCCGGGCCGCCACCTCCAGCAGCGCCGCTTCGCCGTCAGGGCCGACCCCGGTCCGTTCCAGAGCCGACGCCCGTTGCCGCTGCAGGACCAGGTCGCGGCCGTCGGCGGTGAACGCCCACGTCTCCTTCGACGCGCCGCCGCTCAGCCGCCGCAGGTCGCCGACCGCACCACCGCCCAGCACTAGCGCCAGCCGTTCCGCCAACTGTTCCCCGGGTGCGGACATCGGCATCCGAACCTACCGGCAGAGCTGATCCGGCGTTCCTAAGGTGCAGTCCATGACCGAAACGACCACGGCCGAACCGTTGGACGACCTCCGCCAGCGGATGCGCGAGTTCATCGACGAAAAGGTCATCCCGCTGGAGCCGGTGCTGGAGCACCATGACCAGGCAGCGGCGGAGGCCATGGCCACCCTGAAGGAGCGGGCCAAGGCCGACGGGTTGTGGGCGCTGGGCCACCCGGCGCATCTGGGCGGCGGCGGCCTGCCCCTCATGGACTTCGCACTGCTGAACGAGATCATCGGCCGCAGCCAGTTCGGGCAGATCGCGGTGGGCACGGTCAGCATGCAGGACTCGATCATGCTGGACCTCCACGCCTCCGCTGAGCAGCGCGACCGGTGGCTCAAGCCGTTGGTGGCCGGCGACATCTTCCCGTCCGTCGGCCTCACCGAGCCGGAGGTCGCCGGCTCGGACCCCACCCTCATGCAGGCCACCGCCGACCTCGATGGCGACGAGTGGGTGATCGACGCCCACAAGTGGTTCACCACCGGGGCCAGCGTGGCCGCCTTCACCACCATCTTCGCCAAGACCGATCCCGACGCCGAGAAGTACCTGCAGTTCAGCTCGATCATCGTGCCCACCGACTCGCCCGGCTACGAGATCGTGCGGGTCGTACCCACCATGGGCCACACCGGCGGCCAGCACTGCGAGCTGCGGCTGACCGACGTCCGGGTGCCGAAGGACAACCTGCTGGGCGAGCGGGGCCACGGCTTCGTGATCGCCCAGCAGCGGCTCGGGCCGGGACGGATCTTCCACTGCATGCGCTGGCTGGGCCAGGCCCAGCGGGCCTTCGAGTTGATGTGCGACCGGGCCCGCACCCGTTACGCCCACGGCTCCCTGCTGGCCGAGAAGGGCGAGATCCAGCGCTACATCGCCGAGTCGGCCGCCCAGATCCAAGCCTGCCGGCTGATGACCCTAGACGCCGCCAGGGAACTGGACGCCGGCCGCTCGGCGCGGGTGGAGATCAGCCTCATCAAGTTCTACGGCGCCCAGATGCTGCATGACGTGATCGACCGGGCCATCCAGGTGCACGGCGCTCTGGGCGTCACCGCCGACACGCCGCTGGAGCTGATGTACCGAGAGGCCCGCTACGCCCGCATATACGACGGCCCCGACGAGGTCCACCGCATGGTCGTCGCCCGCCAACTGGTCAAAGACCCCAGAAAGGCGCCGTGGTCGTATTGAATGGTCCCGCTCGGCTGCGCCTCGCCGGGACTGGCTTCGCCATGAAACCCACGCCCTCGGTGCTGCTCCGCCTGGCGGCTGCGCAGCCTGATCAACGTTTACCCGACGCGTCGCAGGACCCGGAGGGAGCCGATCGCCCTCTCGTCCTGGAACCGGCGGGACTCCAGGGCGCGCTGGTAGATCTCGAACGGGGGGCGGCCGCCCTCGGCCGGATCGGCGAACACATCGTGGATGCACAAGGTGCCGCCCATGGCCACGTGCGGCGTCCACAGCTCGTAGTCGCGGTGGGCCGGCTCCGCGCCGTGGCCGCCGTCGATGAACAACAGGGCCAGCGACGTGGCCCACGCCCTGGCCACCGCCGGCGAATCACCTACCACCGCCACCACCGTCCCTTCCAAGCCGGCGTCGTGCACGGTTCGGCGGAAGACGGGGAGCGTGTCCATCTTGCCCACCGTCTCGTCGACCAGGTCCGGCTCGTGGTGCTCCCACCCGGCCTGGTTCTCCTCCGAACCCCGGTGGTGGTCCAGCGCGAACAGCACGGTATGGTTCTCGCGGGCGGCGGCACCCAGCCACAGCGACGACTTGCCGCAATAGCTGCCGATCTCCAGTAGCGGCCGGCCGGGCACGACCAGCGCCGCCTCCATGGCCACCTCGTAAAGGGCGTCGCCCTCTTCGGTGGGCATGAACCCCCGAGCCGCCACCGCGGCGGCTCGCACGTACGGATCGATCAAGGTTGGCGAGAGGTGGCGATGTCGGCCCCAACGGCGGGGACCTCGCCGCTGTGGGCCAGCTCTTCCATCTCGATGTCCTCGTCATAAGGCGTGTGGTGGTGCTCGCCGAACATGATCTTGTCGAGGAACAGGTACTTGAGGATCCAGAGCACGCCGAACCCGGCGATGTTGGCGCCTTGGATGGCGAGCTGGTGGGCGTTCTTGCTCATGTCCTGGGTGGCGTCGGTAGCGAGCACGACAAGGAAGGTGGACAGCACCCAGCCCGCCAGGGTGAACACGCCGAAGGGGATCACCTCGCGGCGCATGTGGGCCTTGCCCCGCTTGCCCCACACCCAGCGCTTGTTGAGGATGAACGCCGGGATGCTGGTGAGCATCACCGCGGTGATGTTGCCCCACCCGGGCTTCCAACCGAGCAGCGACTTGCTGGTGAAACCGAACAGCAGCACCTGGGTGATGGCCACGCAGATCAGCGAAGTCGCTGAATAGCGGATGGCCCGCTGGCCGGGTTCGGACTTGGCGTGGGCGACCAGCGCGCCAGGGGTGAGGTTCACGAGTGGTCCAGGTTAGTGGGAGGGCAGCGGGAGCAGGGCGTTGGCCCGCGCCACCTCGCCCAACCACCGGCCGCTGGGCTTGGGGGTACGGGCCATCGACTCCCGGTCGACCGACACCAGCCCGAACCGTGGCCGATAGCCGTAAGCCCACTCGAAGTTGTCGAGCAGGCTCCAGTACGTGTACCCGCGCACGTCGATGCCGTCGGCAAGAGCGCGCTGCACCCCTTCCAACGCCTGGTGCACGTAGTCGAGGCGCTGCGAGTCGTCGTCGGTCCCGATGCCGTTCTCGGTGACCAGGAGCGGCACCGACCCCCCGGTGCGCTCCCAGGCGTAGCGAAGGGTGGCTTCCAGCGCCTGAGGCCAGAACTCGTAGCCCATGATGAGGGTGGGCACGCCGGCTTCGCCGCCGAGGCGGCCATCGGGTCCCACGCGAGTGCGGCTGTAGGTCTGCACACCCAAGAAGTCATCGCCGGCGGCGGCGTCCAGGTAGACGTCCTCCATGGTGGACCGGTACCTGTCCAGCCGCTCCTGGCCGCCGTCCACCGCCACCCATTCCGACATGGCCAGGGTGAGGCCGACCGGCACGCCCGGCGCCACCGCCTTGATGGCATCGCGGCCTTTGCGGTGGGCGTCGACGAACACATCGTTGACGGCCATGAACCGACCGATGTCCGCCTCTCCGGGAGGAAAGACGCCGATGCCATAGGCGCAGAAAGCCACGATGTTCGGCTCGTTGAGGGTGCAGGCCCGGCTCATGGCGTCCCCGAGGTCACCGGCCACCCGGTGGCAGAACTCGGCGTAACGGTCGGCCGTCTCCGGTTGGCCCCAGCCGCCCCGGTCGGCCAGCCAGCGGGGCGTGGTGAAGTGGTGGAAGGTGACCACCGGCTTGACGCCCCGCTCCCGGAGGCCATCACACACCCGGCGGTAGTGGTCGATCGACGCCTGGGACCACTCACCGGCTTCGGGTTCGATGCGGCTCCACTCGATGGAGAACCGGTAGTCCTGGAACCCCAGCTCGGCCACCAGGTCGGCGTCTTCGCGCCAGCGGTGGTAGCTGTCGCAGGCGTCGCCGCTGGGCTCTTGGCAGCCCGACCCGGGCGTGTGCTCCCAGCGCCACCAGTCGTTGTTCCAGTTGCCGCCTTCGATCTGGTGGGCGGCCGTGGCCGTCGACCACCGGAAGCCTTCGGGAAACGGGGAGTCACTCTGCGTCACGGCCAGCAAGATACGCGAGGATGACCCGAATGCAGCAGGAGGCCGTGGACGCCGTCGTCGCGCTCCTCGACCTCGAACCGATCGAGGTCAACATCTTTCGCGGCACCAGTCCCGACGTCGAGGCCCAGCGTGTGTTCGGTGGCCAGGTGGCGGGGCAAGCGTTGGTGGCGGCGGCCCGCACGGTGGACCACGAGCCGGCTTCGTTCATCCACTCGCTGCACGCCTACTTCTTGCGGCCCGGCGACCCGACGGTGCCGATCCTCTATGAGGTCGACCGCATCCGCGACGGCCGTTCCTTCACCACCCGACGGGTGGTGGCCATCCAGCACGGCCGCGCCATCTTCAACCTGCAGGCGTCGTTCCACATCCACGAGGCCGGCGGCTACGACCACCAGTTCCCCCCGCCCGAAGTGCCGCCTCCTGAGGACCTTCCCAACTTCGCCGAGCGCTGGGCGCCGCAGAAGGAGCAGCTGGGCGAGTACTACACCCGGCCCCGGCCCATCGACTCCCGCTACGTGGACTGGGCGCCGCCGGACCGCCAGCACCCGCTGCCCCCGCACCAGCGGATCTGGATCCGCGCCGACGGCAAGCTGCCCGACGACCCGCTGGTGCATGCCTGCGTCCTGACCTACGCCTCGGACATGACGCTGCTCGACACCACCCTGCTGCCCCACGGCGGCACCTACCTCGAGGGCAAGGTCCAGATGGCCAGCCTGGACCACGCCATGTGGTTCCACCGGCCGTTCCGGGCCGATGAGTGGCTGCTGTACGACCATGACACCCCGACCGCCTCCGACGCCCGCGGCCTGGCCCGTGGCCTCATCTACGCCGAGACGGGTGAGCTGGTGGCCTCCGTGGTGCAGGAAGGGCTCATCCGCGCCCTGTGACCCGCCGTTCCCATCGCTCTGGCTGGCGCCGGCCGCCGCTGGTGCTACCGGTGGCCCTGCTGGTGGCGGCGCTGGCCGCCGCCTGCTCCTCGGCCTCGTCGGGACCGTCGACCTCCTCAGGACCGTCGGCCTCCTCAGGACCGTCGACCTCCTTCGGACCCTCGGCCTCCTCAGGACCATCGGCTTCGTCCGGCCAGTGGGGCGACGTGAAGGTCAAGCTCACCACCGTCGTCGACATCGAGGTGCCCACCCAGCTCCAACCTCGCCCCGGCAACGGTGCCCTGTACGTGACCCAACGGGCCGGCCAGGTCCGCCGCCTGGAGCGCAAGGGTGACACCTACTCGATGGTCAAGGCGCCGGTGCTGGACGTCTCCTCGCTGGTCAACACTGACGGGGAGATGGGGCTGCTGGGTTTGGCGTTCTCGGCCGACGGCCGGCAGCTGTTCGTCGACTACAACACCAAGGATCGCACCACCCACCTGGTGCGCTACCCGCTCGACGCCCAGGGCAACGCCGACGAGACAGGCGCCACCGAACTGCTGGCCGTCGACCAGCCGTTCCCCAACCACAAGGGCGGGAACCTGCACCTCGGCCCCGACGGCTACCTCTACTTCGGGCTGGGTGACGGCGGCTCGCAGAACGACCCCGACCAGCGCGCCGGCAACACCAACGACCTCCACGGCAAGATCCTGCGGATCGACCCCACCAAGCGATCGGGCTCCAAGCCCTACTCGATACCTGCCGACAACCCCTTCGCCAACGGCGGAGGCCGGCCGGAGATCTACCTGTACGGAGTTCGCAACCCGTGGCGGTTCTCCTTCGACCGCCAGACCGACGACTTGTGGATCGCCGACGTCGGCCAGAACAACGTGGAGGAGATCGACCACCTGGCCAAGGGCACCGGCCTCGGCAAGGACCTGGGGTGGAGCGGGCTCGAGGGCACCCGGCGCAACATCCCCGACCGCATTCGGCCCGGCACCGTTCCGCCGGTGTTCGAGTACACCCACGACGCTGGCGGCTGCTCCATCACCGGCGGCGTCGTCTACCGGGGCCGGAAGATCCCGGAACTGGCCGGCACCTACCTGTTCAGCGATTACTGCCAGCCCGATCTGCGCGGCCTCCGGCTCAGTCCCGGCGGCAAGGTCACCGAACGCAAGTTGGGTGTCGCCCTCGACCAGACCGTCAGCATCGACCAGGACTCCAGCGGCGAGGTGTTCCTGCTCGGCGGCACCCAGATCTCCCGCCTCGACCCCGCCTGATAGCGACTGTTCAATGGCGCTGCCCCCCAACCTGCAGGAGCTCGCCGCCCGGGTCTCCAACTGGGGGCGTTGGGGGAGCGAAGACCAGCGGGGCACGCTCAACCTGATCGACGAGGCGGCCCGGCTCCGTGGCGCGGCGGCGGTGCGCGACGGCCTGGCCTTCTCGCTGGCCATCCCGTTCGACGGCGGGGGCCCGCAGACCGGCGGCATCCCCGGTCGGGAGAACCCCGCCCGCCGCATGGTGATGGTCAACACCGCCTTCACCGGCGACCCGGACGACTTCACCACCTCCGACGACGCCTTCTCCATGGGCGCCCAAGCGGCCACCCACTGGGACGCGCTGGCCCATGTGGGGTACGGCGGTAAGCTGTACAACGGGTTCGACGACAGCACCATCGATGCCGACGGTGCCCACCGCCTGGGCATCGAACAGGTCGGACCGGTGAGCACCAGAGGGGTGCTGCTCGACATCGCCCGGCTTCACGGTGTCGAGAGCTTCGACCATGGTTACCCGATCACCGGCGATGACCTGTCGGCGGCCGCCGCCGCCGGCGGGGTGACCATCGAGCGTGGCGACGCCCTGTTGGTGCGCACCGGGCAGATGGCGCACCTGCCGGACGATCGCGAGCGTTACGCCAACCCGTCGCCCGGCCTGTCCACGCAGTCGATCGAGTGGCTGCACGACCACGACGTGGCCGCCGTCGCCACCGACACGCTGGTGTTCGAGTGCTGGCCGGGCGAGGACCCGAAGGTGCTGCTGCCGGTGCACATGATCCACCTGCGCGACATGGGTCTGCTCCAGGGCCAGAACTGGTACCTCGACGAGCTGGCCGACCACTGCGCCGCCACCGGTCGCGCCGAAGTGTTGCTGGTCGCCAACCCGCTGCCGCTGACCCACGCCGTCGGCGCCCCCGTAGCCCCCGTAGCCCTCACCTGATCGGTCGATAGCGGCGGTAGGCGTTCAGCCTTCGTAGCGGTAGACGTTGGTGTCGCGCCGGACGAAGCCGAGGCGCTGGTACAACCGGTTGGCGCCCTGGCGGGACGGCCGGGAGGTGAGGTCCACCTTGCCCGCGCCCCGCTCGGCGGCGACGCCGACGGCATACCGGTTGAGCGCCTCGCCGACCCCCCGGCCGCGTGCGGCTTCGTCTACCACCACATCCTCGATCCAGGCCCGCATGCCGGTGGGGATGCGGAAGACCACCAGGGTGAGCGCCCCGAGAACGACGCCCGAACCGTCGTCGGTGGCGATCAGCAGGGCGCTCACGGGTGAGGCGACGATGTCAGCCAGCTCATCGGCGGTCGGCGGCCGGCTCGACTGGGAGAGCTGCGGAAGCAGGCGCTCGAAGGCGGCCACCAGCTCCCCGGTGACCTCGGTCGCTTCTTGAACTCGTACGGCCATGGCCAGGTTCTACCGCCGTAACGATCCCCCGAGGCTGATCCGGCACTCGCCGGTACCCTCGCTCGCATGGATCACGTTCGCTGGGGGCGACGCCCGTCGCTTCGCAACCCCGTGATCATCGTCGCCTTTGAAGGCTGGAACGACGCCGGCGACTCCAGCACCCTCGCCATCAACTACCTCCGTGACTGCTGGCGGGCGGAGGCGTTCGCCACCATCGATCCCGAGGAGTTCTTCGACTTCACCTCGGTGCGGCCCCAGGTGAGCTTGGAGGACGGCTGCCAGACGGGGATCACCTGGCCCTCGACTTCGCTGTACTCGGCGATCCTCCCCGAGCAGAACTTCGACCTGCTCCTGCTGGTGGGGGTGGAGCCGCAGCTCAAGTGGCGCACCTTCGCCCGCCAGATCACCTCGCTGGCCGACACCTACCAGGCCCGCCTGGTCATCACCCTCGGTGCGCTGCTGGCCGAGGTGCCCCACTCCCGCCCGGTGTCCATCATCGGCAGCGCCAGCGCCGCAGAGGTCGTCGCCGCCATCGACCTCACCCACTCCAGTTACGAGGGGCCGAGCGGGATCGTCGCCGTTGTCCACGACGCCTGCATGGCCGCCGGCTTCCGGGCGGCGTCGCTCTGGGCCGAGGTGCCCACCTACGTGCCCGCCGCCCCGTCTCCCAAAGCGGCGCTGGCTCTGGTCAGGGCCACCACGGCCCTGCTCGGCCTGCACGTCGACACCACCAGCCTCGAGATCAGCGCCGAGTCCTACGAGCGCCAGATCACCGAGTTGGTGGCCGCCGACGACGACACCTTCCGTTACGTCGAGCGGCTCGAACATGACAGCGACGAGAGCTTGTTCGACGAAAGGGAGACCGACGGAGGCGAACTGGTGGAGGAGCTCGAGCGCTTCCTACGCGACCGCCACCACGACTGAGCTACGGGTTGCGGGTGTTGAAGTAGGGGTCGGCGGCGATGGATCGCCAGGTGGCCAGTGACTCGGGCGTCGTGTCCACCTTGAACGGAAAGGTCAGACCGCCGTTGGTCCAGGTCATGTCCCAATACACGACAGCTCGAATGTTGGTGTAGTTGGTCTTGAGAGTGGTGGCCATGTTGCGCATCCAGTCGGACTTCTCTCCGGGGTTGCGTTCCATGACGCCGGTCTCGCCGATCATGATCGGCTTGTTGCGGCTGCCGGCCCAGTTGTAGAAGTCACGGAAGATGGTCTCGAACTGGTCATAGGCGTAGCCGGTGTAGACGGGGGCCCAGTTGTAACCGTCGCACCCGATCCAGTCGACGACGTCGTCACCGGGGTACCAGTTGGGGGCGGTGTCGTTGCTCGCTCCGAAGCGCAGGTTGGTGGGCGCCCACACCCACGAGATGTTGGTCGCACCCTCTTCGTCGAAGATGGCGTGGACGTGGCGCCAGGCGGCGATGAAGTTGGCGGGGTTGCCGCCCGCCAGCTGGTCACCCTTGTGGCCGTCCATCTCCCAGAAGAACCGGAGGAACAGGGGCACCTGCAGGTCCCGCAGAGCCTGGGCCCGCTGGTGGATAAGGGCGTCCTGCTGGCCGGAGGTGATGGCGTCGGTGTTGGTGCCGTTCCAGGAGATCATCGGGGTGCTGCCCCGGCCGATGGCGAGCTGCTCCTCCTGGGTGGGGAACGGCTTCTCCCAGGTGTAGAAGAAGTTGGCCACGTCGTAGGGCCGCCCCAGCTGAGCGGTGCGCATATCCCAGTTGGCGTTGCGCTGGGCGATGGTCCCGTAACCCTCGGGGTACGTGCTCATGCCGAACAGCACGCCGTTGGGCACCGACGGCTGGCCTGGCTTCGAGGTGAAGGTCTGCATCGACGCAGCCGTCTCACGGGCACCGCCTGCGCCGTTGCACGCCGCCAGGATGACGAGAGCGAACAGTGCGGCAGCCATGGTGCGAATCGTCCTCATTCACCTGGTATCGAACGGCCCACCCATCTTCTTGAGCAGGTGGCCCCATATGTGGCTTATGTCCAACTTTCGCTATCCGGCGACCCGCGGCCAAGGTTGGGCCTGCTCCAGGATGCGGCCGAGGCGAAGCGGCAGCTCGTCGTGGTGGCGGCGGCCCATGATCTGGAGGCCTACCGGCAGGCCGTCGGCGTTGATGCCGGCCGGCACGGAGATGGCCGGGTTCCAGCACAGGTTGCCGAGCATGGTGAAGGGCACCGAGAAGGCCGGGTGCACCTCCCGGCCGGCGATGGTGCCGGGCGGCGGCCCCTCGGCGGCGAAGGCGGCCACGGCCGTCGCCGGCGTCAGCAGCACGTCGACCTGGTCCCACACCGCCGCCAGGTCGGCTTCGAGCTGAGCCCGCTGGCGGAAGGTACGGGCGTACTTGGGGACGGGAAGGTCCTGCGTCTGCTCCAGGACACTCCGCGAGTACGAGGTGAGCTGTTCGCCCACCGCCGGCCAGGAGCCTTCGTCGATGTCGAGCCAGAGGTCGGCGGCGCCGCCGGACAGCCAGGCTCGGACCGGGTCGGTCAGATGCACCGGAGCGTCGTCGAGGGCCAGGCCGGCGGCGTCGGCCAACACCCGGGCGGCGGCCTCGGCCAGCTCCGCCACCTCGGGTTCCACGGCGGCGAAGCCGAGGTCGACCGACCACCGGGCTCGCAGGCCGCCGACGTCGAGTTCTTCGCACGCCTGCTCGTAGGACAAGGTGGGCGGCGGGAGCGAGGTGCGGTCCCGCTCGTCCGGCCCGGCGGTGACGTCGAGGTGGCGCGCCGCGTCGCCGACCGTCGTGGTGAGGCAGCCCGCCACTGCGGTCTGCGAGGCGTTCGGCCCGGGGTGGGGTATGCGCCCGTAGCTGGGCTTCATGCCGACCAGTCCGGAGAAGGCGGCCGGGATGCGGGTGGAGCCGCCACCGTCGCTGGCGGTGGCCATGGGGACCAGCCCGGCGGCCACCGCCGCCGCCGAACCGCCGCTGGACCCGCCCGGGGTGCGAGCGAGGTTCCAAGGGTTGCGGGTGGTGCCCCAAGCCGGTGTCTTGGTGAAGTTCAGGGTGCCGAACTCCGGGGCGGCGGTCTTGCCCACCGGCACCGCCCCGGCGGCGCGCATGCGGGCCACGTGCACCGAGTCGTGCTCCTGGGGTGGCCCTCCCTTGAAAGCGAGGGAGCCCTTGGAGGTGGGCATGCCGGCGCAGTCCTCCAAGTCCTTGACGCCGAAGGGGACACCGGCGAGCAGTCCCGGGTCCTGGCCGGCGGCGACCTGGCGATCGACGGCTTCGGCGGCGGCGCGGGCCAGGTCCGGGTCGAGGTGGACAAAGGCGTTGAGCGCCTCGTTGCCGGACTCGATGGCGGCCAGCGCCTGATCCAGTAAGTCGACCGCCCGGGTCTCGCTCCGCCGCACCGACTCGGCCAGCTCGATGACCGTCGGCCACGCCGGCGCGGTCACGACGCCACCTTCTTGCCCGCCACCTTCTTGGCCGCCACCTTCTTGGCCGCCACCTTCTTGGTCGCCGGTTTCTTGGCCGCCCGTTTCTTGGCGGCCGGCTGCTTCTTGGCCGCCGTCTTCTTGGGGACCGGCTGCTCCTTGGCCGCTGACTTCTTGGCCGGATGCCTCTCCTCGACTGGCTGGTCGAGCTGGAGGGCGGCGGCCAGCTCAACAAATGCTTCACCGATCCGCCGGGCCACCAGGTCGACGTCAGGGACGGCGCTGCGATCCGCCGACACACCGAAGTTGAGCTGCCCGTCGTAGGAGATGACGGCGATGATCATCGCCAAGTTGTCGACGAGGTTCACGTACGGGAACGCCTCCAGCACCCGGGCGCCCATGCAGTAGAGGGGAAACTGGGGACCGGGGATGTTGGTGATGACGGTGTTGACCGGCAGCGCCCGCGGCGCCAACCGGGCGGCCAGCCCGAGCAGGGTCGGCGGGGCGTACCCGGCGATCGCCACCAGGGCGTCGCCTCCCCCCCGCTGGCCCGAACCCTTGGCCGCACCCATGTGCCGCGACACGAACTCGAGCTGCTCCAGCGGATCGGGCTCGTCGACCGGCAGCTCCGCCACCAGCATGGACACCCGGTTGCCCAACGCCATCTGTTGGGTTTCGTCGCGCACCGAGACCGGCACCATCGCCTTCAAGACCATGCCCGGCTCCAGCGCCTCACGGTGCTGAAGGAAGCTGCGCAGGGCGATGCTGCAGGCGGCCAGCACCACATCGTTGATGGTGCAGCCGGCGGCCCGCTTGATGGCCTTGACCTGATCGAGCCGGACCCGGGTCAGCTCCATGCGCCGGTGAGGGGTGACGGGCACGTTGAGCGGCGTGTCGGGCCGGCCGCCGCCCACCTCGCGCGCCGTGTCGACCAACCCGGAGAGGCGGTCACCGCCGATGTCGCGCACGGTCTCCACCAGGCCGGCCAGCCTGCCGGCGGCCAGCTTCTCCCCGGCCTGTTGAGGTATGCGGATGGCAGCGCGGACCGACCGCAGCAGCTCCGTCGGCTCGACCACCCGCTCGACCAGGCTGTCGACCAGCAGCTCCCCCGGTTCCGGCGGCGGCTCGGGGTCCCACTCCGGTGACTTGGTCGGCGGCGGGTTCGGCTCCAGATCGAGCAGGACGGTGGCCACATCGATGCCGGAGACACCGTCGGTCAGGCAATGGTGGGTCTTCTGGATGATGGCGACCCGGTTGTCCTTCAGGCCCTCGACGAACCAGATCTCCCACAGAGCTCGGCGCCGGTCCAGTTGCTGGGCTTGGAGCCGGCCCATGAGGCCGAGCAGCTGGTCCTCGCTTCCCGGCCTGGGCAGGGCGGTGAGGCGGACGTGGTAGGCGGGATCGAACTGCTCGTCGTCCACCCACACCGGGCGACCCTGTTCCAGGGGAACCGGCATGATCCGCTTGCGGAACCGGGGCACCAGGTGCAGGCGCGACACGATCCGGTCCCGCACCGCGCCCAGGCGAAAGCGGCCGTCATCGCCGAAGAACGGCTCGCCTTCCAGGTAGGCGAGCGAACCCACGTGCATTGGCTGGTGCTCGTTCTCGAGGTGCAGGAACATGGCGTCCTGCGGGGAAAGGCGCTCGTAGCTCATCGGCGGGGATGCTAGGAGCGCGCCGCGCTAATGGCGACCACCTGCGGCGGTCGCGCCCGGCTCGTCGCTGGCGCTTGACTCGCCGTGCCAGGTCGGGTCGCGGGGGTGATCGAAGTGGACGGGCATGGGGTTCCCGTCGATGGCGGCAAAGGCGAAATCGCGCCACAGATCGGCGCCGGCCATGGGGGTCGGCAGGGCGTCGCGTGCGAACCAGCCGACGTCGCTGGTCTCCAAAGGGTGAGCGGCCAGCGCGCCGCCGGCCGCGGTGCAGTGGAACACCACTGAGTACAAGGGCACCCGGGTGAAGCCCAGGCGCAGGCCGTCGAGCACGGCGATCACGGACTCGACGCGGCACTCGATGCCGGTCTCCTCCCGCACCTCCTTCTGGGCCACCTCAGCTCCGGAGTAACCGACGTCGGCCCAGCCTGTCGGGTACAGCCAGACGCCGGAGTCGGCCCGCTGCACCAGCAGGATCTCGCCGCGGTCGTTGCCGACCACCGCGCCCACAGCCACCTTGGGGGTGACGTAACCGGGTACGCCCTGGCCCACCGAAGCCATCCACTCGTCGACCAACGCCTCTTGATCGAAGTTCGAGCCGGCGGCGTGGCGGATGTCGGCGGCCACCGCCAACACCTCCTCGAAGCGCTCCCGCTCGTACAGGCTCTCGGTGAACCCCAGGCCGGTGCGGGCGATGCCGGCCAGCGCCTCGGACCACCGCAGCAGGTCCGTCTCGGTGGGAGCCGGTCGGGCTGGGTCGGTCACCGGGCCGACCCTACCCAAGCACTCAGCCGGCGGAGATGGCGTGCAGCACCGCCCGTTCGACCTCGGCCAGGTGGGCGGCATCGGTCAGCTTCCGTCCCGCCACATCACGGACATAGAAGGTGTCGACCACGTTGTGACCCAGTGTCTGCACCAACGCCCGGTCGATGTCGATATCGAGGTCCGACAAAGCCAGGGTCAGCCGGTACAGCAGGCCGAGGCCGTCAGGGGCGTGGACCTCGACCACGGTCGAGGACGTCGAGCCGTCGTTGTCGAACTCCACCCGGGGGGCGGTGGCGCCGAGCACATCGTTGGCCGTAGGACGCCGAGCGTAGGTACGGGACCGTTCGGCCAGGCGGGCCTGCACCGCCAGGCGGCCGTTGATGGCCCGCTCCACGTCGGCCGCCACCTGAGCCCAGTCGATCTCACGGGCCAGCTGGCTGCGAACCTGGAAGAACTCCAGGGCCATGCCGTCCTGGGAGTGGGCCCCGGCGCCGACCACGCCCAGACCGTGCAGCGCTAGCACCCCCGCCACCCGGCTGAAGAGGCCGGGCCGGTCGGGTGACACCACGGTCAGCTCGTTGCCACCTCCCCGTATGACCAGTTCGCCGGCCTGCAACAGCGCCTGCTGGTCGACCGTCGGGAAGTCGCCGCCGGCCACCTCCTCGACGTCACCACCGGCCAGCACGTGGTCGACGCGACGCACCAGCTCGTGGACCAGGTACGCCTTCCACGACCCCCAGGCGGCCGGTCCGGTGGCCAGCGAGTCGGCCTGGGTCAGCGCCTCCAGCAGGTGCAGGCGCCGGCGATCACCGACGGCGTCGGCCACCCCGGTGATGGTGGCGTCCTCGTCGAGGTCGCGGCGGGTGGCGGCGTCGGGCAACAACAGGTGATGGCGACACATGTCGACCAGGACGGCCGTGTCACCGGCGTCGAATCCGAGGCGGGGTGCCATGGTTGAGATGAGCTCGATGCCGACTTGGGTGTGATCACCGGGGTAGCCCTTGCCGACGTCGTGCAGGAGGGCGCCTACCAGCAGCAAGTCGGCCCGGTCGACCTTTTCGAGCAGGTCGGCGGCGTTGGCCGCCGCCTCCCACAGGTGCCGGTCGACGGTGAAACGGTGGTAGGCGTTGCGCTGCGGCCGGCAACGGTTGGGTTCCCACTCGGGCAGCAGCCGAACCCACAGGCCGAACTGGTCGAGTGCTTCGACCACATCGATGAAAGGGGCGCCGGTGGCCAGGAACCGGACCAGCAGCTCGCGCCCCTCGACCGGCCATGGATCGGGTAGGCGGGCCCGGCTGACCTGGAGGCGGGTGAGCGTGTCGCGCCCGAGCCGGGCCCCGGCCTCGGCGGCGGCCACCGCCGCCCGTAGGAGCACGAGCGGGTCGGTCTCCACCGTCGACCCGGCGGTGAGCTGGATCTCCCCGTCGACCAGCGCCAGGCCGGGCGCCACGGCGGCGGCCGGCGCCTCGCGCTCGGCGCGCCAGCGGCGCGTCCGGGGCCGCCCCACCGACCCGCCCACCCGGAACCAGGTCTCGTCGCTGACCCAGGCGATGGTCCGGCCGGCCGACGACACCTGCGCCATCAGGGCGTCAGCGTCGGCCTGGCCCAGCGCCGCCGCCACCCCGTCCTGTTCTTCCAGTAGGAGCACATCCATCGGGCGCCCGGTGCGGCGGTGCAGCTCCACCCGGGAGTCGAGCAGCACGGCGTAGGCCTGGGCCACCCGCTGCTCGTCGCCGGCCAGCAGTTCGACGCCGGCCGCCCGAGCCCAGCCCAGGGCGTGCACGTCGCGCAGGCCGCCTCGCCCCGACTTGACGTTGGGTTCCAGCAGGAAGGCGACCTCCCCGGTGGTCTGATGGCGGTCGGCCACCGATCGACCTAGCTCGACCAGCCACCGCCGGTCATCCTTGCGCCACTGGCCCGTCGCCCGGGCGGCCAGGTCATGGCTCACCGACGGGTCACCGGCCAGGTGGCGCACATCGAGCAGCGAGGTGGCGGTGTCCAGGTCGTCGGCGGCCAGCTTGAGCGCCTCGGCAACGGTCCGCACCGAGTGCCCGAGCTTCAGGCCCTGATCCCAGATCGGGTACCAGATGCGTTCGGCCAGACCCGGTACGTGCTGCTTGTCCTTGGCCTTGCCGTCATGGATCAACACCAGGTCCAGGTCGCTCTGCGGGGCCAGCTCGCCCCGCCCATAGCCGCCGACGGCGACCAGGGCGATGCCGGCGGGGGGGCGGCCACCGGTGGCTGCCTCGTAGACGCCGGCCAGCCACCGGTCGACCATCGCGGTGTAGGCGTCGGTCCACCGTCGCCCGGTGAGCCTGGCGTCTTCGAGCAGACGCTGGCGCGGCAACGCCTCGACGGCCGGAGGTTGCGGTTCAGACAGCGTCGGTGCCCATCTCCCCGGTGCGGATGCGGGTGAGCTGCTCGACCTCGGTCACCCACACCTTGCCGTCACCGATCTTGCCGGTGCGGGCGGCGGCCACGATCTCGGCCACCACCTTCTCGGCGTCATAGTCATCGACGATCACCTCGATGCGCACCTTGGGCACGAAGTCCACCGTGTACTCCCTACCCCGGTAGACCTCGGTGTGGCCGGCCTGGCGCCCGAAACCCTGCACCTCGCCCACCGTCATGCCCTGCACCCCGGCCGCTTTGAGAACGTCCTTGACCTCATCCAGCCGGAACGGCTTCACCACCGCGGTGATCAGCTTCATAGGTCTGTCTCCCTGATAGGTGACGGGTCAGCCACGGGAACCGGACTCGCCAAAGGCGTAGGCCGCTTCGGCGTGCAGCGACAGGTCCATGCCTGCTTCCTCCTGAGCCTCGTCCAGGCGCAAGCCCATCGTCAGGTCGATCACCTTGGCGATGATGAGCGAGGCCACGAACGAGAAGGCGAACACGACCACCGAGGCGATGAACTGGTCGCGGAGCAGGCGCCCCCCGCCGCCGATGAACAGCCCTTCGTGCTTCACCGCCTTGTTCACAGCGGCGTCGGCGAACAGCCCGAGCAGGATCGAGCCCGTCACGCCGCCGACCAGGTGGACGGCGATCACGTCGAGGGCATCGTCGAACTTGAAGATGCGCTTGATGACCAGGGCCAGGAAGCACACCGCGCCGGCGATGGCACCGATGATCAGCGCCGGCATGGTGCCCACGTATCCGGCGCAGGGGGTGATGGCCACGAGGCCGGCCACCGCGCCTGAGCCGGCGCCGAGCGTGGTGGCGTGGCCGTCCTTCAACCGTTCGACCACCAGCCAGCCGAGCATGGCGCTGGCGGCAGCCACAAAGGTGTTCATGAGAGCCTGGGCGGCGACGCCGTCGGCGGCCAGCGCCGAGCCGCCGTTGAAACCGGCCCAGCCGAAGATCAGGATGCCGGTCCCGATCAGGGTCCACGGCAGCGAGTGGGGGACCATGAGCTCCTTGGGCCAGCCCTTGCGGTTGCCGATCACCAGCACCACCGCCAGGGCGGCGGCGCCGGCGTTGATGTGCACGACGGCGCCCCCGGCGAAGTCGAGGGCGCCCAGCTTGGCCAGCCAGCCACCGCCGAAGACCCAGTGGGCGACCGGGGCGTAGACCACGATCAACCACACCCCTATGAACACTGCGTAGGCGCCGAACTTGAGCCGGTCGGCAGTGGCCCCGGTGATGAGGGCCGGGGTGATGATGGCGAAGGTCATCTGGTACGCGGCGAACAGGATGAACGGGATGGTCATGCCCTCGGCGACGTGAGGGCCGACGCCGGCCATGCCGAAGTGCCCGAACCCTCCCAACCACCCGCCGTCGCCCAGCCGGCCGAAGGCCAAGCTGAACCCGACCACCACCCACAGCACGGCGATCAGGCCGATGGCGAAGAAGTTCTGCATGAGCATGCCCAGCATGTTCTTGGCCCGCACCATGCCGCCGTAGAAAAAGGCGAGGCCCGGGGTCATGAACAGAACCAGGGCGGTGGCTATCAGCAGCCACGCCGTGTCTCCGGAGTTCATGGCGGCAATGGTGACATGTCGGTGATCAGCTACAGCGAGTCAGTCGTCCTGGAACTGGGCGGATAGGTCGCCCGTTCGAGCACCGGACGTTTCGTTCACCAAGCTGCGCTTGGCGAGGGAGCCGCTGTGCTCTTGGGTCACCTCGCCTGGCGGCTCGGCTCCTCGGACCTGCGCGAACAGATCGCCTCGGTCGCATCGCCATTCTTTCGCCAGGCTGCGCCTGACGAACGGGCATGTGCTTGTCTGGTCGCCTCGCCTGGCGGCTCGGCTCCTCGGACCTGCGCGAACAGATCGCCTCGGTCGCATCGCCATTCTTTCGCCAGGCTGCGCCTGACGAACGGGCATGTGCTTGTCTGGTCGCCTCGCCTGGCGGCTCGGCTCCTTAGCCGAGCAGGCGCAGCGCGTCGCGCGCCGCCACCTGCAAGGGGTCCCACACCGAGGAGAACGGCGGGGCGTAGGCCAGGTCGAGGTCGACCATGTCCCCGGCGCTCAGCCCCGCGGTGATGGCGGCAGCGGCGGTATCGATGCGCTTGGCGGCGCCGGCGCCACCGACGATCTGCACGCCGAGGAGCCGTTCGGTCACCTTCTCGGCCAGCAGCTTCACGGTCATGGCCGGCGCATCGGGCAAGTAGCCGGCGTATGTGGTCGATTCGATGCGAGACGCCACCACGTCGTAGCCGGCGGCGGCCGCCTCCTTCTCGTTCACGCCGGTGCGGGCGATCTCGGTGCGGCCCACGCGGGTGATGGCCGTGCCGACCACGCCGGGGAACGAGGCGTACCCCCCGCCCAGGTTGATCCCCGCCACCCGCCCCTGCTTGTTGGCCACCGTCCCGAGGGCGACGTGGACCTGGCGGTTGGTGACGCGGTGGTGGCTGGTGGCGCAGTCGCCGGCTGCCCACGCCCCGTCGACGTCGGTGCGCTGGCGCCGGTCGACGGCCACCGCTCCGTGGGCACCTGGGGACACGCCGGCGCCGGTGGCCAGTTCGGCGTTGGGCGACACGCCCAGGCCCAGGATGGCCACGTCGGCCGTCAGCGTCCCGTGAGCGGTGTGGACGCGTCCATCGGCGAAGCCCTCGACCTTCTCCCCGAGCCGCACCTCCACCCCGAACGCCTTGACGTCGTTGGCGACCAGCTCGGCCATGTCGGGATCGAGGCCGGACAGGAGCTGGTCGGCGCCCTCCACCACCACCACGCGGGCACCCCGTTCCTTGAACGCTTCGGCCATCTCCAAGCCGATGTAGCCGCCGCCCACCACCACCACGTCCCGGCACTCGCTGCGCTCCGCCACCTTCAGCAGGTCGGCGGCGTCGTCCAAGGTCTGCACCCCCCGCACCCAGTCACTGTCGATGCCGGGGAGATCGGGCCTGATGGGTCGGGCGCCGTTGGCGAACAAGACCTGGTCGAAGCTCACCGCCAGGTTGCGGTCGCGGTGGTGGTCGCGCACCTCGACCTTTCCGGCATCCAAGTCGACGCTCATCGCCTCGTGGCCCATGCGCACGTCGATGAGCTGCCGCTCCCGGAACTCCTCTGGGGTCCGGGCCACCAGGTCGTCGACCTCCTTGATCTCACCCGACACCAGGTAGGGGATGCCGCAAGCCGAGTAGCTGGTGAAGTGACCCTTCTCCAGCACCACGATGTCGAGGTGACGTTGACGCCGCCGCGCCTGTGACGCCGCGGACATGCCCGCGGCGTCGCCGCCTATCACCACCAACCGTTCAGCCACCGGGCGAGGCTAGGGGAGACGACCGGCGTCCACTTCGCCGGAACGGTCGTGCTCCGCCAAACTGGGGACATGGGCGTGCGCCAGGACTGCCGGCACTACTCGACCCGGTCCACCGGCGGCGGCGATCAGGTGCAGCGGTGCCGGGTGGGGGCCAACGAGACCACGCCGTTCGCCTGCCCCGAGCACTGCCTGTTCTTCGAACCCCGCTCCATCACCGACGCCGGCTGGCAGCGCTTCGATTCCGATGACAACGGCAGCAACGACGGCTAGCGCCGCGCCCAGACAACGTTTGCCCTGTCCTCGTAACAACACTTCGACCCATGTGCAGGATGTCGTACTGCTATGAGTATCGAAGTATGACTGCGAAGAAGCAGCGCCTCACTGTGACCGTCGACCCGGAGCTGGTGAAGCCGGGCACCGGGCCGTCGAGTCCGGGAGGGCTGAGTCCGTCAGCGGATGGGTGAGCGCGGCACTCGAGCTCAAGCTGCAACAAGATCGCAAGCTGGCGCTATTAGCGGCAGCCGTCGCCGACTACGAGAAGGATTTCGGTGAGATCACCGCCGAAGAGATCGTCGAGCAGCAGCGCGCCGATCGAGAGGACGCAGCCGTGGTTCGCGGTGGGGACCTCGAACAGCTCGCGGCCGCGTCCGGACGACACGTCGAGCTGATCCATCCCTGATCGCCGGCTGGCGCCTGCAAAACCAGGCATGAGCGTCGCGTCGTCCTGGGATGATGTGTCCGTGCCACCCGAAGGCAACGTGCGGTCGCCGGGACGACTGATCATCGTCACCGGGTTGCCGGGCAGCGGCAAGACGGCTCTGGGAAAAGAGCTCGCCACGTCGATGCCTGCGATCCGACTGCGTCCGGACGATTGGATGATGGCATCCGGGATCGACCTCTGGGACGCAGTTGTCCGGCGCCGGATCGAGCAGTTCCAGCTCACCCTCGCCCTTGACCTGCTTCGAGCAGGCAACAACGTGGTCATCGAGTGGGGCGTATGGGCACGCCAGGAGCGGGACGCGTTGAGAGAGGCCGCCCGGTCAATCGGCGCGCCGGTCGAGCTTCGATACGTCAGCGCTGCCATCGACGAGCTGTGGCGACGCATCGTGCGACGCGACCTCGAGGGTCACTGGGGCTCGCGATCCATCACCCGCCAGGAACTCGAGGAGTGGTCCAGGATCTATCAGCCCCCTACCAGCGAGGAGATGGCAACCTACGACCCGCCCCCATGAGGAGCGCGGCCGCCAGCTCTGTTCGCACCGACCCTTAGCACCACATCCCTGACCACTCGCGCACTACCACGGCCGAAGTCGAGCGCCTGCCCCCAACCGCCAGGTGAGGCGTGTGTTGGCTGGTTCCCCCATGAACACGAGGAACAGCCATGATCACCCTCGAGACGACAGCGATGACAGTCGATCTGCCGGGCTTTCCGGCGGCCCCATCGCCGATGGCTGACGCCACCTCACCGGCGTACGATGCCCGGCGTGAGCGACGCCGCTGACCATCGAGATCAGGTTCCGCACGGCACCGCGCTGCTGCCAAGTGACCTGACTGAGGATCAGCTGGCCGCGGCCCCCGTTCTGACGTCCATCGACACGCTCCTGATCGAGGAGCTGTCCGTGGACGAGGACGAAGCGTTCGCCATCGCCCTCGATTCGTGAGAATCGTTGTCGACACCGGCGTCTTCAGCGCGTCAATCAGCCGGCATCGCCGTCAGCGCTTTGAGATTCAGATCGCTTTGATGGCCGGGAACCAGATCTTCCTCGCGGCCGCCACCGTGAGCGAGCTCCGCTACGGCGCGCTCGTCGCCGGGTGGAGCGAGGGCCGCCGCGAGCGCCTCGAAGAATCGATCCAGGCCACCACCGTCGTTCCCGTCACCAACAAGTTGCTCACCACAACCGCCGAGCTGCGTTTCGCCCTGCCGCCGCGCCGGTCACCCGCTCCACGATCGCAGCCACGCCAACGACCTGTGGATCGCAGCCTCAGCAGTCCACATCGGCGTACCACTCCTCACCGCCGACGACGGCTTCGAACACACCCCCAGGCTCACGTTGCATAAGTAGCCCAACCGTCGCGAAACATTCATCGCGACCTGCGCCGGCGGGAGTGCTCTGTCTTCAACCAAGTGGTTGACAACGGCAGCACCCGCGCGTACGTTGTATTCAACCATTCAGTTCAACAAGGAGTCGTCCCATGGCCGGCGACCAGCTATCCCGAGTCTTCGCCGCTCTCGCCGATCCGACGAGGCGCGACATGGTTTCCCGCCTCGCCGCGGGCGACGCCAACGTCGGGGAGCTGGCCGATCCCTACGACGTCTCCGTCCAGGCGGTGTCCAAGCACATCAAGGTGCTGACCGACGCCGGCCTGGTGAGCCAGAGCAAGGACGCCCAGCGGCGTCCGTGCCACCTCGAAGCGGAGGTCTTCGACCTCATGACGAAGTGGATCGAGCGGTACCGCCAACAGGCGCAGGAGCGCTACGACCGCCTCGACGCCGTCCTGGCCGAGATGCGCGGCGACGAACAACGCAGCCACCACCGGCACCGACAGCAAGGAGCAGCCTCATGAACGCCACCAGCAACCGCAACCAGGTCTCGATCGAGGCCGACCCCGCCCTGCCCATCATCCGTATCACCCGCGACTTCGACGCCACCCCGACGCAGCTGATGCGGGCCCACACCGATCCCGAGCTGTTCGCCCGCTGGGTCGGACCCCACGGGATGGAGACCAAGATCCTCGACTGGGACGCCACCACAGGCGGACGTTGGCGCTACGTCGCCGGGCGCGAGGGCGAGGAGTACGGCTTCCACGGTTGCTTCCACGAGGTCGGTGAGGACCGCATCGTGCAGACCTTCACGTTCGACGGGCAGCCCGATGGCGTCGCCCTCGAGACGCTGCGGTTCGAGGACCTCGGCGACGGCCGCACCCGGCTGCACGCGCAGTCGCTCGTCGACAGCTTCGAGGCGCGCGATCAGTGGCTGGCCAGCGGCATGGAGACCGGCGTCGACGAGGGCTACGCCAAGCTCGACGCCCTCATCGCGGAACTCCGATGAGCGGCCCCGCCGACGAGCATCGGCGCATCGCTGGTGCGTTCACCGTGACCGTCGAGGGCGTCGCACCGGAGGCGTGGGACCAGCCTGCACCGGTGGACGGCTGGGTCGCCCGAGACGTCGTCCGCCACCTCGTCGAGTGGTTCCCAGCCTTCCTTCAGGGATCGGCGGGGATCACGCTGCCGGCGGGTCCGTCGGTCGACGACGACCCCGTCGGCGCCTGGCGAACCCAGACCGACGCCGTACAGGCACTGCTCGACGACGCGGACACCGCCGACCGCGAGCACGACCTCCCACACATCGGCCGGATGCCGCTCCGGCAGGCGATCGACATGATCTACACCAGCGACGTGTTCCTGCATCGGTGGGATCTCGCCCGAGCCACCGGCCAGGACGAGACGCTCGATCCGGACAAGTGCGCCGCGATGCTCGAAGGCATGCTGCCGATGGACGAGGCGCTACGCCAGAGCGGCCAGTACGGGCCGCGCGTCCACGTCCGGGATGACGCAGACGTCCAAACCAAGCTGCTGGCGTTCATCGGCCGCACCCCATAGACGTCTGGCACGATTGACGGCCGCACTCGCCCCCTCATCGAGACGTAGTCAGCGTCCCTACCGCCGAATGAACGGCTCCGACATGGTGATCGTCCTGGTGCGCTCTACGACGCTCTATGCATGGTCGTCGCGGTCGTTCCTCTCGCACCGGTCGAGGGGATGGACCTCATCGGGAGCGGTCGGTTCTGTAGGCGAGTGGCCAGCGGTGGTGCTGGAACTCGGCTGGCACCAGTGCGAACGCCTGGTTGGATGCTGTCCGTGGAGAAGTCCTTCGACAAGCTCGTAGATGAGGCGGCAGCGGTCTCGGTTGAAGGGTGGGACTTCTCCTGGTTGGGCGGGCGGGCCACTGAGGAACGCCCGTCGTGGGGATACCAGCGGCTCCTGGGCGGGAAGCTGGCGGCCGCGGCCGCGGCTCTCGACATCCAGACCGGCGGTGGGGAAGTCCTCGCGGGCGCAGGAGCCCAGAACTTTCCGAGGACGATGGTCGCCACGGAGGGATGGCCGCCGAACGTCGCGAAGGCAACGACGATCCTGCATCCGCTCGGAGCGGTCGTGGTCGCCGATCCCGAGGAGCCGCCACTGCCTTTCGCGGACGGTGCGTTCGACCTGGTGACCAGCCGCCACCCAGCCACCGTGCACTGGGCCGAGATCGCCCGCGTACTTGCGCCGGGTGGCACCTACTTCGCGCAGCACGTCGGGAGCGGTACGAACGTTGAAATCAGCGAATACTTCCTGGGACCGCTCACCCCAGGGGACGGCCGCGACCATGAGGTCGAAGCCGATCGAGCCAGGGCTGCTGGCTTGGAGATCGTGCAGTGCCCAAACGAGCGCCTACAGCTCGAGTTCTTCGATGTCGGCGCGATGGTGTTCTTCCTCCGCAAGGTGATCTGGACCGTGCCCGACTTCGTGGCGGAGCCCTACCGCGACCGGCTGCGGGACCTGCACGAACAGATCGAACGGGATGGCGTCTTCCGCTCGACGATGTCGCGCACGCTCTTCGAGGCACGGAAGCCAGCGGCCACGTAGCAACCTCGAACCGCCACGCCGCTTGCCTGCCCCCGAACGGCCGGGGCGCAGGCGCCGGGTGGACATGGCGTCCCGACATCACGGACTCGCGTCGTGCGAGGATGACGTTCATGATTCGGCCGGCACCCGCTGCGGGTGCTGTCGCCGCGGCGTTCGGGCTGGGTGGGACCGTCGGTGAGATGGTCGAGGTCAGCGGGGCTTGGTCGAATCGCGCCTACCGGCTGACCGTCGGTGAGCACGCCTATGCCGTCAAGGAGATGCGTAACCCGTGGGGAGCAGCGGGTTGGCGTGACTGGCTGTCGGAGGCGTGGCGATTCGAGCTCCTCGCTCTCGAAGCTGGCGTGCGAGCCCCCGAACCCGTCCCGAACCCAGAGGATAGGACCTGCCTGGCCACGGTTCCGCTCGTGGACGCGACCCGGGAGGCGTTCGTCCGCGTACACCGTTGGGTCGGCGGGCGACCAGCCGACCTTGGCCCCGCCACCGAAGAGCTGGCGCGGTGGAGCGGCGAGACGTTGGCACTCCTCCACGGGCTGGAACACCGTCCACCTGCCCGCGACCTCTTCCCCGTGCTCAGCTTCGACAGCGCGAACCGCTGGGCCGACCTCGTCAAGGAGGCAGAGTCAGCCGGCGCGCCCTGGGCCTCTCTGATGAGCGACGTAGCGACCTCAGTGCAATCGATCTCCGCTCTCGCCCGAGAGGGTGGAACATGCCTCGACGACGAGGTGATGACTCACGGCGATGTCGACCAAAAGAACGTCGTCATCGGCCCAAACGGCCCGTACCTGTGCGACTGGGATGTGGCTGCGCCGCTCGTCCCTCGACGTGAGCTCGCTGACGTTGCCATGTCCATGGCGGCTTGGAACAGACGCGACGTTGCCCGCCTCGTGGTGTCGTCGTACCGAGCAGCCGAAGGCCACGCCTTCGAGCTCGCTCCCAGCGACCTTGGCCAGTCGATGATGATCGGCCTCGACTGGATTGTTCTCAACGTCCAACGCGCGCTGCGAGCACGAGTCGAGAACGACGACGAAGCAATCCTCGGCCATCGCCTCGTCCCAGCACTGCTCGAGAGACTCCCGGCACAAGTCGACCTGGCGATGCACCTCGACGAGTTCCTCGCCTAGCAGTGCCACACCCGTCCCCCATCACCGGATTGCGGCCTCGCTCAAGTGTCAGCATGGCTTCACGGGGAGTCCTAGGAGGAAGAGATCGCCGTGGGCGTGCACGCGGTGCAGTTGGTGACGGTTCACGTTCGGGACTTTGATCAGATGGTTGCGTCGTACCCGATGTCTTGGAGCTGGCTGTCGAGTGGGTCGAGCCCGGCAAGCTGCACGCTCGTCGCCCGCCAGCTCGCTGAAAACCTGAGTGACACCCACCTCGCCAGATCAACAGGACCGACACGTTCGAGATCCCGCCGCGCCGCCGGGAGGACCGTTCCGAGACCGAGCATCCGCCGAGAGGCGGTGCCAGCAAAACCCGTCGGACTGCATAGCGGACGCCGACCGTCAGCGCGCACCCTTGAAGGCGAGTTCTCGGTGGTCCGAGTAGCAGGGGTCTGGCCATCCGCAGAGTGCACCAGCTGGCTCCCTGCGGTGGGAGCAGAGGGCATGAGCGATAGATATCGCCCGAACCGACCGCCGGATCGCGAGCGGTCCGAGGCACAGGAGATCGGCGCGTCTCGAGTGTCTTCAATCCGGCGTTGAACGTAGGGAGTTTGTTCTGCACCACAATGTCGATGTGTGGCGCGGGGGAGAGGTCGTCGTCCATCAGGAGGTGTGGGACGGACGGCTGTGCGCTAACCGCCCGCTGCGCGTCGTGGAGGACACGGACGAGCGGACGCTGCTGTAGATTCCCAAGGGCACACGTCGCAAGGTGCCTCGGTAGCGGGGTCGACCGCCTGGGCCCTGCCGTGAGGGATCGCTATGTCCGGCTTCTCTGACGTCGATGCCAGCCTTGGTGTCGATCGGCTCATCTCATATCTGAATATGACCGACTCTTTCTTGGCGGCCATGAAGGCCTACGTGGCTGTCGCCGCCCGGCGTGCGGCGCCGGGCGGTGTCGTGCTCGACCTGGGTTGCGGCATCGGCCACGACCTCGTGCGGCTTGGTGACGTCGGCGTGCGACCGGTCGGGATGGACGCGAGCGCCCAGATGTTGAAACGAGCCCGGTCGACAGCCGCAGGGGTACCGCTCGTTCGCGCGGACGCCGCCCGACTTCCCTTCGGTGAAGGGTCACTGGATGGTTGCCGGGCCGAACGGATCCTCCAGCACGTCGAGGCGCCCCCGGTCGTCGTGACCGAGATAGCTCGAGTGCTACGACCCGGCGCTTTCGTGGCCGTCTTCGAGCCTGACTACGCCACGTTCCAGGTGGACAGCGACGACCCCGACGACAGATCGATTCCCGCCCGGTTGCTGCGGGTGCGCCACCCGGGTATCGGCGCTGACGTCGCACGGATGCTGGAGGTCGCCGGCTTCGTTATCGATGACATTGTCACCGAGTCCTCCCGCGGATACAGCCTGGATCGTCGACTCCCCGTCGACGCCGTCGCGGTCCTGAACCGAGCCGTCGATGACGGACGGTTCGACGCAGGCCACGCCGCGCGCTGGATCTCCGAGCAGCGGCACCGCTCTGCCCTGACCACCTTCCGCGCCTCGTGGGACAAGATCCTTGTCGTCGCCCACCGCTGCTCCTGAACCACCACCAGTACGGCGGTCAGGAACGCGCAGCCAAGCTGAAATCCTGCGAACGCGGCACCTCCGAAGCTCGACAAGGACAAGTTTGCAACCGTGGTGGGGAAGGTGCGCGGCAAAGCACCGTCCGGCTCAACTGCCGCCCACGGTGACTGTCCACCTCGGTCGGCGATCCTCCCTTCATACGGGGCCTCCCATCGGCACCTTGGGGATGGCGGCCAGGGAGAGGGGTTGAGCCTGCGGTCTGCGGCAATGCTCGTCGCGACAGATGAGTTGCCGACCGTCCGGCGGGCAGCAGCTCATTCTGCTTGAGCTGCGTGTCGGACCATTGTCCAGGACCTACCGTGCTTCTCGACTGGGACGAAGCCAGTCGACTCGTAGAGGCCACGCGCTGGATTGTCCTCGACGACGCTGAGACTCATGGCCAGGTATCCCTGAGCAGCGCTGGCCTCGAGGAGGTCAACGAGGAGTCGTCGTCCAATCCCCTCGTGCCGTCGGGACGCGATGACTGCGATCGACAGTTCGGGGATGTCTTCAGCGACGAAGCCATAGCCGTGACTCGCTTCGGTGAACCTCCGATACCAGGCCGCGCCCACTGGCCCGTCTTGTTCGGCAACCAGTCCGTAGTCGCCTTGCCTCGGCCATCCGGCGAGATATAGCGCGTAGCGCGGATCGGCCATCACCTGGTCAGCGGTCGGTGTCGGCTTGTCGGGGCGCCAGACAGCGGCCTCGCCAAGCATCGTCGCGAGAAAGGTGAAGTCCCCAACCCCAGCTGGGCGACACCGAACGTCTTTCACCTTGTCCAGTCCAGCAGGTCGGCGAGCCACGTGAGCGACCAGGGCGCAACGCCCCGGCGGCACGGTGGAGTACCAAGCGCGTGCCCCTGATCCGCGTCGCCGGACCGAGCTCGCAGCGTCCTCCAACGCCGGCTGAGCGAGCCTCAACAGAGGTCGCGTTGGATCTGTCGTCCCACCTGCTTCAGGGCCGTGAGTAGCTCGGCTCGTAGAGCATCACGGTCCTGGAAATCGAGACGGGCGCCGCCGGTCCATTGGGCGCGCAGGAACTCGAGGTCCTCCCAGATCGGGCCGGCTGGTCGCGGGTCATCATGGTGGCGCGGCGTGATCCACCAGTGCAGGTGTGGCACGGAGTTGCCGAGCGCCTCGTAATTCAGTTTCCTGGGACGGACTGTCCGGTGGACGGCTTCGGCCACCGCCACGAGATCGAGCAGGTGCTCGGTTCGCTCATCACCGCTGAGCTCGTGCAACTCCGCGACGCACTGGCGAGCCACGAAGAAAGTTGCCCCCCGGTGGTACTGCGTTGGGTTCAGCCGTACGTAGCCGGACGCGAGCGCCGCGACGGCGTAGGGGTCTTCGCCTCGATCGGCGGCCGCGTTCTCCTCGCAGGCTCGGCAGGTTCCCATCGAGGGGGAGGGAGAGCATTGTCCCTCTCGGCGCCCAGCCGCCACAGCAATGAAGTCATGCGCCCCCTACCGCCGGTTGGCGGACCAACGATCAGGTCGGCCGTACTCGTGCAATGTGGAGGACGCCACCCCAGTGTCGATGCAGGAGACCGTCGTCCCGCAGCGCGAGCCGCCGTCGGATCTCGCCATAGAGCCGTTCTCGTTGCCAGCCCTCCATCGCGATGTGCCCTGAGAAGGTGTTCAGCAGGTCGATGTAGCCCTCCGCGTCTACACGGTCTCCCAGTCGTACTGACGAAGCTCGACAACGTCGAACAGACCGCTGGCGTCGAGCTCAGCTCGCTCGTCGTCGAGCTCCTGCGGACGTGGCAGCGCAGAACCCCGCGGGAGCGCTTGGCCAATCTCGTCGTACACCTCTTGGATCTCCTCGAAGAAGGGATCGCCGTCGTAGGGGATGACATGCTCGGCACCCCACACGGCGAGAAACCCCCCAGGCTCCAGCACAACTGCTGCCTTGTGGTACCGCACCGACGGGTCGACCCAGTGCCAGGCCGTTGCCGCAAACACCATCGCGAACCGCCGCCCCGCCGGGTCCCAGTCCTCGAAGCGCGCCCCGACTACTTCAACACCGAGATCCGCCATCGTCCGTCGAGCTTCGGCTGCCAGCGAGCTTCCCGGCTCAAGGCAGGTGATGAGGAATCCACGCCGAGCCAACGGGAGAGTGGCCTTCCCAGTGGCACATCCGACCTCGAGCAGTGAGGCGCCCGGGGCGAGCCCCGTTACCTCGACAAGGCGGTCATACAGCTCGCTGGGATACTCCGGCCGAGCCCGCTGATACAGAGCGGCCACTCGATCGAACGTCGCGGCGAGACGTTCGCGCTCCGGATGCACAGCCACGGCGCAAGCCTCCCCCAGAACGCCGGGTGAAGGTCGGAGTCAGGTGCGGACGTCGGCCACGACAACTCCGACGTTGTCGCGAGCACCGTTGGACAGCGCTTGTTCTACGAGGGCGTCGGCGACAACTCCGACGTCTGTCGCCCCTTCCATCAACGACAAGATGTCGCTCTCTGCGACCTCGTTGAACAGGCCGTCAGTGCACAAGAGAAAGCGGTCGCCGGTGACCACGGTATGAAGGGCGCCGTCGACGTCGATCTTCGGTGCTACCCCGAGGGCACGGGTCAGGACGCCGCGGTGAGGGTGGTCGACCGCTTCGAGTTCGGTGAGTTCTCCCTGGCGCACGAGTTCCGCAGTCCAGCTGTGGTCGTCAGTGAGCTGGCGTAGGGAGCCGTCGCGCAGCAAGTACGCACGACTGTCACCGACGTTGACCACGGCGAGACGGCCGTCGCCGGTCGAGCCGATGGCGCACAGAGTCGTGCCCATGCCCTCGAGGTCCTCGCTCGCGGCGGCGCGGTCCGAAATCGCGTGGCTCGCCGCTCGTACCGCGGCCTTCAACTCCTCGAGCGATTCTCCGGTGAAGGCCGCCTCCAGTAGCGTCAACACCAGGTTCGATGCGACCTCACCCCCCGGGTGTCCTCCCATGCCGTCGGCGATCGCAACGAGGTGGTCGAGGCACAGCACCGAGTCCTGGTTGTTCTCCCGAACTCGACCGATGTCGGTACGCGCGGCTGCCTGCAGAGTTGTCATGGCTTCCTTTCTTGGCTGACCGGGGATCCCCGCGGCGCTCTCGTAGTCGAATGTGAGTAGGTGTCGTGCAAGATCCAGCGCGTCTTGGCGCTGCACAGCGTCGACTTCGACCTGTCGCGTCCAAGCATCGAGTCGCTCGACCGAGGGGTCGCCGAGGAGTGACCCGATCTCGGCGAGCGGCACGCCAGCAGTGCGGAGCGCGTCGATTAGACGTGCCTCGCGCATCTGCCCGGGCGAGTAGTACCGGTAACCCGAAGAGGAGTCGATGGCTGCCGGGAGCAGGAGCCCGGCGGCTGCATAGCTTCTCAACCGTTTCGGCGACAGGCCCGATCGGTCGGAGAACTCGCCGATCGGCATGAGATCGTCCATGTAGTGCAGCGTGAACCCTGACCGTAGGTAAGAGTCAAGAGTGTCAGCGGTCGGCCGCCCTCCAACGCCGGTCCTGTGGCGCGCCGGGGCGGTACGTTGACTCGGTGGAGCGGTGCGCCGACTGTGGATTCGTCTACGACGTTGCGGATGCGCGGCGGGCCGGGACGGCCATCGTCGAGGGCGCTACCGCTCTCGGCCGGGTCGTTTGCGAGTCGGGTGCCGACGTCCGGTCGAGGCGCGAGCCGGCGGGATGGTCGCCGCTCGAGTACGCATGTCATGTGCGCGACGTTCTTCTCGTTCAGCGAGAGCGGGTACTTCTTGCCCGCCGACGACGAGCCCCGACCCTGGAGCCTATGGGGCGTGACGAACGGGCCGAGCACGACGGCTACTCGGATCAGGACCCTGCGGACGTGGCGCGTCAACTCGGTGACGCTGCCCGACTCTTCGCCAATGTGCTGTCTCGGCTCGAGATCGATGACTGGGACCGGACGGTCATGTACAACTATCCCGGCCCCGCCGAGCGACCGCTCGCGTGGGTCGCGGTGCACACGCTGCACGAGATCCAGCACCACATTCGGGATGTCCGGCTGCAGCTTCTGTCCGAGAGAGGCTGATCGCCGGGAGTGAGACCACCCGGCAAACGCCTGTTGTGTCGGGGGTCGCGCCTGCCCCCGATCGCTGCTGACGGCGTGCGGAGGTGCGGTCACGAGCACGGACCTTCCTCGCCCTGGGAGAGTTCGAGGACGAGATAGGCGCAGACCTCATGGTGGTGAGCCAGGACTGTTCCATCGTTGGCGACCTCGTCCCAGTCGTCGATGACATCCCCGTGGTCCCATTCGACGTAAGCGTGACGCTCGTAGAGACGGCGGGCGCCTTGGTTGGTGCGCTCGACTGCGATGCCAACGCGTGACGCGCCTCGCGACTTGACTACGTCCTCGCCTGCGTCGAGCAAGGCCGTGCCGGTTCCCGTGCCCGTCGGGTACGCAGCCAGCCCGTTGATCTCTGGGATCGAACCGAGCTGTTCGATGACGGGCTCGTACTTCGAGGAGGAGCGCACCACGGCGTGGCCGACGAGTCGCGTTCCTTCGTTGAACGCGAGCAGGAAGTCGCACCAGCCTCGCTGTTGCGCGGCGAACCGATGCTCATGGTGGCGGAGGCCCACAGCACCCTCCTGGCGCAACGCCTCCATGTCAGCGGCCGTGCACCGTCGAACCTTCACCACGGCGCAACGATTGCACCGCATCGGCACGCGATGGAGCCACCAGACTCCTGAGAACCCTCACCGTCCCCCATCGCCGGTTGAAGGACTGGGCCCCCGGCCCAGCCTTTCGGGGACACCGGGTGTCGCCTGCCAACACCGCCTCTGTGTTGCACCTTGCCGCAGCGGCGACCCGAGGCCGATGGCCACGCTTCACGCGGCGGGGTCCACCACCGCGACCACGCTGAGCGCCATCGCCGAGAAGACGAAGGCGCCGGCTGCGTCGAGCTGCTCAAGGGAGCTCAGGTAGCGCCGCCCCTCGTCGGCAGTGACGGCGTCGGCGGCGACGGCAGCCTCAACGGCCACATCGAATGGTCCTCCCGAGGCGCGAGCCGTCGCCAGCGAGGTGTGGACGATCGGCGTGGCCCGGACTTGTTCGACTTCCATGCCTGCGGCGCTGACCAGCCCGGGCAGGCGACGCCCCACAAGGGGGTCGCGGAACGTGGTGCGGCGGTGATGCACGACCCGCTCGAACACTTCGATCTCGGGGGTGTTCACGATGTGGGTGCCATGGTCCGGCTCAACAAAGACGGCGCGACCCCCGGCCCGGACCACCCTGGCCACCTCGGCCACCTCGGCCACCACCATCGCCGGCCGAGGCGTGTGGAGCAACACCAACCGCGACCAGCAAGCGTCGAACGAGTCCATGGCGAAGGGCAGCGCCGAGCCATCACCACAAGCCAGAGAAGCCCGGACACCCACGATCTCCCGAGACGCGCAGACCATCGCCAGGGACCGGTCGATCCCGACGCAGCGGCCAGCCAACTCCGCCATCTGCTGGAGGTCAATGCCAGTGCCACAGCCGAGGTCGAGGACGCGGCTCGTCGAATCCAGCTCGAGGCGGCCAATGGCACGGTCGGCACCCCACACGCGCTGGTGGGCCATCCACCGGGCGTAGTCCTCGGGGGTGGCGGATGAGTCAACGTTGTCGAACCCCCCGACATCGATCAGGGGCACTGGTGGATCGCCCACGGCCGCACCGTATCCGCGACAATTGCCGCAAGCGGCGGGGGGGTCGCGCACCAGACAGCGCATCCTGCGCGGGATTCCGGGCCGATGTCTGCCCGCCCAGGGTGCCCCGGAACGCCGGGGTTGGTGCGACGGTCAGTTCGGCGAGGTCGTCGGTGATCCGCTCGATAGTTCGCGATTGGTGGAGTCGTACCGGCCCTAGAATTCTCGCTTCGCCGTGTCGAGAAGTTGAGTCCTGCTCCGTGCCTGTGTTGAGGTGGCCACCGGGGTCGCCGTCGCAGAAGGAGAACACCATGGGTGAGCTACAGGGCATAGCGCGGTTCACGTTTCACAAGGGCGAGGTCGACGAGTTCAAGCGGCTGTCCGCTGTCTGTTTGGAGATCGTGCGGGCCAAGGACACCGGCACGCTGCAGTACGAGACCTACTTCAACGACGATGAGTCGGAGTGCATCGTCCTCGAGCGGTACCGCGATTCCCAGGCACTCATCGAGCACGGTGAGCATCTCGCGCACCTCATGGAGGCGATCATCGCCACGGGTGATGTCCACGGCGAGCTCCTCGGCGAGCCGAGTGCAGAGCTGAGAGCAAAGTTCGCCGTCGACGGCCCAGTACAGCTCTTCACGTTGTACCAGTCGCTGTAGCCAAGGGGCGCCTGCGACGCACGGAATCGCTAGGAGTCGACCCATCGGTGGCGCTGTTGTCGCTGCCCAGAATCAGCTTGTCCAGGGCCCTGCCCCAGAATGCGGGGCGGGTAACAGTCGGACGAGTTGACCTATCGATGGGTCCGGTGTCGATCAGCGGAGATCGCGGGCGATGACTTCGGCGAAGCGTTGTGGTGAGCCGGGTGCCAGTCCGAGGAAGAGGGACGGGTCGATGAGCTCCAGCTCGAGAACCATCGGGTCCCCGCCCGGACCCGTGACGAGGTCGACCCGGGCGTAGAGCGGCATACTGTCGAACCGGTCGGCCACAGCCGACAGGGCGCGACGGCCCATGCCCATCTGGGCTGAGGTCGCCGCGCTCAACGTGAGGATCTCTCGCTCCCAGACCCCGTTGGAGACGCCGGCTCCGAGCTGGAGCAAGGTGCCCTTGCGAACCGCGTGGCTGGATTGACCCCCCAGGAACACCACTGCCAGTTCACCTTCGACGTCGACGGCGGACACGTAGTCCTGCACCATCACGGTGCGTCCCTCGCCGAGGAGGCGTCGTACGTGCTTGAGTGCATCCGTCGCGTGCGCGGGTCCGTAGTGAGCCGCTTCGATGCCACCGCCCGAGATCGATGGCTTCACCACGAACTCTCCCTGTGGTGGCTCCCAGACATCGCCCGGTTCAACCCAGTGGGTGGGGACCACCGACACCCGACACGCCTGTAGGTCCTTCAAGTAGCGCTTGTCGAGGTTCCAGGCGAACACGTCGGCGCCGTTGGCGAGCACCGAGACCGAAGCGACCTGGTTCGCCCACGCCAGATACTCACAAGGTCGGGCGGTGCTATCCCAGGTGCCGCGCACGACGACGAGGTCATAGTCAGGCCACACCGTTCCCGGATCATCCCAATGCACCAACTCCGCGACCACGCCCACGTCGGCCAGTGCCGCATGGAGTAGCGGCCAGTCAGCATCAAGGGTCGGGAACTCTCGACAACCCACTACTGCCACGTGCCTCGCAGTCATCCGGCCAGTGTGTCCCTATCGTGGGGCCGGCGCCGCCCTCACGGGAGATCGTTAGCGATTGCGAGTAGCTGGTCGAGGGAGAGGCGGGGTGCGTAGATCGAGTACCAGACCCCCGCACGAGCCCAGATGAGTGACCCCCCGATATTGATGGCGGTGGTTCCGTCGGCGAGAGCGACCCGGGAGCGTGAGTCGGCCTCCTCGATCTGGGTTGAGTCGCCCGGTGTCAATAGATGCCGGCGAAGCTGAAGGTAATCGGGGACTACTCCGGTGGCACCAAGGTCGGTGCCCGGCGGAGCCCACACCTCGTTGTAGTCGGCGATCGCCGGAATGTCTGGTGCTACCGGTCCTTTGGGCCAGTAGCGCAGATGGCCGCTGATCTTCTGCCATCCATCTGGAATGGCGCCGGGTTCTGGCAGGGAGATGCCGAGGGCTCGCGCTGCCGTTGCCGGTTCGACGGCACACCCCTGGCTCTCCGGGGTATGCACACAGCGGGTCACGTCCAATGTGCTTGGCGTGTTCGGGTTGGTGGCATTGCTGGCGGCAGCACTCCTGTGGGGATCGCTGCGGTGTTGGAATGCCCAGGTGAATACACCGAGTCCTGTTGCGAGCACGATGAGGGCTCCTGCTGCGAAGACAAGTAGGAGGCGGGGCGAGGTCGGGGTTGATCGCAGGTAGTTCTGCGCAGTGACCTCGTTGGCGGGTATGGGGGCGGCCGCGCCGTCGATGAGGTCGGATAGGCGCTGATCGAGGGGCATGGTCATCGGTCCTTCAGTTGGGTGCGAAGCCGGTGCAGGCCACGCTCGAGGTGGTTCTGTACCGAGGTCGGCCGGATGCCGAGCAGTGTCGCGACCTCGACCTGTGAATAGCCGAAGCCGTGTACCAGCACCACCACGGCACGCTGGCGCTCGGTGAGCGAAGTGAGCGCCGTGGCGAGCGCTGGGTCCGGGATCGCTGGCGCAGGCGACACGCCGGAGTCGAAGACCACCGGTTGTCGTCGGCGCCGGGTCCGGGACTGCCCCACCCGAAACAGGTACCTGAGCGGGTGGTCCATCGTCTGCACTCGGTCCCAGTGTTCCCAAGCCCAGGCCAGGCCTCGGCGGCAGCTTCGCGGCCCCGGTCGGCGCCGTAAATGGCGACCAAGCTCCGGCGCAGCTGGGGCTCGATGGCGCTGACGAACTCCTCGAAGTGTTGATGGTCGCTCGCCTCCGGCACGTCCTTGTCCACGGCTCGCGGCATGATCATCGCTCTCTAGACCGCTGGCCGAACCCGATCCACCACGCGCCGCGACAGGATTCGGACTTCCGCCTGGTCATGACCCCCGAGGAGCGATCCGCCTTCACCAGGAACGACACCCTTCAACTTCGGTGCCAGAATGCCGGGTCGCGGAGCGAATCAGATCGGGGGTGCGCAGAAGACGAGTTCTTCGAGCTCCTCGTCAACGACCTCGAAGCGAACTCGCCCGATCTCCTCCCAACCTTTGCGCCGGTACAGAGCGATCGCCGGTGCTGCTGTCGGGGTGTCGACCACGTCGAGGAAGGCTGAGTGTCCCGCCTCTCCCGCTGCGTTCAGCGCGCGTTCGAGAAGATGGCGACCGACGCTATGTCGTCGCGAGCCGGGATCGACGAGCAGGCGAGCGACGTACGCCGCCGGAAGCGTGGGCCGTTGCCGCTCGACGAGCTGCATGAGCGGTCCCGATGTCGTGCTATTCAACGCGACGTGTCCGACGAGCTGCCCTGCACGAACCGCCACCCACGCACATAGCGGCGTCGGCCGAGTGAGAAATCTGACGTAGTCCCCATCGGGAAGGAAGCCCGGATAGCTGTCGGCGTCGCGGACCCGAGCCACGACTTTGGGCGAGGTCGTCAAGGTCGCTTTCTCGCCGCTGCCGGATCTTCACAGCATCAGTCTGTCGGCGGAATCCCCAATCGCCAGGTAGGCGGTCGCCCACCGAGTTCGCGGAACTGCTGAACTGGGCCACCGTGCGCGAGACCCGGCTGATCCTCACCTGCGGGTTGCCGGGGGCGGGCAAGACCACGCTTGCCCGCCAAGTAGCTGCGAACAGGGGCGCTGTGCGCCTCACGCAGGATGACTGGCTCTGGGCCCTTGGCACCACACCCTGGGACGAGCCGACCCGGGAGAAGCTCGACCACGAACTCTGGCGCCTCGCCCAGGAGATCCTGGGCCTCGGGCTGAGCGTGGTCCTCGACTTCGGGCTCTGGGCACGGGTAGAACGTGACGAGATGCGATCCGTGGCTCGTGACCTCGGAGTTCGAGTCGAACTGCACTACTTCGACGTGCCCATCGACGAACTCTGGCGGCGCATCGAGGCCAGGAACTCGGAACCACCTTGGGACACCTATCCGATCAGCCGCCTGCAGTTCGACGAGTGGACAGCCCTGTTCCAGGCTCCCGATGCTGGCGAGCTGGCTCTGTACGACCCCCCGCCAGATTCCAACTAGAGCTCTCGGCCGCTGGCACGACGTGTCTCCTATCGCCGGTTCACGCCTCGGTCGTCTCGTCTTGCAGAGCGGTCCCGAACGACGCATCGTCGTGCTATCCCGTCCGGGCGCGCAAGCGGTTCACACAACGTCGAGCGACAGCTCCACTTTCTCGCGAGTCGGGTCCTCCCGACCGATCACCGAGGTCGAACGAACCCGGCAAGCATCCTTCCGACCTCGATGTCCGCCGTGCCGGTGGTGACCACGGGATCACCAGCGGTGAAGGCCCGGAATTCCTCCTCATCCTCGGCTTCGACCACACGCTGCTCCCCTCCTACCTGAGCGGCTGTGACTCGCGCTCCGGAAGGGCCAACGCCTCAGGCTTGTCCTGTCACTGAGCCGTGGCGGGCACGGCGTTGAGCGCTCTAGGAAGTCGTGAGGCTGGCCCGCCGGCATGGGTACGGTCACAATTGATCAATAGGTTTGCGTCAGGTCACGGCGTTCTTGCCGTCACCCGTTGGCGAAGTTGTCGATGACGTGAGGCGACTTTGGGACCCTGAGATGGCGTACCGGATCGCTGCGCACATCACGCTCGTACACAACCTCGATGACGTCGCGAATCATGGGCGCTTCGATGCGCTCGCCCACGAATGTCCGGCCGAGGTGCAGCTCACCGCCGCACACTGTTGGGGTGAACCGTCGATGGGCATCTACCTCGGAGTTGAGGACGAACGAAACGACATCGCTCGGCTTCGGTCTGCCCTCGCTGGCGAGGATACGCCTGGCGTGAACTACGAACCGCATGTGACGTTGGTGCACTCCAGAACGACAACGGCTGAGCGATCGTCCGACGCCTGGCGGAAGCTGGCGGCTTGGCGGCTTGGCGGCTAGACGTGGCCGTGGTCACTCGAACCCTGGACATCATCGAGTTCGACGGGTCGCGTTGGAGACGAGCTTTTCCAATGCACCTGAATGGCTGAGCCTCAGGCCACACGGCTCCTCCATGGGTGTCCCTTAACCGCCGGGACGGAGAGTTCAGCAGCGCATCCTCGATTGCGGCACGATGGCCTTTGTGGGTGACGGAGGGTCGGAGGACAGGTGGGCTCCACTGGCCGAGCGCTTCGTGGAAGGGCACTACGGATCATTGCGTGGTCGCGTCCGAACGCATGTGATCCACGAGCATCTTCGACGACACAGGGGGCCTCCGCCTCAGCGTGTGGTCGATGTAGGGGGTGGAGCCGGCAACCAGAGTGTGCCCCTCGCACGGGCCGGCTACGAGGTGACGATCGCGGATCCATCGGCGACCATGCTCGAGCGAGCAGCTCAGCGACTGACGGGTGAGGACGAGGCGGTCGCAGCTCGGGTGCGGCTGATTCAGGTGAGCGGCGAGGACGCGTCCAAGGCACTCGGTGGCGGGGTCTTCGACGCGGTCCTCTGCCATGGAGTGCTCATGTACCTCGAGGACCCGGAGCCTCTCGTCAACGCTCTGTGCAAGCTCACTGCTCCCGCGGGCTTCGTGTCGATCGTTGCCAAGAACGCCGAGGTGATGGCCCTACGTCCCGCCCACGAAGCGGACTGGGTTGCAGCGATCGCCGCCTTCGACAGCGACAGGCAGGTCAACGGCCTCGGCGTCGACACCCGCGGCGACCGGGTCGATCACCTCTCGGCGTTGATCGCCAACTGCGGCGTCGAGCCAGTGGCCTGGTACGGCGTGCGTCTCTTCACCGACGGCTGGACACCTGACCGGCCTGACACAGATCCAGAAGCCTTGGTTCTCCAAGCGGAGTTGATCGCAAGTCAACGAGATCCATATCGCCGACTCAGCCGCCTATTTCACTTGATCGGCCGCCGATCGAACTAACTCGGTGACTGCCCCCGAACGCCCGGGTAGGCGGGCGGCACCGAGCGGCACCACGAGGACACCCCGTTGGGCCTTCGATGGTCAGACCGAGTGGCCGAATCGCAGGTGGTTTCCGCTCGGGTCAGTGAGCGTGAACTCGCGCATCCCGCAGCACTCGTCGCGGAGCTCGGTGACCGAGCACCCGAGGTCGGTGAACGTGAGGTGCCACTCTCGGGCACCGGGACGATGAGGTAGCACCCCGCCTTGTTGGCCGCCGGGCTCATCTCAGGTTCGAGGCTCGAGGTCAAAGACGCTCTCATCGTGGTGACGCACGAACGCGCACCCGCCCCCTTCGTAGACCTGGACATCGAAGCCAGCGGCTTCGTAGAACTCCAGAGACTGGTTCATGTCGACCGCGGGCAGGGTCGGGGTGACGTCGAGCAGGCCCAGCTTCTCGCGCAGCCAGCCGACACACGCGCTGCACAACTTCACGTCGGCGTGGCAGCTCAACGCCGCCATCGTCGCCGCGTCTCGTTCCTCACCGCAGCAAGAGCACTCCACGACTCCGGACAGGACGACCCCATCGGTACTGTGATCTCGATGGAGACCGAGTGTGCAGACTGCGGATGCGTCGTCGAGCGCGGCATCGTGCTCCGGCGGTGCGCGACAGACGAGTGTTGCTGTCGCCACCTCCCCGATCGTTGAGGTACCCCAGAACGCCGGGGCGCAGGCGAACCCGCAAGACGCCGGCCTATAGCCAGAGCTCGAACTGGATGCCGTCGGGTTCCTCGAACGACACGAACCGCCCGAGGTCGAGCACGCGCACGGGGGAATGGGCCACCCCGAGCTCGTCGAGATGGGCGATCCATCGATCGAGCTCACCTTCGTCGGCGACCTTGAATGCGAAGTGGTCGAGGCCAGTGCGGCGGTGGTCGAAGGCGCCGGCTGCCCCATCCTCGGGTTGGCACAGGCCCACGACGAAGAAGCTCGATGGGTCGAGCAGCAGGATGCGCGGCGTGCCCGCGTCGTCGGCGCCGTAGCGGCGCAGCACCTGCCAGCCGAACACGCGCTGATACCACTCGGCGCTGGCCTCCATGTCCCGGACGGTGAGGGCGACGTGCGAGGCCCCTTCGATCGACGGCATCCCCGATTCTCACAGCACTTGGACAAAGGGCAACCTTCGCGTGGTTGGCGGTCACCTTTACCCACTCTGCTCACCCCACGAAAGCCGGAGGGCGCTCCCGCAATTTCGGGCTCCATGACGGCCCGGCAAGGCAGGCGGCAGCGGGAAAGCTTCCGAGTCACCCGTGCCCTCTATCGCCGGTTGGCAGTGATCACACAGGTAAGCGCCGCTGGTAGTAGAGGAGCGGGAAGAACCCCGATTCCGGTACGCGGCTGCGAGGGCGATTCCCAGCGCGGTGCAGCGCTCGGCCGTGGCCGGCGAGATGTTCGCGCAGACGAGTCCGGATCCGGTACCGGGCGACGACGCGACGCCGAGGTCGCCCGTGTTCATGTCCTCGCCCTCGGCGAACACCATCAGATCGCCGCACCACAACGTAGGTGCAGAGTCTCGCTCGACGAGCTGGTGAAGGATCCAGGCCCGTTGGTCCACGCGGTTGTAGCCGTACCAGTAGACGAGCACAGCGCCTGCATGCGCGGCCTGAACGGCGACGTCGAGGGCGGACAGGCCGACCGACCCGACGACGTGGTGGTCGAAAGGATCGATGAACACAACCACAGTCGTGGGATCGCGTCTGGCCAGTTCATGGTGAACAGACTCCATCCCGTCGGCGGCGAGTACACGGGCTGAATGCAGCCCTCGCTGCGTTGCAACCTCTCGGACGTTGTTTGCGCTGCGTTGGTCGAGATCGCAGAACAGGTACTCGGCCGTGTCCCCGAGAACCGCCATCGCCACGAGGGGACCGCCGGGAATGCCTACAAGCGACGCCTCCGCCGTCCGCAACGAGTACAACACCGTCGCATACGCTGAGTGCGGAGTTCGGATTCCTGGTCGAGGAGCTGGTTGAAGCCGAGCACACCGAACTGTCGCTCTGGATCCTCGACGAGAGGGTAGAGCGCATCCCCGGCGTGAGTATCGAGAACGACGCGGGGTTGCTCGGCCCCAAGCACCTCCGCAAGGACGATGTGCTTCCACACCTCACTGATTCGCCCGAAGTGGCGATTCGTCATAGCTGCGAGCTTGTGCTCCGGGCCCGTCGAGCGTGAGGAATAGTCAAGACCTGTGGATCGGGTTCCCGTGTTGATCACGCGGCGGCTTCCTCTTCTGGCTGTTGGCGTTCGACGATCACCCCCTTGTCGAAGTGGGCGCCGGCTCGGACGAGGGCGACGAG
>JAABUM010000276.1_pt1 | contig 99538 bp, 101 predicted proteins | sample 5559161 | NCBI WGS metagenome assembly JAABUM01 (sample SAMN10711868, study PRJNA513369) | rock metagenome | isolation source: Antarctica rocks | place: Antarctica: Victoria Land, Siegfried Peak nord
GCTCGGCGTCACCAACGCCAGAACCGAGGGCTTCAACCGCATCATCAAGCAGGTGAAACGCACCGGCTGCGGCTTTGCCGAACATGGACAACTACCAGCGGCGCATCATGACCCACATCGCCGTCACCAGAGCGGCGTGAACACCAGCGGGCGAGGCCGCCCCCGTCTAATGCGAAGAGCCCGTTACCTACCGCGGCTCGACAGGCCCGCCACGAACAGAGGTCCGAGCGACGCCACTCTTGTCCCGCCTCCGGCGGCTACCCCGTAGGTAGTCGCTCGTTGATTCATATCTCTTCCACGACCGGGTCGTCGAGGTATGCCGGCAACGGTCCGAACCCGGCCACCGCGTCGAAAACCTGCCGTGCAGCAGCGAAACGATCCCCCAGCACCGGCAGGTCATCGACCAACGCCCGCTGCTCGTAGTCCCCGAGCACAGCCTCGACCAGCGAGCGCATCGACGCCGGGTCAGCCGCTGGATCAAGGCCTCGGCGCCGGACCTGCTCCCGGACCTCGGACTCCACCAGCTCGTGCGCCGAGCGCGACGTGCTGGCCCCGCGCACAGACAGACCCGCCGACACACGCACCCCCGCCGCAGCCACCCGCGACCGGCAAGCCGCCGGAGGGCCTGTCACGGTGCGTGAGCGTCACGTTAGGTAACGATCCGGTCGCATGCAACCCGAACGGGTGAACCGGCGATATGTGACTTGACAAACCCACGGTTTGCAAGCAAGATCGGCTTGTGACAGACCCGCCACCACGAGATGCCGTGGGCGCGTCTCCGTCGTGTGATAGGGGCCACGTCTTAGACTTGGCTCATGTCAGCCCCATCAGCTCGCGACATAGCAGCCGAGTTACGGCTGCGCCTGCCCGACCTAGGCAGTAAGAAGCTGCACAAGCTGCTCTACTACTGCCAGGGCTACCACCTAGCCGCCTTCGGCAGTCCCTTGTTCTCCGAAACCGTGTCTGCTTGGGACATGGGGCCGGTGGTAGGCGTCCTCTGGCGGCGAGAGCGGGACGAAGGGCTGTCGGTCGTCGGACTCGACCTGCCCGAAGGAGCGTTGAACACCATCGGCTACGTAGTCAGCCGCTACGGCTCGCTCAATGGGGCTGAGTTAGAGCGGCTGACGCACAACGAACCGCCGTGGCAAGAAGCGGATCGAAAGCGTCGGTCAGGGACCAGCGCACCGATCTCGCTTGTGACCATGCGCGACTACTTCGCCTCTGCCTCTGTAGAGGAGAGCGACGGCGCGATGCCGATCCTTGACGCAGAAGTCACTTCTCAGTGGCTGGACGCGGTAAACAGACAGCGCCGCGATGCGGAAGCACAGGTCGACAACCCCGATGACTTGCTTCGCTGGCTAGCAGCGGTTGGCTGAGCCGCTTGCGACGTGGACCCTCAAAGGCTTCGTTGAGCGGCTAGACGCCTGGGCCGCGTTGGAGAACCCGACCCCCGAACTCCGTCGGCACGTGACAGCCTGGGTATTCACGCGCTACGAGCAGCCCTATCGAGGCGTGCGACGGGAGCCAGGCTTTCCCGATCTGTGGTTCGGGGCTGTTCCGAACGCAGTAGACGATCAAGACCGAGTCGTCGTATGCGCCTACTACATCCGCGAAGCCGAGCATGCAGTGATCTGTGAGAGCTTCGCGACGCTCTCACAACCCGTCTAGGACGATTTCTCGTCCCGCTGCTCGCGTACGGCGGCCTCAGAAACTTGTACTGGCTCACTGTCGGGGTCGACGGCCAGCAGCGCTCGTACCGCCTCCTCCGGGTCGAGCGGCATCATTACCCGCTCGTCCCGCTCCTCCGGTGTTGGCTGGCTTCGGTCAGACATGCTCGACAACGTAGCCCGCGAGTCTTGCTCTACGCGTACGCCACGCCACGTCCGACACGTCGAACATGGATGCTTTCAGTGTTAGGCGGTGACGGACGTTAGACGTACCATCCTGTCATGGCATCCATCGAGTCTTACGTAGCTGATCTCCGTCAGCAGATCGAGGCGCAGGAAGCTGCCGTTCAGCAGACCCGTGCAGCCCTCACGCATGCTGAGGACTGGATCCAGCGCGTAGGCGTGTCACAGACCTCTATCAACCCGGAACGTCAGCCTGAGGAGCCACCGCACGCTCGGCAGAACGTCCCGTCCGCGTCGAAGCTTGTCCAAGTGGTGTTAGCCGAGTCCGACCGAACTTGGTCAGCGGTGGACATGCATCAGGAGATTTCGCGGCGCGGGTGGCGTACCGACTCGGCCAACCCACTTGACGTTGTTCGTACGGCTCTAGCGCGGTCCGTCACTCGTGAGGTTGCGGAGCGTGCGGGTGAGGGTGTCTACCGACGCAAACAGACCGAGTCCCACGACGAGTCGGCCGAGGACGCCGTCGCCGTCGCCGCTCCCACCGCTTCTAGCTCCCCGTCCCTCAATGGGACGGGTTTGCCCTGGCACGAGGGGGCGTCTACGCCATGAGGAGATGAGTAGCCCGCCGCCCCACCCGATCAAGACCGAGGCGGCGGGCCAGGGCTCAGCCCTACGGTGTCCCTTGTCCACCTGACGCTGGGCGGGACGTGTTAGCGCACGTCTCGCCCAGCGTCCCTACCTAGCCCCCGTGGCGAAATCGGCACACGCGCCGGCTTTGGAAGCCGGTTCCCGGAACGGATTGCGGGTTCAAATCCCGCCGGGGGCACTCCCAGAGTAGCGGGCTACCGCGCAGTGCGGTAGCCCGCTACTCCTGCGTGTCCGAGTCGATCAGTGGCAGGTAGGTCAGTCGTCGTCCTGCGACCCGGCTGAGCAACAGCCGCATCCGTGAGCTGTCGTCCCACTTGCAGTACGAGTACATGAAGTCAAACTGCGCCAGGTAACGGTCCAGGTGCTCGGTGCTGACCTGGTGGTGCGTCCCGTCGATGCTGCGCTTGAGCTGCGAGAAGTAGTTCTCGGCAAAGTTGGTCGACACCGGCCCGGTGGGCTCGCGCCGCACGTACTCGCCGGTCGAGTGGTCGACGGCCTGGTGCTCGCGCATCTTGGGGGCAACAGCCCGGTAGGCCCGCGCACCATCCGTGTGAAGCGCAGTCCGGGCCATGTCGACCTGCTCGGCGATGGCCGCGCCGAGGGTCTGACCGTTCACGTCGTTGACCACACGGGACCGGACCTCGCGTGTTTCGTAGTCGACCAGCGCAAACACGGGCGTCTGTTCGGTCGTGCGGTGCCGGCGACCTGGCTCGCGCTTGTCGTTGCGGTGCCGGTTCTTGGGCTCCCCGCCGATGAACGTCTCGTCGGCCTGGACGGTGCCTGACAGCAGCCCTGCGAGTGGGTCGCGCTTCATCGCCTCGCGGATGCGGTGCAACATGAACCACGCGCTCTTGGGGGTCAGTTCGTAGGCCCGTTCGATCTCCCGAGCGGAGACACCGTTCTTGCTGGCGCACATCTGGAAGATGACCAGCAGCCATGTACGGACGCTGATCTTCGTGCCGTGGAAGATGGTGTTCGTCAGGACCGAGAACTGCTTGCGGCAAGCTGAGCACTTCCACACGCGGCGCTGGGACGCGGCCCCGGTACGGGTGGCGCGGGCGATGCCGCCGGCGGGCTTGAGGTAGTAGTGCTTGCCGATCACGCCGCAGTGGGGGCAGGCGGGCTCACCCTTCCACCGCAGCTCTTCTAGCAGCAGGTATGCGTCAGCCTCGGTCTGAATCCGAGCCGAGAGGCTGGGGATCGAGAACTCCTGCTTCGCCATGGCCCTATTCTCTGCCTCAGCCGTGGGTTTGTCAAGTCACACATCGCCGGTGAACCTGTGGACAACCCGACGCCGACGCTTGAGCGTGCCTGTCCTGCCGGGCTGCCGGCTTGTCCTGGTCCTGCTCGTCGGGCTGGCCCGGGGGCACTGGCCAACACCGACGTCGTGCACCGCGGCCGGTGGACCGGCTCAACGGCCGCGCGACAAGCGGTGCCTCCGGCGAGCCACGGGCATACGCGCAGCGCCACCCGCACCGTCACCTAACCGCCGTGCCCGGCGGCTAGCATTGCGTCGTCCACCCCAGCGGGACTGGACCGATAGACCTCCGAGGGAGAGGTGCCGTCTGCGCTTCGGAGTCGTCCGGTCGAGGTTGGCGCTGTCCTCGGGCCGGCTGGAGTCCCTGGCGTTCCTGCTGCTGATGCCAGTCGCACTGCTGCCGCTGGTGTTGTTGAGGCACATGGTGAGCATCGATGGGCCCTCGCACGTCCTCGGGGCTTACGTGCTCGCGCACTCCAGACTCCCGCTGTACGCCCAGTACTACCGCATCGACCTCTTTCCGACCCCGAACCTGGCCACCGAGCTGGTGCTCGCCGAGCTGATGAGACTGCTGAGTCCCGCGGCCGCCGAGAAGGTGCTCGTGGCCGGATACGTTGTGCTCCTGCCCGCCGCGGTCCGGTATGCCGTGCGCTCCGTCGAGCCGGACACCCGGTGGCTCAGCTACCTGGCATTCCCTTTCGTATGGCAGGTGCTGCTGTTCTACGGGTTCTACAACTTCTCGTACGGGCTTGCGCTGTCCCTGTTCGCTGTCGGCAGCGTTGCGCGGTACCGCCGCCGCTGGACCCCGCGGCGCGGCCTGCTACTGGCCGTGTTGTTGCTGCTGACCTACTTCACGCACCTGTTGCCGCTACTCATGGCGCTGCTGTTCACCGGCGTCGTCGTGGCCTGGGACGCGCTGCACGACGTGCGCTCCCCCGGGACCCGGGCAGCGGACGCGCTGCGTGCCGCACTCGTGCCCGTCCTGGCGGTGGTGCCGGTCCTGCTGCTCACGATCGTGTACGTGGCGCGGCCGAGCCCCTACCAGGTGAGTCCGGAGTGGACGTCACTGCCCGGCAAGCTCGGCGGGTTGCTGTCGCTGTGGACCCCGCTGTTCACCTTCACCCCGCCAGAGCGCTTCCTCGCCGGAGTACTCGGGCTCACTCTGGCCGGCCTGCTCGTCGTCGCCTGGCGGAAGGGCTCGCACGCGCTTGGCGGCAGTGGAGCGCTGGGGCTGGCCGCGATACTGGCTCTGGCGACGTACCTGGCATCGCCCAATCAGCTCAACGCCGCCTACGGCTTCCTCAACGTTCGCCTGTCGTACTTCGCCGCACTGCTCCCGGTGCTCTGGCTGGCAGCGCGGCGCCCGCCGATCCGAGCGCAGCAGGCGACAGCGGGTATCGCCGTCGTCGTCGCCGTAGGCCTCATGGTTGTCCGGTGGCCTGCACTCGAGTACTACGACCGACGCATCGCTGAGGTTGAGTCCACCGTAGGTGCGCTTGCGCCGCACGCCACGTTCACCGTCGTGCGCTTGTCCGGCGACTCGCCCTCCGGTGGGGTGTGGGAATCGCCTGCCGACCCGATGCGTCACATCGGATCGCTGGTTGCCGCGGAGGTCGCCGGAGTGGACCTCGCGCACTACGAAGCGCAGCTCCCCTACTTCCCGACGCAGTTCCGGCCGCCGTACCAGTTCTTCGCGCGCACCGGGAGCACGTTCAACGCGTCCGAGGAGATTCTGCCGCGAACGACTCTCCTGCAGTCTCGGCACGGCTACGCGGATGTCCGGTACATCCTGGTGATCGACCCGTCGCCTGCCCGCAGAGGAACTGCTGCCGCCCGTACCAGCTCCGAGATCGTGAGCGACATCGAACGCCACTTCGACCTGCTGATGACGTCCCGGCCAACAGGCCTGGTCCGCATCTACGTGCAGCGGCGCTCCTGACGGCCGGACCCTCGGGCACCGCGGCCCCCTCCCGACGTCACCTGATCGACAGAGTCCGCGGACCTGGAGCAGCGCGGCGTCGCATTCACCGGCCTGGCCGAGAACCTCCACACCAGCACCCCCGGCGGCAAGCTCGCGTTCCGCCTGTTCGGCGACCCGCACCGGAAGGGATGCGCCATGCAGGACAGTGGGGGCGTCCGCAATTCCGGGCTCGGCGCAGCGTCTCGCGGCCGCTCGGCAGCGGCGTGTCGGCGCGCTACCGGCCACCCTGGGCGGCAGGAAATAGTGCAATCGCGGCGAACGTCGCCCACCAGGCCCGGCGCCCAGCTGCCCGTCCGTAGCCGCCCGACCGCCACAATGGCGAGGCGGGTATGAAGGCACGAACGGCCGGCAGCATGGAGGCAAGGGCATGGCATCTGACGCACCTCGCGGCGTTGTGTTCCCCGCGGACGAGCAGGGTCGGCGCAGCACCAGCGACCTCGGCCGCGGCGTCGTCGCTGACGCGCTCCGGCCGGCCGACCCGGCCGCAGCCGACGCCGCAGCCGGCGAGCACGACTGGCGCAGCGGGTACCTCGCCCCCTTCCGCCGGCTGGTCGAGGCAGGGCTCCCCTCCCGGGAGGCCGCCCTGCGCATCGCGCAGACCGGGCTCGAAAGCCTGCACGCGCGCATGCAGGTCCGGACCGACGAGGGCAAGGAGCACAGCCTCGACGGCATCTGGGACGACGTGGTCGACAGGCCCCAGACGGCTCGCGTCGTCGGCTCCGGAGAGCCCGCCCGCGAGCTCTCGCTGCCCTACCGCGGGGAGCGGCTGGCCGGCAGCGTCCTACACCGCCGGCTCGACGCGTGGGTCGAGGCCGGCGTCATCGAGCCATCGTGTGCCGAGGCTGTGCGCCGGGTGGCGGACAACCCCGACTGGCTCGACCTGTCCGACCAAACCGTCGCCGTCCTCGGCGCTGGCGCCGAGATGGGTCCCCTGATCTCCCTGCTGCGCTGGGGCGGCACCGTGGCCGCCGTCGACCTACCCCGCCCGGCGATCTGGGAGCGGCTGATCAGCACCGCGCGCAGCAGCGCCGGCACGCTGCTGGCTCCGCTGTCCCTCGCCGCCGACCCCGGCGGCGAGGATGCTGCCCTCGCCCACTCTGCCGGCGCCGACCTGCTGCACCAGCTGCCCGCCGTCGACGCCTGGCTCGACGGCATCGAGGGGCCGATGACACTCGGCAACTACGTTCTACGCCGACGGCGCGACCAACGTCCGCCTGTCGGTGGCTGTCGACGCCCTGACCGCTCACCTCACAGCGCAGCGGCCCGACATCGCCCTGGCGTTCCTGGCGACGCCGACCGACGTGTTCGCCGTGCCCGCAGCGGCCGTGGAGCAGTCCCGCAGTGCTTATGCCGCCAGCCGGCCTGCGCGGCGCCTCGCCCGCCGCAGCCTTAACACCGTGTCCCGCGGCCGGTTGCTGCGCCCTGCCTACCCCACCGGCACCACCGAAGCGGGCATCACTGAGCCGGCCATCTGCGATGCACTGGTCCCGCAGCAGGGCCCGAACTACGCCCTCGCGAAGCGGCTGCAGCGCTGGCGGGCAGCGGTAGCCCGCGACGGCGGCAGCACTGTGTCGTTCACTGTCGCGCCGCCGACCCGCACCCGCTCCGTCGTCAAGAACAAGGCCCTAGCGGCCGCCTACGCCGGCGCCCACCGGTTCGGCGTCGAGGTGTTCGACCCCGCGACGAGCAACACCCTCATGGCAGCGCTGCTCGTCCACGACCTGCGGACGCGGCCGGCCGCCAAGCCCCTGCCGTGGCAGGACGAGGCGGACGCCGCCGCGCATGGTGGGCTGTGGCGCACGGCGTACGAGCCGCGGAGCGCCCTGGGGCTGGCAGCGCTGCTCGGGCTCGGGGTCGCCCGCTCGTGACCTCGCATCCGCCGCGAAGGGTCACCAGGGCCCGAGGTGGCTCCACGTCAGGTGGGTGAGGACGGCTCCGGTCGGTGTCGACGCCGACTGGATGACGAACCACAACAGGCCACCGACAGCAGCGATGAACAGCAGGAACACCAGCAGCAGAGCGGCGAGCGGGATGCCGATCCACCGGCGCTTGAACCGCCAGCGTGGTCGCTCCGCCTGGTGGGCCTCCTTGGCCGCTGCTCGACCGTGCTGCTTGCGTCCAGGGCCCGCCGGTGAGCGGCCCGCTGGCGGTGCCGCAGGTGGCGGTGTCGCGACGGGTCGTTCCGCAACGGGTGGCGCGACCGGCTGAGGTGCCATCGCTGGCGCGACCGGCTGCGGGCGCGCCTCCGCTTGCCGATGTCCCCGGCCCCGCCGAGGCCGCTCGCGGTCGGTGAGCGACCGCGCGGCGTGCGCCTGCGCCCCCTCCAGCTTCCCAGCCGCCTTGTGGACGGCCGCCCGGGCAACAGCCCGCGTAGCTGCGCCCGTCGTCGTCGCCAGGGACAGCAGCATGGTGCGGTCGAGCCGTTCCACGACCTCGCCCCGCGCCGACTTCGCTGCGTCAGGCGCCGCAGCTGCGCCCGGCCGGCTGCTGCCACCGTTGTCGTCGCGCTCCGCCTCCCGCACGACCCCCTGAAGCCAGGCCAGCGCCTGATCATCGGAGGGGCGCGCGGCCGGATCCTTGTTCAGCAGGGCCCGGATGACCGGCTCCAGCGGCCCGGCCGCGCGGTAAGGCGCCGGCTCGTCGGAGGCGACCGAGAGCAGGGTCGCTATCGCTTCACCGCGCTCGAACGGCGGCCGGCCCTCGACGGCGCTGTAGAGGGTGGCCCCGAGCGACCACAGGTCCGAGGCGGGTTCGGGCTCCGCGCCGGAGGCTCGCTCCGGTGCCATATAGGCCGGCGACCCGAGCAAGATCCCCTCCTGCGTGAGCGACGGGTCCCCCACCGAGGTGGCGATGCCGAAGTCGGTCAACCAGGCCCGGCCGTGCCTGTCGAGCAGGACGTTGCCCGGCTTGACGTCGCGGTGCACGATCCCCGCGCGGTGCGCGGCCTGCAGCACCCCGAGCACGTCGACTCCCATCCGCGCAGACGCGAGCGGGGATAATGGACCGTCCTGTCGGATGTGATCGGCCAGGGTCTGCGAGGGCACCAGCTCCATGACGATCCACGGCCTGCCGTCCTCCTCGACGACGTCGTGCACGGCCGTCGCCTGCGGATGCTCGAACCGGGCCACGGCCCGCGCCTCGCGCAGCGTCCGCTCCCGCAGCTGCGCCCGCTCATCGGGCGTCGTGTAGAGCGGGAAAGTCACTTCCTTGATGGCGACATCGCGGCACAGTACGACGTCGGAGGCCTGCCAGACCGTGCCCATCCCGCCGCGACCGATCGGGTCGTGCAGCTCGTACCGCCCGGCAATCATGCGCCCGCGGCCCGACTCATCCGTGAGAGTCACGGTGAGTGTCTACCCGCCTGGCAGGAGCGCACCCCGAGCGGACGAGGACCGACCGCTCCGGACCGACCATCCGTCAGCCCGTGTGAGCTGCCTGTGGCAGGTGCCAGATCTGCACTCCCCCTTCGACCCGGTCTGCACCTCGGCCGACGAGTTGCTGCGCCAACGCGAACATCGGTTCCGCGTCGGGGCCGTCCCGGACCACGACAGCGCCCACCCCCAGTCCGGTCAGCAGCTGCCGAGCGACGGACAGCTCCTCGGGGCGAATCGGTCGACCCGCGCTCGCTGCCGTTGCGGCGCGGATCAAGGCGTTAGAAGGCGGTGCTTGCGAGGCACGGCCCCGCGGGGTGGGGTTGAGTGCGTACCCTCCGACCAGCCGAAAGCGCATGCCGGCTGTTGCCTGCCACAGCATCGGCGCGTCGGCGTGTGCCCGGGCAAGCGGCAGGATGAGAACTGGTCGACCCTCGGCCAGGCCGGGCGCCCCGGCTTGGAAGAAGGCAGGGACGTTAGCTCCGCCGATGTGCGGCACCCGTGCTGGTACCAGCGGAAGCATCGCAACCGCAATCACCAGGACTGTGGGCGTGCGCCACCAGACCCGGCGCCGCAGCGCACGGTCTGCTGCAACGGCCAGGACAAAGGCGACGGCGACAAGTGCGACCACCGCGAAGCGGCTCGGCTGCAGGCTCCGGAACCCGAACTGGTCGAACAGGACCGCGTCGGGGAGCCGGATTGGGTGCGCACTCCCAGCCGCGTGCAGGCTCGTCGCTGGGCCCAGGCTCAGTGCCGTGCTGACGACGGCGACAGCCAGGCCGACGCGGACGCGCCAGTCGTCGAGGAGCACGGCGATGCCGAGCAGCAGGGCGAGAAGCGGCCAGCCAAGGTAGCCGTCGATCTCGAAGCTGTTCAGCCCGCGGGTTCTCACCCAGCGCGCAACGTCAGGCCCGTGCAGAAGCATGCGCTCAGTGGGGTGAACCAGGTCCGGCAGCCGAGCGGACCAGTACGAGCCGCGCAGGCCAGCGACCTGGTGCGGGCCGAGGAACTGTGCGACGAGCGCGGGAGACAGCGCGAGGGCGAAAACACCAAAGCCCGCTGCCAGCGCCGGGACACAGCCGCGCAACCGTGCCGCTACCTCCCGAGGCCGAGCGACTGCCGCAGCCCCGAGAGCAACAGCCACGCCGCCGCCGAGCAGGACGAGCACTTCCTCCGACGTCAGTGCCTGTGCAGCGCACGCCACGCCCAGCAGAGTTCCCGACCGGGCGCCCGGACGACGCCAGAACACGTCCTCCAGGAGCATCAGGATGACGGGGACGAGCCCCAGCAGCACGAAGTTAACGTGCCCCTGCGCGTGTGCGGCCACGAAGGGGCCGAAGCCGATGAGTAGCGCACCAATAGAGGCGGCTAGGGGCTGCTGCACGTGGCGACCCAGCCACAGCCGCGCGGTCCAGGTGGTCGTCAGGGGCCCGAGCAGCAGTAACACGTTGACGGACGCCATGGGGCCCACGACGAGAGTCAGTGGCGCGAGCAGCAGTCCGACCAGTGGCATCGACGTGTTCCACCTGAGGTTCACGCCGTCGGGCCAGTCGATGAAGGTAGTCAGAAAGGGGTTGTCGCCGTGCATCAGGGCGTGCGATGTCCACGCTAGGAACCAGGCCATCTGTGCGGGGTCGCCGCTGCCGGCCCCCACCGCCCGGTGCAGTGGATCAGGCCACAGGCCAGCGAACAGCCAGGCCGAGCCGAGCGCGGCGGCCAGAAGTGTGCGCCGGCCCGGCAGGCTCCTGACCCGCAAGAGACTCAGGCGAGCCGACCCTCGAGACTGCCTTCGGCCGAGCGTCAAGCGGCTGCCTGCTCCGCCTCCATAGCCACCGCATCGCCGGACGAGAACTCCAGGGCCTCGTCCTCGAGCTTGCCGTAGCGGAACAGCGCGATGTCGCGCAGGTAGTTCTGGTAGAGCCGCCACGGCGCGGCGTCGCCCTGCTTGGGGAAGTCGGCCACGGAGCGCAGCACGTACCCCGAGGCGAGATCGACGAAGGGGCGCGTCGGTGCCGCCGGCTGCGTCCAGCGGGGCACCACCTGGCGGTAGCCCTGCTCACGCATGTGAGCGAGCAGCCGGACGACGTACTGGCTGACCAGGTCGCACTTCAGCGTCCACGACGCGTTGGTGTAGCCCATGGCCGCAGCGAGGTTCGGGACGCCGCTGAACATCATCCCCTTGTAGCCGACGGTGTCCGAGAGGCGGACCACCTGGCCGTCGACGAGGAGTCGCACACCGCCGAGCACCTGCATGTTGAGGCCCGTCGCGGTTACGACCACGTCGGCCTCCAGCTCCGTGCCCGAGGTCAGGCGCAGCCCCTGCTCGGTGAAGGTCTCGATCGTCCCGGTCTCGATCGATGCCCGGCCGCTGCTCAGCGCCTTGAACAGGTCACCGTCGGGCACCAGGCATCCGCTGGTCCCACGGGTTGTAACGCGGCGTGAAGTGCGTAGCGAAGTCATACCCGGCGGGCAGCTCCTTCTCCAGCCCCTTGCGCAGCAGCGACTTCATCAGCTTCGGCCGACGTCGGCTGAGCTGGTAGCTCAGCATCGTCAGCAGCACGTTCTTCCAACGGATGATCGAGTACGCAGTCTTCTTCGGCAGCAGGCGCCGCAGCCGGTCGGCGATCGGGTCACGGGCCGGGACTGTCATCACGTAGCTCGGGGAGCGCTGCAGCATCGTCACATGGGCCGCCTGCTCGGCCATTGCCGGCACGAGCGTCACCCCAGTCGCGCCGCTGCCGATCACGACGACCCGCTTGCCGGCGTAGTCGAGGTCCTCCGGCCAGTGCTGGGGATGCACCACCTGGCCGCCGAAGTGCTCGATGCCGGGAAGACGGGCGAATAGCCCTGGTCGTAGCGGTAGTAGCCGGTGCAGGTGTACAGGAAGCCGCACGAGAGCTGGGTGGTCTCGCCGGTGTCGGCCTTCTCGACCTCGACCGTCCACCGCGACTGCTCGCTCGACCACTCGGCCTGCACCACCCGGTGCCCGTAGCGGATCGTGTCCCCGACGCCGTAGTCGCGGGCCGTGTCGCGGATGTAGGACAGGATCGAGGGCCCGTCGGCGATGGCCTTGGCGCCCGGCCACGGCCGGAACGAGTAACCCAGCGTGTACATGTCCGAGTCCGAGCGGATGCCGGGGTAGCGGAACAGGTCCCAGGTGCCGCCCGAGGACTGGCGGGCCTCGAGGATGGCAAAGCTCGTGCCCGGGGAGTCGGTCCGCAGATGGCAGGCTGCCCCGATGCCCGACAGGCCGGCACCGATGATCAGCACGTCGACGTGATCGAGGGGGGCACCAGCCGCGGACGTAGCGCGCAGCGGGGCCATGGAGGAAGGCGTCATGAGGGGGTCGTCCCGAGGGGAGGGGGTGGTGACCCGAGGCTATCGACCCCTCCGGCGGCGAGGTGCGGCGGGGACCGGGCTACCGTGCCGCTACCCGACGAGGAGGCACCAATGGTCGAGCCGCGCGAGTGGAGCTATGCCGGCACGCAGGGCAAGCTGCACGCCTGCTCCTGGGCCGACCCGGCGGGCCAGGCGAGCCACGTCGTGCTGCTGGCGCACGGCTACGGCGAGCACGTCGGCCGCTACCAGCACGTGGCGGACGCGCTGGTCGCGAACGGCGCGGTCGTCTACGCCGTCGACCACCTCGGCCACGGCAGGAGCGAGGGCGAGCGGGTGCTCGTCACCGACGTCGAGGACGTCGTCAGCGACCTGCACACGCTGGGCGAGACCGCCCGCAGCGAGCACCCCGGGCTGCCGGTGGTGCTCGTCGGGCACTCGATGGGCGGGCTTATCGCCTCGCGCTACGCCCAGCGTTACGGCGGCGACCTCGCGGCGCTGGTGCTGTCCGGCCCGCTTATCGGCGACTGGCAGGCGGCCAGGATGCTGCTCGCGATGGACGAGATCCCCGACGTCCCGCTCGACATCGGCACGCTGTCGCGCGACCCGTCGGTGGGCGAGAAGTACGCGGCCGACCCGCTGGTCTGGCACGGGCCCTTCAAGCGCACGACGCTCGAAGCGATGCAGCGGGCGGTCGACGCCGTCGCTGCGGGTCCCTCGCTGGGGGACCTGCCGACGCTGTGGCTCCACGGCGAGGACGACCAGCTCGTGCCCATCGAGGGCAGCCGGGTCGGCATCGAGCACCTGCGGGGCAGCTCGCTTCGCGAGAAGGCCTACCCGGGCGCCCGTCACGAGATCTTCAACGAGACCAACGCCGACGAGGTCCTGGGCGACGTCACCTCGTTCACCACCGGAGCGTAGTGGACCGCCGGGTAGATGCGCATCGAGACGCGCCGCTAGCAGCCCCACCCCGTGGGGTCAGTGCGTCGCACGGGGAGCCTGGTAGCTGGCGTTCTCGCCCGGGCGCCGGCCCGCCGTCCGAAGCGAACCGAGCTTCCCGAGCGCGTCGAACCAGAAGGGCGCGCCGAGGGAGACGGCGAGCCCGGTCAGCAGCCACCCGACCAGCTTGAGGAGCACCCCTCGGGCGCCGTGGCTCGTTGCGGCATGCCAGTAGAAGGGCACCCAACGGGCGACGTGCCAGCCGCAGGTCGTGCCGGTGTAGGCGCGGCACGAGCCGCCGGACTGTGCGAGGTCCCAGCCGAGGGGCAGCGACAGCTTCTGCAGCACCGAGCGCTGGGAGTCGAGGCAGTCGGTGCGCGCCTGCCCGGCGGCCGGGCACCCCTGCGCGGAGAGGGCTTGCGCGACAACAGCCGTGCGCACTGGCTGATCCCGGAACAGAGCCCGCGCAAGCTGCAGGCTGTCGACGTTGACGACCAGGGCGAGCAGCAGCCCGAGCAGCAGCAGGCGCCACTGCGCCCATCTGCGGTACCACCCGCTGACCCGCCCCATCTGCTCGTCGTACCAGGCCTCCAGCGACGCCTGGAACGCCGTGACGCTGCTGCCCGCGCTGCGCAGCAAGGCGAGCAGCGTGCTCCGGGCCGGCACGCCGATGTCGAGCTTGCCGATGTACTGCTCGAGCTCTGCAACAGACGTGCGGCTGGCTCCGTTCGGCGCGAGCAGGTCGATCAGGCTGGCGGCAAAGGTCCGCGACGACAGGTAGGACGCCAGGTGCATCCTTCCTCCTGGCTTGCCCGGGCGGGCCGGTCGGTGCAGCGGGGCGACGAGGGGATGGGAGAGCACCAGGTCGGCCAGGGGCACCGCCGGCGTGAGGCTGCCCGGCTCGGCTGCCGGTAGGGCATCGCGCAGCTCCAAGCCCTGTTGCGCGAGCCGCTGCAACCCCTGCCGGCGTGCCCGGCTGTCGGCCAGCCCGAGCTTGCCGTCTGCTGCGGCATCACCCTTCGACGTCGGGGCGCCAGGGGTGGCGGGCGGAAGGTCGAGCATCTCGCGCAGCCCGCGCAACAGGTACTCGCCGCGCTTGTTCTGCTTGTTGCTGACGTACTCCAGCACGCCCGTGCAGATAAGGCTGGCGGTCAGGAAGACGAAGACCAGCCCGATGACCGTGTCGAGCACGACAGATCCCGGCACGCTGCCCCCCCGACGCTGTGTGAGCAGGGAGCATGGCACCTCAGGCCCCGCTCGCGCAGCCGAATGGCGCGCCGGCAACGGCGGCAGAGCTGGTTTCCGGGGCGGTCAGAGAAAAGCGGCCGGGTCGAACGCGTCGATGTCGATGATCCGGACCCGCGGCAGCGGCTGGTTGAAGGCGCCTACGTCATGCTCGAGGTCGAAGACCCGCAGGCCGGCTCCGGCCAGCTCGGCGTAGCGGGAGTTGACGAACTCGGAGAACGCGAGCAGCCCCACCTCACGCCCCGCGTCGAGCAGCGCAGTCACTTGTGGCAGGAAGTCGCCGTCGTGACTGCCCAGCAGCACGGCGCCGTCGCGCTCGCCGATGCTCTCGAGCGTGCGCTGGATGCCGACATCGACGACCTTCATTCCCGCCGGCCCGGCCAGCGGTACCGGCCGGAAGCCCATCGCCATCAGCGCCTGGACGAACGGCATCGGCATGTGCCCCGAGCTTGCGTTGATGAAGAACAGCGCCTTCACCGGGCGCCCCCACGTGCGCTGGGCGAACGACAGCACTCGCTCCCAGCGCGGCCGCTCGTCCGAGGACGGGCGGCGGCTGAGCACGCTCATACCAAGGGTGGCGTCGAGGTTCTCCCCGTCGATCAGCAGGTAGGTGACGCCGGGTGAGCTGACCGCCCCGGCGTCGACCTCCTGCTGCTGCGGCGCGTCGGTCACCGCAGCGCCCGGACTCTCGTCATGCGGCGGCGACCTCGACGGCGATCATGCAAATCGACCTACCCGCCGGGAGCCGGGCCAGTCCAGCACCAGGGCGCCCAGCACGGCCGCCTGCAGTGCGAAGCGGTGCTCGGGGTCGTCGGGGTCGTATCCGGTGAGCGCGTGCACGCGCTCCAGGCGGTAGGTCACCGCCCGGACGGACAGGTGCAGTGTCCGCGCCGCCTTTGCCGAGTTGCCGCCGGCGGCGAAGTACGCGCGAAGCGTCTCCAACAGGGGTTCGGCTCCACCTCGTGCGTCGAGCAGCGGCGTGAGAAGGGCGGTGACCAGCTCGTCCATTGCCGGGCGGTCCCGGAGCAGCACCTGGTAGACCAGCATGTCCTCGCCGTCGATCACCGGACCGTCGAGCTCGAGGCGCCGTGCCAGCTCGAGGACCGCTCGTGATTCGTCGTACGACGCCCGCACGCCCGTCGCGCCGCTGCGGGCGCGCCCCATCCCGAGTCGCCACTGGCCGACGTCGACCTGCCGTTGCAACTGGACCCCGACCTGTGCGTCGGCGGGCATCCCGAGCAGCGCACCGATCCGCTCGCCCACGAAGCGGACGGCCGCGCGGTCGGGGGCAGCGAAGACAACGACGAGCAGCTCGTCCTTGCTGGCGACCAGCACGCCCGCGTCGCCCTTGCTGCCCAGCACCGCGCGCTCGACCGACGCCAATATCGGGCTGCCGTCGTCGAAGGGCTGCTCGGCCCGGACCGCGGCGACGGCGTGCGGGCCGGACAGGTCAAGGCCGAACCCGCCAGCGCGCTCGACGAGCGAGCCCGCGTCGCTGCGCCCCAGCAACAAGTCGTCGACGAACTCGCGGCGAGCCGCAGCCTCCCGCCGGATGATCCCCCGGCGGGCCAGCTGAAACCCCTCGGTGAGGGCGGCGACAGCGTCGTCGGCGGAGCGCAGCACGGCCTCGCCGGCTCGCACCACCCCCTGCGAGTCACGGGAGGCAGCCGTGACGGCGGGCAGGTGCCGCCACAGCCGCCAGGCCGCAGACAGGTAGAGGTCGACGAGCGCGCGTAGCGCGACTCCCCTGCGCGCCGCGTCGGCGCCCTGCTCGCGATAGCGCGCCAGCGCCGCCCGGCCAAGCCGGCCGCCGGTTGTCGCCGCCCTCTCGGTCGCGGCCAGGAAGTCACCCAGCAGGGCGGCGTCGAGCCCACCGGAATCGTCGGAGGCGCCGGCCGCGACCTCGGCCACGTGGGAGGGGCTGATTTGCTCTGCCATTGGTACCGGCCCCCATTGTTCTTGCCGACGATCCGCAACGTAGCGCCCGCAAGCCGTCCGTATTCGTATCTGGTCTGCCGGGACTCCAACAACCACAGTAGGCAATGCAACCCGCAACCGCAGTCCCAGCAGTATCAGCAGTACCAGCCGAGGAGTCACCCGTGGCCGTCCCATCCCCCTTTCGCACCGGACCAGCGCGATCAGCACGTGGCCCTCAGGTCGCCGGCATCCCCCTGCGGGTCACCACGCCTGCTGTCCTGCTTCTTCCCTTGCTTGTCGTCTCGCTCGCCACCGGGCTGCTGCCTGCAGCTGCCGCCGGACTCGGCGCGCCCGCGTACTGGGCCGCCGCTGTCGTCGGTGCTGCAGGCGTCTTTGCCTCGCTCGTGCTCCGCGAGCTGGCGCAAGTCCTGGTCAGCCGCCGTGCCGGCCTCGACACGGCCGGCCGCGTGCTCGCGCCGTTCGGCTCGGCCCCTCCGGCGCCGCCGGCTCCGACCCCGCGACTCGAGGCGAAGGTCGCACTCGCCGGCCCGGTCGCCAACCTCACCGCAGCCGCCCTGCTCGCCGGGGCGGCCGCGCTGCTGCATGCGCTGGGAACCACGCCGTTGCTCGTCGCGATCGCGGCCTACCTGGCCGGCCTCAACGCGATGCTCGTGGCCGTCCACCTGCTACCCGGCCTGCCCCTCGATGGCGGGCGGCTGCTACGGGCCTGGCGGTGGGCACGCACCGGTGACCGCTCCGGCGCCACCTACCTGGCGGCGCGCACCGGCCGCCTGATCGGGCTTGCGGCAGTCGGCGCCGGGCTGGCGCAGCTGCTGCTCCGCGGGCAGCTGAGCGGCATCTGGATCGTGCTCGTCGGGGCCTTCCTCATGAGCGCCGCCCGTCACGAGGCCCGCATCACGCACGTCCACGACGCTCTCGCCGGGCTGACCGCCGCTGACGCACTGGCCGCCGTCGGACGGTTGCCACAGCCGGCGGGCGGCATGCACGTAGCCGGGACGGTCGGTGTCGCTTCGTGGACGACTGTCGAGCAGCTGCTCGCCGACCACCCGCAGCTGACCGGCCTCGACCAGGTCGTCGCGCTGCGCGGCTTCGACGGCACGCCCGCTGGGCTCGTCCCACTGCCCACTGTGGTCGCCGTCCCGGCCGAGCGCCGTGCGGAGATCCGGCTACGCGAGCTCGCCGCCCCGGCCGACGCCTTTGCCGTCGCCCGGCTGGACGAGCAGCTGACCGAGGTGATGGCTCGCGCCCAGAGCACGGGCTCGGCACCTGCCACCGCCGGGCTGCTCGCGCTGCTCGGGCACGTGATCGTGGTCAGCTCGGACGGCTCGGGGCAGCTCGCCGGCGTCCTCGCCCCCGCCGACCTCGGCCGCACCAGTGTCGCTCGGCTTCGGGAACAACCCGCCGCCGGCCACGGCGACCGCGCCCCGTCAGCGGTCTGACCGCACCACCAGACCCATCCAGACCCACACACAACAACAGGAGGAACACCATGGGCGTCTCCCTCACCAAGGGCGGCAACGTCAGCCTGACCAAGCAGGCTCCCGACCTCAAGGCCGTCACAGTCGGCCTCGGGTGGGACCTGCGCACAACCACAGGGGACGACTTCGACCTCGATGCGTCAGCCATTCTCTGCACCGAGGAGGGCAAGGTCGTCTCCGACCGTGACTTCGTCTTCTTCAACCACCTGATCAGCTCCAACGGCGCTGTGCAGCACACCGGGGACAACCTGACCGGTGAGGGCGAGGGCGACGACGAGGTCATCAAGGTCGACCTGAACTCCGTCCCCACAGAGGTCGCAAAGATCGTCTTTCCGGTGTCGATCTACGACGGTGACAGCCGCGGCCAGACCTTCGGCCAGGTACGCAACGCCTTTATCCGGGTCCTCGACCAGTCCGGGGGCGCAGAGCTGGCGCGCTACGACCTGACCGAGGATGCGAGCACCGAGACCGCGATGGTCTTCGGCGAGCTCTACCGCAGCGGAACAGAGTGGAAGTTCCGCGCCGTCGGGCAGGGCTACGTATCGGGCCTGAAGGGGATCGCCACCGACTTCGGCGTGCACCTGTAGCCGGGCGTGCGCATGTAGCAGGGCGTGCGCCTGTAGCAGGGCAGGCGGGCGTGCAGCCGGCCGGGCGGGCCTCGTGTCCACCCGGCCGGCTGACCGCGTGGCGAGGATGCGGGAGGATCGGCGCATGAGCATCCAGCACCAGATCGTCGGCGACGCCATGCAGATGGCGGTCTGCACCCTGACGCCCGGGCAGGTCGTCTACTGCGAGGCGGGCAAGTTCCTGTTCAGCAGCGCCGACGTGAACATGGAGACCAAGCTCTCGCAGCCCTCCGACGGGGGCGCGGGCCAGCAGCAGGGTGGGTTCGGGCGCCTGATGCAGGGCGCGCTCGAGGCGGGAAAGCGGGTGATGGCAGGCGAGTCCTTCGCCTTCCAGCACTTCAACTCCCGCGGTGGCGACGGGCTGGTCGCGTTCGCCGGCGTCCTGCCCGGTGAGATGCGCGCGCTCGAGGTCCGGCCGGGTGACACCTGGCTGACCGAGAAGGACGCCTTCGTGGCTGCCGAGGGCAGCGTCCGCTTCGATGTCGCTTTCAGCGGGATGCGCGCGGGCCTGTCAGGCGGCGAGGGCTTCCTGCTCGAGAAGTTCACCGGTGACGGCACCTTGTTCATCGCCGGAGCCGGCAACTTCATCGACATCAACCCGGCGGAGTACGGCGGCAAGCTGCTGGTCGACACCGGCTGCGTCGTCGCGTTCGACCAGAACATCCGCTACGGCGTGCAGCGCGTCGGCGGGCTCAACCGGCAGGGGATGATGAACGCCGTGCTCGGTGGGGAGGGCTTCTCGCTCGCCACGCTCGAGGGCGACGGCCGAGTGATCCTGCAGTCGATGACGATCGATGCGCTCGCGAAGGCGCTGACCAAGAACGCCGGCGCCGGCGACAAGAAGACGGGGTCAGGGCTCGGTGGGATCTTCAGCGGCTCGATGGACTGACGCTGCCAGCGACAGCCCGGCCCCCGCGCTACTTGCGGCCCGCCTTCCAGTTCATGCCCCAGCCGTACTGCCGGTCGAGCTCGGACTGGGAGCCGTCGATGTAGCGGTTCTCTCGGCGCACGGACAGCTGGCCGCCGACGTTCTCGAGCATGGCGAGCGCGACGGTCCGCATCCCCGAGGACTCCTCCAGCCTGATCTCGATGGGCGCGGCGCCGACCGGGAACATCGTGACGACAGCCTGTGCGCGGTCCCACGCCGGCGTGCCCTCGTAGATGAAGGCGAAGACCAGGATCCGGCGGATCTGGTCGAGATGGTCGAGGTTGACGATCAGGTTCTCGCCGCCGCTCGCCGTGCCCGACCTGTCGTCGCCGTCGAGCAGGACGTAGGGCGGGGCCTGCAGCGAGCCGAAGGCGTTGCCCAGCGCCTGGACGACGCCCTTGCGCCCGTCGGCCAGCTCCCACAGGCAGGCGAGGTCGAGGTCGATCGACTGCGCCTTACGGAACAGCCCGCCGCCCCCGCCGCTCTGCCAGTTGAGGTTGACGCGCATCTGCCCGGAGGCGCCGCCGCCCTTGGACAAGCTGACAGTCGGCTTGTCCTTGGTGAGGCTGACGGTGCCGCCGCCCCCTGGCACCGGGGGCGCTGGGGGCGCCGGTGCGTCCGGCGGCTGCTGGCGCTTGGTGTAGTCGATCGGCACTGTCTCCTCCTTTGCTGCGCGCGGCCATCGGCTCGCTGCGCGGGGTGGCCCGGTCGTGGGCCCGGTGTCATAGGCCCCGTGTCAGACGTTGACGCCGAAGTCCATGGCGATGCCGCGCAGGCCGGTTGCGTAGCCCTGGCCGACCGCACGGAACTTCCAGTCCGAGCCGCTGCGGTAGAGCTCGCCGAAGACCATCGCTGTCTCGGTGCTGGCGTCCTCGGTCAGGTCGTAGCGGGCGATCTCGGTGCCGCCGGCCTGGTTGACGACGCGGATGAAGGCATTGCGGACCTGCCCGAAGCTCTGCCCGCGCGTGTCGGCATCGTAGATGCTGACCGCGAAGACGACCCGGTCGACCTCGGTAGGCACGCCGGCGAGGTTGACCTTGAGGGCCTCGTCGTCGCCCTCGCCCTCGCCGGTGAGGTTGTCCCCGGTGTGCTCGACCGAGCCGTCGGGGCTCTTCAGGTTGTTGAAGAAGACGAAGTGAGCATCGCTGACGGCCTTGCCCGAGCTGGTCAGCATGATGGCCGAGGCGTCGAGGTCGAAGTCGGTACCGGTCGTCGTGCGGACGTCCCACCCCAGCCCGACCGTCACAGCGGTGAGGCCTGGGGCCTCCTTGGTCAGCGAGACGTTGCCACCCTTGCTCAGCGAGACACCCACGTGCTTCTCCTTTGTCGCGAAACCGTCGACCCCGATGCTGCGGCTGCGGCTGCGGCCGTGCCGGGGGCCTTGACACCGTTGTCCCCAGTCACGGCCGGGGTACCCACAGTCCTGCCCGGCCTGGCAGGCTGGGCCCACGCGGGCCTGCCACGGGCGGCACCCGCCGCAGTCCTGCCAGCGGGAAGGGTGCTGTGACTGTTCAGCTGAGCAAGGGCGGCAACGTCGGGGTAGCCGCGTCGACAGGCGGGGCCACGCGCGTCACCGTGGCGCTGCACTGGCAGGCCCGGCCCGGCCTCGACGCGGACCTGGCCGCTCTCCTGCTCACGGGCGCTGGGCGGGTGCGCTCCGATGCCGACATGGTCTTCTACAACCAGCCCAGCGGGGCCGGTGGCGCTGTCACGCACCGGGGGAAGGCCGCCGCGGGCGCGCTGACCAGCGACAGCGTCGACGTCGACCTCGCGGCGCTGCCCGCAGAGATCGAGCGGATCGTTGTCGCGGCGAGCCTCGACGGGTCCGGCGGCTTCGGGCAGCTCAGCGGCCTGGGGGTAAGCCTGTCGACCGCCGGCGGCGAGCCCGCCGTGCGGTACGACATCTCAGCTGCGACGAGCGAGACGGCGCTGCTGTTCGTCGAGCTCTACCGCCGCGGGGGCGAGTGGAAGCTGCGGGCCGTCGGGCAGGGCTATGCGACGGGCCTTGCCGGGCTTGCCACCGACTTCGGCATCAGCGTCGACGACGAGCCCGCCGCGTCGTCAGCAGCACCGGCAGCACCCCCGCCACCCGGACCGCCGACGCCGGCCGTCAGCCTCGAGAAGCGGCGGATGGTCAACCTGGAGAAGACGCTCGCCGCGAGCAACCCGCAGCTGCTGTCCCTGGTCAAGACGGCCGGAGTGAGCCTGGAGAAGCGGGGGCTCGGTGAGCACACTGCGCGCGTCGCCCTGTACCTCGACGTCAGCGCATCCATGGTCGGGCTGTTCCGGGCCGGGGCGGTCGAGCGGCTCGCGGAGCGCGTGCTCGCGCTCGGCCTGCGCTTCGACGACGACGGCGAGGTCGACGTCTTCCTGTTCGGCAAGGACGGCCACGTCGCACCGCCGATGACCCTGGCCAACGCCGGCCGCTACATCAGCGACCTGAAGGTCCGCTTCGAGGGCGGGACGCAGTACGCCAAGGCGCTCACCCTCGTGCGCGAGCACTACTTCGGCAGCAGCGGCAAACGGCTCACCCCGCACCGGGAGCAGCTGCCCGTCTACCTGATGTTCGTCACCGACGGCGCGACCTTCGACCAGGCCGAGACCGAGCGCCAGCTGCGGTGGGCCTCGCACGAGCCGCTGTTCGTGCAGTTCATGGGCATCGGAGAGGACAGCGGACCGCGTCGCGGCCGGCTGCTCAAGAGCGGCGGCGAGTTCGACTTCCTGCACAACCTCGATGACCTGAGCGGCCGGCTGCTTGACAACGCCGCCTTCTTCGCCGTCTCGCGCGAGCGCTTGATGGGCCGCACCCCGATCGGCGACGACGAGCTGTTCTCGCTGATGATGGCGGAGTACCCCGACTGGCTCCCGCAGGCCCGCGCCAAGGGGTTGCTTCCGCCTTGAGCACCGTGCAACTGATGACGAGTCAGCCGGCAGGAGGCCAGGTGCAGCACTTCCCCTACCTCAATGACGGGGAGCGCGAAGCGATCTTCGCGGTCCCGCCGGGGCTGGTGCTCCCGTCCGCTCCGACGGGTCTGGCTGCCGTCGCACTCGGCGCCACCATCTACAGCCCAGCGACGCGTCCCGCTCTCGACCTCGACAGCCGGCGCCTCGCGGGCATCGGAGCCACCAGTCACGTCTGGTGCCTGGAGGATGCGGTCCCCCACGCCGACCTCCTGCTCGCCGAGCGCAACGTCGTCGCCTCGCTGCGCCAGCTGGCGCGTCCGGGGGCGAGCGACGGCCTGCCGCGGGTGTTCCTGCGCGTCCGGGAGCCCGGGCAGCTGAGGCGCGTCGTCGAGCGCGCGGGCACGGCCGCCCGGCTGCTCAGCGGAGTCGTGCTGCCCAAGTTCAGCGCCGCGAGCGAGGTGCAGCTGGGTGAGGTCGCGCAACTCAGTGAGCAGCTCGAGCACCAGCTACTGGTGATGCCCGTGCTGGAGACCTCGGCCGTCGCCTGGCTCGAGACGCGACGCGCCGAGCTGCTGCATCTGGCCGCGCTGTGCGAGGCGCACCGCGAGCAGGTGCTGGCGGTTCGAGTGGGGGCCACCGACCTGTGTGGCTTGTTCGGGCTCCGCCGCGACGCCGACACCGTCATCTGGGACATCGCCGTCGTGCGGGACGTGCTCGCCGATGTCGTCAATGTGTTCGGTCGATCGGCGGACCACGTCATCACCGGGCCGGTGTGGGAGCACTTCGGCGGATGCGCCGATGACGCGCTCGACGGCGAGCGCCTGGCCCCATCCCCGCTGAGCCGAGCGGGCGCCGTGGTCCTGCCCCGCGCGCCGGTGCTGGTGCCCGACGCCCCTTCGGGCACGCAGGACACGCTGATGCGCGAGGTGGCCCTCGACCTTGCCAACGGCATGACCGGCAAGACAGTCGTGCACCCGCGCCACATCGGGGTCGTGAACGCCCTGCTCACCGTGGAGCGAGAGGAGTACCACGACGCTCTTGCGGTGCAGGCTGCCGAAAGCGCTGGTGGGGCGTTCGCCAGCCATGCCGGCAACAAGATGAACGAGGCCGGCCCGCATGCGGCCTGGGCTCGGGCCGTGCTCCGGCGGGCTGCTGTCTACGGGGTGCTTGCTGCGCCCGACGCGCTTCCGCGGCTGCTTGCCGCCGGCCGCCGGGCGCACGACGCGGTCTTCTCGTCGGGGCAGCCCGCCGTCCAGGCGCGCCAGTCAGTGCCTTAGGACCATGAGGACGATTGGGGCCGTAACGACGGTTGGCGCCCGCGCTGCGCCGGCGGGTGTCCCGACCAGCCCGCTGCCGAGCGGACCCGCCGCCGACCTGCTCGGCCTGACCTGGCAGCTGCACGCCGACCCGTACGCGCTGGGCCTCGCCCCCCTGATCGGGCTGGCGGTCCGGGACAACGCCAAACGGGCGCAGCTGGTCGTCTCGCGGGTGCTTGCCAAGCACATCCCCGCTGCTCCGAGCATCGTGCGGGGTGCGGCGCTGCTGCTGGCCGGGCAGGTGGCCCGAACGCTCGGCTCAGGCGGTGAGCCTGGGCTGACGGCTGGGGTGCTCGACCCGGCGAGCGCAGCCGACGTCCGACGGCTCGTGGCGCAGGGACTCGGCGTCGAGGCACTGGTGGTCGGTTACTGCGAGACGGCGACCGGCCTCGGCCACGGCGTCGCCGACGCGCTCGGCGACGCCGACTACCTGCACACGACTCGACGGCACGTCCCGGGCCGGCTCCCGGTGGCAGGCTTCGACGAGGAGCACAGCCACGCCGTGCGCCACCAACTGCTGCCCGGCGACCCCGGGATGCTGAGCCGCGACCGACCGTTGGTGCTGGTCGACGACGAGCTGACCACGGGCACCACCTCGCTCAACACGATCGCCGCCCTGCAGGCGCGTTGGCCCCGTGACCGGTACGTCCTCGCCGCGCTCGCCGACCTCCGTCCCCCCGCTGACCGGCGTGCGTTCGATGAGCGAGCGGCCGCGCTCGGGGTTCGCGTCGACGTCGCATCCCTCGTCGATGCCACGCTGCTCGCGCCGGCGGACGTGCTCGAGCGCGCGGTCAGGGCCCGGTCGGTCCTCGGGGCGCTGCCGGCTGCCCCTGTGCCGTGCGGCGCTGCCCGCGTTGTCGCATGCGAGCGGGCATGGCCGTCCGGCATCCCGCTGGGAGGCCGGCAAGGCTTTTGCCCCTCCGACCGCGGACCGCACGCTGCTGCTGTCGCCGATGCGGCGGCGGCTGTCGCCGGCCTGCTGCCGGACGGGGGGCGCGTGCTCGTCGTCGGGACCGAGGAGCTGATGCACACTCCCGTGCTGCTCGCGGACGAGCTGGACCGCAGCCGCGGCGGGGGCACCGGGGGGGCCGGGGACACTGGGGGCACCGTGGTGCAGTCGACGACGCGCAGCCCCGTCGTCGTCGCGGACCGGCCGGGGTACGCGGTGCGCCGGCTGGTCGCTGCACCCGCGCCGGACGAGCCGCACCGCCTGACCCGGCTGCACAACCTGATCGACCCGCATGCCGACCTGCCGGGCGGCACTGCGTCTGCGGCGTCCCCAGCGCCCCCCTACGCCGGCATCGTCCTGGTCACCGACACCCCGGCCGCGGCAGCCATCCCCTTGGCGCGCGAGCTGGCCCGCTGGGCGTCGGACGTCGTGGTCGTCGCGGCGTTGGCCGAAGCGCCACCGGAGCCAGCGTGACGACGGAGGTCGGGGCGGCGACAACGACGGCCTTCCCCCCCGAGCCGCCGTTCGGCTCCTACACCCCGGCCGACGTCACCTGGCTGCTGACCGACCTCTCGCACGTGCCGCTCGAGCGCGGCACCGAGGACCGCGAGGCTGTGATCCAGGGGGGCGGTCACTACGCCGAGATGCTGCCGGTGGAGTACCAGCCCGAGGCCGCGTACCTGCAGCTGTTCCACGCCGCGCTCGAGCGCTCCGCCGAGCGGGTCGCGCTCGCCGTCGGCGTCGTCGCCGAGCTGGTCGCCCGGCGGCTGCCCGCCGGCGTGCCCGCTCCCGTGCTGGTGAGCCTGGCCCGCGCGGGCACCCCGGTCGGCATCCTGCTGCGGCGGTGGTTCGCCCTCACCCGCGGCGAGACGGCTCCGCACTACACGATCAGCATCGTGCGCGGCAGGGGCATCGACACCGAAGCCCTGCGCTACGTCCTCGACCGCCATCCCGCCCGCGAGTTGCGCGTCGTCGACGGCTGGACCGGCAAGGGCGCCATCGCCCGGGAGCTGGCGGCTGCGCTCGAGGTGGCCGGTCGAGGCGACCCCCGCGTGCGCGACGTCGATCCCGAGCTCGCCGTCGTCGCCGACCCGGGGCACTGCACGACGCTGTTCGGCACCCGGGAGGACTACCTCATCCCGTCGGCGTGCCTGAACTCGACCGTCTCGGGGCTGGTCAGCCGGACGGTGCTGCGGCCCGACCTCATCGGGCCCGGAATGTTCCACGGGGCGAAGTACTACGCCGAGCTGGCGCCGTCCGACGTGTCTCAGCTGTTCATCGATGCGGTGTGCGCATGGATGCCGTCGGTGCGGGTGCAGGCCGATGCCCTCGCGACCGAGCAGGCACAGTCGTCGCAGCTGCCGGACTGGTCCGGCTGGGCCGCAGTCGAGCGCATCGCCGCCGCGCACGGGATCGAGGACCTGACGCTGGTCAAGCCGGGGGTGGGCGAGACGACGCGGGTGCTGCTGCGCCGGGTGCCCTGGCAGGTACTGGTTCGTCCAGACCGCGCGGCGGACCTCGAGCACGTCCTGCTGCTCGCGGCCGAGCGGGGAGTGCCGGTCGTCGAGGACCCGACGCTGCCCTACAGCTGCGTCGGGCTCATCCGGCCGCGACGGCCGCGCTCGTGACCGGGCCGCGCTCGTGACCGGGCCGCCTCCTCGCCAGGGAGCGCTCATCGCGCTCGACCTCGACCAGACGCTGATCTTCAGCGCGCGGCAGCACGCCGGGGACGAGCTCGACCTCCGTGTCGTCGAGCACCTGGACGGGCGGCCGGCTGCCGTCATGACGGTGCGGGCGTGGGACCTGCTGGTGGACCTGGCCCGCGAGCACGACGTCGTCCCGGTGACCACCCGGACGGTGGAGCAGCGGCAGCGTGTCGTGCTGCCGCCACAGGTTCGGTGGAGTGTCTGCGCCAACGGGGGCCGGCTGCTCTGCGACGGGGGGCCCGACCCCGAGTGGGACGGCTGGGCGCGTGGCATCAGCTCATCCGCTGCTCCGCTGCACGATGCCGAACGCGTCCTCGCCGCGGCCGCCGACAAGTGGGTGCGCCTGCGCCGCCAGGCTGAGGGGTTGTTCTGCTACCTCGTGGCGCACTCGGCCGAGCAGATCGACGAGGGCTGGCTCGCGGGCGCGCAGGGCTGGGCGGCGACGCACGGCTGGACCGTCAGCCGGCAAGGCCGCAAGGTCTACCTCGTCCCCGCCGGGCTGAGCAAGGAGGCCGCGGTGCTCCGCCTGCAGGCCACGCTGGGTGGCGGCGGGCCGGCCCGTCCCCTCCTGGCGGCCGGTGACAGCCTGCTCGACGCCGGGATGCTGCTCGCAGCCGATGCAGCCGTCCGTCCCGGCCACGGCGAGCTCGAGCGCCGGCCGGAGACGGTACCCGGGGTCGCCGTCGTCGCGGGCGGTGGCCCGGCATCGGGCGAGGCTGTGCTGAGCTGGCTGGGCAGCTCCGCGGCCGACCTGCTCGCCGTGCGCTGAACCTCGCCGGTCAGGCGCGCCTTACAGCAGCAGCGCTCAGCGGGCGGCGAACACCCCTTCCTTGGGTACGGCGCCAGCTGCCCGCGCGGTCGCCGACATCGCGGCGCCGATCCGGATGACATCTGCGGTGTGCTCCTCGCCCAGGTGCTGCCACGGGGCGGCGGCCATCGCGTCGGTCTCGGCCTCGACCCGCTCCCGGAGCGCCTGCCCATCCGGCGTCAGGGCGCCCCCCTCGTCCATCAGGCCGCGGGTGATGAGGCCCGCGGTGGCGGCATCCCACTGCTCGGTGCTCCAGCCGCGGCTGATCCGGGCGAACTCCGGGACGAAGCCCTTGCCTGTCGCGACGTGAGTGATCTGGGCCTCGACCCCGCTGAGCCCCGCTGCCACCAAGGCCGCGATGTGGCCGTCGCCGCGGTGCTCGCGCAGCAGCGACAGGCCGTGCCACAGCACCAGATGGGGTTCGGTTGGCCAGTCGAGGTCGGCGTGTCCGGCATAGAGGGCACGGCCCTCGGGGCTGCAGCCGCCAGCGGCCTCGCGCACCAGCTCCGCGATCGTAGCCAGGTCCGGGGAGGCGATGACGTCGGCGACGAGCAACCGGGTCAGGGCCGCATCGGCGGCAGCGAAGCGGGCCTCCACCACGGCAGCCGGGCTGGCCAGCTCCCACGCCCGGGGGATGCATTCGGCAACGAGGGCCGGGCTGAAGTTGTAGAACGTGGCCGCGACGACGCCCGCGCCGACGGCTCCCATGGGGGCGGAGCGGCCGGCGAAGTAGCACATCCGCCCGGCCTCGAGCCCGACGCCGACGAGCCGCTCCTGGGTCTCAGGAACGAAGTAGATCATCGAGTGCAGGACGTTGGTCGCGTCGTGCGCCTGCCGGACGAGGGGGGAGGTCATTGCGGCACGGTAGCGACCTGACGAGGGCGCCCTGTCTCCGGGCGTTGTCTTGGGGGTTGCCGCGTGGTGCGACAGTGCAGATGTGCCCGCTCCCCGCGCCCTGCTGTTCGACGTCTTCGGCACGCTCGTCGACTGGCGCGGGAGCCTGCTGGACGAAGCCGCCGGGCTCAGCTCCCGCACCGGGGTGAACGCCGACTGGGCCGGCGTCGTCGACGACTGGCGGCGGGCCTACCGGCCGGCGCTGACCCAAGCGCGCGCCGAGCCCGAGTGGCGCGATCTCGACGCGCTGCAGCGCGAGACCCTGGGCGCAGTGCTGGCCGAGCGCGGCATCACGCTGCCCGCGGCCGAGCAGGAGACGCTGGTCCAGGGCTGGAGGCGGCTGCGGCCCTGGCCCGACACCCGCGCCGGGCTCGAGCGGCTACGCACCCGGTTTCGCACCGCGACCCTGTCCAACGGGCACGTCGCGCTGCTGGTCGACCTGCTGAGGTTCGGTGACCTGCGGGTCGATGCGGTCCTGTCGGCGGAGCTCGCCGGCAGCTACAAGCCGGACCCGGCCGTCTACCTGCATGCCGTGCGGCTGCTCGGCTGCGAGCCCGAGCAGACAGCGATGGTCGCCGCGCACGCCGACGACCTCGTAGCCGCCTCGCAGGTCGGGATGCAGGCGGTGTTCGTGCGCCGGCCGCAGGAGTGGGGCCCCGGTGGAGGCAGCGAACCGCCCACCGGGCTGGCTGGGCTGGTGGTCGCTGACAGCCTGGAGCTGGCGGCCGACAGCCTCGGCTGCTGACCGGTCAGCGTCGTGAGTCGGCGGGCTCGTCATCCCGCTCGCCGGTAACGTCGCCGGCCATTTCCTCGGCCCATGCCGCGTGCTGGCGGCGGGCCCATCCGAGCGGTACCGAGCCGGTGCGCATCCCGCGCATCGCGTCGGCATCGCGTACCGCGAACCAGATGTGGCCGGCGACCAGCAGCCCGACGCCCAGCGCGAACCAGTCGTGCACGAACGTCGCTCCAGTGCGCCAGGTGATCCGGGTCAAGCCGGTGAAGTGCATGACTGTCCCGCTGACGAGCAGGGCGCCGATCGCACCGCTGCTCAGGGCGGCGTTGAGCTTCTGGCCGGCGTTGAACTTCCCGACGGCGAGCCGCCCGTCGCGTCGGGTCTTCGAGCGGAGCCACTGCCAGTCAGTGCGGGTGAAGCGGTTGAGTCGTCTGAGGTCGGCGCGGTAGCTGCGGGTGGCCAGCCCGGCAAGCAGCGGCACCGGCAGTGCGAAACCGCAGTAGACGTGCACCTGCTCTACTAGATGGCGGTTGCCGATGAGGACCTGCAGAGTGCTGTTGTAGAGCACTGCTGCTGTCGCGATGCACACGAGCATCAGCCCGCCCGTCACGGCGTGCACCCACCGCGCGGATGCGCTGAAGCGGGACAGCCACGCGGCGGGTGTGCCCGGGGGCTGGTCAGCTTGTGGGGGCATCGCCGCGTCCGTTGGACGAGCCGACCCAACCGTCGACCGAGTAGCCCTGGTCCTCCCAGTAGCCAGGGACCACGTGGTCGGTCAGCTCGATGCCCCCGAGCCACTTCAGGCTCTTGTAGCCGTACATAGGCGCGACGTAGAGCCGGACCGGCCCGCCGTGGTCGTGGGTGACCGGCGCGTCGAGCATCCGCAGCGCGACCAGGACGTCCGGTCGCCGTGCCTGGTCCAGCGTCAGGCTCTCGGTGTACGTGCCGTCGAAGGAGGTGAGCCGCACCGCCGTCGCGTTGTCGGTCGGCCCGGCGAGGTCGAGCAGGTGCGCGAGCTGAACGCCGGCCCAGTGCACCTCAGGCACCCGCCACCCGGTCACGCACTGAAAGTCTCGGACCAGGGTCGTCTGCGGCATCGCCTGCAGGTCGGCGAGCGTGTGCTGGCCGGCGCACTGCACGAGCCCTAACACGCCGAGCCGGTAGCTGGCTGCGTCGCGGCGGGGCGCGCCGCTCGTGACGGAGTAGAAGCGGAAGGTGTCGCCGACCGGCAACATCGACACCAGACCGCTCGGGTCGTGGTTCTCGACCGGACCGAGCACGGATGCCAGGCCGGACTGCACCTTGGCGCCGCCGACGATCCCCAGGCCCGCCGCGCCGAGGAGCCCGAGCACGATGCGCCGGCCGACCGGGGCGCCGGCGGGGCGGCCAGGGCTGGCGCCTCTGAGGGGGCTGGGGGCGCCGAGGTGCCTGGGAGGACGGCCGTTCGGGTCCTCGGGCACCTCACCAGAGTATTCGCCTCGCGGTTGGCGGCAGCGAACGCGGCGTGCCGCCGGCGCCGGCCGCAGGCCCGGCTGCCGAACAAGCCGCGCCCCGCAGTCAGCCGTCGTCAAGCCGCAGGTCCCAGGCCAGCACCCTCGTGGCGCCGGGGTCGGGCAGCGCTCCGGTTCCTTGGTACACAGCGAGCGCGGCGAGGTTGTCGTCGTCGGTCGCTGTCCACATGCCGTAGCAGCCGCGGGAGCGGGCGATGCTCGCAAGCTCGGCCACCAGCGCCTTGCCGACCCCCGCCCCGCGGGCGTCGGGGCGGACACCGAGCTCGTAGAGGAACATCTCGGTCCCCTTGTCGGGGTGGGTCATCTCCACCCCGGTCACCATCCCGACCGGCTCACCCGCGGCCCATGCCAGCAGCAGGTGGTGGCCCGGCTGGCTCAGGAACCGCGCCGTCGCCGCAGGGTCCGGTGGCCCGTCGAACAGCTCACGAGCCTGGTACACGGCCTCGGCGGCATCGGCCGTCACCCGTTGGATGCGGTCAGCCGCGGGCATCTGCGCGGACCGGCCAGTGGAGGAGGCGGCCTATGCAGCGCAGGCGGCTCAGGCAACTCAGCCGGCTGCGGCGGCCTTGAGCTTGCTCCCAGCGGTGACCTTCGCCGTCTTCGACGCCTTGATCTGCATCGACTCGCCGGTCGCCGGGTTGCGCCCCTCACGCGCCGCGCGGGAACCCTGCTCGAAGGTGAGGAAGCCCGGCAGTGTCAGCTTGTCCTTGCCCTTTGCCACCACCTCGAAGACGACGTCCTGGAAGGCTGCGAGCACCTTGTCGGCGTCGGCCTGCGAGACGCCTGCCTTCGTCGCCACGCTGCTGACAAGATCCTTGCGGTTCATGCTTCCTCCTGTGTGCCAACGAGATACGAGCGCTGTCACACGGTAGGACGCGCGAGCGCCTTCCGCCTGCGGACACGCCCCAGGACATCGCAGCGACTTGCCAAGGCGGTCACGGGCTCAGCACCACGGACTGAGGGCTGGCAGCTGCTGCCATGCCGAGGCGTCCTCGTGCGGCTGCCAGTGCATCCGCTGGAGCCGGCCGCCGATGTCACGCGCGCCGCGGCTCGGACTGCAGGCGAGGCCGGCCCCGAGCACCGGGAGCGCAGCCGGGTCGACAAGCACCCTCAGCCCGCCCTTCCCGGTCATTGCCAGCACCAGCGTGACCGGACGCTGACCCGGCTCCCCGAGCTCGAGAGACACTGAGGTCGGGCCAGCGCTGGGCATCGGATATGGGGACCGGGTTCTCACCATCGCGCGCTGCAATGCCACCCGACGGCCCAGCGGGCGGGCGCCGACCACCAGCGTTCCGTCGGGCTCAATGACGGCGCGGTAGCCCACGATCCGCCACACCAGAAGCAGGCACAGAGCTGCCAGCACGGCGAAGTACGGCAGGCTGCCGTAGGCGGAGATGATGCCGAGGAGCAGGAAGGCGAGCGCGATCCCACCGAGTGCGAGCCCCGCCCCCGTCCGCCTGCGCCAATCGGGCAGCAGCACCGACACCCTCCGTCCAGGCCCTCGCCACAAGGGAGCTAGCGGTACCTCAGCGCCGCTGCCGTCATCGGCACGCCGCCATCTTCCGGCATCCCAGGCCTGCCACCCGCGTTGGCCCCGGGCCATGCGCACATCTGGCACCGCAGCCAGCAGGCCCAGCACACCGGCGACAATGCTCGCGATGAGCAGGAACGCCGTCGCGCTGGCGGGATCGGCGGCGAGGCGGCTCTCCCCTGGATGCGCCGGGTCCACCAGCACGGAGATGACGCGGCGCTTGCTGTACTCGTGAGTCTGGTCGCCTGCGCTCAGGTCCAGATGCGAAGCGACGATCGGTGCCCCGACCGCCGCGTTGCCCTGTGCGCTGAGCAGCACGTCGAGCTCGTCGTACGAGCTGCGGCCGTAGTGGTGGTGCACGGCGATCACATATGCCAGGCGCGGCTGCGCAACCTGCAGAAACGCCGCGTCCTGGTACTGCTGCCATCCGTAGGCTGACGCGATCAGCACGCAGCTCGTCAGCAGGAAGGCTGATGTCCCCCGCAGGAAGCCGCCCGGGGCGTCGACAAGCTGCCGGGACAGGAAGCTGCGCCGCGGAACAGTTGGATCGCGGACGCGTGCAATCAGCTCAGTGTGCCAGAAGGTCACGGACGGTAGTCACGACGTCGACCCTCTCCTGTGCGTCGACCAGCTGCCGGGACAGGGCTGCGGCGTTGCGCGCATGGATCGGCGGACCCTTTTCGCGTTCATACTGCAGGCATCCTCCGCGCGTGGATGCCCGGCTACGGCGAGTCCGGGGTGGCACGCCGGGCCGGGCCGGAAGACGACTGCATGTCCACCGCTGAGGGCGGGGTCGCGCACGGGAGGGAGCACAGGTGAGCCAGGCGATGCAGGTACTGCTGGTGTCGGGCAGCACGCGGGCTGGATCGACGAACACAGCGGTGCTGCGCACGGTTGCCGCGCTCGCGCCCGCCGGGGTGACGGCGACGCTGTACGGCGCGCTCGCCGATCTCCCCGCCTTCAACCCCGACGACGACACCGAGCCGCTGCATCCCAGCGTGACCGAGCTGCGCCGGCAGGTCGCCGCTGCTGACGCCGTGCTCTTCTGCACGCCCGAATACGCGGGGGCGCTGCCCGGCAGCTTCAAGAACCTGCTGGACTGGACGGTTGGTGGCGGTGAGATCTACGGCAAGCCGGCGGCGTGGGTCAACGCATCCTCGGTGGCCGCTCCCACGGGCGGAGCCGACGCGCACGCCTCGCTCGAGCGCGTGCTCGGCTACGTCGGGGCTGATGTCGTCGCCGCTGCCTGCATCCGGGCGCCGATGCGCAGGGACGCGGTCGGGCCGGACGGGCTGGTGACCGACGAGGAGATCCGGCGCCTGCTCCAGCAGGCGCTCGTCGCGCTCGTGGACCATGCCCCGGCGGCAGCAATAGAGAGCGGTGCCGGGTGAGCACGAGCGCGCTGACGGCTGCCCAGGCGGAGTTCGACTCCGAGGTCGTCTACCTCAACACCGCCAGCCTCGGCCTGCCGCCCCGTCGCTCGCTGGACGCGCTGCAGGAGGTCCTGGGCCGGTGGCAGGCGGGGCGGGCGGGCCCGCCTGACTACGACGCGCCGGTAGCAGCGGCGCGCGCGTCCTACGCCGGTCTCGTCGGGGTCGAGCCGTCTGCGGTCGCGGTCGGCAGCCAGGTCAGCGTCTTCGTCGGGCTGGTCGCGGCAGGACTGCCCGACGGCTGCGAGGTCCTGACCGCGCCGGGTGAGTTCACCAGCGTCGTGTTCCCCTTCCTCGCCCAGCAGGGGCGCGGCGTGCGGGTGCGGGAGGTGCCGCTCGATCAGCTGGCGGATGCGGTGACCCCCGGTACCGCGCTGGTTGCAGTGTCGGCGGTGCAGTCAGCGGATGGCCGGCTTGCCGACCTCGACGCCCTGGCCGAGGCGGCTGCCGCCACCGGCGCACGGGTCCTGCTCGACACCACGCAGGCCACCGGTTGGCTGCCCGTCGATGCCAGCAGGTTCGCCTACACAGTCGGCGACGGCTACAAGTGGCTGCTGGCCCCCCGCGGCACGTGCTTCTTCACCGTGCAGCCGGACCTGGCCGACACCCCGGTGCCGCACACGGCCAACTGGTACGCTGGGGCCGATCCGTGGTTGAGCATCTACGGCAGCCCGCTGCGGCTGGCCGACGACGCCCGCCGCTTCGACGTCTCCCCCGCGTGGCACTCCTGGGTCGGGCAAGGGCCGGCGCTGGAGCTGCCGACGTCGGTCGGCCCGGCCGCGCTGCACGAGCACGCGGTCGGCCTCGCCAATCGCTTCCGGGCCGGTGTCGGCCTGCCGCCCGGTGACTCCGCGATCGTCAGCCTCGCTACTACGAAGGACCTCACGCAGCACCTGGAGCAGGCGCAGGTCGTCGGGAGCGTGCGGGCGGGCCGGCTCCGCCTCGCCTTCCACGTCAACAACGGCGAGGACGATGCCGACCGCGCAGCCCAGGCGCTGTCCGGCCTCGTGCAGGCCTGAGCTCTCTCGGGGTCAGGGGCGGCCGGCTCGGGGGACATCGACACTCGCCACCTCGATGCGTCCAGCGCGGGGTCCACCGGGCAGGAACGTCGGAGCGGTACAGACGAACAGGGTGCGGCCGTCCTCGCCGCCAAGCATGCAGGCGTACGACAGCGACCCGGATGACACCGTGACCCGCCCGGTGACCTCGCCGCCCTCCCGCACCCGGACCACCTCGGGCGTGCGGGCCGTCGCCACCCAGATCTCGCCGGCCGCGTCGAGGCAGATGCCGTCGGGCGCGAGCCCGGGCAGCTCGGCGAAGGTGCGTCGACGCGACAGGCTCCCGTCCACCGCGACGTCGAATGCCGTCAGACGCCCACCGGAGGTCTCGGCCACGATGAGGGTGCCGCCATCGTCGGTCAGCACCATCCCGTTGGGGAAGTGCATGCCGTCAGCAGCCACGCTCACTGTCCCGTCCGGGTCGACCCGGACGAGGTCGGCCGGCTCGGGCGCCGCGCCGGCGAGCAGGTCGTAGCCGAAGCTGCCCACGTAAGCCCGGCCCACCGCGTCGACGACCATGTCGTTGGCGCGGAAGCGGGTCTAGGCGTGCAGATCGGCGCGCTCCACCGGTCCAGACGCTGTGACCTCGAGCAGCGCCCGCCGCTCCATGGCCACGACCAGCAGCACGCCCTCCGGCGTCCATCCCAAGCCGGATGGCGCATCGTCGAGCTCGAGGACAGTCGTCAGCTCACCATCGAGCGTCAGCGCACGGACCCGCTGGTCGTGGAAGTCGGAGAAGACAAGTCGGCCGTCGCGCCACCGAGGGCTTTCGGGGAAACCGAGGTCACCGGCGAGCGTCGTCGTGGCAGCTGTCAGCATCGGGCGATCCTACGGACGGAAGCCGAGCCGGCCGGGGAGTGCTCGGACCGCGACTACTCGACGGTGACGCGGCCGCCCTGCCGGACCACGCGGCCCACCGCGAGCCGCAGCCGCTTGCCGTAGGCGAGCACCACCTTGCTGTAGCCGGGGGTGCGGCCCTGGTAGGTGAGGAAGCCCTGCGGGCCGCTGACCATGCGCCCGTCGCGGACGTTGTACCGGCTGCCGTGCCACGGGCAGACGAGGCAGCCTTCGGCGTCGACGCTGCCCTTGCTCATGTCAGCCAGCTGGTGGCGGCAGCGCCGCGAGACGGCGAAGTCCTCGCCCTGGCTGGTGCCGACCGCCCAGCGCCCGAGCCGGTTGACGCGGCCGCCGGCGAGGTCGGCCTCGGCCAGCGATTCGGACGTGGACTTCGACGGGGGCTGAGTGTTTTTCGCCATCAGGTTCTCCTCTGGACGGGGCGACTGCCTGGGGCAGCCTCTATCAGGGCAGGCGCCGGTTGCCGATGGGGCCACTGGTGACCAGCCGACCCGCCTGCTCGAGGATCGAGCGCGGCCGCATCGCTGGGCTGGTGGTGGCGGCCGTGTCGGCCATCCCTTCCACGACCTCGGCGACGGCAGCGCGAGCATCGATAGTCGGCGCCCAGCCGAGCACCGTCCTCGCCCGCTTGGTCTCCATCAGCGGCACGGCGTAGCCAAGATCGAGCCAGCCCGGGTCGACCGGCTGGATGCGCGCGCGCCAGGTGGCATTGACGACGGCGCGCAGCACCTTCAGCGGCACGTGCACCGGCCGCGCGCCGAGGACTGCGGCCGCCTCGTCGCGGGTGATCGGAGGCTCGCCCGCGAGGTTGAAGGCGCCCGTAGCCCGCTGCTCGACGACGCGGGCGAGGGCATCGGCGACGTCGTCCGTGTGCACCACCTGCGCGACCAGGGCGCGGTCGAGCGGCAGAACGGGGATGTGGCGCAGCACGGCGGCGGGGACGTAGAAGGGCAGGAAGTAGCGCAGCAGCGCGCTGCCGGCGTCACGCTGCACGACCAGTGCCGGGCGGATGCGGGCGACGGCCATCCCGGCCGGGTGGGTGCGCTGGTACTCGTCGAGCATGCGCTCGGCGGCGACCTTCTGCCGGCTGTAGGCAAGCGAGTCGATGCCCTCGGTCGGCCACGACTCGTCGACCCAGGTACCGGGCGGCGCGGGTGAGTAGGCGCCGAGCGAGGAGATGTGCACCAGGTGCCCCACGCCGGCGGCGTCGGCGGCCTGCAGTACGGCGCGGGTGCCCTCGATGCCGACGCGGTCGAGGTAGGCGATGTCACGCGAGGGCTGGAACCCCCAGGCCAGGTGAACGACGGCGTCGGCCCCCTGCATCACCGGACGCAGCGCCTCCTGCGCCCCGCTGTCGGCGAGGTCGATGCTCGTCCACTGCACATCGTCGTAAGGCTCGCCCTCCGACGGCGGACGGCGGCACACCCCGACGAGCTCGTGCTTGCCGCCACCGGCCTGCAGCCGGCGCAGCAAGGCTGTGCCGAGGTTGCCGGAGGCCCCGGTGATGACGATGCGCAAGGACGGACTCCTGGGTGGTAGCAGCGGTCCGGCACAGTGCCGGGGTGCTCAGCGGTGCTACCCCGGGGCCGGGGCCTCATCCGCGGTGACGGACCCGAGTCCACTGCCCAGCCGGTTCGTGAACGGCGGCGGGTGCGGCCCCGCCTGTCGAGCCGCTCGCGGTTGTCGTTGGCCGGACCGGGTGACGTCAACGGCGATCGCGAGGCCGCGCCGGGATGCTCAGTAGTCCCGCAAGGCTCAGTGGTTCCGCAAAGCTCAGTGGCTCCGCAAAGCTCAGTGGCTCCGCAAAGCTCAGTGGTGCGCCGACGCCGCGCGGACCTCGCCAATGACCCGGCTCGCGTCGGCGGAGACTGCGTTGAGCGTCGACAGGAACACCCACCAGTCCGGGTGCGGGGCGCCGAGGGAGCCCTGCGCCCGGTCCAGTCGCTGGGCGAGGGTGTCCAGGCGCTGCACCATTCGGGCGTCAGGTGTACTCCCCTGCTGCTGAAGCAGGAACCGCTGCGCCTCCCGCAGGCGGTGCCGGGCGGCGGCGAGAGCTGTTGCCGGGTCGGCGGAGATCTCGTCGAGGGCACGCAGCCGGTCGATCGGTCCCCGCGCGGCCGCGTCGGCGCGGGCCAGGTCCGCGCGGGCCTGCTCGATCAGCTCCAGCGCCGCTTCGTGGTCGACGGGCGGGCGGGCCAGCACGTGCCGGGCCTGCGCCAGCCGGTCGCCTGCCTGCTGGACCAGCGCAGGCGCGGACCGGTCGGCCCCCTCGACGTCGGCGAAGGCCGCGGCGGCGTAGCGGCGGCGCAGCTGGCTGAGCGCGGACTCGGTCGCGGGCAGCCTCCCCTCGACCACCTCTAGCCGGGTGCGACCCGCCGTCAGGCGGTGCGGCACTTCCTCGGGCAGTGAGCGCAACAGCTCGAGCCGGCCGACGAGACCGTGCGCATCCCCCGTCACCACCCCCGCGAGCCGGGCCACCTCGGCCGCGCCCGCCAGGGTCACCGCGGCCGCCCGCGCCTGGTCGTAGGCGGTCCGTGCCTGCCCGAGCAGCTCGTCGACCCGGCCGTCGACGAGTCCCGCGGCCGCTGCAGCTGCGCGTCGCGTTTCGGCCTCGTCGAGCTGTTGGCGCGCGGGCGCCAGCGGAGCCCGTACCGCAGCAAGACGGGCCTCGACGCGGGCGGCGGGGCGCTCGCACCGCTGGGCGACGTCGCGCAGCGCGGCGTCGGCGGCCCGGAGCTGCTGCCCCACCTGCCGGTAGGCGCCGATGGCCCGCTCCAGCTCAGGGGTCGGCGTCTCCTCGAGGACAGGCAGCTCGTAGCGCGCCCGGGCGAGCAGGTCCTCGGCCTGAGCCGCCAACGCCTGGGCCTGCGCGAGGCGCTGCCGAAGGTCCTGCGCCTCGCGCCCACCTTCAAGCGCGGCGAAGTCGACCTGCACCTGAGCCATGCTCGCCGCGGTCTGCACCGCGAGCAGTGCGGAGGACGCATCCCCCGCGACGCTCAGCGCGGCAGCATGCGCGGCGGCCCGCCGGGCGCGGCGTCCTCGCGGGCCCGGGGCACCGGGCGCACCCGGGCCGACGGGGTAGGAAGCCACCGCCTCATCGTGCCCGAGCCAGCCCCCGCTGATCACCCTCGCGCACCCCCGCTCGCCGGTTCTTGTGCCACCGATGCAGCCAGCGGCGAGCGCCCACGCTATGGTCCCCGCACGACCGGACGTGTCCGGCGTCACACACAGGAGGCGGGCGGATGCAGCGCGCTGAGCAGACCGGCGATGCCGACCGTGCAGCCAACCCGGCAGCCGAGCCCGCGGTCGGGGCGTACGCGGCTGCCCACAACCACCTGGGCGACGCGGCCGAGCCCGCCGACGCGCTGTTGCGGGTGGAGGACGTGAGCGTGGCGTTCGGCGGCCTGCAGGCGCTCGACTCCGTGTCGCTGAGCATCGCCCCGCGCCAGGTGCTGGGGCTGATCGGTCCCAACGGTGCTGGCAAGACGACGCTGTTCAACGTCATCTGCGGGTTCGTCCGCCCGAACTCCGGCTCGCTGCACTGGGACGGCCGTCCGCTCCAGCAGGTCCGCCCGCAGCACCTGGCGCGCCTCGGCATCGCCCGGACACTGCAGGCGCTCGGCCTGTTCAGCCACCTCAGCGCCCTCGAGAACGTCATGGTCGGGGCCGATCGGCATCATCGCGCCGGCTTCGCCACAGCGCTCGGTGCCCTGCCGCGCAGCGACTCCGACGAGCTGTCGCTGCAGAGACGCGCCACCACGCTGATGGACGAGCTGGGCATCCGCGACGCCGCCCACCAGCTGCCCGGGGCGCTGCCCTACGGGGTGCAGAAGCGGGTCGCCCTCGCCAGGGCGCTGGTCGCCGAGCCCCGGTTGCTGCTGCTTGACGAGCCCGCCTCCGGCCTGTCCGAGGCCGAGATGCGCGAGCTGGGTGGCCTCGTGCGCACCCTGCGCGAGCGCACATCGGTGATGCTCGTCGAGCACCACATGGACCTGGTGATGAGCGTCTGTGACCGGCTGGTGGTGCTCGATTTCGGCAAGGTCATCGCCCGCGGGACACCGGCGGAGGTACAAGGCGACCAGGCCGTCATCGACGCCTACCTCGGTGAGGAGGTGCCCGACGGGCACGCGCACGGGTCCGAGCACGGGCCGGGGCACGGCACGGCATCTACCGGCCAGGGGGCGCGAGACGTCGGTGCGGTCCGGGCGAGCGAGGGCGGTACCCGTGACTGACGTGCTGGAGTTGCACGACGTGTCGGTGCGCTACGGGGCGGTGCGGGCGCTGGATGAAGTCAGCCTGCGCGTCGCCGCCGGCACCATCACGGCCGTCCTCGGCGCCAACGGTGCCGGCAAGACCAGCCTGCTGCGGGCTGTCAACGGCCTGACGAAGCTCGCCGGCGGCACCATCAGCGTCGACGGCGACGACCTGCGCCGCCGGCCGGCCGAGGACGTCGTCCGCCTCGGCGTGGCACATGTCCCCGAAGGCCGCGGGGTGATTGCAGAGCTGACCGTCGAGGAGAACCTTCGCCTCGGGGCGCTGTGGCGGCGTGACGCCCCGGGCCTGCGGCACGACCTCGACCGGATGCTCACGCTGTTCCCCCCGCTTGCCGAGCGCCGCAAGCGCCTCGCCGAGACGCTGTCCGGCGGGGAGCGGCAGATGCTCGCGCTCGGCCGGGCGCTGATGGCCCGGCCCCGGCTCCTGCTGCTCGACGAGCCCTCGCTCGGGCTGGCCCCGCGCATCACCTCGCAGATCATGTCCGTGGTGCGCGGGCTGCGTGACGACGAAGGCCTCGCGGTGCTGCTCGTCGAGCAGAACGCCCGCAGCGCCCTGTCCATCGCTGACTCCGCCGTCGTGCTCAACGTCGGCCGCGTCGTCGTCGAGGGCGACCCCCGTCAGCTCGCCGACGACCCCGACCTTCGCCACGCCTACCTGGGGTTCTAGATGACTCGCTTCCTCAACCTCGTGCTCGCCGGGCTCAGTGACGGAATGGTCTACGCGGCTGTCGCCCTGGCCCTGGTGCTGATCTGGCGCGCGACCCGCATCGTGAACTTTGCCCAGGGCGGCATGTTGATGTTCACGACGTTCATCGCCTTCTCGGTCAACGAGCAGACGCACTCCTACTGGCTCTCGCTGGGCGCCGCCCTGCTCGCAGGGCTGGTGCTCGGAGCCGTCCTCGAGCGACTAGTGGTCCGCCCGGTCGAGAACGCGCCGCCACTCAACGCTGTCATCGTGACGCTCGGACTGCTGGTGCTGCTGCAGGCCGTGGCCGGGATGGTGTGGGGCGGCACGCCGCGCTCGTACTCCACGGCATTCTCCATCGTCGGCTACAAGGCGGGCTCGACCCGCCTGCAGTTCGGGCCGGCCGACCTGTTCGTCGTCCTCGCCGTTCTCGCCGTCATGGTCCTGCTGGTCCTGCTGTTCCGGGCGACGAGCCTGGGGCTGCGGATGCGGGCGTCGGCGTTCAACCCGGAGGTGGCTCGCCTGCTCGGCGTGCGCGTCGGGCGGATGCTGACGCTGGGTTGGGCGCTCGCCGCGCTCGTCGGCTCGCTCGCCGGTGTCCTCGTCGCTCCGTCGACCTTCGTCGGGCCCAACACCTTCGACGCCGTGCTGGTCTTCGGCTTCACCGCGGCAGTGGTCGGCGGCCTGGACAGCGCGATCGGAGGCGTCCTCGGCGGGGTCCTGCTCGGCATCACGCTCAGCCTCGTGTCGGGCTACCTCGGCTCCGACGTCGTGACGCTCGGCGCGCTTGTCGTCCTGCTCGGTGTCCTCATGGTCCGGCCGCAAGGCATCTTCACGCGAACGAGTGGACGGCGGGTGTGATGGCAGACAGGCAGACGTTAGGAGCGGCACGGCGCGGTGCCCCGGGTGAGGATGCGTCGGAGCCCGCAACGCAAGGGCAGGTCCTCGAGCCGTCCAGCCCGGCGTCCCGAGGCGCAGGACCGGCCGCGCTGTGGCGGCGCTCGACGCTGCTGCGCCATCTGCTGCTCGCCGTGCTCGCCCTGGTGGTGATCGATCGGATCGCCGCCTACGCGAGCCCGTTCCGCAACTCCCAGATCGCCAGCGTGCTGATCTTCGCCTGCGCCACGGCAGGTCTGACCCTGCTGACCGGAACGTCCGGGCAGATCAGCCTCGGCCACGGCGCGTTCATGGCGATCGGTGCCTACACCGCCGCCCTGCTGCTGCAGGACACCGCCCTGCCGCTATGGCTGGTCCTGGTCCTCGCGACGCTCGGCACTGCTGCCGCCGGCGCGCTCGTCGGCGTCGCGGCGGCCCGGCTGCGCGGCCCCTACCTGGCCGGCGCAACTCTTGCGCTCGCTGTCGGACTGCCGGCTCTCGCGAACTGGCGCTACCTCACCGACACGCTGGGCGGCGCCAATGGGCTCACCGTCGTCTCCCCTGGGGTGCCCGCATCGTTCGGCTCGAACTTCACCCTCGACCGCTGGCAGGTCGAGGTGTGCGCGGTGCCGACGGTCCTGGTGTTCCTGCTGCTGGCCAACCTCGGGCGCAGCCGCTACGGGCGGGCGTGGCGAGCCGTGCGCGACGACGAGGTCGCGGCATCGCTGACTGGCCTTCCTGTCGCCCGGTTGCAGGTGCAGGCCTTCATCGTCAGCGCCGCCTGCGCCGGGCTCGCCGGCGCGCTGTTCGCCTTCTTCAACGGGCTGGCGACCCCCGGAGCCTTCCCGCTGCAGCTCTCGCTGCAGCTGCTGACGGCGATCGTGCTCGGCGGCCTGGGCAGCCTGGCCGGCGCGGTGTACGGCTCGCTGCTGCTGGTCTTGCTCCCAGCGTGGTCCAGCGACCTGGCGAGCAGCCTCAGCCTGTCGCGCGACGTCTACGCCAACCTGCCGCTGGCCGTGTACGGGGTGGTGCTCATCCTCGTGATGCTGCTGTTCCCCCAGGGCATCCAGGGGCTGCTGCGCCGCCTGTGGCTGCGAGCGCGACCGCACCCCGCGGCGCGCGCGACGTGACTTGTTACACAACCGTGCCCTGATGTGGCGCTAGGGTCCACCCACGACCGAACCGCGTTCGGTCCCTTGACAAGGAGGTCGAATGAACGGTCCCAGAGCTCGATCCACGCGGGTAGCCGCCACGTTGGCGACGCTTGCCCTTGCTGCGGTGGCATGTGGCAGCGGTGGCGGTGGCGGTAGCGGTAGTAGCGGCGGCAGTGGTGGTAACAGCGGCAGCAGTGGCGGGGGCGGCGGCGGCGGCAATGCCGCGACGAGCAACAAGGACACGACCGGCATCACGGCGACCTCCATCACCCTTGGCAGCCACCAGCCGCTCACAGGTCCCGCGGCTCCTGGCTACAGCGAGATCGCCCCGGCCTCCGACGCCTACTTCAAGTTCGTCAACGCCGCCGGAGGCATCAACGGCCGGAAGATCAATTACAAGTACCTGGACGATGGCTACAACCCGTCGCAGACGGTGTCGGTGGTGCGACAGCTGGTCCAGCAGGACCGGGTCGCGGCATTGATCAGCGGCCTCGGCACACCGACGCACACCAAGGTGCTGGACTTCCTCAACCAGTCAAAGGTGCCGGACCTGTTCGTCTCCTCCGGCGCGCAGGCGTGGGACAACGTGAAGAAGTACCCGCAGACGACGGGCTTCCAGGTCGACTACTACCGCGAGGGAAAGATCCTCGGGCAGTACGTCAAGCAGAACTTCGCAGGTAAGAAGATCGCGTACTTCTCGCAGGGCGACGACTTCGGTCAGGACGGGTTGCGCGGCCTCGACACCCAGATCGACAAGGCCAGTGTCCTCGACCGCGAGACCTACCAGCCGGGCAACACCAACGTCGCTCCCCAGGTGCAGAAGATCGCCCAGGCGAAGCCGGACGTCGTCGTGCTCTTCACGATCCCGGCCTACACAGCGCTGTTCAAGCTGAACGCGCTCAAGCTGGGCTTCCAGCCCAAGCTGGTGGTGGGCAACGTCGGTTCCGACCCGGTGACCCTGTCGGGTCTGCTCGAGGCGATCGCGAAGAAGGCGGGCGCCAACGTCAACGGCAAGAGCCTGCTCTCCGGGATCGTCAGCGACTCCTACCTGCCGCCCTACCTCGGCGCCGACGCGTCGTCGAACAGCTGGATCAAGCTGTTCAAGAAGGTCCACGACCAGTACATCCCGAACCTGCCGTTCGATGGCAACGTTCTGGTCGGGATGGCGCAGGCCTACACCTTCACGCAGGTCCTGCAGAAGGCCGGTAAGGACCTGACGCGTGGGTCGATCTTGACGGCGCTGGAGCAGAACGGGCTGAGCGGGCCGGGTCTGGTGCCGTTCGGCTTCTCGCCGACGTCGCACTCGGGCTACACCGGGACGCAGATCGTGACGCTCAATGCAGGAGGCGACACCAAACTCCTGGGTCAGCCGCTGACGACCGATGACGCGGCAGGCCCGATCACTCCCTACACGCAGAAGCAGCCGGAGGCACCGGCCAACGGCATCCCGACAGGCTGAGGCCAGCACGACCTACCGGGCCCGTCCCTGCCAGGGACGGGCCCGGCTCGTTGTGTCACACCGGTACCGGGCCGCGTCGCAGGGCCTGGGGCCGGGGCCGCGCGGACGGCGGCGCCGGTCGCGCCTGGGAGCAGTACCAGATCGTACCCCGGGAGGGCGCCGCCGGGCAGGCGACGGCCCTCCAGCCAGGTGGCAGCGCGTCGCGAGCGCGAGCAGCCGGCCCTGCGGGCCGACGACGGCGACAGTGACGGTCCGGTGCTGCGACAGCGTCATGTCCTTATCGACCGCCCTCCGGCATGCCGCCCGCCGTGCCGGAGGCTGGGCACCCGCTGGCAGCTGTCCTAGGCACCGAGGTGAGGCAACGTGGGCGGTTCGACCTCCCGCCCCCTGGGGTAGTTGTGCATGCGAACAGAGGTTCGATTCACCACGCGAGGAGGCCGTAGTGGCAGACACGACCGACAGCACCAGCGCCGGCAAGAACGCCGAGAAGGACCCGTCGACCTGGGTCACTGGCGACGAGCCGGCGACCGGGCCGCAGGAGTCCTACCTGTCCACGCTCGCCCAGCAGGCCGGTGAGCCGGCCCCTGAGGGGCTGACGAAGGCGGAGGCGTCCGAGAAGATCGAAGAGCTGCAGTCGAAGACGGGCCGCGGAACGGGCTGAGGATGCGCCTGACGCGCGTCACGGGCGGTTTGTCGGGGTATGGCTGGCTCATGGCAGCTGACAAGGACACCGGCAGGGACGCCACCGACGCTGACAGCAGCGGTGCCGGTGACGACGATGCCGTCGACGGTCGCGACCCCGACCAGCCGATGAACGAGGCCCAGCGCACCTACCTCGAACCGCTCGCCGAGAGCCAGGATGAAGAATTTTGCGACGACATGAACGAGCAGGAGGCAGCGAACAAGATCGACTCACTGCAGGAGCAGGCGGTTTCGGTCTTCTGAGCCACCCGGGCAGGGCGGCAGTCGTCGAGTTTCGCGCCCGCGCCTGGAGGCGCTCGCGAGGTTCGGCTCACCCCACCCGGTAGCCTGTCCCTGCTCGGGCGCTTGCAGCCAGCCGCTCCGGCTGGCGCCGTCTGGGCCGGAGCGCGTTGACTAAGGAGGGCTCCGTGGCGCGCAATGCCTTCGCGGCAGTGATGCTGGCACTTGCAGTGGTGTTCTTCCTGCTGGGGCAGAGCATTCAGAACGGTGGGCGCCTGATCCTGTCGCAGTCGTTCTACCTGCTGGCCGGCGTCTTCGGGAGCTGCTTCGTCGTCAGTCTGCTGCCGGGGCGTCACCGCTCGGACTGAGCAGCGCGGCTAGTTCCTGCACCGCGTACCACAGCAGTCCGCGGCCCTCCAGCCGAACGGCGCATGCGGCAGCGTCGACATCAGGGTCAGCGAGCAGGCTCATCAGCAGTGCGGCGGTGTCGTCGTCGTCGATGTGCGCAGCTGCCAGGTGGAGCAGGGGCGCCGCTCCGGTGAGACTGACGCTGCCGGGCTCAGCCGACTCCTCAGCATCGGCCCGGACGAGCGGCTCATCGACGTCGACTGCCAGCACCACCCGACGCGACAGGTCGTCCCCGCTGCCCTGCTCGGCACGCAGGCGGTCGACTGAGCCGTCCGCGGCCAGCAGCATGGCCAGGTACTCCAGCTCCTCAACGTCGGCGGTGCCTGCCGTACCCCCGTCCGCAGCGGCGGCTCGCAGGGAGGGCGTCACTGCCCAGCCCCTGCCCGCCGGGATCATGGCACCCCCGAGGATCCCGCGCAGGGCTGCCGGCGTCGAGGCCAGGTAGACGCGCACGGTCAGGCCCCGATCGACACCCGGCCACGCCGCAGGGCGTCCTCGAGCGCGGCAGGCGTGCTCGTCATCGCCGTTTCGAAGACCCGCTGCCGCCGGCGGGGGTTCATGAGGTTGACCCCGATCGCCTCCAGGTCAGCCGGCCCCGGGCCGAGCATCGCGACCCGCGTGCCCGCCGCCTTCACCTTGACCGCCTCCCGCCGCAGCCGTCGGGTCAGTGTGTGCCGGATGCCCCGCTCGATGCGGGCCAGCGCGGTCTTCGGTGAGTCGACGACGAAGGAAGCCATGGGCGCGAAGACGAACACCTCGTCGAGCCCGAGACCGGCCAGCAGATCGAGGGACGTCGACGAGCAGGTCCCGCCGTCGACGTAGCGGTGGCCGCCAATGCTTACCGGCTCATACCAACCGGGAATGGCACACGACGCCTGCACCGCCTGGCGCAGCGAAGCCGGAGGCGAGCCGGCGCGCCCGAAGGGGATGCGGCGGCCGGTGGCGTAGTCCATCGCCACGATCCAGGGATGGGGGGCACTGGGCCAGCTGCCGTCGGCGGGAGCGACCTGGTCGATGAGGCGCCCGACCTCCTCGATCGAACCGCGTCCGGCCGGCAGCAGCGCCGTCATGGCCGCAAGCGGCGTCACCCTGCGCGGGCGCCGCGCTGTTGCCGTGAGCAGCCTGACCGAGCCGACAGTGCCCCAGCGCGGCCGGGGAGGTAGGGAGCGCTGGCTGTCGTAGTCGTACTGGAACCGGCTCGCCGGGCCTTCGTCGGGCTCCTGCCCCTGCGCCTCGGCCAGGAGGTCGGCGGCGCCGCGATGCTGCTGCTGGTGCAGGGCGAGCTCCTCGGTGCCCACGCCGCACGCCAGGCTTGCCGCCAGCACGGACCCGGCGCTTGTGCCGACGACGGTCTCGACCGTCCGCGGGTCGATGCCCGTCTGCTCCTCGAAGACCCGAAGGGCCCCGATCATCCATGCGGCGCCCAGCACCCCGCCCGCGCCCAGAACCAGCCCGCGCCGTGGGCCGCTCGACGAGGCCGGCGACGTCTTTGAGGCTGCCGACCTAGCCATTGGTATGGCTGTTGCAGCCGACGTCGCGGTGCGCCCTGCGCTCGGATTCCTGCTGGTCACGACGAGCCCACCTTTCGCTACTGCGCTCCTTCCAGCATGCCTCGCCCGCGGGCCGCGGGCGGCCAAGGCGCTCCGGCACCGTAGATCAATCACCCAGGCAGGGCTTCAGCACGCCGCCTGGCGCGCACCGATCCCTGGCCGCGACCGGTACGGGGCCACGAGCGGCGCTGGGCCGCAGGAGCCGGACGGTCGCTGACCCTGCCCGCCAGCACGCGCAGCTCATGGCGGGCAGCCGAGCTGGGTGCCACCTCAGCCAACACGCGGCCGGCGGCGAGGGCGGCGTCGAACGCCTCTGGGTCGTCGGGGACCAGCGCTGCTGGAGCCACCAGTGAGTGTTGACGCAATGCCGCCTCCACCTGCTCGCCGGGGTCACCCGGCACTGCACCGGCGCGCAGCCGGTTGACGACGACATCGACTGTCGCCCCCGGCACGGCGTCGCCGAGCTCGGACAGCCCGCGCACGAGGCGTTGCATCCCCAGCGGGTCGGCGCTGCCGACGGCCAGCACCAGGTCGGCGGCATCGAGGGCAGTGAGTGTCGCACCGTTGCGGCGCGGGGCGAGGGTGTCGTAGGCGAGCTCCTCGTCGCTCTCCAGGCAGAACCCGGCGTCCACGACGACAGCTCGGCGAGGCGGCGCGCAACGTCGAGCACGGCCTCCACGGCGGATGCGCGCTGCTCTGCCCAGCGGGCGGCCGAGCCGGGGCCGCTCAGGAGCAGCAGCTGCCCATGGGGCCGGTCGGCAGCGGCGCTCGGGTCGAGCGGCACCGTTCGACAGAGGGCGGCGAGCCGGGGGACGTCGAGCAGCCCGGCGTTGGCCGTGCGGCAGGCAGCGGGCAGCCCCGGTGCCTCGTCGAGCGCCCCGACGAGCGTCGACAGCGCGCCGCCGTAGGGGTCGGCGTCGATCAGCAGGACGCTGGAACCGAGCAGCGCGGCCTCCGCAGCGACGTGCAGGGCGACGCTGCTGCGCCCGGGTGCACCGGTCGGTCCCCAGACCGTGACGACGCGGCCGCCGGCCTTCGAGACGAGACCGACGGGTCCCGCATGGCCTCCGGCATCACCGTCGTGCGCGCCCCCGGGGCCCAGCACGGGCAGGGCGGCGAGAGGGTCGGCCCAGGCGCGCCCGGGCACCTCAGCAGCCGGCCGGCCAGCAGCCTCGACCAGCGCGGCAGCGACCTCGGCAGCAGGTGCGCCCGAGCTGAGGACGGTCTGGACGCCCAGCTGCCGCAGCCGCTGCTCGGCGGCTTCGTCACCTGCCCGGACAAGCCCGACGGGAGCGACGCCGGCAGAGAGCAGCCGCGCGAGGGCCTCGCGGTCGAGCCGCCGCAGGTCACCGGCGACCAGCACCGCCCGAGTCGTCCCGGTTGATGCCGCCGCGAGCACGTCAGCGAGGTCGACGCACCGCCGGACGACGGTCACGCCCAGGGAGGGGTGGGCGAACGCGGCGACGAGCGAGGCCTCGAGGCCGGGGTCGGTCAGCGCGGTCAGGACGGGGACGCTCACGAGCCGTACCCGGGCACGCTGCGGAGGCCAGCTCCACGATCGCCTCCGCTGCCGGCATCGACCCGGACCAGGTCGACGCGCTCGGACTGGCTCGCCCCCACAGCCGGAGCGGCCGATGACGGCGGCACGCGCAGCTGCACCGAGGTGTCGCCTGAGCCCAGCGCTGCTCCCCCGAGGTACTCGACATCGGCGAGGACGAGCAGTTCCTGGCCGGCCGCTGACGCCGCTGCTCCTGCTGACGCCTGCGCCGCCGCCGCGTTGCCAACCGGCGGACCCGTGGCTGGTGCCCGGTCGAGCACGTAGACGTCGACGTGATCACCCACCGAGAGCGCGGGCAGGCGGCCGGCCTTGACGAGGACCGGCACGACGCGGCTCGCGGGCCCGGCCGAGGAGGAGACGGCGCCGAGCGGCAGCAGGTCACCTCCGCCCACTGCATTCAGCAGCGGGTGACCCACGAGGTCAGCGTGCCGCTCGGCCCGGAAGTAGCGCTGCGCTCCGGCGCCGGAGAGACGGGCAGCCGCCGTGGTGATGTCACCGTCGGTGAGCACGCGGCCGGCCGGCAGGTCGCGGGCGGCCGCGACCCAGCGCCCGGTCTGCTGCGCGCCCGAGACAACGCGGGCACCAACGCCAACGCTGACGAGAACCAGCAGGACGCCGGCGAGGAGGCGGCCATCTCGCCACCGTGGACGGCCCAGCCGGCGCAGGCTGGGTGATCGCGGTGTGGGCGCGGCTGCTGACGGCACGTCCGAGACGGTCGGTCGAGCGGGGCTTGCAGGAGGCGCCAAAGACATGTGAACCCTTCACCCGAACCCGACGCGCGGAGTTGCGACACTACTGATAGTGACGGCCCCTGGGTGACACAGCCAGGCTGACCTGTGGACAAACAACTAGCAGGGGCACCTGCACGCTTTCGGGGTGCAACACTGGCACCCGTCGTCAAAGGGAGGGAGATCGCGGTGGCTCAGCGCTTCTTGCTCCTGAGCGACGTCGCCGAGGTGCTCAACATCTCCGCCAGCCAGACCTACCACCTCGTCCGGTCGGGTGAACTGCAGGCGATAAAGATCGGGGGCCGGGGGCAGTGGCGCGTGGAGGCCAGCCAGCTCGAGGCCTACATCGAGCGCGCGTACAACGAGACGCGGGCCTTTGTGGCCACCAACCCCCTGGGCCGATCGGAGCCGGTACCCGACAACTGAGCTGTTCTCAGTTGCACTCTCGCGCGGCTCCGTAGCGGGTCAACGTGCCCGGTGCACCGCCACCACCGCGGCGAGCGGGACGGTGCGCAGCCACCCGCGTGGTCCGCGGCCCTGCCCCGTCTCTGTGGCCCCCCTCTCTGTGGCCCCCCTCTGCATTTCGGTGACTTCAATGAAGTCCGAACCGACCCTGCCGAGGTAGCACTGCACGCTCGTGGCATCCGTGAGGACCAGCGTGACCGGAAGCCGGTCGCGAGCTAGGCGCCGGAGGGCGTGGGGAAGGTCCAGCCGTTGCGACAGCGCGCCGTCCAAGCCGCTCTCCCGCCCCAGCCCGGTCACCCACAGCACGGCACTCAGGGCAACCACGGTGTCCTCTGCCGGGTTGCGCTGGTCGGAAGCCCCTAGCAGTAGCCAGTCGCGACCAACCCGCGCCAGCCGGCCGTGCCAGCGTCCCGCCGTGGTCATGACCTCGAGCAAGTGACCATCGGCCCCCAGCAGGCGCTGGCGTAGCGAGAGGGCGGCCACCTCGCGGCGGCTGCGGTCGCCTACCTCGTCGGCCAGTTCGAGTGCGAGGGCTGCGTCGAACTGCCCGTCGAGGTCGGCGAGCACCTCATCCCAGCGCACCGCCGCACCCCCTGACGCCTCGGCGGGTTGCAGCGTATCCCCACCCCCCGGCACCGACAGTTGACGCGCCGTTACTCCTCCCGTAGGTAGGCGGAGGCAGGCATAAGCAAACGAAGGATTACTGCGTTTGACTGGAGCGTCGTGCCACGTCGTCATCTCGCCGTTGGAGCCATTAGCGTCGGCTCTCTGGCCGTACTGCTCGGTCTAGGTGACCCGGTCCTGTCACCTGGCTGGGACGGCGTTGTCGGCCTGCTCCGCAGCGATCCCGAGTCGCTGCTGACCGGCGCGACACTCGACGCCGCGTGGCTGCTCGCCCTCTGGCTGACGCTCGGAACAGCGCTACACGCTGCGGCATGCCTCCCAGGAGCGGCGGGCCGGCTGGCAGCAGCAGCCTCCAGCGTTCTCACCCCGCGCCTGCTGCGTCGCGTGCTCGACCTCAGCCTGGGGGCCGGCCTCGTGGTGGTACCGGGGGCGCCGGTGCTGACTGCCGCACTTCCCGTCGCGGTTGTCCCTGCGGCCGCTAGCAGCACCCTTCCTCCCGTACCGCCCCCGGTGCTGGCACTGCCTCGCCAGGTGCCTGACCTCGACCGGCCGAGCAGTGCCCCCCTGCCCGTGCTCGACCGCCCGGCTACGCCTCGTGCAGCCCTGGAGGCTGGGCCGCAGCACGTGCTGGTCACGGTCCACCCCGGGGACTCGCTGTGGTCGATCGCAAGCGGGGTACTTCCACCGGCCACGCGAAATGACAGCACCGTCGCCGAGCAGTGGCCGCGGTGGTGGCAGGCCGACCGTCAGGTCATCGGGCCCGACCCCAACCTCATCAGGCCAGGCCAGCAGCTGGTGCCGCCCGGCGGCGGCGTCCAGTGACCGCCTCCGTCCTCGACTGGCAGACAGCAACCGCGGTCCAGCCGGCCGTCGGGCTCCGCCCAGCACCGGTCTCCGACCCGCCCTACGACGATGCAGGAGCCGGCGCCGAGAACGCTCCCCTGGCCTCACCGGGAGTGGCCGTGGCCCTGCCGGGGCTCGACCGGACGGTATGGCCCCCAGCCGGACACCAGTCCGTGCCCGCACCGGCACACCTGTCGTCCACGCCCGTTTCGTCCGCCCGGGCCGCGGCCCCTCCCGGTCCGCGGGCGATCGTCCTCGTCCGGGCCCTGCTGGAGGTGCTCGCCGGCGCCCGATCACCGGCGCAGCTCAACGGCTGGGTAACCCCGTCGCTCGCGCTGGACCTCGACCAGCGCCGTCGCCCTGGGGCGCCCGGTCGTCCCGCGACGCTGCTCAGCGTCCGGCTCAGCGAACCGCGGGAAGGGGTGGCCGAGGTATCAGCCGTCCTACGCCGGCCCGGCGCCCACGGCCGGGCCGGTGCGCTGGCGCTGCGCATGGACTGGACCGAGGGCCGCTGGGTGGTCAGTCGGCTCGCCGTCGGCTGAGCCGTCATCCGGCGCCCCTGGACGGCGAGAACGCGGGTTAGCGGCGCCGCGGGTCGCCGTGGCAGCGCTTGTACTTGCGTCCTGACCCGCACGGGCAGGCGGCGTTGCGGCTGGGCTCGCCGCCGGTGGCATCCACGAGCCCGTCGCCCAGGGGCGTCCCGCCGTCCTGCACCACGACGCCGCCGTCCCCGTCGACGCTCGGCGCGGAGTACTGCAGGCGCGGTTGGGGATGCGGGGTGTCCAACGCCTTGCCCAGCGACACCGGATGCTCGCTGGCGCGCGGGACAGTCTCCTCGACGGCCTGTGGCTGGCCCAGCTCGGGTGCGGGGGGCTCGAGCTCGGCGACGACCGGCTCGACGTCGGGCTGACCGGTGTCGACATCCGGCTCGACCTGCACCTCGACGTTGAACAGGAACTGGATCGACTCCTCCTTGATCCCGTCCATCATCGAGGCGAACATGTCGAACCCCTCGCGCTGGTACTCCACCAGCGGGTCGCGCTGGCCGTAGCCCCGCAGCTGGATGCCCTCCTGCAGGTAGTCCATCTCGTACAGGTGCTCGCGCCACCGGCGGTCCAGCACCGACAGCACGACGCGGCGCTCCAGCTCCCGCAACAGCGGCTCGCCGTCGGGCCCGGCGCCGAGTGACTGCTCGCGCCGTGCGTACGCCTCGTGGGCGTCGGCGACGAGATCCTCGACCAGCCCCTCGGCGGTCAGCCCCTCGCGCTCGCCGTGCGCCGGCAGCTCGACGCCGACCGGGTACAGCTGGCCGAGCGCCGTCCACAGCTGGTCGAGGTCCCACTCCTCGGGATAGCCCTCGCTGGTCGCCGCTCGGACGTAGCCGCTGACCGTGTCGTCGAGGAAGTGCCGCGCCTGCTCGCCGAGGTCCTCCCCCGCCAGCACGCGGCGGCGCTCCTCGTAGATGACCATGCGCTGCTTGTTCATCACCTCGTCGTACTTGAGGATGTTCTTGCGGATCTCGAAGTTCTGCTGCTCGACCTGGGTCTGCGCCGAACGGATGGCCCGGGTGACCAGCTTGGACTCGATGGGGAGCTCGTCCGGGATCTTCAGCCTGTCCATAATCGACTCGACGGCGGCAGCGTTGAACAGCCGCATCAGGTCATCGCCCAGCGAGAGGTAGAAGCGCGACTCGCCCGGGTCGCCCTGCCGCCCGGACCGTCCCCGCAGCTGGTTGTCGATACGCCGCGACTCGTGGCGCTCGGTCCCGAGGACGTAGAGGCCGCCGGCCTCGACCACCTCGTCGTGCTCGCGAGCCACCTCTTCGCGCTTCTTGTCCAGCGCGTCGGGCCAGGCCGCCTCGTAGTCGTCGGGGGTCTCGAGGGGCGACAGACCCCGCTGTCGCAGCTCGAGGTCGGCAAGGAACTCGGGGTTGCCGCCGAGCATGATGTCGGTGCCGCGGCCGGCCATGTTGGTGGCGACCGTGACGCCGCCGCGCCGGCCGGCCTGGGCGATGATCACCGCCTCGCGGTCGTGCTGCTTGGCGTTGAGGACCTCGTGGGGGACGCCCTGCTTGGTCAGCAGCTGGGAGAGGTACTCCGACTTCTGCACCGAGGTGGTGCCGACCAGCACCGGCTGGCCCGCCTCGTGCCGCTCGGAGATGTCCTCGACGAGCGCGTCGAACTTGGCGACCTCGGTCTTGTAGACGACGTCGGCCTCGTCCCGGCGGACCATCGGCCGGTTGGTCGGGATGGGCACCACGCCGAGCTTGTAGATTTGGCTGAACTCGGCGGCCTCGGTCATCGCCGTGCCGGTCATCCCCGACAGCTTGTCGTAGAGCCGGAAGTAGTTCTGCAGCGTGATCGTGGCGAGGGTCTGGTTCTCCTGCTTGATCTCGACCTTCTCCTTGGCCTCGATCGCCTGGTGCATCCCCTCGCTGTAGCGCCGGCCCTGCAGCACGCGGCCGGTGAACTCGTCGACGATGAGGACCTCGCCGCTGCTGACGATGTAGTCCTTGTCGCGCTTGTAGAGCTCCTGGACCTTCAGCGCGTTGTTGAGGTAACCGACGAGCGGGGTGTTGATCGATTCGTACAGGTTCTCGATGCCGAGCTGGTCCTCGACCTTCTCGACGCCTTCCTCCGTGATCGCGACGGTCCGCTTGCCCTCGTCGACCTCGTAGTCCTCGTCGCGCACGAGCAAGGGCGCGATGCGGGCGAACTCCATATACCAGCGCGTCGGCTGGTCAGCCGGGCCGCTGATGATCAGTGGCGTCCTGGCCTCGTCGATGAGGATGGAGTCGACCTCGTCGACCACGGCGAAGAAGTGACCGCGCTGGACCATCTCCTCGGCCGACCACGCCATGTTGTCGCGCAGGTAGTCGAAGCCGAACTCGTTGTTGGTGCCGTAGGTGATGTCGCACTCGTACGCCGGCTTGCGCTCCTCGGGGCGCATCGAGGGGTGGATGACGCCCACCGAGAGGCCGAGGAAGCGGTGGATGCGGCCCATCGTCTCGGCATCGCGCTGCACGAGGTAGTCGTTGACCGTGATGACGTGCGCGCCCTTGCCGGCCAGCGCGTTGAGGTAGGTGGGCAGCGTCGAGACCAGGGTCTTGCCCTCGCCGGTGCGCATCTCGGCGATGTTGCCCAGGTGCATCGCGGCGCCCCCCATGAGCTGGACGGGGAAGTGCCGTTGGCCGAGCGTGCGCTTGGCCGCCTCGCGGACGGCGGCGAAGGCCTCGGGCAGCAGGTCGTCGAGGGACTCGCCGCCCGTGTGGCGCTCGCGCAGCTCGTCGGTCGTGGCCCGCAGCTCGGCGTCGGTCAGCTCGACGAAGTCCGGCTCGAGCGTCTCGACCTGCTCGGCCAGGGACGTGAGCTTGCGCAGGATGCGGCCCTCGCCGGCGCGCAGGATCTTGTCGAAAACCACGGGTCGAGGCTCCCTCGCTGCTCGGACGGCCCTGCCGGCTTGGCCGACCCCTGCCCTCGATGATAGGTGCCGTGCGGCCCCCACCCTTCCATCGGAACTCGATGGCCGCCCGCCAGGACTCGCGAGATGCTGAGCGGATGGACAGCCTGATCGCCGCGCTCGGCCCCGTGCGGCTGCGGACCGGCCCGCTGCTGCTGCGGCCGTGGGAGCCCCGCGACGCACCTGCCGTTGCTGCCGCTTGCTCCGACCCGGAGGTGGCCCGGTGGACTCTGCTCCCCCAGCCCTACACCCCGGACACCGCGCGCAGCTGGGTCGGCGAGGAGGCGCCGGGGCAGTGGTCGAGCGGCCGCGGAGCGCAGTTCGGGGTGTTCGGTCTCACGAGTGGTGCGCTGGTAGGAGCGGTCGGACTCGGCCACATCGACGACGGAACTGCCGAGGTCGGGTACTGGACCGCGCTCGAGGCGCGCGGCCGGGGGGTGGCCACCCGCGCGGTCACTGCGGCGTGCCGCTGGGGGTTCGACGAGCTGGGGCTCGCGCGCATCGCCTGGCAGGCTCTGGTCGGCAACTGGGGCTCGCGCGCGGTGGCCGAGCGCTGCGGCTTCCTCCTGGAGGGCACCCGCCGCGCCGGCCTGGTGCAGCGGGGGGTCCGGCTGGATGCGTGGAGCGGGGCGCTGCTGACCGGTGACGGGCCGCCTGCCGCGCTGCCGGTGCTGGTCGACGGTCCGGTCCTGCTGCGGCCGCTGACCCGCGGGGATGTGCCGGCGCTGGTGGACGGCGTCGACGGCGAGGCGCTGCGTTGGACGGGGCTCGCCGACCCGTTCGACGACGCGGCCGCACGGCTGCTCGTCGCCCGTGGCGGGCCGGCGGTCCCCGCCACGGGCTCGTTCGCCGTCGTCGTCCGGGAGCGGCTCGTCGGGGTGGCATCGGCCCGGGTCGACGAGCGCGGTGTGGCCGTGCTCGGCTGGTGGGTGGGTGGCTGCCGCCGAGCGCGGCCGCGGCCACGGCACCCGGGCGGTCCGGCTGCTGCTCGGCTGGGTGGCGCAGCAGGGCCCGGTCCGCATCGAGGCTTCGGTCAGCCCCGGAAACGCTGCCTCGACCCGGCTGGCGGAGCGGGTCGGGCTGGCCGCCGAGGGGGCGCGGCGGCAGGGCGTGCGGCAGCGGGGACGGCCTGTCGACGTCGTCGTGCACGCGATGGTGCCGGGGGATGCGGCGTGGCCGGGTGATGCCGGCCACCGCCACCGCGCCTGACGCGGCGTGCCCGCAGCCTGCTACCGGCTGCTGAACAGCCCCGGCGGGAAGATGTCGGAGGCGACGAGCTTCTCGCGGATCGGCGCGACAAGAGCCTTGAGCCGGTGCGCCCCCGCCACGCCCAGGTGGCGCCAACCCTCCTCGGCCTGCACGCCGGTGCGGCGTTCGACCTCGGCGCGAAGCTCTGCGCCCTGAGGCGTGAGCGTGCCGTCGGCGTCGGCCAGCCCCCGCTCCTGCAGCCGGGCGAGGCCGGCATCCCAGTCGGCGTCGGGAAACCCTCGGGTGGCCTTCAGGAACGGCGTCATACCGCTGGTCGCACCGTAGGTGAGCATGGCCTCGATGGGGTCGAGGCCGGCCTGCAGCAGGGCCGCAACGTGGCCGTCGCCGCGGTGCTCGCGCAGCAGGCTTGCCGCGTGCCAGAGCCCGAGCAGCGGGTCCGAGGGCCAGTCGAGCGATGCATGGCCGGCGTAGAGCGCGCGTCCGGGAGCGGTCAGCCCCGCGCAGGCCGTGCGGGCCAGCTCGAGTGCCTCGTCCAGGCCCTCGACCTCCGCCGGCTTTCCGAGCACCCGCCGCAAGGTGGCGGACACCCCCGCGTGCCGGGCCTCCAGCACCTGCGCCGGCGATGCGGTGGACCATGCGGCGGGGATGGCCGGATTCACCGCGTCCGGGGAGAAGACGTAGAAGGTGGCGACGACGACGGGCGCCGGTACCGGGCCCATGGGGGCGCTGCGGCTCGCGAAGTACCCGTCACGCGCACGGAGCCCGAGGTCGCGGTAGGCGTGGCGCGGCTCGGGAGCGAAGTAGCCGACGACGTGCAGAGTCTCCAGCTCGCGCCAGCAGGACCGGGCCAGGCCCGGGATCGGGTCAGCTGCGGCCTCGGTCGCCTGGGTGGCGGTGTCGGTGGTGGTGTCGGCAGTGCTCATGAGACGGTCTCCAGCCCGTTGATGAAGGCAGGGCGGATGAGCCCGGCTCGCGAGGCCACGCTGTCGACGGCTCGGCGCGTGGCCGAGGAGTAGCGCTCGCCGTGGATGAGGCAGACGTCGTGGTCACCGGCCATCTCGATGACCTCGGAGCCGAGCGCGTCCGCGAGCTGGCGCTGCTTCTTGGGCCGGACCAGCTTGTCGTGCGTGGTCAGGCACACGACGGAGGGCACGTGGATCTGGTCGGCCCACGGACGGGCGTCGTACTCGGACAGCGCGCGACCGGAGTCGACGAGCTGGCGAGTGAGCCCTCGCCGGAACTCGGCGTCGAGCCAGGGGCGCCACTGGCGGATCTCGGGCTGCTGACGCACCGCTTGAGCCATCGCGCGGTCGACGAACCCCTCACCGGTACCCAGGCGCAGCCCGGCCTCCATCAGCGTCAGCCACTTCCAGGTGATGCGCTCGTAGGCGCTGGCCCGCCACTCGAGCGCCGTTGCCTGCAGGACCAGCCCGGCCACGGCACCAGGATGGCGGTGCGTCAGCAGCGTCGCGACGGGGCCGCCCATCGAGTACCCGAGCGCGACGGCCGGCCCGGTGCCCAGCTCGTGCAGCAGCGCCGCAGCGTCGTCGGCGCAGTCTTCGAGGGTGAAGCGCTCGAGGGAGCGCATGCCTCGCCCGTGCCCGCGATGGTCCATCGCCAGCACCCGGTAGCGCTGGGCCAGCTCGGCGTAGCAGAGGAAGAAGTTGAGGTCAGCGCTGGCGGTCCAGCCGTGCAGCAGCAGCACGGTCGGGGCTCCGGGGCGCTCACCCGAGTCACGCACGAACACCTCACCGCGACCGGGCAGCAGGACAACTCGCCCAGGTGGCAGTGGCGGCGGGATGGGCGGCGCGACCTCGCCCGGTTCCGCCCGGCCGAGCGCTTGCCGCATCGTCTGCAGCCCGGCGCCGTTGCGGCGAGGCTGGCGCCGGAAACGGCGCTTGCGCTCCTGCCCGGAGCTGGTTCGCCACCTGGTCCCGCGTCTGGCCCGCATACCTGCAGGCTAAGCCGCCAGCGACGCAGCGCAGGTCAGGGGTGTTCGGTCAGGGGTGTCCGGTCAGGTTATCTCGAGCAGCTTCTCACGGACGGCGTAGACGACTGCCTCCATCCGTGAGTGCAGCTGCAGCTTCTCGAGGATGTTGCGAACGTGGTTCTTGACGGTGTTCTCGCTGATGAACAGCTGCTTGGCGACGTCGCGGTTGTTCAGGCCCTTGGCGACCAGGCGCAGCACCTCCATCTCGCGGTCGGTCAGCCGCGGTGAGGCCAGCGGCTGGCGCTCGTCGCCGCGGCGGACCATGGAGGCGAACTCGGTCAGCAGCTTGGAGGCCATCGATGGGCTGATCAGCGACTGCCCGCCGTAGACGGCGCGGACCGCCACTGCCACCTCGTCGATCGAGATCTCCTTGAGCAGGTAGCCCATCGCACCCGCTTTGATCGCGTCGTAGAGGTCGCCCTCCTCGTCGCTGATCGTCAGCATGATGATTTTGGCGCTCGGCACCGCGTCCTTGATGGCGGAGGTCGCGTCGATGCCCCCGCGGCGTGGCATCCGGACGTCCATCAGCACGATGTCGGGCGCTGTTGAGCAGGCGAGTGCCAGCGCCTCGGTGCCGTCACCCGCCTCCCCCACCACCTCGATGTCGGACTCCTGGCCGAGCACCATCTGCAACCCGCGGCGAAACAGGGCGTGGTCGTCGACGACGAGCACCCGGATGGGATCAGCCGCCGGGACGCCGGTGTCCGACCCACCGCTGTCGTCGGCCTCCGACATGGTTCTCCCGTCGATGTCCGGAGCCGCGTGGCTCGTCCCTGGACATCATCCCACCGGCGCCCGCGAAGATCGCGCTCGGCGCGGCTAGGCGCGCCCGGTGGGCTGCAGGCGCAGAACTCCGTAGGTGTAGCCACGCCGCCGGTAGACCACACTGGGAGCTCCGCTGTCGGCGTCGCAGAACAGGTAGAAGTCGTGGCCTACCAGCTCCATGCGGTGCAGCGCGTCCTCGAGCGAGATCGGAGTCGAGTCGTGCGTCTTCTCCCGCACGACGAGCGGGCCGGCTGCCAGCACGACATCGGGCTCGGCGGCCGTCTCGGTAGCCGCGTCGACCGGCTGGACCGGGGTGGCAGGCTCCTGCGTCGGCACGAGTGGCGGGGCTGCAACGCTCGTCTCGGCCGCGGCTTCCATAGGGGGCGCCTGGACGGGTGCGTATGCACCCGACGCTGGTGCCACCGGGGACCCCGGCAACGAGGTGCGGACCGAGTCGGCGTGGCTATGCCCATGGCCGTGCCCGTGCGCGCGGGAGTGGCGACGGTCAGCCGCTCGGCGCAGGCGCTCCTCGATCTTGCCGACGGCCACGTCGAGCGCGGCGTACTTGTCGGACGCGGATGCCTCGGCCCGGATGACCGGCCCTCTGGACAGCAGGGTCAGCTCGATCCGCTCGCAGGAGTCGGACAGGCGCGGGTTGGCCTCGTGACAGAGCTCGACGTCGACCCGGAACGCCTTGGAGTCGTGCCGGTCAAGGCGGGCGATCTTGTCACGGACGTGCCGCTGGAACCTCTCGTTGACCTCACAGTGGCGGCCTCGTACGACGATGTCCACTCGTCCTCCTCGCCTGCGCTGAACCGGCTCCGGCGACCGGCAGGCCAGCCGGGGCTCACACGCTAGCCCCGTCGGCGGCCCGGGCACCAGCCTGCGCCGGTAGTACCCCGGGTGCCACACCGGCCACGGCTGCCACTCCGAGCACGCGGACACCTGCCGCGCGCAGGGTGCGGGCCGCCTCCCGCGCCGTCGCGCCGGTGGTCACGATGTCATCGACGAGCACCACCGGAACGGGTGGCGCGGGTCCGGCCATCCGCCAGGCGCCAGCCACGTTGCCGGCGCGGCCGGCGACGTCGAGCCCGGACTGGTCCTGCCGGGCGCGTGAGGGCGTCAGGACCGGCTGAACCGTCCAGGACCCCTCCAGCTCGCGAGCGCAGTGCCGGGCCAGCAGCCGCACGTGGTCGAATCCCCGCGCCCGCCGTGCCGCCGCGCGGGACGGGACAGGCACGAGGGCGACAGGTGCACCCGGCACCCCCCGGGAGTGGACGACCTCACGGACCGCCCGCGCGAGCAAGAGCCCCAGCGGGCCCCCGAGGGCGCGTCGACCCTGCTCCTTGTAGGCGAGCAGGAGCTGCCGGACCTCACCGGCGTAGCCAGTCGCCGCGACGGCCGGCAGATCGGGCGCACCAAGGAGCCGGGTCAGGCACGGGCCGGCGAGGGCGGCGCGGCAGCCCCCGCAGACCAGCGTGTCGGCTGCGCGGGCGTCAGGGGCGGGCGGGGCCCCGCAGCCGCTGCAGGACATGGGCAGGAACAGATCGATCAGGCCTGGCATGCCTCGAGAATGGGACGGCGGGATGGGCTGTGGGCCGGCTGCGGTCGGGCTGTGGATGAACGCGCCCTGTCCACAGCGGAACCGCGGAACTCAGCCCGAGGCCGGCTGGTGGTGTCGGCTTGCGCCCATGTCGTTCTCGATCTGCCCGTGGCGCGGCTCATCCGGGCCAGGCCGGCGCGCTGCCTGCCCCAAGGGCCTGCCAGCGCCCACCCGCCTGCTGCCAGAGCCGGCCACCGGTGCCGACGACAAGCGGCCGCCCGGGAGCGGCAGCGATGCCTTCGACCGCCCCATCCGGCAAGCCATCGGCTGCCAGCGGCACCGGAGCCCCCGGTGCCGTGAGCTTCAGCTCGACCAGCCCCGGGCGGCCGTGCTGCACATCGACACCGACCACGATCGAGAGGGGGTCCGCCCAGGCGAGGGCGGTGACAGCATCCAGCTGAGCCGAGGCCGGCTCCCAGCCGCTCAGCGCCAGGCTTCCGGCTGTGGTTCCCACGTCGGCGAGCCACAGCCGTGCCCGGCCGGGGGAGCCGACCGCAACGGCGACCCTGGTTCCGGTCGGGTCGACGGCGAGGGCGGCCACCGGCCCTGTTGGCGAAACCCCGTCCACGCGGCGGGTACCTCCCGCGGGCGGGATGGCCAGCAGCTGCGGGGAGCCGGCAGGCGATGCGAGCAGGGTGCCGTCCGGGAGCCAGCCGGCCGCGGCGACAGCGTCCGGTATCCGCGCCTGGAGCGGGCCGATGCCGGGCACAGGCGTGAGCGCGCCGGTCGACAGCACACCCCCTCGCGCCAGGACAGCCAGCCGTTGGGAGTCCGGGCTGGGTTCGGCGGCGACCGCCTGGCTTGTCCCCTGACCCGCCGACCGGGCGACGAGGCGGACGGTGACGCGCCCGCCAGTATCGCGCAGCTGCAGCAGCCCTCCAGCGCCGACGGCGAGCCCTGGCCCAACGGAGCGGGGCACCAGATCGGCCGGCACGCCGGCCGGGAGCTCCCCGCCGGGAAGCAGGCGTCCGTCCGAGAGCACCCGTACGGATTCGACTGTCGGCAGCGAGCCGAGAGAACCCGCGACCTCGGCGAGCAGCAGCCGCCGGGCCGCCGGGTCGAGGCCGTAGGCGCCGCGCGACAGGCCGACATCAGCGGTTCTGCCGTCGAGTACTACGCTGCCGACCAGCCCGATGGCACCCGCCCCCGGTACCGCCGCGCCGCCCGTAGCTGCGCCGCCCGTGGCCGACGCCGGAGCGAGCCGAGCCAGCAGCGCTCGCACCACTGCTCCCGGCCGAGCGGTCTGCTCACCGGCGACGGCCACCGGATAGGGAGCGAGCACGCCTCTAGGGTTGGCGATCCACAGCACCGCCGACGAGTAGCCGCGCGACAGGTCCCGCGGAGTCATCACCACTCCGGGCGGCAGCGAAGCGATCTGCCACGCGTTCTCGTGTCGGACCAGACGCAGCACCAGTCGCAGCGACCGGCCGCTCGGGCGGATGCCGCCGTCCGGGCCGAGAAGGGCGACTGCGTCGGCGGTTAGTGTCACGGTGGCCCCAGCACCGGACGCCGATAGTCGCTCGGGCGTGAGGTGCATCCGCAGCGTGGTGGCGTCGTACACGGTGGTGACGCCGCCGTCGTCCCACTGCGTGCCCGGCGCGAGGAACTCGCGTGCCAGCGCGTGGGCCCCGTCCGGAGCCGCGGCGCCAGCTTCGAGGAACCCCTGCACGGCCTGCTCGGGGCTCTGCCCAGGCAGGGGCCCGGGTGGGAGTTTGCGAATCTCGGGCCCGTCGACAGTCCGGTCGGGTACCTGCTGGTCGACCCGGACCCCACCCGCGGTGGGCAGCCCGCAGGCCGCGCACACCAGCAAAGCGAGCGCAGGTGCAAGGCCGCTGCCGGCCCGTCGCCGAACGCGCGTCGGCCGCTTGGGCGCGACGCGGACCGTCACTGCCCGACCCGCGAGGGGCGCAGCGCCCCATGCACGGGGACCAGTGCCAGCGGGCTCGGGCCGAGCTCGTGACCGGCACGTCGCGGCAGGACCAGGCGGAAAGATGCGCCACGACCCGGGCGTCCCCAGCCGACGAGCTCTCCGCCATGCAGCCGGGCGTCCTCCAGGGCGATGGCGAGCCCGAGCCCCGTCCCGCCCGTGGTGCGTGCCCGCGACGGGTCACCCCGCCAGAACCGGTCGAACACGCGCCCGACGTCCTCGGGCTGCATGCCGACCCCGTGGTCCCGCACGCGGATGGCGACGGTGGTCGGGCTGGCCGCGAGTGCGACCTCCACCGGCCGGCCCTCGGCGTGGTCGACAGCGTTGGCAATCAGGTTGCGCAGCACCCGCGCCACACGCCGCGGGTCGACGTCGGCGAGGACCGGGCTGTACGTCAGCTCCCCGAGGTCGATCCGGCTACCGACCCGAGCCGCTGCCGCATCAAACTCCGCGGCGACGAGGCGGACCAGCCCCGCCAGATCAGTCGGCTCGGACTCCAGCACGGCGGCCTGCGCGTCATACCGGCTGATCTCGAGCAGGTCGACCAGCAGCTGCTCGAACCGCTCGAGCTGCTCGACCAGCAGTTCGGTCGCCCGCCGGGCCGGGGGGGAGAACTCCGAGCGCACCTCGTGCAGCATGTCGGCGGCCATCCGCACTGTGGTCAGCGGCGTACGCAGCTCGTGCGAGACGTCGGCGGTGAACCGGCGGGCGACCCGGGAGAGCTCCTCGAGCTGGTCGATCTGCCGCGACAGCGCCGCTGCCATGTCGTTGAAGGCGCTCCCCAACCGGGCCACCTCGTCCTCGCCGCGCACGGGGATGCGCTCGCTGCGCTCCCCCGCCGCGAACCGCTCCGCCACCCTGGCGGCGACGCGCACCGGGCGGACCACCGAGCGGCTGATCAGCGCCGCAACAGCCCCCAGCAGGACGACGAGCACCCCGCCGCCGATGGCGAGGGTCCGCCGGACCAGCGACATCGTCTGCTGCTCGGCAGTGAGCGGGAAGACGTAGTAGAGCTCGTATGCACCGACCGCGGCGGTGAGCGGCGCCCCGACGACGAGGGCACGCACCCGGCGCCCGCCGACCCCGACGTCGGCGAATGTCTCGGCCTGAGCGCCCTGCCGGACAGTGGTACGCAGGCCGGCGGGGATGTCGCGCTGGTCGAGCGGACCGGAGATGTAGCCGTCACTCGTCCCGTCGGCGGGGAGCAGCGCGGCGTCGAACAGCCCGCTCGGGCTCCCCCGCCGCCCGAGATCGACAACGGTGGCCTCGAGCAGCACGTCGATGCTGCGCGGGTCCTGCCGGTCGGCTGAGGCCAGCTGGGCCTGAGCGAACACCCGGCCGGAGGACGCATCGGCAAGGGCGGAGCGCCGCTTGTCGGCGACCAGGCCCTGTCCGACGCGGTCGACGAGCAGCAGGCCCAGCAGAGCGACGACGAGGCTGGACAGCAACAGCGTCGCTGCCACGACACGCACCTGCACCGAGCGCCGCCACACCCTGGCCGCCCGGCGGCCCGCAGCCGGCAGCGGTCGCCGGCGGGCGGGGCTCACGGTGGGCCGGCCCGGTAGCCGACCCCCCGCACGGTCACGACGACCTGCGGGTGCTCGGGGTCGTGCTCGACCTTGGCGCGCAGCCGCTGGACGTGCACGTTGACCAGCCGGGTGTCGCCGGCGTGCCGGTACCCCCAGACCTGCCGGAGCAGCGCCTCGCGGGTCCAGACCCGGCGGGGCTCCTGCGCCAGTGTGCGTAGCAGGTCGAATTCAAGCGGGGTCAGCGGCAGCGGGATGGTCCCGCGGCTGACCTGGTGGCGGGCGAGGTCGACGTGCAGGTCGACGACGGTCAGCCCGGCGGACGGCTCGTCAATCCCCCGGCGCAGGCGAGCACGCACCCGCGCGATGAGCTCCGCCGGCTTGAACGGCTTGACGACGTAGTCGTCAGCGCCGACCTCCAGCCCACGGACGACGTCCTGGGTCTCGCTCCGGGCGGTCAGCATGATGACGGGCACGTCGGACTCCGCCCGTAGGTCCCGGCAGATGTCGACGCCGTCACGCCCTGGCAGCATGAGGTCGAGAAGCACCACGTCTGGGCTCTCCCGGCGGATGGCCGCAAGAGCTGCGCTGCCGCTCGTGACGAAGGACGGTTCGAAGCCCTCCCGCCGCAGGACGAGCCCGAGCATCTCCGACAGCGCGACGTCGTCGTCGACGACGAGGATTCGCGGAGCGCTCACGCACCACCTCCGGCGTCGTGTCCCTCGGGCGACGGCCCCTCGGCACTCATCCGCCAACCGAGCGCCGGCCGTCCGTCGCCTCCATGATCGCATGATCGCGACGATGAGGGCATTGCTGCGGGCGCAGCCGGGCTGGTGACTGGCCGCTGGCAGGATGCGGGCTGGGCACTCGTGCACGAAACCGTGACCTCGAGAAGCCACGGAAGACGACGGGGAGGCGCCGGTGAGCGGCTGGGTATCCCCCGGTGCGCCCTCCGTTGCATCGCTTGAGGCAGCATCCCTAGCGCCCCCAGCGCCGCAGGCGCTTCCACCGCACCTCGCGCCCGGGCCCCTGCCCGGGCCGGCCCGTCAGATGCTTCCGGCATCCGCGCAGCAGCAGGGCGGTACCCCTGGCCCCGGCGTCCGGTGGGACACGGTCACCATCTACCGCCCCGGCATCGTCCCGCTTCGGCCACTGGCGGCCGGGGAGGTGCTCGACGGTGCGTTCAGCCTGCTGCGGGACAACCTCCTCGTCGTGCTCGCCCTGTCACTGCCGCTGGCGCTTGTGCTGCGCCTGTTGTCGGTCGGCACCTTGTACCTGCTGGCGGGCATCACGACGACATCGTCGGCAACGTCGGTCACCGGCCTGATCACTGCCGTGGCAGGAGCCGTGCTGGTCCTGCCGCTCGCCGGGGCACTGGCCGCGCTCGCCGGCGACGCCGTGCTCGGGGTACGCCTGCCGGCGGGTGAGGCGCTGCGGCGCGCTGTCCGTCCCCGTGCGGGCCTGTTCCGGCTGACGCTGATCGCCGCCGCCGTCCTGCTCGTGCCTGTCGTGGTCATCGTCCTACTCAGTGTCTCCGGAGTTGCCGGCGGCGGAGGCTTCGCTGCTGTGGTGGCCACCGCGAGCGTGTTACTGCTGCCCTGGGCGGTGGTGCGCTGGCTGGTCCTGGCACCGGGCGCGGTTGCCCTCGAGGGCGCCGGCGCGCGAGGGGCGCTGCGCCGGGCCCGGCATCTCACCCGCCGCGCCTGGTGGCGGGTCGCAGGTCTCGTGCTCCTGTCAGCTGCCATCACGCTGCTGCTCGGGACGCTGCTCGGGCTGCCGTTCCGGCTCGACGGCGGCGTCACGAGCAGCAGCGGCGGTGGGCTGCGGGTCGACGGCACAGCGCTGGCACTTGCCACAGTCGGTGGTCTGCTGGCCGACACCCTGACCCGGCCCATCCTGGCCGGGTCCCTCGCGATCGCCTACCTTGACCAGCGGATGCGCCGCGAGGGGTTGGACCTCACCCTGTCGCGTCGGGTTGCCGCGCAAAGCCAGGGCTGAGCATGGCGGGGCTCGCGGGGCTGGTAGGACTGGTAGGGCTGGTGGGGCGCGATGCTGCCCGACAGGCAGCGCGGCGCGAGCTGGCCAAGCACGTCTACGCCCAGGCACGGCCGGGCATCGTGACGAGAGCAGTGCAGGCCGTGATCCGGTTCCTGCAGCGGCTGTTCACCTCCGACGGCGGCTCGGGCGGTGTCGGGGGCGGGTCGGGCGCGCTCGGCTACGTGCTGGTCATCGGGTTGCTCGTCGCCCTGGCCGCCCTGGTGCTGTGGAAGCTCGGTCCGCTGCGCCGTGCCCGTTCAGCCGACGACTCGCTGGACACCGCTGCCACCACCTCGGCGGAGCGGCTCCGGGCCGAGGCCGACGCGCATGCCGCCGCCGGGCGGTGGGCGGAAGCGGTGCGCGCCAGGCTCCGGGCCGTCGTGCGTGACCTGGAGGACCGCGCGATCCTCGACCAGCGTCCCGGGCGCACTGCCAGCGAGGTGGCCCGCGAGGCTGCCCGAATGCTGCCGCAGCTGGAGCAGCAGCTGTGGACCGCTGCCCGCGTGTTCGGCGAGATCTGGTACGGCCGGCGCCGCGCCACCGCCGCAGACGATGCTGCCGTTGCCGAGCTCGACACCGCCCTGCAGCGCCGGCAGCGGCTGGCCGCCCCTGCTCCCGAGCAGACCAGGCCGGCGGTTCCGGCGTGACGGCGCCGGCTGGCGAGGCCGTGGCCGTGCAGGCGGAGCCGCCTGAGCACCCGGTGCGGCCGCCCGACATCGAGAGTGCGGCTGATGTCGCCCATCGACCGGCGCGTCGGGCTCGCAGAGGCCGTGTCATCGCGGGGCTGCTCGCCGTCGCGGGCATCCTGCTGGTCGTCCTCGTCGCGCTCGCGGCCCGGCGGCCGACAACGGGGGCGCGGGCCCCGTACGACCCACGATCGGTCCAGCCCAACGGCACCCACGCGATCACGCAGCTGCTGAACGACAGGGGCGTCGCGGTTGGCTTCGGGGCTACCGGCGACAGCCGGTCGACGGTAGTCGTGCTCGAGGGCGACCTGGAGCGGGCGGACTACCGCCGGCTGACCGGCACCGGGGCGCAGCTGGTCCTGCTGGGCGACGGCGGCGCGACCGGCGTCGACACCGTGTCGCGCATCGTGCGCACCCGCCAACCGGGGTGCTCGCTGCCCGTCGCTGTCAGCGCCGGTGCGGTGCGGGCCGGGAAAGCCGGCTTCGCAGCGCCGTCCGGAGGGGGCGGCCCGGACACCCCCGTGATCGGGCCGCGCTGCTACGACGACTCCCTGGTGACCTTGGCGGGTGGCCAGGTGACCCTGCTCGGCGACGGGTCGTTCCTGACGAACGAGTACCTGGCCAAGGACGGCAACGCCGCCCTGGCGCTCGGGTTACTCGGCCAGCGCCAGAAGCTGGTGTGGTACGTGCCGAGCGCACCGCCCGCGGTCCGGCAGGGGCTGGTGTCGCTGCTGCCCGCCGGCGTCCGGCTGGCGGTCCTCCAGCTGGTGATCGCCGTGATCGCGGTCGCGCTGTGGCGGGGCAGGCGACTCGGGCCCGTCGTCGCCGAGCCGCTGCCCGTCGTCGTGCGTGGTGCCGAGACAGTCGAGGGCAGGGCCCGGCTCTACCGGGCCGGCAAGGCGCGCGGCACAGCCGCCGGGGCGTTGCGAGCCGCTGCCCGGGCCCGGCTCGCTGCGCGCCTGAGCCTCGGGCGTGACATCTCGCCGCAGGGGCTGGTGACAGCCGTTGCTGGACGAACCAGCCGACCGGCCGATGCCGTCGGTGCGCTGCTCTACGGTTCGGCTGTTGGGCCCGTGGCGGCGCAGGCCGGCCGGCTGCCGGGGCCGGGCGTGGCCGCAGAGTCATCCGACATCAGCGACGACGCCACGCTGGTGCGGCTCGTCGACGACCTGGACGCCCTCGAGATGGAGGTACGAACGCTGTGAGCATCCCTGACGCGGGGCCCGGGCCAGCACCCGCCGGCGCCGTCCGCCGGCCTGCGGGAGGCGAGCGCGCGGCGGTCGCCGAGGCTCCCTCTCCGCCCCCCGTGCCGGGTGAGCCGCATGCCGCGCTGGTCGCCCTCCGTGAGGAGGTCGCCAAGACAGTTGTGGGCCAGGATGCGGCAGTCAGCGGGCTCGTCGTTGCCCTGCTCTGCGGCGGGCACGCCCTGCTCGAGGGAGTCCCCGGCGTCGCCAAGACACTGCTCGTGCGCACCCTCGCCGCCGCACTCGCCCTGGACACCAAGCGGGTGCAGTTCACCCCCGACCTCATGCCCGGCGACATCACCGGATCGCTCGTCTACGACGCGCGCGACGCCCGGTTCGACTTCCGGGAGGGGCCGGTCTTCACCAACCTGCTGCTCGCGGACGAGATCAACCGCACGCCGCCCAAGACGCAGGCGGCGCTGCTCGAGGCGATGGAAGAGCGAACCGTCACCGTCGAGGGGACCCCGCGCCAGCTACCCGACCCCTTCCTCGTCGTCGCAACGCAGAACCCGATCGAGTACGAGGGGACCTATGCCCTGCCCGAGGCGCAGCTCGACCGCTTCCTGGTCAAGCTGACGATGCCGCTGCCGCAGCGCGACGACGAGCTGCGGGTGCTGTCGGCGCACGACCGCGGCTTCGACCCGCGCAACCTTGCGGCAGCCGGCGTGCGGCCGGTCGCCGGCCCAGCTCAGCTCGCAGCCGGACGGGCCGCTGTCCGAGAAGTGACAGTCCGGCCCGAGGTGCTCGGCTACATCGTCGACGTCGCCCGCGCCACCCGGCTGTCCCCGTCCCTGCAGCTTGGAGTCAGTCCTCGCGGAGCCACGGCGCTGCTGGCTACGGCGAAGGCGTGGGCGTGGCTGTCGGGCCGCGACTACTGCACCCCCGACGACGTCAAGGCGCTCGCCCGGCCGACGCTGCGCCATCGCGTGTCGCTGCGCCCCGAGGCAGAGCTCGAGGGCGTCACCAGCGACGCCGTGCTCGAGCAGGTCCTCGCGTCCGTGCCGGTCCCGCGGTGAGCCGAGCGGTCTGGGGCCCGGCACCGCGCGGGCACTTCGCCCGCGAAAGCCCCGCCCGCGCAAGCCGGCGCCGATGGCCCTGACCCGCCGCGCGGCACTGCTGCTGCTCGTGCTGACGCTCGCCGTGCTGCTGTCACCGGCACCTCTCGCGACGCTGCTGGTCGCCGATGCCGCGGTGTTGCTGCTGATCGCCGTCGACGCCGCACTCGCCGCGAGCCCGAAGGCGCTCGTGCTGTCCCGGCAGGTGCCCGCGGCGGGCCGGCTCGGTGAGGACCTTCCCGTGTCCCTGCTCGTCGAGAATCCGGGGCGCCGGCGGTTGCGGGGAGTCGTGCGGGATGCGTGGCCGCCCTCGGCGGGGTTGCAGCCGGCGACGTCGCACGTCGACGTGCCCGCCGGGGAGCGGCGACGGCTGTCGGCCGTGCTCACGCCGACCCGCCGCGGCGACCGGATGCCGGTGTCGGTCACGGTGCGGGCGGAGGGTCCGCTGCGGCTGGCGGCGCGCCAGCGCCAGCGGCAGGTCCCCGGGCGGGTGCGGGTGCTGCCGCCCTTTCGCAGCCGTCGTCATCTGCCGGAGAAGATGGCGCGGCTGCGCATCGTCGAGGGGATGGTCGAGATCCGCGGCCCCGGGCGCGGCACAGAGTTCGACTCCCTGCGCGAGTACGTGCCGGGCGATGACGTACGCACGGTCGACTGGCGCGCCTCAGCCCGTCGCCAGACGCTCGCCGTCCGGGTCTTTCGCCCCGAGCGCGACAGGCGGCTGGTCATCGTCCTCGACACCGGCCGCACCAGCGCAGCGCGGGTGGGCGACGAGCCCCGGCTCGACGCTGCGCTCGACGCTGCGCTGCTGCTCGCCGCGCTCGCCGCCAAGGCAGGTGACCGCGTCGACCTGCTCGCCTACGACACCATGCCGCGGGCCCTGGTCCAGCGCGGCACGATCGCTTCGTTCTCGCAGGCAATGGCCGGGCTCGAGCCGGCACTGCTCGAGGTCGACCATGCCGGGCTGGTGAGCCAGGTGATGCGCCTGTCGACCCGGCGCTGCCTCGTGGTGCTGCTCACCGACCTGGTTCCGCCGGTCATCGAGGAGGGCCTGCTGCCGAGCCTCGGCCCGCTGCTGTCCAGGCATCAGCTGCTCGTCGGGGCCGTCACCGACCCTCGCGTGCATGCGCTCGCGGACAGTCGGGGTGAGGCGGCGGTGCTGTACGGCGCGGCGGCGGCCGAGCGGACGGCGGCGGAGCGGGCCCGGGTCGCCGCCCTGCTGCGCGGACGGGGGGCGGAGGTCGTCGAGGCGCCGCCGGGGCGGTACGCATCGGCGGTCAGCGACGCCTACCTCGCGCTCAAGGCCGCCGGCCGGCTCTAGCCAGCCCGCAGCAGCTGGCCGGTGCTCCGGCTCAGGCCGAGACGGGCAGCGCGTCGACCTGCTCGTCGTCGGTGAGGTCGGCCAGCTCGGCCGCGGACCGGCCCCTTGCCCGGGACATGACGGCGCGCCCGCGCACAAGGAGGTAGCCGAGCACCGCTGCCCAGACGATGGTTCCGGTCAGCAGGCGGATGGGAGCGGGTAGCGGCGAGGGCGTTACGAAGGCCTCCAGCAGCCCGCTGATCGCCAGCACCACGACCAGGCCGAGCGCGATGCCGAAGGCGGCTCGCCCCTCTGCGGCGAGCGCGTCGAGCCGCGACCGGGGACCGGGAGCGACCACGCGCCACCCCACCCGTAGCCCCGTGGCGCCGGCGAGGAACACGGCCGTCAGCTCGAGCAGCCCGTGCGGAAGGATGAGCGTGAAGAATTCCGCGGTCCGCCCGCAGCTGGCCAGGTAGCCGCCGGAGACGCCCACGTTGACGGCGTTGTACAGCAGGACCAGCACCGTCGGGATGCCAAGCAACGCACCGAAGGCGACAGCGATGGCCGCGACCCACAGGTTGTTGGTCCACACCTGGCCGGCGAACGAGCCGGCTGGTGCGCTGTGGTAATAGTCTGCGAACTCCGATCCACACAGCCGCTGCACCCGCTCGGGAGGCAGCAGGGCGTTGGCCACGTGCCGGTTGCCGGCGATCCACATCCCGCACGCGAGGCTCACGGCGCAGCAGGCGAGCGAGGTCCACAGCAGCCACCAGCGGCGTTCCCAGACCGCTACGGGGAACGTCATCCCGAAAAAGCGTCCGACCTGGCGCCACCCCGGCGAGCGCGCCCCGGACAGCACCTGTCGGGCGGAGCTGACCAGCCCCGACAGCGTGTCGAGCAGGGCAGGGTCGGGCGACCGGGTGCGGATGGCCGACAGGTGCGTGGCCGTCCGCTGGTAGAGGTCGACCAGCTCGTCGAGCTCGGCGCCGGAGAGCCGCGATGGCCGGCCGGCGCGGCCGGTCAGCTGCTCGAGGCGCTGCCACTCCGGGCGGTGACGGGCGACGAACACGTCGAGGTCCACGTCACTCCTTCGGGTCGAACTGCGGGCAGCTGCCCCATCGGCGCGCCCCGCGCTGCCATGATGGCTTGACGATGAGCCAGATCATCACCGGCGAGGCTGTCGCCATCGACCTGCGGGTCGCCCGGCTGGGCAGCCGGCTGCTCGCGACGCTCATCGACCTCGTCATCCAGTACATGATCGGGGCGACCCTGCTCGGCATCGTCGTCCTCGTGGCGCCCCGCGGCGATGCGGCGGTCGTGGGAGCGCTCGGGCTCAGCGCCTACCTCGTCGCGATGGTCGGCTACCCGGTGCTGATGGAGATGCTCTGGCACGGCCGCACGCTCGGTAAGGCCGTGATCGGGCTGCGGGTGGTCCGCGACGACGGGGGGCCGGTCCGCTTCCGCCAGGTGCTCGGCCGGGCGGTGGTGCGCGCGGCAGTCGAGCTGCCGACCGCCGGTGTGTTCAGCATCATCAGCGCGCTGCTCACCCGCCGCAGCAAGCGCCTGGGGGACCTGCTCGTCGGGACGATCGCGGTGCAGGAGCGCATCCCCGTGGTCGCGCTGATCTCGCTGCCGATGCCGCCCCCGCTCGCCGGCTGGGCGACGACGCTGGACCTCTCCCGGCTGTCGGACGGCCTCGCGATGTCGGCCCGGCAGCTGCTCGCCCGGGCCGGGAGCCTTGAGCCCGCCGCCCGCGAGCGGCTCGGCATGGAGGTCGTCGAAGCGATCGCGGAGAGGGTCACTCCTGCGCCGCCGCCCGGGGTTCCCGGCTGGGCCTTCCTTGCTGCCGTCCTGGCCGAGCGGCGCCGCCGCGAGGAGCTGCGGTTCGGCCAGGTCCTGCCGGCCGGGGTCGGTGTCGGCAGCCGGCCCGCGCCCGGGTACGGCGTCGCCGCGCCGGGGTGGGGACCGCCGGTACCGGGGCCCGCGTATGGGCCACCGGTCTCCATCTACGACGGCTACGGGCCTCCGCCGCCAGGCTTCGCACCGCAGCGACCCGCGCTGGGACCCCCGCGCGAGCCGGTGTCGACCGGGCCGTTCGCCGCTCCGGCCTGAGCGTCCTCACCCCGTATGCGCACGAGGGCCGGTCACCCCCTGGGATGCCCGGCCCTCGTCGACGCGCCTCAGGTCAGGAGCCGGTCTCCCACGAGGACAGGTACTCCTCCTGGGCGGGGGTCAGGGTGTCGAGCGCGACGCGCATCGACTCGAGCTTGACCCGCGCGACCTCCTTGTCGATCTCGACGGGCACGTCGTGCACGCCGGGCTCGAGCAAGGCACCGTTCGCGACCAGCCACTCGGCGGTCAGGGCCTGGTCGGCGAATGACATGTCCATCACGGCGGCGGGGTGGCCCTCAGCCGCGCCGAGGTTGACCAGCCGCCCCTCGGCGAGCAGCAGCAGGCGACGGCCGTCGGCCATCACGTACTCGTCGGTCTGGTGCCTGACCCGGCGCGGCTCACTGGTCGACATAGCAGTCAGCGCCTTGACGTCGATCTCGATGTCGAAGTGGCCGGAGTTGGCGAAGATCGCGCCGTCCTTCATCACCGCGAAGTGCTCCTCGCGCAGGACGTCGCGGTTGCCGGTAACTGTCAGGAACACGTCGCCGATGGGGGCGGCCTCGATCATCGGCATCACGCGGAAACCCTGCATGAGGGCGTCGAGCGCCTTCGTCGGGTCGATCTCGGTGACGATGACGTTGGCACCCATCCCGCGGGACCGGTCGGCCAGGCCGCTGCCGCAGTAGCCGAAGCCAGCGACGACGACAGTCTTGCCGGCAAGCAGCGTGTTGGTGGCGCGGAAGACGGCGTCGAGCGTGGACTGCCCGGTGCCGTACCGGTTGTCGAACATGTGCTTGGTGTCGGTGTCGTTGACGGCGATCATCGGGAAGCGCAGGGCGCCGTCGCGGGTCATCTGGCGTAGCCGGATGACGCCGGTGGTCGTCTCCTCACAGCCAGCCTTGACGCCGTCGAGAACGTCGGTGCGCGTGGTGTGCAGTGTGTTGACGAGGTCGCAGCCGTCGTCGAAGACCTGATGCGGGGCGACGTCGAGCGCGGCGTTGATGTGGGCGTAGTAGCCGTCGCGGTCGACGCCGTTGCGGGCGAAGGTCGCGATGCCGTACTCGGCGACGAGCGCGGCGGCGGTGTCATCCTGCGTCGACAGCGGGTTCGAGGCGCACAGCGCGAGCTCGGCGCCGCCGGCCTTGAGCGCGCGCATGAGGTTGGCGGTCTCGGTGGTGACGTGCATGCAGGCGGCTAGGCGCAGGCCCTCGAAGGGGCGCTCTTTCGTGAAGCGCTCCCGGATCTGCCGCAGGACCGGCATGGTGCGGTCAGCAAACTCGATGCGTGTCTTGCCCTGGGCGGCCAGGGAGAGGTCGGCAATGTCGTGCTTCGGTAGGTCAGGCATGCGAGCACGGTAGCGACGTGTGCAGCCTGCGGACGAAAACGTGACACTGCGCCGTCAGATTAGGCTGACATCGTGCTGAGCATTGCCGCAGCGGCCGCCGCTCTGGGCACGTCCCCGCGGGTGCTGCGCTACCGGGAGGCACTTGGCTTGCTCCCCGCTGCTCGCACCGACGCCCGGACGCACCGCCGGTACGGCGCCGATGCGCTGGCGGCCGCAACCCTGGGGGCGCGCCTGGAGCAGCGCTACGACGTGAGCCCGGCTGCGCTCGCGTTCGCGCTGCGGGTGCTCGCCGACCCCGGCGTCGCGAGCGAGGTCCGCGAGCTCGGGCGCCTGACCGGACGCCTGCGCGACCGTCCACTCGACGCCCTCGACTTCGAGCAGGAAAAGGCCCGCCGGCTGCTCCGCCCGTGAGTCCCCACCCCCCGCGAGACCAGCATGATCGACACAAAGCCCTCGGTGGCGGCACTGAAAAGGGGACAGAGCCGGCAAGGTGGGGCCCGTTTGTGTCGTGGGGGAACACAAAGGCAGCCTGGGGCGGCCTAAGAAGCCGGCACATCGCCCGTACCAACCCCCTTTGTGTCGATCATGGTCTTCGGGTCACACCCCAAGGTCGCGGAGCAGCTCGATTACCCAGTCCGGGCGCAGCACGATGTCCTCCCACGTGAGCCGCACCAGCCGCCAGCCGAGCCGGGCCAGCTCGTTGGCCTTGGCACGGTCTGTGCGGTAGCTGTCACGGTCCCGGTGGAAGGCGAACCCGTCGAGCTCGACGACCACGCGGGCGGCGACGAAGGCGAAGTCGACCCGCGCGACGAACCGACCCTTCTCGTCCCTGATCACCAGCTGGGGGACGGGGGCCGGCAGGGCGGCAAGGTGCATCAGCACGCGGGCGCGCGTCTCGAGCGGATGGGCGCCGTGAGTCGGCACCAGCTGGCACAGGCGGTCGATGCCACCGCGGGGCCGCGCGCTCGGCGGATTCGTAGAGCACTGCTGCTCGTCGACGAGAGCTCGGGCATCCGCAGCGCGGAGTCCGGCACGACTACGGCCTCGTCCAGTGTCGCGTGTCGAGCTACGTCCATGATGGTGCGCAGCACGGAGGTGACGGGCAGCCCGGCGACCATCGTCCTGTCGTCGACAGCGAGCTCGGCACGTCGGACGACGAGGTCGGGCCGGGCGAGGCTGCGGTTGCGTGGCACGGTCACCTCGACGGGCAGCTCGGACTCGATCAGATCCAGGCCATGCACCTGGGCTGCCGACCTGCCGGACAGCACATCGCCGGCACCCGCCCGGGCAAGTGCATCGAGGAGCGTCTGCTCGACCCGATCGTCACAGGCTCGGTCGACACCCAGCCAGCGTCGCTGCCCTGCGGACACTGCGGAGCTCGAGGACCGCACCTGTGGACAACGCGGGGCTAGCGGGCGATGCGCGCCTTGAGGTCCTGGATCGCGTCGATCGGCGTCGGGTCGATGCCGAGACCGAGGCCGAGGTACACGCTGGCGTAGTCGACGACCCCCACCAGAGAGGCCAGGCGCTCGAGACGGGTGGTGCCCTCGGCGGCCAGCTCCGTCACGCGCACCCCACGGGCCTCGGCGATCTCCTTCGACACCTCGGCGCGGCGGGTGACCTGCGGGTGCTCGTCGGCGGCGTCGCGCAGCAGCACCAGCCGCTCCCGCAGCCCGGTCGGGCCGCCGAGGTCGGGGTCGGCGAAGATGCCGTCGACGCTGCCGCCCGCGAGCGCACCCGCCGGACCGTCGAAGGTCACGACCTGGTTGTGGTTCGCCTCCGGCAGCACGCCCGACACGGCAGGCGACTTCGCGTTCTCGGCCCATTGGGCCGCGAAGCGCTGGGCCGCGACCCCCGCCACCGGCGAGCACCCCCAGGCGACGGGCAGGCTGGGCGCGAGTGCCAGGGCAAGGCTCTTGCCGGGGTTGGTGAACACGTCCTTGTCGGGGTTGCAGGCGGCACTGATGCGCTCCAGCCGAACCGCCGTCGCCTCCACCTCCTCGTCGGGCAGCTCGACCAGCCCCAGCCCGCGGGCGAGCAGGGCGAGCGGCACAGACAGCCCCCACACCATCGCCCTCGGCAGCCGCCCGGCCGCCCGGACCGGCAGCAGCATCCCGCGCCCGCGCAGGCAGAGCTCGGCGAGCGGCGAGTCCTCGGCTGCAACGGCGGCAAGCCCGCAGCCCCGCCGCACCGCCTCCTCGACCCCGGACAGCGTCTCCTCCGTCGAGCCAGAGCACGAGACGCCGACCACCAGGTCGGCGGCGCCGACCCACCTCGGTAGCCCGTACGTCTTCGACACGACGATCGGAACGGCGCTCTCCTGACCGGCCAGGGCGGCCAGGACATCGACGGCGATTCCCGAGCCCCCCATGCCGAGCACCACGATCGCCCGCGGCAGGGGATCTGCGGCAACTCGCTCTACCCCCGCTTCCCGGGCCAGGGCGGCGGCTTCACGCACTTGCGCTGCCGAGGAAGCAACCGCTCGCAGCATCTCGCCCGGGTCCCCGGCCTCGAGCCGGGCGGCGTCGCCCAGCAGCTCCTCGTCGACGTCTGGCATCAGGCTGGGCCAGCCCCCGCCGGGGTTCCAGCCGCCGCCCCCGGATCTGCCTCCGGCGGGTCGGCCTCGTCGATCAGCATCACCGGGATGCCGTCGCGGACCGGATAGCGCAGCCCGCACTCGGTGCACACGAGGCGCTCGGCGGCGTCGTCGACTCGCAGCCCTCCGTGGCAGGCAGGGCAGACCAGCAGCTCACGCAGGACCGGGTCGAGCTCCACAGCTCCTACTCCTTCCGGACGAACGTCAAGATCTCGTCACGCAGCTGCGCCATCGCCGCCTGGTCCGGCGCCTCGACATTGAGCCGCAGCAGTGGCTCGGTGTTGGAGGGCCGCAGGTTGAACCAACGGCCGTCGCCGAGGTCGACAGTCAGCCCGTCGAGGTGGTCGACGCTCGCCCCGGGCAGCGCCCCCCACCGCTGCGCGACGGCAGCGATGCGCTCCGCCGCGTCGGTCACCTCGGAGTTGACCTCCCCGCTCTGGGCGTAGCGGGCGTACTGGGCGAGCAGGGCCGAGAGTGGCTGACCCTGCCCGCCGAGCGCGGCGAGTGCGTGCAGAGCCGCCAGCATCCCCGAGTCGGCGCGCCAGAAGTCGCGGAAGTAGAAGTGGCCCGAGTGCTCGCCGCCGAACACGGCATTGGTGCGGGCCATCTCGGCCTTGATGAACGAGTGGCCCACCCGCGTCCGGACCGGCTTCCCCCCGAGCTCGGTGACCAGCTCGGGCACCGCGTGCGAGGTGATGAGGTTGTGGATGATGGTCGAGCCGGGCGCGCGCGCCAGCTCGCGGGCCGCGATCAGGGCGGTCAGCACCGACGGCGAGACGAGCTCACCGCGCTCGTCGACGATGAAGCAGCGGTCGGCGTCGCCGTCGAACGCGAGCCCGATATCGGCGCTCTCACGCAGCACCGCCGCCTGCAGGTCACGCAGGTTGTCCGGGTTGATGGGGTTGGCCTCGTGGTGCGGGAACGACCCGTCGAGCTCGAAGTAGAGCGGCACGATCTCGAGGGGCAGGGGCCCGAGCACGACCGGGACGGTCAGCCCCGCCATCCCGTTGCCGGCGTCGGCGACGACTTTCAGGCGCCGGATTCCCTCGATGCCGGGGACCAGCGAGCGCAGGTAGCCGGCGTAGTCGGGCAGCAGCTCACGCTGGCTGACACTCCCGGCGCGCGCCGCCGGGGCCGGCAGCCCGGCCTCGATCGTGGACCGGATCTCTTGCAGCCCGCTCTCCTGCCCGACCGGGGCAGCACCGGCGCGGCACAGCTTGATGCCGTTGTAGCGCGCGGGGTTGTGCGAGGCGGTGAACATAGCGCCCGGCATGTCGAAGCGGCCTGCGGCGAAGTACAGCATGTCCGTTGATGCGAGGCCGCACTCGATGACGTCGGCGCCCTGGCTCGTCGCCCCCTCGGCGAACGCGTGCGACAGGGGGACCGAGGACTCGCGCATGTCGTGCGCCGTGACCACGGTCCGGGCATCGAGCAGGCGGACGAAGGCGGCCCCGACGGCGCGAGCGACCTCGTCGTCGAGCTCTTGCGGGACCAGCCCCCGGACGTCGTAGGCCTTGACGATCCGAGACAGGTCGAGCACGCCAGAACCCTACCGGGCAGGTCGGCAGACTCCGATCACGAGCGGGCGAGCGGTCAGGCGGAGCGTCGCTCCCGACGGGCACGGGACAGGACGCCGTCGAGCTCGAGGGCGCCGTCGGCCGAGCGCCAGGCCCGGTACTCGCAACGCTGGCAGGAGACGAAGTCGACGGGCGTTCCGTCGGTGAGCGTGAGCAGGATGCGGGTTATCCGCGCGCCGCCGCAGTCCGGGCAGGAGAGCCCCTGGACGAGCGAGGGGTCGGTCCGCAGGCCGGTTGTGGCCGCCCCACGGGGCGCAGCCGAGCGACAGACGGGGGGCCCGGCCTCTGCCAAGGTCGTGCTTCTCGGAAATGTCACTGCGGTACCTCCAACGTGGGCCGGGTGGCCGTCAACGACCCATCGGCTGCCGTCAAGGCGGCACTACGTCACGAATGGGTGAGAAAACGTCGCTGTCGGTAATTGGCACCCATTCGGGTGGTCAAGTCAGACCGGCCCGGGCAGCACCCTGAGGTGGCCGCGGGACCGGGCCGTACCGGGCTGGGTCGCCGGCGGCCGAGCTGCTTCGCGCACCGCGTCAGCGAGCGCCTCGAGGTCGTTGCTTGAGGGGGTGTGCACCACCGGCTCGCCCTCGATGCGGACGACCTCCCACCCGCGCGGCACCGTCATGCGCTGCGCATGCTGCTCGCACAGGTCATAGGAGTGCGGCTCGGTGTAGGGCGCCAGGGGACCTAGCACGGCCGCCCGCTCGGCGTAGGCATAGGTCAGGGTCGCAACGGCCGGCATCCCGCAGGCCGCCCGCGAGCAGCGCCGGGGCTTCACGTGGTCACGGTAGCCCGCAGGCGGTCACGCCAGCACCAGCGACTCTCCCTATCTCGGCCGCGTGTCGCCGGCGGCAGGTGTTGGCTGGGCAGGTGTCAGCTCGGCCGGTGCTGGGGCCGGGCCGCTCGCGGTGCTGCCACGCGGCCGCCGGGCGGCTTACCCTCCACCCATGGCAGGCACCGGAAGCGCTCGCCGCGTCCGCCGGCTGCGTGATCGCCGCGGTCGTGGGCTGCGGGGCCGCCTGACGCCGCCCGAGCTGCCGGTGGCGCGCACCCGGGCCGAGCGCTTCGACGACGTCGTCATCGAGGCCGTGACTCACCTCGAGGAGCGCTGGGCCGCCGAGCTCGCCACGGTCGAGTTCGCGGTCGAGGAGGTGCCGCCGGACGAGCCCGAGCCGACCGACCCGGTCGACGAACCGGTACCGCTCGCGAGGCTGCAGCCGGCGACGGGGAGCGGTCGGACGATGACGCCGACGAGAATTGTGGTCTACCGCCGGCCGCTCGAGGCCCGGGCCCTCGACACCGACGACCTCGTCGATCTGGTGCTCGACGTACTGGTGCACGAGGTTGCCCGGCTGCTCGGCGTCGAGGCTGAGGTGGTCGACCCGGAGGGGCACGCCCCGGACGAGGATGACTAGCCGAGGACGACTAGCCCGGGGTCATGCCGCCCCCAGCGCTCAGCGCCCTAGCCGGCAGCGCGACGCAGCCGGCGCCGTTCACGCTCCGATAACCCGCCCCAGATGCCGAACCGCTCGTCGTTCTCGAGCGCGTAGTCGAGGCACTCGTCACGGACCTCGCAGGACTGGCAGATCTTCTTCGCGTCACGGGTCGAGCCGCCCTTCTCCGGAAAGAAGGCCTCGGGGTCGGTCTGCGCGCAGAGGGCCTTGACCTGCCACTCCATCGCCTCGGTCTCCAGACCGAGCAGGTCGTCGAACTGGGCCTCGATCGTCATAGGACTCCTCCAGACTCGTCACGGTGCGTCCACTGGCTGGACGCGAGCCTCAGGTGTCCACGTCGCGGCCGAGCTGCGTATCGCAGGTCTGCCGGTGACGGAGGGAATGACACGCTTGGAATTACATCGGGCGCGAACGGGTTTCGTCAACTGTTTGACCCAGCGTTGTTGAAGAGTGACCGACCGTGTCGAAGCGCTACAGCCTGGTTACCGTCTGTGGCCGGGCCGTGGCCGGGCGGGGCGGATCACCATCTCGTCGGGCGACTCCGCGTCAGGCAACCGGATGCCCGGCGGCAGCGCATCGGGTGAATCCGTCGCATGGGCGGCACCGGGCTCCGGGGTGCCGGGACCGCCTGGCCCTCCCGGCGGCGCCGGCTGGTCGGTCAGATCGACAGTCGGCCGAGGCGAAGGGCGTCGTGCCTGCCGTACCTGCTCGATCTGCTCGCCCAGCAGCTCGAACGCGTCGGCGAGGTCGTCTCGCAGCTGCCGGAACTCCTCGAGGACGGCGTCTCGCTGGTCGGCCAAACCGGCAGCGACGACCTGCTCGAGCGCCGCCCGCGCGAGCGGGATCGACTGCTCGGGCGCCACGGAGCGGGCCGCTGTCGACTCCTGCCGGCTGGTGCGCTCGGTCAAGGCGGTCAGGGTCTGCGTCAGCTCGTCGATCCGGGCGCTGCTGTCCGACGCGGCGTCACGGACTGCTGACTCGAGGCGGCCGGCTACCGCGTCGAGCCCGCTCTCCAGCGCCGCGAGCCTTGCGTCAGCAGGGCTCTCGTCAGTCGGCGGGTCGGCGACTGCAGCGCCCTGAGACGGTGCCTGTGCGTGTGCCTGTGCGGCCGCCTGCTCTGCCAGCCGTGCGCTCAGCTGCTCGACCGCAACCCGCAGGGCAACGACCTCCTCGCGCATGGCGACCAGCTCGGCCGGCCCCCCACGGAGCTGCCGGACCCGCGCGCGCATCGACGCCGCCGTCTCGCTCACGGGGCCGTCCTGCCCGATCCCGAGGCTTTCAACGCGCCGCATCTCCGGGGCTGCAGCACGGACGCCGCATCGTGGCGCCCCTGGTAGGGCCTCAGCCCGCCTCGACAGTCGTCAGCGGCAGCGTGAGCCGGCCCAACCCGAGCTCCCGCTCGTCATGCTGCAGCTGGGCGGCGAGTCGGGCCGGGTCAACTGTCCCGTAGGTGGTGGTGCGCTGCCGCATCGGGCGGCCCGCGGCGGCGCCGATGGCGGCCAGGTCGGCCACGGACTTGCGTGACCCGTGCTGCGCGCCGGCCATCCGGCTGATCGTCTCCTCCATCAGCGTCCCGCCGACGTCGTTGACGCCGCCGCGCAGGACGTCGGCGCAGCCCTCGACCCCGAGCTTGACCCACGAGCACTGGATGTTGTCGATAGCGCCGGCCAGCAGGAGCCGGGCGACGGCGTGCACAGCGCGGTTCTCGGCCGGGGTCGGCCCAGGCCGCGCCAGGCCCGCCAGGTAGATCGGCGCCGACTGGTGCACGAACGGCAGCAGCACGAACTCGGTGAACCCGCCCGTTCGCTCCTGCAGGCGGCGCAGCAGCCGCAGATGCCCCAGCCAGTGGGTGGGCGTGTCGACATGGCCATACATCATCGTCGACGACGAGCGCAGCCCGACCTCGTGCGCGGTGGCGACGACCTCGACCCACGTCGCGGCCGGCAGCTTGCCCTTGGTCAGCACCCACCGCACGTCGTCGTCGAGGATCTCGGCCGCCGTGCCGGGGATGGTGTCGACGCCGGCCTCGCGCAGCGAGAGCAGGAACTCGCGCACGGGCAGCCCGGTGCGGGCCGCCCCCGACACGACCTCCATGGGGCTGAACGCATGCAGGTGGATGCCGGGCTGCCGCCGCTTCACCTCGCGGGCCAGGTCGGTGTAGATCGATGCCGGCAGGTCCGGGGAGATGCCGCCCTGCATGCAGATCTCGGTCGCGCCCGTCGCCCACGCCTCGTCGACGCGGTCGCCGACCTCGGACAGCGACAGCGTGTAGGCATCGGCGTCGCTGGCCCGCTGGGCGAAGGCGCAGAACCGGCAGCCCGTGTAGCAGACGTTGGTGAAGTTGACGTTGCGGTTGACGACGTAGGTGACCTCCTCACCCACCCAGTCGTGGCGCACACCGTCGGCCAGCGCCGCGAGCGCAGCGATCTCCGCCCCCGGCTCGGCGTCGAGCAGCGTCAGCGCGTCGGCATCGGGCAGCTGGTGCCCGCGGGCCTCGGCCGAGCGCAACGCGGCCGCGAACTCACGGCGCACCCGCGCGCGAGGGGCGACGACGGGCGCAGCGGACCCCCGCGTGCGGGCCTCGGCCGAGACCTCGAGTGAGCCCCAGTCGCCGTAGGCGGTGTCGACATCGCTGCGGGCCTCGGCCCGGCGCCCCTCGGTGTCGATGGCGGTGTGCAGGTCGATGCGCCCACTGCTCGCCCATCCCCCGTCGGGCTCCTGCCACGGCAACCCGACAGGAAGCGCACCCTCGCGCGCGAGCCCGGAGCCGGCATCGGCGAGCGCCTCGACGTGTGGACGCAGCCGCGGGTCGAGCCACGGCGCACCCTGGTAGGGCGGGTAGACGGTGAGCCGCTCGCGCAGCGTGAACCCGGCCTCGGCGCTGACCGTTGCCAACGCCTCGACAGCGGGCCAGGGACGCTCGGGGTTGACGTGGTCGGGCGTCAGCGGTGACACACCGCCCCAGTCGTCGATGCCGGCGCCGAGCAGCAGCCGGCACTCGCCGAGATCAACGAGGTTGGGCGGCGCCTGCAGCCGCATCCCCGGCCCGAGCACCAGCCGCGCTACCGCGACCGCTGCGACGAACTCCTCGAGCCCGGCGTCAGGGGCCTGGCGCATCGCGGTGTCGGGCTTGGCCCGGAAGTTCTGGACGATCACTTCCTGCACGCCCCCGTAGCGGCGGGCCACGGCGCGCAACGCGAACAGCGACTCCGCCCGCTCGGCCAGCGTCTCGCCGATGCCGACGAGGACGCCGGTGGTGAAGGGAACCGCGCTGCGCCCGGCGTCCTCCAGCACCCGCAGCCGCACCGCGGGGTCCTTGTCCGGGGAGCCGTAGTGGGCCCCGCCGGGCTCGGTGAACACCCGCTGCGATGTCGTCTCCAGCATCATCCCCATCGAGGGCGCCACCGGCTTGAGGCGAGCCAGGTCCTCCCACGACAGCAACCCGGGGTTCAGATGTGGCAGCAGCCCCGTCTCCTCCAGCACCCGCACCGCCATCGCCCGCAGGTAGCCGAGGGTGGAGTCGTACCCCGCCTCGTCGAGCCACGCCCGGGCGGCGGGCCAGCGGTCCTCGGGCCGGTCGCCGAGGGTGAACAGCGCCTCCTTGCACCCCAGCGCCGCCCCCTGGCGCGCGATCTCGAGCACCTCGTCGGGGCTGAGGTAGGCGGTGCGCAGCCGGCCCGGTGTGGTCGCGAACGTGCAGTAGTGGCACCTGTCGCGGCACAGCCGGGTCAGCGGGATGAACACCTTGCGGCTGTAGGTGACGACGCCCGGGCGACCGGCAGCCAGCAGCCCCGCAGCACGCACCCGCGCGGCGCTCGCGCACAGGTCGGCGAGGTCGCCCGTCGCCTGCCCGGCGGCGTCGATGCCGCGGGCAGCGAGGAGCACCTCGGCCTCGGCCTCCGAAAGCACCACCCCGTCGCGGGCCCGGCGAAGGGCCCGCCGCATCGCCGAGGCACTCGGCCCCACCGGCGGCCCGGGCGGCCCAGGCGGCTCGGCGGCAGGCGATCCCATGCCGCGGACACTATGCGCGGCCACCGACCGAAACTGCCCCCGTCACCAGCCAGCCGCCACGCCCGGGCGCCCCGGCCCCCGCTGGTTGGATGGGCAGCATGCGTCTCGTCGTCCTGGCCGGCGGCTACGGCGGCGCCCGCTTCCTGCGCGGCCTGCGCCAGGCCGCGCCCGACGCCGACATCACCGCAGTGGTCAACACCGGCGACGACATCACGCTGCACGGCCTGCGCGTCTGCCCCGACCTCGACACTGTCATGTACACCCTCGGCGGAGGGCTCGACGAGGAGCGCAGCTGGGGCCGCGCGGGCGAGAGCTTCGTCGTCCGCGAGGAGCTCGACGCCTACGGGGTCGGGCCATCGTGGTTCGGGCTCGGTGACCGAGACATCGCCACCCATCTCGTCCGCAGCCAGATGCTGGCGGCCGGCTACCCCCTCTCCGACGTCACCCGTGCCCTCTGCCGCCGCTGGCAGCCGGGCGTGACGCTGCTGCCGATGTCGGACGACCGGGTCGAGACCCACGTCGTCGTCGACCTGCCGGGCGCACCGCCCGACGGCGGGCGGCGCGCCATCCATTTCCAGGAGTGGTGGATCCGGCACGGTGCCTCGCTCCCGGCGCAGGCCTTCCTGCCGGTCGGCGCCGAGCAGGCGACGCCCGCGCCGGGCGTGCTGGAGGCCATCGCTGCTGCCGACGCGGTGCTCCTGCCCCCCTCGAACCCGGTCGTCTCGGTCGGCATCGTGCTCGCCGTCCCCGGCCTGCGCGATGCCCTGCGCGAGGCGCCCGGCCCGGTGGTCGGCGTCTCCCCCATCGTCGGCGGCGCCCCGGTGCGCGGGATGGCCGACGCCTGCTTGTCGGCCATCGGCGTCCCCGTCACCGCCGAAGCGGTCGGACGCCACTACGGCGCCCGCAGCGAGGGCGGGCTGCTGGATGCCTGGCTGGTCGATGCCGGAGCCGCCGATGCCGGAGCCGAGGTGCCGGGCGTGACAGTCGCGGTGCGGCCCTTGCTGATGCCCGACGTGCCTTCGGCGACGGCGCTCGCGGCAGCGACCCTGGAGGTCGTCGATGCTGCACGTTGAGCCGGTGCGTGGCATGGGCGAGGTGCGGCCCGGCGACGACCTCGCGGCGCTGATCACGTCGGCCGTCGCGGCCCAGCCCGGGCTGACGCTGGAGGACGGCGACGTCGTTGTGGTGACCTCGAAGGTGGTGAGCAAGGCCGAGGGCAGGCTCGTGCCCGCCGGCGCCGACCGGTCCGCCGCCCACGCGCGGGCGGTCGAGGACGAGTCGGTGCGCGACGTGGCGCGCCGGGGGCGGACCCGCATCACGCAGACCCGCCACGGCTTCGTCGCCGCAAACGCCGGCGTCGACACCTCCAACGTCGACAAGGACACGGTCGCGCTGCTGCCGCTGGACCCGGACACCTCGGCCTGCGCGCTGCGGGCGGGTATCGCGAGCAGCCTCGGCATCGACGTCGCCGTCGTGGTCACCGACACCTTCGGCCGGCCGTGGCGCGCCGGGCTGACCGACGTCGCGCTCGGTGTCGCGGGGATGGCCGCGCTGCGCTCCCTGGTCGGCGAGGTCGACCCGTACGGCAACGAGCTCGGGATGACCGAGGTGGCCGAGGCCGACGAGCTCGCCGCCGCCGCCGACCTGGTCAAGGGCAAGCTGTCCGGCGTCCCCGTCGCCGTCGTGCGCGGCTACGCGCGGCTGCCCGACGACGCCCGCGGCGCGACCTCGCTGGTCCGCCCGGCGGAGGAGGACATGTTCCGCGTCGGGGCAGCCGAGGCGGCGCGAGATGCCGTGCTCGCGCGCCGCACCATCCGCGCGTTTGCCGACCGCCCGGTCGAGCGGGCCGCCGTCGCACGCGCGGTCGCTGCCGCCGTGACAGCGCCTGCCCCGCACCACACCACCCCGTGGCGCTTCGTCCTCGTCGAGCAGCGCCGCGAGCTGCTGCTCGACCGGATGCGCGACGCGTGGGCCGCCGATCTGCGGCGCGACGGGTTCTCGGCCGAGTCCATCGAGCGTCGGCTGGGGCGGGGCGAGGTGCTGCGCCGGGCGCCGGTCCTGCTGGTGCCCTTCCTCGTCGCGGACGGCGCCCACGACTACCCCGACGCCCGCCGAGCCGCCGCCGAGCAAGCGATGTTCACGGTGGCGATGGGGGCAGGGGTGCAGAACCTGCTGGTCGCGCTAGCGGCAGAGGGGCTGGGCTCGTGCTGGGTCTCCTCGACAATGTTCTGCCCGGACGTCGTCCGCGAGGCACTGGAGCTGCCGCCGGACTGGCAGCCGATGGGTGCCATCGGGATCGGGCACCCGGCTGCCTCGCCGGCGCAGCGCCCGGCCCGCGACGGGGTGCCGTTCCTGCTGGAGCGATGACCTCCCGGTACTGCCGCCCGGCCGTCGGCTCACATCCGCGAGTAGTCACGAGGAGCAAGACGGGGCCCGAACCGCGGCATCGGCGGAGCCGCGACCTCCAGCAGGCGGATGACCCGGTAGCGGTGCGGGGCGTAGGGGGCGAGCAGCTCGAGCATCCCCGCGTCGTCGACCCGGTAGCCAGCCAGGGCGCAGCCGACCAGGTGCGCGAGGTGGTAGTCCCCGACGGATACGGCGTCGGCATCCCCGTAGGCCCGCTGCGCCACCTCGGCCGAGGTCCACACCCCGACGCCGGGGACCAGCTCGAGCCGGCGCCGCGCCTCCCCCCCGACGAGCCCGACGCTGCGCTCCAGCGCCTCGGCCACCCGCGCCGCCGCAATGATCGTGCGTGAGCGCTTCCCGTCGACACCGGCGGCGTGCCAGTCCCAGGACGGGATGCGCCGCCAGACCGCGGGCGGCGGGACCACGCGCAGGTGCGCCGGCCCCGGCCCCGGAGCGGGGAGCCCGTACCGGGACAGCAGCCACCGCCATGCGCGGCGTGCCTCGAGCCCGGTCACCTTCTGCTCGAGGATAGCCGGTACGAGCATCTCGAAGACCCGCGCGGTCCGCGGCACCCGCAGCCCGGCCAGCCGGCGCGCAGCATCGTGCAGGCCGCGGTGCGGGGTGGTGAAGTCCTGCGGGCGGTCCCGGGCCCCGAGCAGCTCAGGGACCCCGGCCAGGGCCTGCTCGGCGCCCTGGCCCCAGGCCCGCGCCTCGATTGCCCCGCCGGCAGCCGGCTCGAGCCGCAGCGTCGCCGGTCCTGCAGGCAGCAACGCAGTGAGCCAGATGCCGCCTGGCTCGACGCAGCAGGTGGGGTCAGCCGTCCCCCGGCGCAGCGGCGCGAGGGTCCGGCCCAGGTCAATCGGATGCCCGGGATAGTAGGACGAGACGAGCATCGGCCCATCCTTACGGTCGGACACGAGCGCTGGCACCTGTTCGGGCATCGGGTCAGCTGCGGTCGCTGCTGAAGCGGACCGCGCCCTCGGCGAGTTCGTGCCCCGGGAACACCCGGACCCCGCCCAGCAGCTCGTTGTGCGCGCCGATGCGGGCACCGTCGCCGATGACTGCGCCGTCGACGACGGCAGCCGCCCCGATGCGGGCGCCGCGGCCGACAACGCTGCCGCGTACCTGCGCCCCCGCCTCGATGACCGCGTCGTCGAACACGACCGAGCCCGACACCGTGGCCCCCGGGCCGATGCTGACCCCGCGGCCGACAGCGCTACCGGCATCGAGCACCGCATCCGCGGCTACCTGCGTGCCGGCGAGAACCAGCGACTGCCCCGGCGCCCCCGGCATCGCGCTGGACTCCACGCGCCCGAGCACGAGGTCGCACGACCCGCGCACGAAGGCGGCCGGCGTGCCAAGGTCGAGCCAGTACGACGAGTCGACGTAGCTCATCACCATCGCGTCAGCTGCCAGCAGGCCGGGAAACGTCTCGCGCTCCACCGACACCGGCCGGCCGCTGGGGATGGCGTCGATGACGGCGCGGCGGAAGATGTAGCAGCCGGCATTGATGCGGTTGGTCGGCGGGTCGGGCGTCTTCTCCAGGAAGGCGGTCACCCGGCCGGCGGCATCGGTGGGCACCACCCCGAACGCGCGCGGGTCCTCCACCTCGACCAGGTGCAGCGTCACGTCAGCCGCCGAGTCGCTGTGGCGCTCGACGACGGCACGTAGGTCGACGCCGGACAGCACGTCGCCGTTGAACACCAGCACGGGCTCGCCCGGGGCGGCCCGCAGCCGGCCGGCGACGTTGCGGATCCCGCCCCCGGTCCCGAGCGGCTCGGTCTCGGTGACGTACTCGAGGTCGAGCCCGAACGAGGACCCGTCACCGAAGTACTGCTCGAACACCTCGGCGCGGTAGGACGTGGCGAGCACGACGTGGTCGACCCCGGCGCCGCGCGCCCGCGCGAGCTGGTGCGCCGTGAACGGCACCCCGGCGGCGGGCAGCATCGGCTTGGGCGCGGAGATCGTCAGGGGGCGCAACCGGGTGCCCTGGCCCCCGACGAGCATCACGGCATCCATTGCTGGAACGAAACCACGTCTGTGGCCTAGGGCGCGGGTGGAACCGCCGGGCTGTGGACGAGATGGATGGCCGCCCGCGCGTCAGGCCGGGCGGGCGCCCACGAGATCGGCGAACGCGACGATGTCGTCGCGGTAGCTCTGGGCCTGTTGGTCAAAGGACCCGCCGCAGGTGATCAACCGCAGGCCTGCGTGGTCGAGGTCGCCGTAGACAGCGCCCGTGGGGAAGGCGGCCTTCGCGAACTCAGCGACGCGTCGCACCTGAAAGATCGCCGCCTTACCGTCCGTGCGGGCGACGATGACCTGGTCGCCCGGCCGCAGCACCCGCAGGTTGTAGAAGACGCCGGGGTGCCCGGCCCAGTCGACGTGGCCGGCGATGATGGCCGGCCCGCGCTGGCCAGGCGTGGGTGCGCCGGTGTACCAGCCGGCCGGGAAGCCGGTCTGCGGCGTCTGCATCGTTCCGTCGGGGAGCAGCCCCAGTGACATCAGCGGGCTGTCCAGGCCGAGCGCAGGAATCTGCACCCGTACGGGGGCTGACTTCGCCATCGGCGCCACCACTGCTGAGACGCCCCGGTCGACCGGGGCGTTGCTGCTGCGCGACGCCGCAGGCGGCGGGGCGGGCTTGGAGTCCTGCCCGAAGCGGTCGTGGCCGGCTGTGGCCACGGAGACAGTCGCGACAGCCGCGAGCAGGACGCCCACTCCCGCCGCGCCCCCCCGCAGAGTTGACACAGAGGGGACGCGGCGGGAGGGACGTCCTGCCCGGTGAAGGTCGTGCATCGTGCTGTGGCCGGTCAGCTGCGGCGGCGGCGCAGTGCGGAGACTGCCCCGAGGCCCCCGATGCCGGCGACACCGGCCAGAGCCAGCGCGTCGATCAGCAGCGGCGAGATGCCACTGCCCGTGCTCGGTGCGGCCACAGTGCTGCCGTCACCAGTGTGCACCCCGCCGGCCGGGACCCCGGTGACCTGCGGACCCGGGCTGGTGGGTGTCGCGGTGGTCGGTGTGGCGTTGATCGGTGTGACGTTGAACGGGGTGGCGTTGATCGGGGTCGTCGTGACCGAGGTCGCTGCGACAGGGGTCGCGGTGAAGGGGATGCCGGTCCCGCTCGGCTTCGGGGTGAATGTGAGGGTGTGAGTGCCGGGCGTGATCCCCAGCGGCGTGGTGCCGAGCGGAGTCGTCCCCGTGGGCGTGCGGCCGGGTGTGGTCGGCGTCCCGCTGGTGCCCGTGGTGCCGGTCGTCGTTCCGGTCGTGCCCCCGGTGGGCCTTCCGCCGGTGCCCGTCGGCGTGCCACCCGTCCCGACTGGCGGGGCGCCGGGCGGGGTGGTGCCGCACGCGGCGTTGGTGATGGTGTCGTGAATGAGCGTGACCGCCCCTGTACGCGACGCCTGCTCACCTGCCAGCAGGCGTCCCTGCACGGTGACGCCGTCGCCCAGGGAGATGGTGTCGTGGGCGATGACAGTGCCCTTGAGTGTGGAGCCCGCTCCGAGCGTTGCGGCACTACCCACCTGGTAGTAGACGTTGCAGGCCTGGGCCCCGTTGATCAGGTTGACGTAGCCGGTGCCTCCGGTGATCAACGTGCTCTCCATCTGGAAGATGAAGATCTGGTTCTGCTTGTTCTGACCGTCGAGGGTGAGCGTCCCGCTCATCCCGAAGGTCCCTGAGGCCGACGCGTAGACACCGGCGGTCAGGAGCTGACCTGCGAGCTCGGTATTGATCTGCGTGGGGGCGAACCCCGCGAGGTAGTTGTAGGCAACGGTCTGATCGACCTTCGCCTGCTGGGTGGTGAAGTCGTTGGGGGTCGGACTCGTGTGGTTCGTGCCGGTCAACGTCACGCAATTAGCGCCGGGACAAGCCGCGAAGCCTGTCTCTGCGTTGTTCGGGGACGATCCGACGTCGCCGTTGATGGTGGTGGCCCCGGTGTTGGTGATGCCCGAACCGGCGAGGACCGCGAACTGACCGGCCGTGCCGAGCGGCACCGACGTCGGCGTTGCCTGGGTCAGTCGCGGCGTCGCGACCACCGGCTTGACTGCCGCCGGTGCAGCAACCGGATGTGCCGGAACGACAACCGGTACCGACGATGCCACGACCGCCGGGGCTGCCGCGGCGGATGCGGCGGATGCGCTCGCGGCGGGCGCTGCGGCGGCGGGCGCGGCCGCGACCGGCGCTGCTGCCACAGTTGCGACAAGGACGACAGGCACCGAGGCTGGAGCGACAGGCGCTGCGGCCGGGACGACGGGCGCTGCGGCCGGGGCTGCTACCACTGGGCTAACCGGAGCCACAGGTGTCAAGGGGCTCCCGGTGCTGCCCGGGGGCGCCACTGGTGCGGTGACCGTTGCTGTCGACGACACTGTCGTCACGACACCAGCGGCCGCCGGCACGCCGGTGGCTGCTTGCGCGGTCCCTGCCAGAGCGACGACCAGTCCCATCGAGGACAGCGTCACGAGCGTCGCGGCCGGTGCAGCAACGTAACGCAGGCGCCGGGTGCTTACCATCTTGGTCGGTCTCATGCTTCTTTTTCGGCTTCCGCAACTGCCGAATAAAGTCTGCACGCGTTCGGGGTTGGTGCTCGATAGCCCTCAGGGCCGGACGATCACGTGCACCTTGTAGCCGGCGGCAGCATCCGTGCAGCGCAGCGCCTCGCCGCAGGTGGTACGGGCGCCAACGAGAGCAGCGGTTCCCACTCCCCACGCGGTGAAAAGCTGCCGGGTGGTGCCGCATCCCGCGCCCGTTCGGCAGCTGGCTCGCACCCGCAGCGGGTCGCCCAGGGGCGGCAGCAGTGCGACGGAGCTGCTGGAGATCGTCCAGTACGTGCTGAGGAGCGTCACGCGAAGCGACGTGCCCACGGCGACCCCGATGGTGCGCCCGTTGTCCCGCGCGGTCAGGTCGACCACCCTGGGCGCGACGCGGGCGGGCCCCGAGACCCCGCACCCGGCGACCCCGACCACAGCGACGACGACTACAAGCGAGCCGGCAGCGGCCCTGGCCGAGCGGGTCGCCCGACGGGTCACTTGACGGTGACGGCGGCGTCGTCCACGACGAAGGATGTCTGCAGCGAGGCGTTCTCGACACCCGTGAACGTCAGGGTCACCGACTGGCCGGCGAACCTCGAGAGGCCGAAGGAGCGCTGGATGTAGCCGGTGCTCTTGTTGAGGTTGGAGTAGGTCGCGAGGATCGTGGTGCCGGCCCGCACCGTCATCGCGTCGTGCGCGAGCGTGCTCGTATCGGCCGATGAGACGTGCATTCAGTAGCTGAACGTGTACGACGCGCAGCCGAGCGGCAGTGTCACGGTCTGGCTGAGGGTGTCGGTGTGGCTCCTCCCGTAGCCGTCGAGCCATGCCTTCCACAGCCCTGAGTGAGGCCCCTGGGCCGCCGACTTGTCGACGACCCCTGCCGTGGTCCGCCACGGTGCCGCCACGCCGGTCTCGAAGCCGGTGTTGCCGAGCTTCTGCCCGGGCGCGCGGCACGTGCTCGCGGGGCTGATGGTCCACGTGAAGGACGCCGACCCGCTTCCGCCAGAGGAGTCCCGGGCGGTGACGCTGACCGCGAAGCTGCCGGCAATGGTCGGCGTGCCCGACACCAGCCCGGTCGTGCTGATCGCCAGGCCGGCGGGGAGCCCCTGCGCGGTATAGGAGAGCGCCGCGCCGGTCGAGTCGGTGGCTCGCAGCTGCAGGGTCTTGGCCGCGCGCACCGCGCCGGTCTGGGTGCCGGGGTTGGTCACGGTCACGACCGGGACGGCGGTGGTCCGGACGACGGCGTGCGAGATCTCGCAGGCGTTCGCCGTGTTGGACCAAGTCGCCTGCATCGGGAACGAGCCGGTGGCAAAGGTGAGGTTCTGGGCGCCGGTGGAGCCGCCGACGCCGATCCACGAGCACTTGTCGGCGTTCTCGCTGCCGACCGCGTCGACCCATCCGCCGGCCGGGTTCTGGTCCGTGATCGTCTCGGCGTACTCGTGGCCCGCGACGATGAGGAAGCCGTCGAGCGGACCGGCGGCCCCGTTGACGTAGCCGGCGCCGCAGGTAGCGCCCGCGTCCGAGACGTAGGGCAGGTTGGTGAAGGCGATGTCGCCGTAGGGAGAGGCTGCCGCGCCGCCGCTCATGGCGGTGTCGCCATTCCAGTCGTGCCAGGCGCAGAAGTTCGATGTCGCCGAGCCCGTGTTGAACCCGTCCGGGTGGGTGCCCGTGGGGGAGACGACGACGTACTGGACATTGCGGTTGGAGCCCGGCGTCGTCCGGCCGAAGTGACCAGCGGCCCGGACGCCCTCTGCCGCGATCTGCTGAGCCGTCGCCTGCTGAGGTGCTGCCGCCGAGGGGTCGGCCCATACTCCCGCGAGCGTCCCACCGGTCGGGTAGCCGACGTGGGTCGCAGTGCTCGGGCACGCGATCGAGCCCGGTGCCACGCCCTCGCAGTACTGGGTCATCACCCCGGACCACGTCTCGTTGTTCGTCCCGATCCCCTTCATCAGGGCTTGCAGGCGGGGGGCGACGCCCTTCGGGTCCCCGCTGAGCTGCAGCGCACCGGTGCTGGTGGTCGAGGACTGGCCCCACTGGGAGCCCCAGAAGACGAGGTAGACCTGCGGAGCGCCAGTGGTCACGCCGACTCCGCTGACGCCTCCGCTGTAAATGAGGCCCCCGTAGCCCGCTGCCGCCGTGGCGGCCTCCCGGCTCTGGGCCTGCGCCTGCGCCTTGGCTGCCTGCTGGGTCGGGAAGACCTTCGCGTGCCCGTGCGGGCCGGTCCGCGCCTTGTTGCGGCCGGCGGCGTTCGCTGTCGACGCAGTGGCGTGGGCGGCAGACTGCCCGTGCTGGCTGACGACCTCGACCGTGTCGCCGGCAGCGGCCGGCCCGGCGACTGCGGCGAGCGCGAGCAGTGCGAGCCCGGTCATCGATACCGCCCGGGAGACCGGACCAGCAAGTGACTCTCGCGCTGACATAGGGGCCTCTCGTGACGACAGGACGACCAACCGGCAGGCGGCGGGCCCTCGCGTGGGGATGCCTGGACAACCGGATGAGCTGCCGCGATCACCTGCCGGCTAGCGAAGTTCGGCCACGTGGGGGAAGCGGCGGGCGCGCATCTGCCGAGGCCGCGGCTGCCAGCGCCGGCCGGCACGGCGGCGGACGTACCGTCGTCGCCGTGCCCGTCGAGTCCAGCCCGGAGCAGCCGCTGCCGGTACGCACAGTCGCGCGGCTCATCGCGCAGTGGGTCGGCCGGCTCGGGCGGGTGTGGGTCGAGGGCCAGGTGACGCAGGTGTCGCGACGCCCCGGGATGCGGACCGCCTTCCTCACCCTACGCGACCCGGTGGCCGACGTCTCCCTGCCGGTCGCCTGCGCGCCCGAGCTGTGCGCGGGCCTGTCCGACGGCGATCGCGTCGTGCTCGCCGGTCAGCCGGAGTTCCACCTGGCCCGGGGCACCCTGCGACTGCTGGCCTCCGACATCCGCCCGGTCGGCGTCGGTGAGCTGCTCGCCCGGCTCGAGCGGCTCAAAGCGGTGCTCGCCGCCGAGGGGTTGTTCTCCCCCGCCCGCAAGCGCCCGCTGCCGTTCCTGCCGCACACGATCGGGCTGGTCACCGGGCGTGGCAGCGCTGCCGAGCGCGATGTCGTCGACAACGCCCGGCGCCGCTGGCCCGCCGTCCGCATCGTCCTGCGCGAGGTCGCGGTGCAGGGGCCGCTGGCCGTGCAGCAGGTGTGCGCGGCCGTCCGCGAACTGGACCGCGACAGGCAGGTTGACGTCATCGTCATTGCCCGCGGCGGCGGATCGGTCGAGGACCTGCTGCCCTTCAGCGACGAGTCGCTGTGCCGCCTGGTGTCAGCGGCCGCCACACCCGTTGTGAGCGCCATCGGGCACGAGCAGGACGCACCGCTGCTCGACCACGTTGCCGACCTGCGCTGCTCCACCCCGACCGATGCGGCCAAGCGCATCGTCCCCGACGTCGGCGAGCAGCTGCAGCTCGTCGGGGGGCTGCACGAGCGCGCTGGGCGGGCGGTGCGCGGCCGGCTCGATGTCGAGACGCACCGCCTTGCGCTGCTGCGGTCCCGGCCGGTGCTGGCCACGCCGCGCCTCGGCATCGACCGGCGCTCGGCCGAGGTAGCCGGCCTCGTCGAGCGGTCCCGGCGGTGCGCCACGGCCGGGGTCGAGCGGGCCGGGGCCGACCTCGGGCACACCATCGCTCGCGTCCGCGCACTGAGCCCCCTCGCGACCCTCGAACGTGGCTACGCCGTCGTCCAGCACCCCGACGGCCGCGTGGTTCGCAGCGCGGACGACGTCGCAGCCGGTGAGCGCCTCGCCGTCCGGCTGGCGCTTGGGCGGGTCACCGCAGTGGCGCTCGCGGCGGATGCGGGGGTGCCGGCGTGAGCGAGCAGCAGCTTCCTGACGGCGCTGACCTCACCGAGCCGGAGTCCTACGAGCAGGCCCGCGCGGAGCTCGAGGACGTCGTCCGCCGGCTGGAGGCTGGCGGCGTACCGCTGGAAGAATCGCTCGTGCTGTGGGAGCGCGGTGAGGCGCTGGCCCGGCACTGCGAGCAGTGGCTCGACGGCGCCCGCCGCCGGCTCGAGCGCCCACCGGCAGCCGACACCGCTTGACGACCCCGCTCGACGACCCCGCTTGACGACACCGCCTGATGAGGCGCCCGTCCGGTCAGGCGGCCGGCCGCACCGCCGTCAGCGTGCCAGCGATGGCCAGCAGGTCGGCGCGGGTGGCAGCGCTCTTGGCGCCGCCGTCGCTGATTGTCAGCAGCGCGCCACCCGGTAGTTGGCGCACAAGCGCCTCCCCCGGGCCCGGCGCGTGCGCTCCGGTCGGGGAGGCATCGCGGTGCACGGCGTACTGCTGCCCGCCGGCCTGCACCGTCTCGCCGGTGGCCGGCCCGACTGTCGCCTCGGCGAGGAACTCAGGCCCGGGCGCGGCCGACTCGTCCAGCCGGGCGAACCGCGTGCCCTCGATGACCAGCCCGATGTGCAGCTGGGCAGGGTCGAGCGAGGTGCGCGCGAAGTTCGGCTGGATCGTCCCCGGCAGCCCGGCCGGCGCCTCGACCGGGAAGCTCGCGCGGGCGGCGAGCAGCTGGACCTGCTCGGTGTAGTCGACGGCACGCACCCGCTGCTGCTTGTGCCGCGGCAGCAGCGCGACGAAGCCGATCACGAGAGCCAGCAGCAGGGCCAGGGAGAGCACCATGTCGCGCGCTGTCTCCCGGCCCCGGCGTTTGCCGGCTGGCGGCGCGGCCGCTGCTGGCGCGCTCACCGCCGGCCTGCCTCCCACTCGCCGAAGGGGATGCGCTCGAGTGTGATGAGCTCGCCCAGCGCCGCGAACAGCGAGCCGCCGAGCCGCGCCACCGGGTCGAGCAGGTCCGGCTGAACGCCGCCGTCGTCCAGCACGCTCGGGCTCACCGCGATATGGAGCACCTCGCCGAACACGACGGTGCTCGCGCCGAACGAGCGCTCACCGGCGAGCCGGCACTCGATGGCCACGGGCGACTCGGCAACCCGCGGCGGTGCCACCATCTCAGCGGGTTCTCGGGTTAGGCCGACCTCGTCGAACTCGCTGCGCTCGGGCGGGAATCCGGTGGAGCTGCCGTTGACCTGCGCGAGCAGCCCGCGGGGAGTCACGTTGACGACGAACTCGCCCGTCTCCCGGATGTTGCGCAGAGTGTCCTTCTCCCCGATCGAGGTGAAGCAGACGACGGGCGGGGCGACGGAGGCGACCGTGAAGTACGAGTGGGGCGCAAGGTTGTCGTGCCCGTCCTGGGAGCGCGTCGACACCCAGGCGATCGGCCGCGGCAGCACGATGGAGTTCAGCAGCGGATACACCGCGGGCCCGAGGTCGGCCGGGTTGAAGTCGACACGGCCGTGCTCGGGGCCTGCCAGACCGGGGTGCTCCACACCACGACGATGCCTGGTCCGCCCGCCACCCGAGGGCCCACACCGGGCACGAGTGCATCACACTTGCCCGCCCGGCTCGCCGCATCCGAAACCCGGCCGCCATCGAGAGCCCCTACCATCACCCGCGTGACCGACACGACGCTGCCGGGCGGTACTGCACAGGGTGCGGCTCTACAGGAGCCAGCGCCTGCGCAGCTCGCGCCCGACCGCAACCTCGCGCTGGAGCTGGTCCGGGTGACCGAGGCTGCCGCGCTCGCCGCCGCCCGGTGGGTGGGCTTCGGGGACAAGAACGGTGCCGACGGCGCCGCGGTCGACGCGATGCGCCGCCTGGTCGGCACGGTGTCGATGAAGGGCGTCGTCGTCATCGGCGAGGGCGAGAAGGACGAAGCCCCGATGCTGTTCAACGGCGAGGAGGTGGGCGACGGGCTCGGTGCGGCCTGCGACGTCGCCGTCGACCCGATCGACGGCACCACCCTGTGCGCCAAGGGGATGAACAACGCCATCGCCGTGATGGCGGTCAGCGAGCGCGGGACGATGTACGACGCCAGCACCTGCTTCTACATGGACAAGCTGGTCGCCGGACGGGAGGCGGCCGGCGTCGTCGACATCGATGCGCCCGTCGCCGACAACATCGCAGCCGTCGCCAAGGCGAAGGGTGAGAAGGCCCGCGACGTGACAGTCGCCGTCCTCGAGCGCCCGCGCCACGACGACCTCGTCCGCCAGATCCGCGAGGCGGGCGCTCGCGTCAAGCTGCTGACCGACGGCGATGTCGCGGGGGCGGTGATGGCGGCGACGGGCGAGTCGGGCGTCGACCTGCTGCTCGGCATCGGCGGCACGCCCGAGGGCATCATCACCGCCTGCGCGATGGCGTGCCTGGGCGGGGTGATCCAGGGCCGGCTCTGGCCGCGTGACGACGACGAGCGCCGCAAGGTGGCAGCGGCCGGGCACGATCTCGACCGTGTGCTGTCCACCCGCGACCTGGTCGCCAGCGACAACGTCTTCTTCGTCGCCACCGGCGTCACCGACGGCGAGCTGGTGCACGGCGTGCGCTACCGGGCCGGCGGAGCGGCGACGGACTCACTGGTGATGCGATCGCGCAGCGGCACACTGCGCCGGGTGCAGAGCCAGCACCAGCTCAGCAAGCTGCAGGCGTACTCGTCCGTCCCGTTCTGAGCGCTCGCCCCGCGCCGCCCTGAGCGCCCTGGCCCGGCGATACCGTGCCAGGTGTGACGCAGGCGCAGCAGTTCCGGGTCGAGCACGACTCGATGGGCGAGGTCCAGGTTCCCGCTGATGCCAAGTGGCGGGCTCAGACGCAGCGGGCCGTGGAGAACTTCCCGGTCAGCGGCGTGCAGGTCGAGCCGGCACTCATCCACGCGCTGGCCGCCATCAAGGGCGCCGCGGCAGCGGTCAACGCCGAGCTGGGCGTGGTTCCGCAGGAGCTTGCCGACGCCATCCGCGCCGCGGCTGCCGAGGTCGTGCAGGGCGAGTGGGACGCCGAGTTCCCGCTCGACGTGTTCCAGACCGGCTCGGGCACTTCGACCAACATGAACGCCAACGAGGTGATCGCCACCCTGGCCACCGAGCGGCTCGGGTCGCCGGTGCACCCCAACGACCACGTCAACGCCTCGCAGTCGTCCAACGACACCTTCCCGTCGGCCATCCACGTCGCCGCGGTGCGGGCGCTCGTCGAGCAGCTGCTGCCCGCTCAGGAGCACCTCGCCTCAGCGCTCGCCCGCAAGGCCGAGGCGTTCGTCGACGTCGTCAAGAGCGGCCGCACGCACCTGATGGATGCCACGCCCGTGACCCTCGGGCAGGAGTTCGGCGGGTACGCCGCCGCCGTGCGCTACGGCTCGGAGCGGGTGCTGGCCGCCCTGCCGCGGGTGGCGGAGCTGCCGCTGGGCGGTACCGCGGTCGGAACGGGCATCAACACCCCGCCGGGCTTCGCGGCGGCCGTCATCGAGCGGGTGTCCGGCGACCTCGGTATCGCGCTGAGCGAGGCCCGGGACCACTTCGAGGCCCAGGCCTCGCGCGACGCCCTCGTCGAGTGCAGCGGGATGCTGCGCACTTACGCGGTGTCGCTCTACAAGATCGCCAATGACCTGCGCTGGATGAGCAGCGGCCCCCGCGCCGGGCTGGCCGAGATCCGGCTGCCCGACCTGCAGCCTGGCTCGTCGATCATGCCCGGCAAGGTCAACCCGGTCATCCCCGAGGCTGTCTGCCAGGTCGTGGCGCAAGTGGTGGGCAACGACGCGGCCGTGGCCTTCGGCGGCTCTGCCGGCACGTTCGAGCTCAACGTCATGCTGCCGGTGATCGGGCGCAATCTGCTCGAGTCGATCACCATCCTCGCCAGCATCAGCCGCCTGCTCGCAGACAGGTGCGTCGATGGCATCGAGGCCGACGAGGAGCGCTGCCGCCGGTATGCGGAGTCGTCGGCGTCGATCGTCACCCCGCTCAACCGCTACATCGGGTACGAGAACGCAGCGAAGGTGGCCAAGCAGTCGCTGGCAGAGGAGAAGACGATCCGCGAGGTCGTCGTGGAGCGTGGCTTCGTCAAGGACGGCACGCTCACCGAGCAGCAGCTCGACGAGGCGCTGGACCTGCTGGCGATGGCGCACCCGAACGGGCGCTAGCCGCCCCTGGTACAGCATCGCCCGGCGCACCCCCCGGCGCCGGGCGACGGGTCCGGTGGTGCACCCCCCAGCAGGAGCACCACCGGTCCCGCCAGGCTCAACGAGGTCGCGACTCACGGGTGACGGCCGGGCTCGCGACACGTCGCCGACCCGGCAAAGCGGGTGGGACCGGCACCGGATCTGTCCGTTCCGTCCCCATAGTGTTCGCGGTAGGTGACACTGGGCACAGACCGGTGCGAACCACCTCCTGTCGGGGGCGGCGCGGCGTGACCATGGAGGGCAACCGATGGCCAGCAAGACCGAGCGCAAGACCGAGCGCGCGGCCGACCGCGATGCCGAGAGCGGCAACGGGCGCGGGGGGCGGCCGTCACGCGCCGACATCCGCAGCCAGATGCTGCAGGGCGCGGGCAGCGTCGCCGGCATCCTCGCCACGATCGTCACGGTTGTCGCCCTCATCGCCGCCTTGATCATCGTGGCCCACATCGTGTTCGTGCTGTTCGACGGCAACGCCAAGAACGAGCTCGTCAAGAAGGCCGCCGAGTACGCGAAGAACCTGGCCGGCCCCTTCACGGACCTGTTCAACTTCAAGAACGGCAAGAAGCCGCAGGTCAAGTTGACGACTGTCGTCAACTACGGCGTTGCGGCGCTTGCGTGGGTACTTGGGGGCCGGATCATCGCGACGCTGCTGCGGCGTCTCATCCCGTAGCTGCTGCCTCCGCTCGAACTGCATTCATCCTCCCTTCTCACTCACCCATCTGCCCGGATTCGTCCGCCTCTGCAGGGCCTCGCAGCTGAGGATGCCTGCAGTTCGGACGAGCACCGCTACTCGAGCGCGCCCGACACCGCCGGGTCAGCCGCCGAAGCGCCGCGTGCGGGCGGCGTAGGCCCGCAGCGCGCGCAGGAAGTCGGTGCGGCGGAAGTCGGGCCAGTACGCCTCGCAGAAGTAGAACTCGCTGTGCGCGCTCTGCCAGAGCAGGAAGCCCGAGAGCCGCTGCTCCCCGCTGGTGCGGATGACGAGGTCGGGGTCGGGCTGCCCGCGCGTGTAGAGGTGCTCGGCGATGTGGTCGACGTCGAGCACCGACGCCAGCTCCTCGAGCGTGGCGCCATCAGCGGCGTGCTGCTGCAGCAGGCTGCGAACGGCGTCGGTGATCTCCTGGCGGCCGCCGTAGCCGACAGCGACGTTGACGTGCAGGCCGGTGCGCTCCGCCGTGGCAGCCCCCGCCTCCTTGAGCACCCGCGACGTGCGGTCGGGGAGCAGGTCGAGCGCGCCGACCGGATGCACCCGCCACGGCTCGCCGGGCCCGGCGAGCTCGGTGACCACCTGCTCGATCACCTCGAGCAGCGACTCGAGCTCTTCCGCGGGACGGCTGAGATTGTCGGTTGACAGCAGCCACAGCGTCACGCGGTCGACGCCGGCCAGCTCGCACCAGCCGAGGAACTCCGAGATCTTGTCGGCGCCGCGGCGGTGCCCGTGGGAGACGTGGCTGGCACCCCGCTCCCGCGCCCAGCGCCGGTTGCCGTCGAGGATGATGCCGACGTGGCGCGGCACCTCGGTGCCCTGCAGCTGGCGGGCGATGCGACGCTCGTAGACGCGGTAGGCGACGTCGGCAAGCCCCACGCCCGCGACGCTACGCCGCCCCCAGGCCAGTGCAGTGACAGGTCACGCTCGCCGCGCCGCGGGTGACAGACGCGAGCAGGCCCCGCCGCCGAGCACTCAGCTGCGGCCGAGCAGGTCGACGAACAGGTAGCCCCGGGTCCGGTAGAAGTCGATGATTGCTGGTAGGGCAGCCACGGTGTTGCTGCGGTTGCTCGAGACCTGCCACTCCGGTTCGTGACTGGCCTTGGCTGTGTGCATCAGCAGGATCGGGTGCGCCTGATTTGCTCCGGCTTCGGCGT
>JAABUM010000277.1_pt1 | contig 99098 bp, 88 predicted proteins | sample 5559161 | NCBI WGS metagenome assembly JAABUM01 (sample SAMN10711868, study PRJNA513369) | rock metagenome | isolation source: Antarctica rocks | place: Antarctica: Victoria Land, Siegfried Peak nord
AACTCGCCGCCGAACTCGAGCGCGTCACCGCCGAAACCGTCGTAGCCGAGCGTCAGAATGAAGACGTCAAAGCCGCCTGATCAACAACGGGCCGCCGCCGAAGTTCCACGAACTCCGGGACAACCTCCGCCCGCCTCCGCGCCTACCTCAACGGCTGCAGACGAAGGCTGGGAGACTGGCGTCTCGGGATTCGATCGCTTGAAGAGGATCACGGAGCTGATTCCTGCTGCAGCAGCGAGTAGCAGCAGAAGCGCGCGTCGCGAGATGTGGAGCCGCTGAACGAGGCGTCCTCTATGTGGGGAATCCTTCTTCTCAGGCATACCGGCTCTTCATACTTGGGTGGCAGGACACGATCTTCGTGCTGTGAGCTGACGGCGCAAGGGTCCCTTCGACGTTAGCTGTGTCTGAAGCAGCTGGTGCAAGGAACCGCGAACCTCGAGAGACGGTACGACGGTTCTGTTTGGGTTGCCTGCTGTGTGGGAGTCGAAGTCCTGATGGAAGCGGAGAAGGCGCTCAGACGGTGCGAGTAAGAACGGCCGATCCGGGGCGCGGTCGGCTTGTCCGACGTGCGGGTGGTCCTCTTCCGCCAAGCAGCGGCGCAGCACTCGGCCGAAGATCTGCCATGTGGTGAGGCGTCGTTGGCGGTGCCCCGTCATGGACCCGCTCCGCACAGTCGCGCGCGCCATCCAGGTGGGTGCGCGCTCATCTCCGCTGCAAGCGCACCCGCGGCGGGGAGCAGGAGCGCTGTAAGTGCCGCTACCGGGGCGGGTTGGGTGTCCCGTTGAGGATCAACAATCGGCACACGCGCTTCCGTGGCCGACCTCGCCGGCACAGACGTGCTTCTGAACGCCCTCCGAGCGGTCGGCGGACGATCTCGGGCGCTGCCAGCCGTCAAAGTGTAAGCACCCTGACCAGGGCAGATGCGTTGCAGGACGAGCGGCCAACTGCCCGACGTTGACCCTTGTTTACTGCTGAATCATGGGGGTTGAATGGGGGTCGGCGCTCGCCCTGCGGTTATGTAGGTCTACCGGCAGCGTCACCCAGACCACCCCGCTCAGCGACACCGCCCAGGGCATTCTCAGGGCCTGCCAGGTCACCCCGCCTCCAGCCGTGCCGACCCTGAACCCCATCTGAGCTGCAAGTTCTCGTCCCAGCAGCACCCCGGAAGGCGTAGGCACACGCCCTCCTACCGATCCGCGCCGCGTTTCCGCACGTCAGACCCCAGATACCGCATGATCATCTGCCCACCAACTGCGGCAGCCGGGATTCACACCGTGGAGCAGGGCAACCCGCCGGACGCGCCGCAGCTTGCTCCAGCCGTAAAGCGAGTCATCACCCGCACCGGCCGCACGCCCCTGACCGTCACCGCCGACCGCGGCTACGGCGAGGCCAAAGTTGAGGACGCGGTGCACGATCTCGGGGTTCGCAACGTCGTCATCCCGCGTAAAGGCAAACCCGGCAAGGCCCGACAGGCCACCGAACACCGCTCGGCGTTCCGCCGCACCGTGAAGTGGCGAACCGGCAGCGAGGGCCGGATCAGCAGCCTCAAACGTGGTTACGGCTGGGACCGCACCCGCCTGGATGGCACCGAAGGAGCCCGGATCTGGACCGGCCAGGCGGTCCTGGCCCACAACCTGGTCAAGATCGGGGCCCTGGTCGCCTAAAACGACCGGGGACGAAGATGAAACCCGGGGGCGCGGGCCATCGAGGCCCGAGCACCCCGCCCCCCGCACCAAGGGACTTCTTCAGGACCAAGTAGCTAGTACAGGCTGGCTTCGCGCTCGGAGACGTAGTTAGATGCATAACGCCATCAACGCGTCCGCTACAGGCTGGGAGCGTTCGTCATGACCACGCAAAACGCCGAACGGGTTGTGCTGACCTCCTACCTCGACGTTCGCGACGGATTGCGGCAGCGGGATCTGAAGCAGGCGCTCTACGACGCTGGCGGGGCGGTCATGGCCGGCTCGCTCATCACCCTGCACGGGGACGAGCACCGGCTTCGACGGCGAGTCGAGAACCGGCTGTTCCGTCGCGGCACGTTTCGCCACTGGGAGTCGAACCTAGTTCCGGCCATCATCGAGCAGGCGTTCACCGCGCCCCTCGCGGTGGGCTACGCGGATCTGGCCCAGCTCGGCCGGCGCACGATCATGTACTTGACCGGGCTGGTTGCCGGAATCGACCCTCCGCAGACGCCCGAGAGCGCAGATGCGCTGGAGCACTTCGTCCATGTGTTCAGTGCAGGCGCAACGGTCGTGCACTCCACCCGTGATCGCACCGAGGTCGCAGCAGAGGTCGAAGCTGCGATGCTCGAGTTTGACCACGTTTTCGTGGCGCCCTCCCTCGAGCGCCGGCGGCTCCTGCTGGACGAGTTTGTTGCGGGCCGCCTCGGCGAGGACGACCTGCCTAAAGACGTGTTGATGGCGGTGCTCCGCCATAAGGGAGAGCTCGGTGTTAACCGTGACGTCATGCGCCGTGAAGTGGCGTTCTACCTGCAGGCCGGGTCGCACAGCACCGCCAACCTGTTCACCCACTCGGCGCACCAGTTGTTCATACGGCTCGCGGATTCAACGTTCGCCGCGCGGCTGGATGACCCGCTGTTCGTCCAGCGCTGCGTCCACGAGACCCTGCGCCTGCATCCCGCCTCGCCGGTTAGCTGGCGACGCGCACTGGCCGACATCGTGCTCAAGAGCGGCGCGGTCCTGCCTGAGGGCAGCCTGGTGGAACTCGACCTCGAATCGGCAAACACCGACCCGACCGTCTGGGGTTCCGACGCCGCAACCTTCAACCCCGACCGGGTTCTGCCCGAAGGGGTCATGCCGTGGGGCCACTCGTTCGGGGGCGGGACACACGCCTGCATCGGCATGGAGCTCGACGGGGGCGTTCCAGCCGGGTCCAGCCACGACGAGGACCACGACCCCGTGCTCGGGACCGTGACCTTGATGCTGCTAGCGCTGGTGCGGCACGGGGCGCGTCCCGACCCGGAACGACCCCCCGAGCTTGACCCCGACACGCAGCGCGAGAACTACGCCCGCTACCCCGTGGTCTTCGGCGCGTGACTCAAAGCGCCCTGGCGGCCGTGCATAGCTTCATCGACGCGGTGGAGTCCCGCAATTTGGACGCAGTCGACGCCTGCTTCACCGCGGACGCCACCTACGCCAACGTGCCGCACCCTCCAGCGGTTGGACGAGGGGCGATCAGGCGCATGTTCGAGGTCATCGTGCGAAGGTCGGATCGGATCGAGTGGGAGGTGCTGGCCGAGGCGTCTGCCGGTGACACGGCCTTCGCCGAGCGCGTCGACCGCTTCTGGATCGGCGGGCAGCTGTACGACGTCGAGTGCAGCGGTGTCTACCGCGTCGACCCCGACACGGGCCTGATCAAGCAGGTGCGCGACTACGTCGACCTAGGCGTCTGGCGCGCCCGTCTGGGTGACGTCCTCGAGACCCGGTCGGCGTCATGATCCCGTTCCAGTTCGGCTGCCTGGCCATGACGCCGGTGGGCTCGCAGGCCGACTGGGTCGAGCAGGCCCGCCGCGCCGAGGCCCGCGGTTTCGCCACGCTGCAGGTCAGTGACCACTTCGACCGCACCCCGCTTCCTCCCCTCATCGCGCTGGCGGCTGCAGCGCAGGTCACCTCGAGCATCCGGCTGGGCACGCTGGTGCTGGACAACGACTTCCGGCATCCCGCCGTGCTCGCCAAGGAGATCGCCGGGCTGGACGTCCTAAGCGGCGGGCGAGTCGAGATCGGTCTGGGCGCAGGATGGCTCGACGGCGACTACGAGGTGTCCGGCATTGCCAAGGACCGCCCCGGAGTCCGCATCACCCGGTTGTCCCAGGCTGTTCAAATCATCAAGGCAGTGTTGGCCGAGGACGGGCCGGCAACCCTCGACACCGGGCACTACGCAGTGCGCGGCCTGGTGAGCACACCTCCTGCCGTGCAGCAGCCGCACCCACCGTTGCTTCTGGGCGGAGGCGCGCCGCGGATGCTCACGCTGGCCGCGCGAGAGGCCGACATCGTCGGTGTCAACATGCGCAACGACGAGGGCCGCAGCGGTCCGGTCGCCGCCAGCTCGGCCTACCGCGACGCCATCGACGAGAAGGTGACGTTCGTCCGCGACGTCGCGGGGCAGCACGGGCGCGACCCCCTGCTGCACGTGATCGCCTACTGGGCCGAGGTGACTGAGCATCCGCGGGAGGCGTTGGAGCGCAAGATAGCGCAGCTGGGCATTCCGGTGAACGCTGAAGACATCGCGGATTCGCCGCACTGCCTGGTGGGGCCGCTGAACGCCCTCATCGAGCGGTTGGCTGAGATGCGGGAACGGTGGGGCTTCAGCTATGTCACGGTCTACGAGCGTGATTCCGCGAGTATCGCGCCCTTGGTCGCGGCGTTGGCCCAGCCGTGACGCGAAGTCTCCCGCCGTTGATGGGCGGGTGACGCGCCATGACGACAGTTGGGCTGTGCTTGCCTCAACTCGGCGAGCACATCGACGGCCCCACGCTTCACGCGTTCTGTCAAAGCGCGGAGGCGTTGGGCTTTGCGAGCCTGTGGGTGCAGGAGCACCTGTTCTATCCCCTGCATCCGCGGTCCGGGTACAGCTCGATACCCGGTCAGCCGGTGCCTACCCCGTACCAGAGCACCCTGGGCGCCACGGAGACCCTCGCTGCCGCCGCCGCGTGGACGACGAGGGTGGCCATCGGAACAAGCGTGCTCGTCGCCGGATACCACCGCCCGGTGGAGCTGGCCCAGCGGCTGTCGACGCTGGACGTGATCTCGGGCGGCCGACTGATTGCCGGCTTCAGCGTCGGCTGGAGCGAGGAGGAGCACGACCAGATGGGCGTCGACCCGCACAGCAGAGGCAGGCGGTGCGACGAGCTGATCCGGGCGCTACTCGCTTGCTGGGGACCAGACCCCGTGCACTTCAACGGGGAATTCTTTGTGATTCCCGAGTCCATCGTGCGACCCAAGCCGGTGCAGACGCCGCGGCCCGCCCTGCTGTCGGGGATGAGATCACCTGCCGGGCTGGCCAGAACCGTCGAGCGGTTCGACATCTGGAACCCCTCGCGCGGCGACGCGACAGCGGTCTCCGAGGTCGTCGCCGAACTCAACCGTCGGCGCACCGACGAGCAGGCACCGCTGGCGGTGTACTACCGGGTGTTTTTAGAACCGTCTGTGCCGGAACCTTCGCGGGTACCCGGAGGCATGCCTGGGGTGGTCGAGTCGGTTAGAGATGCCACCGGGGCTGGCTTCGAGTCGGTGATCGTCGAGGCCAACTTCTGGCGGGGGATCACCTCACCCGCGGCCTGGGCCGCTTTGCCTGCTCGCCTGCACCGGGCACTGAGCGACGCCGGTCTGCCGCCCGGAGGCGCATGAGTGTGGAGGCGGGGCTCAAGCGGCGATCTCGTCCAGCGCTCGCAGCATCAACGTGCGGCTCAGATGCCGCCGGTAGGCCTCGTCCGCCCGCAGGTCATTCGACGGGTTCGTCCCCTCGTCGGCACGCTGAGCCGCGTCCCGACCGCGCAGGCCCTCCGCGAGCGCACGCTCTACCCCGACCGCCCGCGTTGGTGTCATTGCCATGTTGACGAGAGCGATCCGGGGCTTCGCGCCGCCGAGGGCAGCGACGCCGACGATGGCCCAGTCCTGGCTGCGCTGGTGGAACTTCTGGTAGCTCCACGGCCGGCCGGCCTGGGTTGGGACCGCGACCTGTTCGATGATCTCACCCGGCCGCAACGCCGTTTCCCAGAAGTCCACGAAGAACTCGCCGATCGGGATGTCGCGGCGCCCGTCGACGCCGCGGACCATGACCGTCGCGTCGAGTGCCAGCAGCACGGCCGGCAGGTCCGCCGCTGGGTCGGCGTGGGCGAGCGAACCGCCGATCGTCCCGCGACTGCGGACTTGTGGGTCGCCGATCGTCGATGCCGCGTACGCCAGCAGCGGTGCGCCCGCTTTGATCGCAGGATGGCTCTCCAGTTCCCGGTATCGCGTGCCGGCACCGATCAGCAGCTGGCCCTCGTTCTCGCGGATCCCGCGCAGCTCGGCCAGAGACCGGATGTCGACCAGGACGGACGGTCGGGCCAGCCGCAGCTTCATCAGCGGCAGCAGGGAGTGGCCGCCGGCCAGCAGCTTCGCCTCGTCCTGATGCTCGCTTAGGAGCAACAGCGCGTCGTCGACGGAGGTTGCCTTGATGTAGTCGAATTCGGCGGTGATCATGAGGCCAACGTCCCCTGCGGATCGAGTGCCCCTCGCTCTGCTGTGGCCACCGGCCCCGCTCCGCCGTTCTCCGCTGCCCACCGGACCGACTCGACGATCATTTGGTAGCCGGTGCACCGACAGAGGTTGCCCTCCAACCCCTCGCGGATGTCGTGCGGGCTCGGGTCGGCGTCGTCAAGCAGCAGGCTCGTTGCCGCCATGAGCATGCCCGGCGTGCAGTACCCGCACTGCAGGCCGTGGCACTGCCGGAACCCTTCCTGCACCGGGGACAGCTGCCCGTCGACGGCCAGCCCCTCGACTGTCCTGACGGAGCTCCCCTCGAGCGAAGCGGCGAGCACGGTGCACGACTTCACGGCCTCGCCGTCGAGCAGCACCGTGCACGCGCCGCAGTTTGACGTGTCGCAGCCGACGTGGGTACCGGTCAGCCCGAGCTGCTCGCGCAACATGAACACCAGCAGCTGTCGGGACTCCACGTTGAGCGTCGTGTGTGAGCCGTTGACGGTCAGATGGACGTCGTGTCTCATGATGCGCCTTCCCCGTTGGGGTGCAGGACGTGCCACAACTTGACCGGAGTCAGGGGCATGTCCAGAGTTCGAACTCCCCGGTGTGACACGGCGTCGACCACTGCGTTGACCACAGCCTGGGGCGCCGCCGTCGCGCCCGCTTCCCCAAGACCCTTGACCCCCAGTGAGTTGCCGCTCGTGCGCACCTCGAGGTGATGCATCTCCATGTCAGGCATGTCCAGCGCGCTCGGCATGGAGTAGTCGACCAGGGTCGAGGTGAGTGGTTGCGCCTCGGTGTCGTAGCGCACCTCCTCGAGCAGGGCCTGCGCAATGCCCTGGACGACGCCACCCTGGACCTGGCCCCTGGCGAGCAGGGGGTTGACCACCACGCCGCAGTCGTCAATCGCGATGTAACGCAAGACGCTGACCTGAGCAGTGTCAGGGTCGATCTCCACCACGCACCCGTGCGCGCCGCTGGGGTAGGACAGGTTCTTCGGCTCGTGGTAGCTGGTGAACTCCAGGCCGACACCGATCTGCGGAGGGAGTTTGTGCGGCTTGTACGCGTTCATGGCTACGTCGGGCAACGGCAAGGCTGAGTCCGGCGAGCCCTTGACGGCGAAGCCCGCCTCGGTAACGTCGATGTCGCCCACGTCCGCCTCGAGCATGTGGGCGGCCACCTCGCGCAAGCGGGTCTTCAATTGGGCCGTCGCCATCTGAACGGCAGGGGCGCAGACCGGCATCGCGCGGCTGCCCATCGTGCCGATCGACTCCTGCGTGGCGGCGGTGTCGCCGTGCTCGACCGTGATGCGGTCCATCGTCAGGCCGGGCAGTTCGTCGACCGCGATCTGCGCGAACACCGTTTCGTGCCCCTGCCCGTGCGGGCTGGTCCCCACCGACATGATGACGGAGCCGTCGGGGTTCATCCGCATCTTGGCCGACTCCCACCCCCCGACGTAGCCGAACTGCTCGAAGAACGCCGACGGTCCGAAGCCGGCCATCTCAACGAAGACCGAGAGTCCGACACCCAGCAGGGGGGCGCCCTCGGTGGCGCGCCGTTCCTGCTGCTGCTTGCGCAGCCCCTCGTAGTCCAGCTTCTCGAGCAGGATCTCCAGCAGCTGCGGGTAGTCGCTCTCGTCGTAGACGACGATGGGGAACTGCGTTGCGTAGGGCATCTGCTCGGGCTGGATGAAATTGCGCCGACGGACCTCTGCGGGGTCGATCCCCAGATCGCTCGCGATGACGTCCATCATCCGCTCGATCAGGTACGAGGCCTCGGGCCGGCCCGCCCCGCGGTAGGCGGCCACCGGAGTGGTGTTCGTCGCGACGCTGCGGAACGAGGCGCCGATCTTGGGGATGACGTAGCACCCGCCGGACATGAACGAGGTGAGGATCGGCAGGCCGCTGCCCGTGACATCGGGCCACGCGCCGCAGTCCTGAATGATCTTGACCTGCAGCGCGGTGAACTTCCCGTCGTCGTCGTACCCGGCCACCAGGTCCTGGATCTGCGCACGGCCATGCGTCATCGACACCATGCTCTCGCTGCGCGTCTCGATGAACTTCACGGGGCGCCCGAGCCGCCGGGACAGTTCTGACGCCAGGATGTACTCGGGGTAGAACGACGCCTTCGAGCCAAAAGCGCCCCCGACGTCGGGGGCGACGACGCGCACCTCGTGCTGCGCCAGCCCGAACATCGCGCACAACTCGTTGCGGATCGGGTGCGGAGCCTGGACCGTGGCCCACAATGTCAAGCCCCGGGCGTTCCAGTCAGCGAGGCAGCCGATGGGCTCGATCGGGACCGGCGCCAGCCGCTGGTTGAAGATCCGCAGGGTCGAACGCCGGGGCGACGCGTCGAGCTCAGCTTGGGCGTCGTCCTCAGTGAGCGGCATCTCCATGACCACGTTGCTCGCCTGGCCGGGGACGATGGGCTGGGCGCCGTCGGCGAGGGCGGCCTCAACGGTGGCGATGACCGGAAGTGGGTCGTACTCGACGGTGACGGCCTCAGCGGCGTCCATGGCAAGAGCACGCTCGGTCGCCGCGACGACCGCCACTGCCTCACCCACGAACCGCACGGCGCCGGTAGCCAGGCAGGGGCGCTCCATGGTGGGCACCGAGCGGGTGGGCGGCAGACCGGGCAGGTCGGCGGCCGTCCAGACGCCGAGCACGCCAGGCATGGCTGCGGCCGCCGCGCTGTCGATGGACACAATCCGTGCGTGTGCGATCTGGCTGCGCACGAGAACCATCGCAACGGTGCCGGGCAGCCGGAGGTCGTCGACGAACTGCCCGCGACCGGTGAGCAGAGGCGGGTCTTCCTTGCGCAGGACCGAGGTCCCGACTAACGGGCTCACGCCTCGTCCTCTCCGTCGTGGGTGGCAATTGCCGGCGCAGCGGGACGGACGGTCAGCGAGTCGTCTGCCCGCAGTCGACCATCAGGACGTGCCCGGTAATGACCCGTGCGTTGTCCGAGGCCAGGAACAGCACGGCGTCGGTGATGTCCTGCGCCACGGCCCGCCACTTCTTGCCCGGCATGTTGCCCTGAGCCGAGAAGACCTCGAACGCCTCATCCATGTCCATGCCCATCGCCGCGGACAGGCCGCGGACCATTCCCGAGCCGTGGCCCTCGCCCGGCTTGATCGTGGCCGGCGCGATGGCGTTGACGTTGATCTCGAACTCCGCGAGCTCGGTGGCCCAGGCCTTGGTCAGCCCGACCACGCCGTGCTTGCTCGCCACGTAGTGCGACAGCATGGCGTTGCCACTGCCGACGACGGCGGAGCTGATGTTGATGATGTTGCCGGAGCGTCGTCCGATCATCTGCGGCACGACGTACTTCGCGACCCACATGGGGCCCTTCAGGTTGGTGTCGATGATCGCGTCGACCGTCTCGGGCGCGACGTCGTGCAGCGTGTCCAGTGACGCCATACCGGCGTTGTTGACCAGGATGTCGATCCGACCGAAGCGCTCGAGGGTCTGCTCGACCGCGGTCTTGACGGCTGCGTGGTCGCGGACGTCGGCCTTGACCCCCAGCCCCGACTGCCCCGTCGCCTCGATCTCCTTGACAGTGAGAGCAAGGTCGTCGTCGGTGGCCGTGTCGTACAGCCCTGCGATGGGCTCGCAGATGTCAAGCGCCGCAACGTCGCAGCCTGCCTCCGCCAGCGCACGGGCGTGGTTAGCCCCCTGTCCACGGCCGGCGCCCGTCACCAACGCGACTTTTCCCTCAAGACCTCGAAGCTGTGCAACCACTGCCGACCTCCTTCACTAGGCGTTGTCCACACGGCAACCGGGCGTGTGTGTCGTGGACCACTCTGAGCACAAACTCGCTGGAAAGCAAGCAGATGTTGCTAGTGAGTGCCGCCACCGGAAACGCTTGGATACAGCAAGGCGGCCTCGGTGGAGCGACGGCGAGCCCCGTACCAGCGACTCCGCAGCGGTTACCTGACGCGCCCCGGGGGGCAGCCCTGTGGGCGAGACGCGCTTTCTAGTCGGTAGACCGCACACGTCGTCAGTTCAGGGGGGGACGGGGCTCGTTCTCGGGAGGCGCAGTGGCTACGCTGCTAGCAGCGGCGCGCGTCGACGCCGAGGTGAGGAGACTTCGTGAAGCCCGAGAACCTGCTCATCACCGGCGGCACCGTCATCGACGGCACCGGAGCCGGCCCGCGAGCCGACACGGCTGTACTCCTGCGCGACGGTGTCGTCGAGCAGTTCGGGGCACCAGCCGTGCAGGCTGCCGCAACCGACCTCTCGGTTCACGAGATCGACGCGACCGGCAAGACCGTGATGCCGGGGATGATCGACGCACACACGCACCTGACCTTCGGCGAGCCAACCGGCAACGACGAGCTGTTCTTCCACCGCACCGAGGCCTACAGCTCCATGCTGTCGGCCTACAACGCCAAGAAGGTGCTGCGCGCCGGCGTGACGAGCGTGTTCGACGCCGACTGCCTCTGGAACATCGCCGTGGAGCTGCGCGACGCAATCGAGAACGGCATCGTCGAAGGCCCACGAATGCGGGCCGGTGGCCAAGCGCTGATGACGTCACTGGGCGGCACCGCGGGGCGGCTGATCCGCGACGAGGGCACCACCGCCTACGCCACCGTCGTACACGACCAGGACATGATGGTCAAGGAGATCCGCCGCCAGATCAAGTACGGCGTCGACTGGATCAAGGTGATGGTGACCGGGCTTATCCCCTCGATGAAGGGGCCCGAGGTCAAGGTCTGGTCCTTCGAGGAGATGCGCAGGGTCTGCGACACTGCCCATGAGCTGAACACCAAGGTGGTCGGCCATTGCCGCAACGCGCTCAGCACCCGCGACGCTGCCCGCGCGGGGTTCGACCTGATCTACCACTCGTCCTACATGGATGACGAGGCACTCGAGGCCGTCGTCGAGTCCGGTGCCTCGCTGTGCCCGACCTTCACGCTGCTGGGCAACCTGGCCGACTACGGCGCCAAGATCGGTTCCGCCCCGGAGCTGCTCGAGGTCTTCAGGGCCGAGATCGAGGTGACGGCCGCGATGCTCAGCAAGGCACACGCCGCGGGCGTGAAAATCTTGACCGGCTCCGAGACTGGCTTTGCCGTCACCCCGGTAGGCGAATGGCACGCGCGAGAGCTCGAGATGCTCGTCGACTACGTCGGCATGAGCCCATTGGAAGCCATCACCTGCGCCACGGCCAACGGAGCGTTCGCCATGCGGGCTGAAGGCATCCTGGGCACGCTGGAGGCTGGCCGGCAGGCGGACGTGATCGTGATTGACGGCAATCCCTTGGACGACATCCGCATCCTGCAGGACAAGTCGCGGATCAGCGAGGTGATCTCCCGCGGACGACGGATCGATCTGCTCACGCCCATCCCAGAGCGGACCGTCAGCTCGACCGAGCAGGTTCGCTTCCTGGCCGCGTGCCCGCTCACCCGTTCGCTCGCGCTGACCGAGGACGACCTGGAGCGGCTGTCCCGAGTCTGAAGCACGAGCTCAGAGCAACGCCTGGTCTAGGCCCCCGTCGACCGGAATGGCAGCCCCGGTGATGTACCCAGCCTGCTCCGAGCACAGGAACGCGACGATCCGGCCGAAGTCTTCCGGCTCGCCCAGCATCCCGGACGGGATGCGGGCAGCCGCCGCGTCCAGACCTGCTCCGTAGACCGAGGTGACCCGGCCGGTGCGGTGCAGCCCTGGCAGCACGGAGTTGACGGTGACCCCGTCGCGGGCGATCTCGCGGGCCAACGTCTTTAAAAACCCGGTGGCGCCGGCCCGTGCGGTATTCGAAAGGATCAGGTCGGCGATCGGCTGACGCACCGCAATCGAGGTGATAGCAACGACCCGACCCCAGCCCCGGGCCTGCATCTCAGGCACGGCCGCGTGGCACATCCGCACGACCGACAGCAGGTTCAGCTCTAGCGCCTGCTGATAGCCCGCTATCGGCGCCGTCGCAAACGTCCCCGGCAGCGGCCCCGGCCCGTTCGCCACCAGAATGTCCAGGCCGCCCAATGCCGCTCGAGCATCTGACACGAACTTCTCACACGCATCGGGCGACGACAGGTCCGCGGTGACGCCCACCGCTCGATCCCCTAGCCGGTCAACGGTCGCAGCCACCCGGCGCGGATCGGATGAGCAAACCGCCACCCGTGCCCCCTCGTCGACCAGCGCCTGCGCCGACGCGAGGCCAAGACCGGCAGTCGACGCAGCCACGGCCGCGCACCGACCGGCCAGGCCCAGCTCCATGCGCCCTTCCTCCCCTGCTCGTCGCGGCCGCGAGCGGATGGGCATGGCGCCGATTAGCCCCGGCAGTCCGGCGTAGTCCGCAACCCCGGCCGCGTTCAGGCCAGTTCCGCCTGAACGGCCACGCGGTGATCCAAACACGGCCTGATATGTGTCGCAATCAGTTCGAGATGCCGGGGGTCGCTCGCGTACGCGCGGTAGGAGGCGACGTCGGGGAAGTCCACGACGACCACGACGTCGAAGTTGGCTTCATCGAGCCCCGCGTCGCGGCCGACAGAGACGCTGCCGAGGTCCGCGACGGCAAGGGCGAACTCCTGCAGCGCGGCGACCGCGGCTGCCTGCTCTTCGGGTCCGCTGTCCTTTCTCCAGCGGAACATCACGACGTGGCGGAACACCTGCTCAGTCCACCCCGAGCGGAACGCCATCCTCGAGAACCCTGATGGCCCCGGACGGACAGCCTCGCGCGACCTGCAGCATGCGACCGCGCTCCAGCGTGTTCGCACCATCGACGGCCTGGGCGATCTCGTCGGCGTCGAACTGGAACGCCTCGGGGGCCTCGGCCACGCAGCGTCCCGAACTGATACAGGAGTCCTGGTCGACCTCGGCTCGCAGATTCATGGACGGCCTAGCAGGACCGGGTAGGACGACCAGTAAGGACGTGCCGTCGTTGCATCGCGCACCGGAGCATGGTCGGGATCCCGGCGCACGCCGGCGTCGAACATCCGCTGGACGGCCACCGGGACGAGCCCGAACAGGTGGTCGTCGGCCGTCGCGTCCCGACTCGGCACTACTCCGGCGGCCAGATCCTGGCCGATGCAGACGTGCATGCCGGCCGCGAAGCTGAGCCCGTACGGCGCTACTCCTTCGGGAAGGACCCGCGTGGGGTCGAACCGGGCGGCGTCGGCGCCGAACATCGACTCGTCCCGGTTCACCAGACCCAGGTCAATCGTCACCATCGAACCCTTAGCAATCGTCAGTCCCGACTTCAACGTGATGTCGGCCAGGGCCCGCCGCACACCCGTCGGGCTGGACGGGTTGAGCCGGATCGTCTCGTGCACACACCGCTGAACGAACAACCGGTCTTCTCGCAACCGCAACAAGTCCTCGGGGTGCTCCTCGACCCAGCCAAGCGCAGCATCAATGGTGCGGACGAACGCAGTGGCACTCGTGTGGGCGCCAGCTAGCAGGAAGAACGCGATCTCGCGAGTCAGCACGTCCTCGGGCAGGTTGAGCTGGTCCTGATGGCGCAGCAACGCGACCAGGATGTCGCGAGGCACCTCCGACTCATTTACGGTCCCGTCGGCCACCCCGGCGAGCAGGCGCCGGCGCAACGTGATGGAAGGCTCCAGGAACTCCTGGTACCACCCGTCGAGCTTCTCGGCGATGACAGCCGAGCGCTCTTGCCGGTCCTGCCTCGAGTGCACCAAGGTCGCACCCTCGATGAAGTAGCGGACGTAGCCGTGCAGGCGCTCGGTCTCGTCGGCGGTCCCCAAGGGCCGATCGACGCCAGCGGTGACCGCGGCCAGGTTCAGCATCAGGGCATGGCCGAAGTGCTCGAGGTCTGTGTACCCGGCCCGCAGGTGCGGCTCCAGCGTGCGCTCGACGATGTCGGGGAACATCTCCCGCTCGTAGTGGTCGAACGTGTCCCGCCGAAAGGTTCGGTTCTCAATGCGACGGCGCGAGCGGTGGGCATCACCATGCAGGTTGACCAGCACGCCGTCCATGACGACGGCACCGGCGTCATAGAGCCCCTGCCGCAGATCCTTCTGTCGATACGCCTCGCGCGCCTCGTCGAAGCTCACGATCATCACATCGTTCATGAGGCATCTCCTCCAGATCCTGGCTGACAGTAGTCGTTAGGGGCTACACGTCAACGGCTCATTAAATTTCCGGGTGCTAGGTGCGTCGTGACGCTCGCCCTTACGAGAGTCGAATCGCTCGACCGTGACTCTGGACACAGCCGGGGGTTGGGGTTACGGTCCGTGGACACCGAGCGTAGTTAGCACGCTCACGTCGTGGGCGTCTATCCGATCAGCCGCGACCCGCCCCAAGAAAGAGTGAGGTCCACCTGATGCGGACGAGAACCACGACCGATCGGCTCATTGTCCTGGCTGCTGCCGGAATGCTCGTTGCCTGTGGCTCGTCGAGCAGCAAGACTGGCTCGGGCACCAGCTCTGCACCCTCGGCCAGCGCGGCCACCGGCGTGGCCGCCCAGCGCGTCGCCGCGTTCACGGCGCACCCCGGAACCCTGACCAACACCAAGCCGGTGAAGGTAACCGCCGGCGCGAAGACGCTGGTCTACATGCAGTGTGTGCAGGTGGTGTGCAAGGAGATCGGCGACGCCATGACCCAGGCGTCGGCGGCCGTCGGCGCCAAGTTCGTCAGAATCACTCACCAGGACACTCCGGCGACGGTGCAGCAGGCAGCGGTAACAGCACTGCAGGCCAACCCGGCAGCGGTGTTCACCTCGGGTGACCCCACCGAGTGGTTCGCCGACCAGATCAAGCAGATGAACGCACGCAAGATCCCGGTAGTGGCGTGGTCGTTGCCCGGGGCATTCACCGCCAATGGTCTGTCGGCGAATCTGCTCACCGGGGATGACTACTACTTCGACGGCGTACTTGAAGCGGACTGGGTAGCGTCGCACTCCGGTCCCAGCGGCGAGTCCCTCCTGCTGAACGTGCCTGCCTACCCGGTGCTGGCAACCTTGGCCCAGGGGTACAAGGACGAGCTCAGCAAGGTCTGTGCGTCCTGCAAGGTGACAGAAGCTGACTTCACGGTGCAGGACATCATCAGCGGCAACGTCTCGACTGCCGCGGTCGCGGCCCTGCAGCGCAACCCTAAGATCACTTATGTAGTCGGCACCTTCGGCGGGCTGATCACCCAGCAGCTGGCGCAAGCCGTCCAGAACGGCGGATTCTCCAAGGTCAAGGCCATCAGCGCCGCCGGTACCTCGGCGAACTACGCGCTGATCAAGAGCGGAAACTTCCAGGAGGCCGACCTGGCGCTGTCCAGCGGCTTCCTGGCCTGGCGCGCCGTCGACTCGGCGCTTCGGGTGATGAACGGGCAGAGCGCAGCCTCCACCGAGCCCCTGCCCGAGCTCGCGAAGATTCCAGGACATCCCAATATCCTCGCGGGCGGGGTTCGGCAAGAGTTCGTCACGAAGGCTGCGTTCGACGCGGCCGCCGCGGGCAGCACTAACTTCGACACCGTCTGGTCGCCTGTTGCCGACTACCAGAGCGGCTTCAAGAAGCTGTGGGGCGTCAGCTGAGTATCGACGCTGCCGGTCGCCCGGCCCGCGCGACCACGGACGCCGACCAGCCCGTCCTGGTTGTCCGCTCGCTCAGCAAGAGCTTCCCAGGGCAAGTTGCTCTGGATGCCGCCGAACTGACCGTGCACCCCGGCGAGGTGCATGCGCTGCTCGGGCAGAACGGATCGGGTAAGTCAACCTTGATTAAAATCTTGGCCGGTCTCTACAAGCCAGATCCGGGTGCGGACGTCGAACTCGGTGAGCGCCGAGTGGACCTCGCGGCGCTGTCCGACACCGACACCGACCGCATCCGGGTGATGCACCAGGATCTGGGCCTGGTCAGCACGCTGAACATCATGGAGAACCTTGCCCTGGGCCGAGGATTCCAGTCCACCCGGCTCGGCGGCATCAACTGGCGACAGGAACGGCGCAGCACCCGAGAGCTACTCGGCCGCTTCGGCCTGGACGTCGACCCACGCCGAAGCGTGGCATCCCTGAGCGCGGCCGAGCAGGCCATCGTCGGCCTCGCCCGGGCCATCGAGAACTGGGACGCCCACGGCGGACTGCTGGTTCTGGACGAGCCGACCGCCTCGCTGTCGAGACCGGAGGTCCTGCGGCTGTTCGACGCGGTTCGCCGAGTGGCCGCCCTCGGCGCGGGCATCCTGTTCGTCACCCACCGGCTCGACGAGGTGTTCGACATCGCCGACCGGGTCACCGTCCTTCGCGACGGACGAACTGTCGGCAGTAGGCGGATCGACGGGCTGGACGAGACGGCACTCGTGGAGATGATCGTCGGACGGCCCATCAGCGGGTTCTACGCGGATCCACCCGCGGTCCGCGCCAACACCGTGTTCGAAGCCGGCGGCGTGTGGGGCGCCGCCGTCGAGGACTTCGCTCTCGCGGTCCGGGCCGGTGAGATCGTCGGCGTGGCCGGCATCGTCGGATCCGGCCGCGACGAGATCGCCGGGCTGCTAAGTGGAACCCGGGGGCGGGCCGCGGGCTGGATCAACCTGGAGTCGCAGCCACTTCCCAAGGACATCCGCTCGGCCTCGGCGCTCGGCATGTCCTACGTCCCAGCGGATCGCAAGATCATGGGCTCGATCCAGAGCCAGAGCGTCACCGGCAACATCCTGTTGGGCAGCCAAGGGCCGCTGTTCTCCAAAGCCTGGCTCAGCAGTCGAGCCGAGACCGCGGAGGCGGCAAAGTGGATCTCCCAGGTCGACCTGCGACCCGCCGATCCCCGCAGGGTCCTTTCGACCCTCAGCGGCGGCAACCAGCAAAAGGCGGTGGTCGCGCGCGTGCTTCGGCGCCGTCCCCGAGTCATCGTGCTCGACGAACCCACCCAAGGCGTCGACGTCGGCGCAAAGGCGACGATCTACGAGCTGCTCGCGGGCGCTGCGCAGGGCGGCGCTGGCGTCATCGTCTGCTCGTCCGACAACGAGGAGCTGTCGAACATCTGTGACCGAGTGCTGGTGATGCGGCGAGGCCGCATCGACAGTGAGCTGTCGGGCAGCCGACTCACTACGGGGACGATCACGGAGTTGAGCCTGCGATGACCCACGCTGGCGAAGCAACGAAGGGCGCGGACGCGCCGGCCACTGATCTGACCCCCGTGCATCGCCCCCGCGATCTAGGCTGGCTGCGGACAATGAGCCCGGCCCGCATCAGCATCGTCTACCTCTACGCCGCCGCCTTCCTGCTGTTCGCACTGTGGATCCCCGACACGTGGCTGACCTCGGTGACCCACCAGTCGGTCCTGAACATCTCGTTCGCCATTCCGGGGCTGGCAGCTCTGGCCGTCCTGATCCCCTCGATCGCCGGCGCCTTCGACCTGTCGATCGCTGGTGTGATGAGCGCCTCTGGGGTCACCGCGTCGTGGCTGATGATCGACCAGCACTGGGGCATGTGGTCGGCCATCGGGGTCGCCATGCTCGTGGCACTCGTCGCCGGCGTCGTCAACGGCATTCTGGTCGTCGCCATCGGGATCAACTCCTTCATCGCCACGCTTGCCATGAATGCCGTGCTGTCAGCCTTTGCGCAGTGGCGCTCAGGTGGCATCCAAATCACCGGGTTCTCGCAGGGCTTTACCCGGCTCAGCTCGCGGCTCATTGGCGCGGGAGTGCAGGTCAAGGTCCTCTACCTGATCGCTCTGGCCGTCGTGCTCTGGTACGTCCTGGAGCACACGCCGTTCGGCCGATACCTGCAGGCCGCCGGCGACAACCCCGTCGCAGCGCGGCTGGCCGGTGTACGCACCAGCCGCTACATCTTCACCAGCCTCATCGCCTCGGCGCTGATCGCCGGCGCCGCCGGCATCGTGCAGACCTCGACGACCGGTGCCGGCAGCGCCACCGCTGGCGATGCGTTTCTCCTGCCCGCGTTCGCCGCCGCCTTTTTGGGGTCGACCCAGTTCAAGCGCCGGTTCAACGTCTGGGGAACGCTCGCCGCTATCTGGGTGCTCGCCTCTGGAGTCCAGGGCGTGACGCTGGCCGTAGGCAGCTTCTCGTGGCTGAACAACCTGTTCTTCGGCGTTGCCCTAATCATCGCTGTGGGCAGCTCAAACCTGCTCGACCGTTGGCAAGGGCTGCGCGCCGTGCGTCTGCGGTCCCGCGCCGCCGCCACCACGCCAGTCGACCCGTGACACCCCTGCCGCACGGCGGGAGCAGCGTCACGCCGCGGGCGGTCATCTACTCCGGTGGCCCCGCTCACGACTTTCCAGCGCTGTCGGCTCACCTGCAGACCCTCGTCCAGGAGATCGGCGTCAACGCGTGGGTTACCGAGGACTTCGCTGAGGCAGCAGACAACCTGCCGGGCGTCGACCTGCTCATCGTCAATGCCCTCAGATGGCGGATGCAGGCCGACCGGTACGCAACTCAGCGGGCGGCACTCGCCTTCTCGCCCACCGCCAAGAGTCGGAAGGCGGTGACCCAGCACCTGGACGGCGGCGGCGGGGTGCTCGGCCTGCACACGGCGGTCATCAGCTTCGACGACTGGCCCGGGTGGGGCGACATCCTGGGCGCGCGATGGGACTGGAGCCGCTCGTCACACCCGCCCAACGGACCCGCCCGCATCGTCGTCCACCCCGACCGTCACTCGATCGTGGCGCGCAGTGCGGAACAGTTCGACACCGACGACGAGGTGTATGGCTTCTTGGATGTCGCCGCCGACGTTGCACCACTGCTGAGCGGGTCGCACAGCCGGGCCACGCACCCGCTGATGTGGGCACGCGACGTCGGAGCCGGGCGTGTCGTTACCAGCACGCTCGGACACCACGTTGGGTCATATCAGCCGCCCGAGTACCGCCGGATACTGCTGCGTAGCGTGCAATGGCTGCTCGGACGTCCGCTCGAACCGGGCCCGGCAGCGTGACCCATCCGGCTGCCGAACTCGGGCGGCTGCTCGACGAGCGCGCCATCACCCGCCTGCTTGCCTGGTTCTGCCACTGCGTGGACGAGTACGACATCGACGGCGCCATGTCTGTCTTCGCGGACGCCTGCGTCGTCGACTACGGCCCGGGCCGGGGCGGACCACGCCACGGACGCACGTCCGTCGGCTCGCGGATCGCCGAGGGCCAGGCCGGCTTCCGTCGGACTCACCACCAGCTGGGGCAGAGCCTGATCGACATCGAGGGCGACACCGCGCGGGCCGAGACATACGTCACAGCTTGGCACCGCGAGCGTGACGAGTCTGTGTCCGAGGTCCGCCTCCGGTACCTCGACCGGCTTGCTCGCACCTCCACAGGCTGGACGATCAGCAGCCGGCGAGTCCAGGCCACCGGCATCGTCGGCTTTGCCGGCGTTGAATGGGACTACGTCCCGCGTCGTCTGGTGCCAGCCGACGACCAGTAATCAGCTGCTCAACGCCAGCACACGCCGCGCCGAAGCGAGAGCCAGCGCAGCGCGCTCCTCCGGGTCGAGCTCACTGGAGAGCAGGTCGGACTGCACCTCCACGGACACGGTCAGATCAGGTGGCAGGGCCCGGACGAAGTCCGACAGCTGCAACGTCCCCTCCCCCGGCATCAATCGGCGGTGCCGGGCCTCTTCTGCCAGCTCGGCGTCGCTTGTGGGCAGCGCGGCGCAGGCGTCGCACAGCTGGGCGTACGCCAACACGTCGGCGGGTAGTTGCGCGAGCTCAGCAGCCGCACCTCCCGATCGGTCCAGATGCAGGGCGTCAACGAGGATCGCCAACTCGGGGCAGTTCACCGACTCCAGCAGTCGAGCGGCGCCCGTGAGCGTGCGCACGCTCGTGAACCGCATGAACTCCAGCGCAACTCCCAAACTACGGTCCCCCGCGAGCCGGCACAGCCCCGCGACAGCGTCGCTGGTCCCAACGACGTCGGGGATATCACTGACTGTCAGCACCCACCTGGCGCCGACCACCGCGGCAGCATCCAGCAACCGCTCGTGAACCGAGAGGTCCACCTCAGGCCGCAGCCGCACCACCTCGACGTCGAGCACGCGGATGCCCGCGGTGTCGACATGCTGGCGCAGCCTCTTCGCCGCCGCTGGGGACCAGTCCGCCGGCCCCAGCCTGAGCCCGCACGCGTCGAAGCCGGCCCCGGCCGCTGCCTCGACGACCCCGGGCGCGGGCAGGCCCGCCAACGTGCCGGCAGCGAGCGCCAGCAGCCGAGTCATGCGTTGGTGACGCCGAGCGCGAGGCCACCGTCAACCGTGAGTATGGAACCGGTGACCCAGTCCGCGCAGGCGAGGTAGGCGACTGCTTCGGCGATCTGCTCGCCCGTTCCGATGCGCCCCAGGGCGTGGGCCGACGCGAGCCCCTGCAGTCGCTGCAGCGACTGCTCGGCGTCCCCCAGTCCGGCCCGTTCGTTGATCTCGGTGTGGACGGCACCCGGACGGATGCAGTTGACGCGCACCCCGGACGGCCCGAGCTCAGCGGCCAGCACACCGGTCAGCGTCTCGAGCGCTCCCTTGGTCGCGGCATACGGCGATGCCCCGGGAAACGCGCGCTGGGTGTGCACCGACCCGAACAGCACGACGTTTCCGTTCGCAGCCCGTAGTTGCGGCAGCGCCAGCCCAACTAGCAGCATCGGTCCGACCACGTTGCCGTGGAACAGGTCGACCAACGCGGTCTCATCCAGCGCGTCGACGTCGCCGCGATACATGTTGCCCGCCGCATTCACCAAGGTGGTAAGGCCGCGGCCATGGGCGACCGCCTGCTTCAGCATCCGGGCCCGATCGGCGGCCACCGCGACATCGCCAACGACGGCGATACACGCTGGACCGATCGAGTCGGCCACGGCGCGGATCTTGTGCTCACGCCGGCCAGCCACGGTGACCTTGGCACCACGCTGCGCGAAATACCGGGCGACCGCTTCGCCGAGGCCGCTCCCGCCGCCGGTGACCAACACCGACGATCCACCAAGCGCGCTCACGATCGGCCTCCATACGACCAGAACGTCGTCGCCCCGCTTTGCCGCCGGGTCAGCCGTCGAGACGTCGGCGACCGGCCGAGGTGCCCACAACTACAGGCGCCTTGGCGACCAAGCCCGGTGTGGCGACCGCCCGGGCCGAGCGCAGCCGGACGAAATCCGGATTGGACTGAACGAACTCCGTGACGTTGTCGAACTCGAACTGGCCACCAAGCAGCTGCATCGCAATGTCGTGGCGGACATACTCGATCGACAGCAGCACCACCGCCGGGTTGTCGGAGTAGACACCCCAGCCGTCGGCGCCCGCCGCTCCCCCAATCACCGACTGACGCTCGTCGCCGACCACCACGAACAGCCGGTATCCCAGATAGTTCAAGACGAACGCGGGGGAGGAGAACCGGTGGGAGTAGGTATGTCCGATCGGCTCGATGTCCTCGCCGAACACCAGCATTGTCACGTCGACGCCACGGGTCTCCGCCTGCCGTAGCAGCGGTCCCAGCCGTTCGATCTCCTCCGGCCAGATCGACACGAACAGGTCGCGTCGGGCGTCCCGGATGACGTCGGCAGCGCGCTGAACGAGCGGCTCGTAGCCCATGACGTTGTGAATCAAGTGCGCTTCTTGAGGAGCGTCCAGCGACGGGAGTTCCTCCCGAAGCGCCTGCAGCGACTCGTCGAAGTCCTGACTCATCCGATGGAGCAGCGCGGTGGGCGGGAGGGGCAGGTAGGACGTCGTGTCCGCCGTGGTACGCGCCTCGAAAGCGGCCCCGCGGGCGACCAGCTTGGCCAGCGTCTCGTACACCGTGCTGCGCGGCACGCCCGAGTTCTTGGCGACCTCGTAGCCGTTCAAGGGCTTGGTGGCCATGACCAGAGCCAGGTAGGCCTTGGCCTCGTAGGCGGACATGCCTAGCTCTCCGAGCCGCTCCACCACCTTCGACAGACTCGCCACGTGCCGCCCATCCGTCGAACCGCATGTATCTGCCGAGCGTACCCAGCCGACATACTCTCCCGTGTGCGGGAAAGGGCGTCACGTCCCGACCGAGTCAATGCTGGCCGGCCGCGACAGCTGGCCGAGTGCTGCGATGGTGATGCCACCATCGACGACGAGAGTCTGGCCGGTGATGTAGGAGGCAGTTGAACCGGTCAGGAACAGCACCGCCGCGGCAATGTCCTCCGCGCTGCCCAGCCTGTCCATCGGGACCTTGCTCTGCCGGAGTCGGCGAACCTCTACGTCCTCGTAGATCGGCTCGGACATGCCCGCGTCGATGAGGCCCGGGGCCACCGCGTTAACCCTGATGCCAAGCGACGCCCATTCGAGGGCCATCTGCTGGGTCAGCATGATAATTCCGGCTTTCGACGCGCTGTAGCCACCCGCAAAAGGCGCTGCCGAAACACCGTTGATCGAGGCAATGTTGACGATTACCCCCGACGCTCGCTCGGCCATCGCCCGGGCCGCCGCGCGGCCAACCAGGAACGCGCCGGTCAGGTTGACCCGCAACGCCTGCTCCCAGTCCGAGGCGGTCAGCTGCAGCAGTGGACCGAAACGCACAATTCCAGCGTTGCTCACCACTGCGTCGGGCGCCGCAGGCAGGCTGCCGAACGCCGCCTCGACCGAATCCTCGTCCGTGACGTCGACGTCGACCGCAGACGCAGTACCCCCGATCGAGTTCGCGACGGACTGGGCAGCTGCCAGGTCCTTATCCCACAACGAGACCGAGTAGCCCTCCTTCGCGGCGCACCGCGAGATCATGGCACCGATGCCGCGTCCGGCTCCTGTGACGACCAGCATCTTCGCAGCCATGGCGCTCTCCAACTCAAGGTGTCGGGTGGCAGCCGTGGCAGAAGTCGACCCGGAGTGCCCCTCCTAACGACGTACGGACACAGTAACGATGGCCCTAGCTCAAGTCCATCTCATCCTAAGTGCTGCCCCTCCTCGGGTCGTACGATGCACCCACACTGCCCCGTCCACCGAGATTGGTGGCTACCTGGGAAACGACTAAGGGAGCCAGGGATGTCGCTATCGAGACCGGTGATCGATGTGCACGCACACGTCGTACTCGAGGGGTGCATGGGCACAGCCGGGCCGGCAGGCCCCGAGATCGGGGGTACGCCTGACGCTCCCTGGTTCCGCGTCGGTGACTACACCTTGACCGGGGTCAAGTACTCCGGCAGCGCCTTCATGGACCCCGAGGTGCGCATTGCCTCGATGGACCGGCAGGGGATCGACCTGCAACTGCTGTCGCCGAACCCGCTCACGTACTTCAACCATGCACCAGCCAAACAGGTCGCCGCCTATTGCCGGGCGCACAACGACGAACTTGCAGGCCTCGTACGCCGCCACACACAACGGCTGATCGGCGCCGCGCAGCTGCCAATGCAGGCCCCCGACGCAGCGATCCGCGAGCTCACCCGCAGCGTCGGCGAGCTCGGCCTGGTCGCCGCCTACATCGACACCGATCCGGGCGGCCGCGCCTTGGACGACCCCGATCTAGACGAGTTCCTGGCCTGCGTCGTCGAACTTGACGTACCCCTGTTCGTTCATCCGACCTCGATCGGCCCAGACGGGCCGCCCAGCGACCCACGGCTGCGACGCTTCGACTTGGACCTCCTTCTAGGGTTCGCCTACCAGGAGACGCTGGCCGTCGCGGCCCTCGTCTTCGGCGGCGTTCTGGACCGGCATCCCGCCCTGGACGTATGCGTCAGCCACGGCGGAGGGGCGATCCAGACCCTGAGCGGACGGTTCTCCCGAGCTGCCGAAAAGCGGGCATGGGCATCTGAGTCCCTACGGGCAGAGGGCTTCAGCCATCAGTTGTCACGACTCTGGTTCGACACCCATCTGCACAACGAGCGTGCGCTGGCGGACCTGGCAGACGTAGTGGGCTTCGAGCGGCTGGTCTACGGCACGAACTTCGCCGGGTGGGACGCCGACGGGCCGGGTGAGCGGCCCAACCTGCCCGGGGCTGATCTGTCTCGCAATTCCCGGCGATTGCTTCGCTTCAAGCAGATTCCAGGCCGTGACGGGTGACGAGCGCGTGCTCGTCCGCGATGGCGCCAAGGGCAAGCTCATAAGCAGCAACTGGGGCTTCCCGCCCAATACATCCCCGCTGCTACCGGGGCAAGCGCTTGCGGACTGACGTGGCGCGCGCGGAGATGTTGGACGTCTGGAACCCGTCGCGTGGGACATCGACAGGTCAAGCAGTCGTTGCAGGCTTAATAGTGAGTCTTCCTCGCGCCGTTGGTGCGCGAACCGGGCGTGCCGTCTCTCGCCGTCAAAGCGGCTGCGGGGGCCGGGTCGAGCCACGTGAACCCGCGGGCGAGCTCGCTCACAGTACGTCGCCGGCAGCCCTCACAGCGCGGTCACGCCCGACGGGAAGCGGCTTGAACGCGTCGCGTAAGGCACGCGTGCCGACGTCCGCGGCACCGAACGCATCGCGACGGTCGGCGGCACCAAAGGGCCTTCCCGGTTCGACTGGCACGGCCGTGCTCAACCGGTCCGGACATTGGCATTGATAAGCAGCGGCAGGATGTCCTTCTCAAACTGGGCAATGCCCTCGAGGTAGTTCGGCCAGCTCACCGTCAGCCCGTCCAGTCCGGCCTCGGCGAAGGAGGCGAAGCCGTTCGCGACCTGCTCCGGCGTGCCGACGAGCGGGATGCTGCCGTACCCAGCGATCAGGCGGGGCGCCAGCGCCTCCCAGTCGGCGCTCTTGGAGTTGGGCACGAGGATGTCAAGCAGGTTGCGCACACCCTCTTTGTCGCCTTGCTCGTATGCAATCTCGTCGTATACGCGCCGCGCCTCGTCCTCGTCGTCACGGCAAATCACGTACACCTGGCTGAAAACCGAGATGTCACGGTCGAACTCATCACGCGCGTACTTCTTCACCGACGCCGCGGTGCTGCCAGCAGACTCGACGTCGCCAGCGGCCACGAAGTTGAGGTCCGCGTGCTGGGCGGCAAACCGCATGCCACGTGGGCTGTTACCGGCCGACATCAAGACCGGGCCTCCTGGCTGGACCGGCTTTGGCTCGGAGTAGGCGCCGGGCGAGGAGAAGTACTTGTCGTTCCAGTCGAACTCGCCCTCGCGCATCCACAGCGCCTTTGCCAGTGACACCCACGCGTCGGCCACGTCGTAGCGCTCATCGTGCGGCAACTGCGGAACGCCGAACATGCCGATCTCTTTCTCGTTCCAGCCGGCCACTACGTTGAGAGAGAACCGGCCGCCGGAGATGTGGTCAATCGTCGCGCACGTCTTGGCCGCCCGCACCGGGTGCACCGTCGGAATGTGCGTGGTGGAAAATACACCGATCTTGCTAGTCGCGGCCGCAAGCCCGGCTGCCCAGGCGAAGGTGTCAAAGTTGCGGTGGTTGAAGTTGACCTTGCCGCTCATGCCCTTCCACCGCGCCACCGGCACCATCGCCTCAAAGCCTGCGGTCTCGGCAGCCTGCGCGATCGCCACCGACTCCGCCCAGGTCGCCTCGATGACGCCAGGCACGTCGCTCATCGTCGAGCCGTGACTGCAGTTCGCGGCAAAGACGGCTAACTTGAGCTGGTTCGGGCTGTTCAGGACAGGATTCGTACTAGGGTTGGTCGCACTGTTCCCTGCCATCGGGCTCCTTCGACGTGGCCGTCGTGGCTGCATTTGGCGAAACCACCCTGGCGCGTTAGTTGCTGAGACCCTAACGTCGTTCGCGGACGCCGACAACAACCAAGGCAACCGGCTGGCAACCGGGTAGTGGCAGCCCCCTTCGCGGTGGCTTGGCGCGACGGAGGACCCAAAACGAGGCCAACCTTCCGTGGCCCAGGCGGGTGTGGTCCCAAAGTCTGCAACGATTCGCGCTGAGAGGTGACTATCCCCTCTATCCCCTGGACTTCGCCTTCGGCCAAATGCTTCCCCGGACCATCGTTAGCCTACTCACGCCGATTGGCTATGTGGAGCATGCCTTGAAGCACAGCCGTGGGCAGGGGCCCCGGATGCTTTCACCGTTCGTGCCGAAGACCGCGGGCGACTATGAAATCTTATCTGCGGTCAATCCGCGCCACCTCCGGTGACGACCGGGAGCCTCACGGTCAACGGCCACTGGGCCTCTGGCTTGCGGCGGCCGTCGGCCATGCTTGTCGCCGGCATACGTCAACGCCTTCCTCGTCGTCCTCAGCAACCTTTCGTTCATGAAGCACCTGAGCGCCCAGCGCGGGCATGCGCGCCCCACTTGCGGGCGCTCGAGTGGCATCCAGACCGCTCGGCTATTGTTGACCTAGGTTTACTCGCGCGGCATCAGCGTGGAGATTGTGATCAAGGTCCTGCACGTGCTGATTCTTCCGGTTTTCTTCTGGTACGTCCTCGAACACAAAGCGGTCAGGCGCACCCTCAGGACGATCGGTGACAACCCGGCCGCGGCACGGCCCACTGGCGTACTGACTTCGCGCTACGTGTATGGCGGCCTCATCATCTCTACGCCCCTCGCGCCGCGTTCCTCAGCTCGACGCAGTTCAAGCGCCGCTCCAACGTGCGGGGCACGCTCGCGCCAAGCCACAGGGCCGATCGCGCAAGCGCGGCGGCGCGCTCGACCCAGCGGAGTCGGCGACTAATGAAGCAGCGCGGCAAGCGGGCCGTCGTCACCGGCGGCGCGCGCGGTATTGGTGCCGCAATCGTCACACGCCTCCGTGTCGACGGCTACGACACCGTCCCCTTAGACGTCCTCGGCGGCGAGGGCGTCTTGGAATGCGACGTCACCGACGGCGAGGCGGTCCACCGTGTGGCCCAGCAGATCGGCCCGGTCGACGTACTCGTCAACAATGCGGCGATTTGGCGCTTCGCCGCGTTCGAGGACGTCTCGGTTGAGGACTTCGACGCGGTTCTCGCGGTCAACGTCCGCGGTCCGTTCAACTGCACTCAGGCGTTCGGCCGCTCAATGCTCGAGCGCGGCGCGGGAAGCATCGTGAACATCGTCTCGATCGCGGCGGAGCACGCCGATCCCGCAGTCGGCTCGTACTCCGCGTCCAAGGCCGCCCTGCTGGCCATGACCCGCCAGGTCGCGCTCGAGTGGGGGCCCCGCGGCGTCCGCTGCAACGCGGTCGGGCCCGGTCTGGTTCCGACCGACGGCGCGGGAGTCTACGACGACGACGGGGTGCGCGCGGCCCGAGCAGCGGCGGTGCCGCTGCGCCGGCTCGCGCGCCCGGATGAGGTCGCGGAGGTCGTCGCCTTCATGGCGTCTGAACGTGCCGCGTACGTAACCGGGCAGGCACTTTACGTTGATGGTGGGATTGGTCAGTCGCTGATGACGACGCTGCTCCGACCTTCCACGGTGGCCGCGGCGCGCACGTGAGACGCGGGCGGTGCCTAGCCTAGTGAATGGCGTCGGCCACGCTCCTGGCGACGGAACGGATCGTTTCAGGCCGCATGTCTGTCTGCATGTAAAGCATTACATGGTTGCAACCCGCGTCTACTAACTCCTGAGCTTGGCGCGCCGCGTCTGGAGGTCGCGTCGGATCGAAGATGTGCATCGACACCTCGATCTCGTTGGGATCGCGACCCACGGCGGCGCAGTGCCCCAGCAGCACGTCCAGCTTCCGCTTCAGGTCTTCCGGGGTGCGGCCCGGAAAGTTCCATTGGTCGGCCCAGGTTGCGACGATCCGCAGCATGCGCTTCTCGCCCTGGCCGCCGAGGACGAACGGGGGACGGGGCCGCTGGACCGACTTCGGCTCGCAGCGTGCGTCCGTCAGGGTGAAGTGCTCGCCGGCGAAGTTCGCGACGGTCTGGGTCAGCAGCGCGTCGATCACCGTCAGAGCCTCGTTGAGAATGTCCATCCGAACGCCCACCGGCGGGAACGGGATGCCGTAGGCGCTGTGCTCCTCTTCGTTCCAGCCTGCGCCTAGCCCGATCTCTAGGCGCCCGCGCGAGACCTGGTCGATCGTAGCGCACATGTTCGCGAGCACCGCCGGATGCCGGTAAGTGATGCCCGTGACGATCAACCCCAGCCGGAGCCGCTCGGTGATCCCGGCGAGATAGGAGATCGCGGTCCACCCCTCGTAGCACGGGCCGCTGCGGTCACCGATGTTGATGGGGTAAAAGTGGTCGAACAGCCACGCCGCATCAATCTCGGGCAGTTCCTCGGCCGTCAGCCACGCCCGCTCCAACGTCTCCCACGCAACGTTTTGTGGCTGGAGCTTCAGGGACAGTCGCATCACGGATCTCCTCGAAAAGCTGGACGGCGGCGTGTTCTCGTAGCTTAGCGACGATCTAGGAGATGCCCCAAGGAGTTGTCCGTCGTGCCGAACGGTCTGATCGTTCCATCCATCTGTGCTCTCAGCGTCCCTGGCTTGCCCAACCGAACGCAGCCCTGGCCGGTCGATTGTTTTGCTCGGGGCTTGTTGAGGTTCGTCCGCCCCACCGGGATGCCGACGGCATGAGCGCCTCGACTCTGCTTGCCGGCAGGGACCCGCCCGTTAACCGCGATTCCCCCCTACCGTGGTTGTGCCCGTACGCAGCTTTGGCCACGCGGATGTGGGCCTGACCTGTGGAACGCGAATCGCTAAACTTCTCATGCCACGTCGACCCCAGCGCGAAAGTGTCTCCTTTCCAGGGAAGTGGAACCGCAAGGCCGCGCACCCTCGCCTGTACTGCCCCGGCCGACAGCACTGCGGCTGCTGGGAGACATGAACACATGATCGCCGACGTCGACCTTCCCGACGCCATCCTTAGCGACCCATCGGGTGCGACACATGGACGGGTGCCTGCGCCGCGATTGCCGGCTCGAGCCAAGATGGGCCGACGGGTCTGGTGATGGCGCTCGCTGAAAGTCCCCAGGGTTGCTCGTCGAAGTTCCTCACCCAGTGCGTTGGTCAGGGTAGCGCTTTGGGGGTCGAGCAGGTCGGCGACGGCGACGCCGGGTTCGTTGCAGTGGGGGCAGGGTCCGCCGAGCCCGATGCGGGTGCAGGGCTGGTTGCAGTCGGGGCACCATTGCTGGGCGTGGTAGCGCTGGCTGCAGGTCGGGCAGGCGTAGATGGTGACGTCGCGCCGGGGCCGGGCCGGCGGGACCGGCGCGGCGAGGGCGGGGGTGCGCCGGCGGGTCCAGGCGGTCTTGCGGCACCCGTCGCAGCAGTAGAGCTGGCGGCCGATGCGGGTGAACGGGGTCCAGCACACGGGGCAGAGCGGGCCGGGGCCGGTGGTTGTCGTCGTGTCGTCGTCGCCTGACGGGGATGCGCGAAGGGGTGCGGGCTCAGCCATGGAGGGCCTTTCGCAGGCTGGCGTGGCGGGCGTTGTGGTCTCGCAGCCGGTAGGACTCGCCGTCGGTGGCTTAGACGTGTCCTGTCCGCCTCTGCCGCTGGGCTGCCACGGGGCCGTGCGTCACTAGCGGACAGAGGCGGGATGGCGGGCACGGACCCTTGTTCGTGACCATGACGGTCGCACACGGCACGTCGAACGCAACGCCCGGACCAGGGCCGCGGCCGAGGCCGCGCTCAAGCTCGCGATACGCGACCGGGTCCACGTCGGCGCGACGGGTGACCTGACGCCTGACACGTCGATGGCGGTCCTCGCCGAGAACTGGTTCGCCGGCTTGAAGGGCCGGGCGGACGACCCTGGAGGCCTACCGCAGTCGTCTGGACCGTCAGGTGCTTCCGGGACTGGCAGGGCTGCGGATCCGAGAACTGACAGTCGGCCGGGTGGACCGCTTCCTGCAAGCGGTCGGGACGAACAATGGGCCGGCCGTGGCGAAGATGTGCCGCTCCGTGCTGAGAGGGCACTTGTGGTCCCGCAGCCCGCCACGACGTGCCGACCGCAATCCAGTGCGGACGCAGCGAACACCCACATCACCTCCGAAAGTAGTCCCCGTGCCCTGATGGTGAACGAAGTTCGTCTGCTGCGGTCTCAGTTGGCCAAGGACTGGCCCTGTCAGGGCGGCCGGCGCCTTTGATCGCAACGAGCAAGTGGCGCAGCAGCTCTCCGCCAGCCCGGGCGCCGGCGTCTCACAGCTGGGGTCGTAGTGGCGGTACAGGCCGTGCAAGCGTGACCAACAGGCTGCCGCCGGCATACGGCGCGAAGCTGGCACGCACGTCGTCGCGAGGAGCCGCGGTGACCGATGAGCCGCGGTCGTAGTGCCTGGGCAACCGGCTCGTGCTGTCCGAGCGCTCGGGCGACGGCCTCCGCCCGTACGCCGACCCCGAGGAACCGCGGCGAGCGAATAAGAAACGACCTGTGGCTACAACGGTGGCTACAAGAGGGCCCTCACATCCGGGCCGAGGATCAGCATCCGAGGCCTGACCTGCGGCTTTGCGGTGCGCTCGGAGGGACTCGAACCCCCAACCTTCTGATCCGTAGTCAGATGCTCTATCCGTTGAGCTACGAGCGCTGGTCGGTGCTGGGGCCCAGTCTAGCGAAGCAAGCTGCCCCCTGCTGGTCGCGGGTCAGCCGGGCAGCAGGAGCAGCTTGCCGGTCGTCCGGCGTGCCTCCAGGTCCTCGTGGGCCTTCGCCGCTTCCGCAAGCGGGTAGGTTCCGCCGATGCGCACGCGGAGCCGTCCCTCGGCGATCCAGCTGAACAGGTCGCCGGCTCGCCGCAGCAGCTCGTCGCGGGTCGCGATGTAGCTGCCCAGCGTCGGGCGGGTGATGAACAACGAGCCGCCGGCCGCGAGGCGCTGCAGCTCGAACGGTGGCACCGGGCCGCTCGCCGCGCCGTAGAGGACCAGGTAGCCGCGAGGCCGCAGGCTCGCCAGGCTGGCGTCGAACGTCGACTTCCCGACGCCGTCGTACACCACCGACGCGCCCGCCCCGCCACTCACGTCCTTCGCGACGCTGCCGAAGTCGTCGTACCCGGCGACGTGCTCAGCCCCTGCCTCTCGAGCAAGCTCGGCCTTCTCCGGTGTCGACGTGGTGGCGACCACGATGCCGCCGCGCATCGTCACCATCTGCGTGAGCAGCAGCCCCACGCCGCCTGCGGCCGCGTGCACCACCGCGACATCGCCCTCGGCCACCGGAAAGGAACCGTCCGAGAGGTAGTGAGCGGTCATGCCCTGCAACATGACGGCCGCTGCCGTCTGTAGGTCGACGCCCTCGGGAACCGGCACAGCGGCCGCAGCGGGGACAACCGCCTGCTCGGCATAGCTGCCGGGTGCGGTGGCCCACGCCACGCGGTCGCCGGTCGCGAAGCCGGACACCTCAGCCCCGACGGCGGCGACGACACCGGCCGCCTCGGCACCGGCGACGAAGGGCGTGCGCTGGGCATACGGCGGCCTGCCCTGCCGTCCGTAGACGTCGGCGAAGTTGATGCCGGCCGCCGCCACATCGACGACGAGGTCACCCGCGCCGGGCGCCGGCGCGTCTCGCTCTGCGAGCTTCAGGACCTCGGGACCGCCGTACTGCTCCACCACCACAGCGCGCATGTCGCCAGTCTGCCGCCGCGAGATGCGGCGCGCTACAGCTGGTCGACTGCCGTCACCCGGACGACCGCCGCGCCCGCCTCATCCGACGCCGCGAGATCGACCTCGGCACTGATGCCCCAGTCGTGGTCGCCGGCCGGGTCGTCGAGGATCTGCCGTACCGCCCACCGCCCGGACTGCTCGTCGACGATGAGCAGGGCGGGGCCCCGCGCGTCGGCGCCCGTCTGGATCTCCGGATAGAGCTCGAAGTACGGCTCCAGCGCCTCGCGCCAGGCCGAGGCGTCCCAGCCATCCTCGCCGTCGAGCTCGCCCAGGGCATCCCAGCGCCGCCGGGCCGCGAGCTCGACCCGGCGGAACAGCGCGTTGCGCACGAGCACGCGGAAGGCCCGGTGGTTGGCGGTCACCGGCGGAGGCCGCTCGTCCTCCGGCGCTGGCACGACAGCCTCGGCGGGGTTGCGCAGGCGCTCCCACTCGTCGAGCAGGCTGGAGTCGACCTGCCGGACGAGCTCGCCGAGCCAGGCGGTGATGTCCTCGACCTCGTCTGTCCGGGCGCGGTCCGGGACGGTGCGGCGCAGCGCCTTGTAGGCATCTGCGAGGTAGCGCAGCAGCAGCCCCTCCGACCGCGCCAGCCCGTAGAGCCCCACGTAGTCGACGAAGGTCATCGCCTGCTCGTACAGCTCGCGGGCGATCGACTTCGGCGAGATGTCGTAGTCGGCGACCCACGGCTGACCAGCCCGGTAGGCCTCGAACGCCGCACCCAGCAGCTCGGCCAGCGGCCGAGGATAGGTGACGGCGTCGAGCAGCTCGATGCGCTGGTCGTACTCGATGCCCTCGGCCTTCATCGCCGCGACCGCCTCGCCGCGAGCCCGGTTGAGCTGGGCGGCGAGCACCTGGCGGGGGTTCTCGAGCGTCGCCTCGATGACGGACAGCACGTCGAGCGCGTAGGTCGGCGCTTCGACGTCGAGCAGGTCGACCGCGGCCAGCGCGAACGGCGACAGCGGCTGGTCGAGCGCGAAGCCCGGCTGCAGGTCGACGGTCAGCCGCACGGTACTGCCCACCGCATCGGGATCGGGAAGCCGCTCCACCACGCCCGCTGCCAACATCTCCCGGTAGATCGCGATGGCGCGGCGGATGTGCTGGCGCTGCACCGGTCGGGCGTCGTGGTTCTGGTTGAGCAGATGCCCCATCGCGGCGAAGGCGTCGCCCGGGCGGCTGATGACGTTGAGCAGCATCGCGTGGCTGACGCGGAAGTGCGAGGTCAGCGTCTCGGGCTCGGCGGCGACGAGCCGGTCGAAGGTCGACGTGGTCCACGAGACCGTCCCCTCCGGCGGCTTCTTGCGCACGACCTTGCGGCGCTTCTTCGGATCTTCGCCCGCCTTCGCGAGCAGCCGGACGTTCTCGATCTCGTGCTCGGGTGCCTGCACCACGACCATGCCGATGCTGTCGTAGCCGGCGCGGCCCGCACGGCCGGCGATCTGGTGGAACTCCCGCGCCTTGAGGTGCCGGTTGCGGGTGCCGTCGAACTTGGCCAGCGAGGTGAACAGGACGGTACGGATGGGGACGTTGATGCCGACACCGAGGGTGTCGGTACCGCAGATGACCTTGAGCAGGCCGGCCTGCGCGAGGGTTTCGACCAGCCTGCGGTAGCGCGGCAGCATCCCGGCGTGGTGCACGCCGATGCCGTGCCGCACCAGGCGAGAGAGGGTGGTGCCGAACCCCGACGTGAAGCGGAAGCCGCCGATCAGGGCGGCGATCGCGTCCTTCTCCTCCCGGCTGCAGACGTTGATGCTCATGAGGGCCTGCGCCCGCTCGATGGCGGCGGCCTGGGTGGGATGCACGACGTAGATCGGCGCCTGGTGGGTCTCGAGCAGCTCCTCGAGCGTGTCGTGCAGGGGGGTCAGGGCGTACTCGAACAGCAGGGGGACGGGGCGGTCGGCCGAGCGGACGACGGCGGTCGGGCGGCCGGTGAGCTCGGTGAGGCCGGTCTCGAACCGGGTGACGTCGCCGAGCGTGGCCGACATGAGGACGAACTGAACCCGCGACAGCTCGAGCAGCGGGACCTGCCACGCCCACCCCCGCTCGGGGTCGGCGTAGAAGTGGAACTCATCCATGATCAGGACGCCGATGTCTGTGTCGGCGCCGTTCCGCAGCGCCATGTTGGCGACGATCTCCGCGGTTGCGCAGATGATCGGGGCGCCGGGGTTGACGGACGCGTCGCCGGTGAGCATCCCGACGGCCTCGGCGCCGAACGTCTCGATGAGCGCGAAGAACTTCTCCGACACCAGCGCCTTGATGGGGGCGGTGTAGACGCTGCGACGGCCGGCGGCGAGCGCGGCGAAGTGCGCGCCCGTCGCGACCAGGCTCTTGCCCGAGCCGGTGGGGGTCGACAGGATGACGTTGGCCCCGGTCGCGACCTCGATCAGCGCCTCGGTCTGCGCCGGGTACAGCGTGAGGCCCTGGTCATGCGTCCACCCCGAGAACGCGTCGAACACCGCGTCGGCGTCGGGCTCGGCGGGCAGCCGGTCGCGCAGCGAGGGGCGGACGGCGGCGAGAGTCATGGTCCGTCCATGGTGCCCGTGGCAGTGCTACGCGGCGGCTCGCTGGCTGATGGCGTCGAGCCAATCGCCGTCGTCCCCGCCCTGGCGGGAGGGGACAACGTAGCTGTGGCACCGGATGATGACATCGGTCTGCTCAGCGGCCGGGCGGGCCAGTAGCCGGGTGATCTCCTCGACGAGCCGCTGCCGCTCCTCGAGCGTGCGTTTGTCGAGGTAGCGGCCCAAAGCCGAGGGCCAGTCGCCGCCGTCGCCCGCGTAGGCCTGGTTGAGGTAGCCGTCGAGGTAGAGATGCAGCAGCGGGTACTGCTCGCGGGGGTCGGGCCCGTCGTCGACCTCGGCCTCGAGGTAGCCGCCCCGGATGTAGTGCGTGCCGGGGATGGCACCGACCAGGGCGACGGCGGTCCGACCGCGGACGCGGCGCCCGTCGTTGAGGATGACGGTTCCGCACGGGTCGGGGAGGGTGACGCGGAGGGTGGGAATGTCGGGACGCTCTTCCTGGGTCAGCGCGGCGATGAGCTCGGATGCGGTGTCGGCAGCCTGTCCTAACGCCGCGTAGTACTGGTCCCTGGTGTCGAAGGCCGAGTCGACGCTCCAGGCGCCGCCGAGGTCGGTGACAACCTCGTAGTCATCTCCCTGGAGGCTCGGCGCCTGCTCAGGGATGTACAGCGGGTCGCGGGTGCCGTTCTCGAGGTAGTCAGCCAGGGCGAGCAGGAAGCGCCGCGCACTTCTCGCCCTGAAGGTGGCCTCGTGGTAGCAGCTGTACTGGCGGAGAAGTCTCAGCAGGCGGCGGTTGCGGTTCGCTGCCAGGACCCGTATCCGCCGGGCGATTTCCGCCTTGTCAGCGGGGGAGTCGGGCTCGGTCGACTCGTCGATGGCGTCATAGGGCGTCGTCGGCCATTCCAGGTCCCACTCCGGAAAGAACGTGCACCGAAGTAGTTGTTCGACCGCGCGCTCGCCGTGATAGTCCAGCAATGTCACTCCAGGTATGCCGTGTGGACGTAGGTGTAGCCGTCGTCCTTCTTCCGAAGGACAACGGTGATCTGCTTGGGCCGCGGGTGCCGCCCGAGCCGGGTGAGGATCCAGCCCTCGTCACCCCTCGCTTCCGCGTAAATGGGTACCTGCTGCCCTACGGGGCCGGCTGCTGTCTGCAGCACGATGTCGCGGTTGGAGCGAAGTGTCCGCTCCACGCTGGTCTCAAGGGTGTCGAGAGAGTTGAACGTGGACACGACCTTGGAGCCCCGCTTGATCCTGCCCTGCTGGTAGTCGTAGACCTGGCCGCCGTGCTTCTTGATCGCGTGGCCGTACTTCTTGCCCTCGTGCTGGCGGGCGTCGAACGGCTCCTCCAAAGCGTCGACCGCGGTCTGCCGATCCCCCTGCCAGCCCTGCAGGCGCTCCGGCGGCTCGGTCGCCGCGCCCTTGGGTAGCGGGTAGAAGCCGCCGCCGGCACGCCACACCCGCGGGGAGAAGTGCTTGAGCGCCTCGCCGCCGACGGACAGCCCGCCGGCCTCCCCAGCCGCGACCTCGACCGAGCTCAGCGAGACCTTGCCGTGCTCGAGCTGCTCGCGGACGGCTTCGCTGCCCCCGCCCATGCCCACCGCGGCGGCGTGGGTCGTCGCGGCGATGGCGACGGGGCGTTCGGCCAGCGCCCCGGCCCGCAGCGCGGCCGAGGTGCGGGTCAGCACTGGCGGTGCCAGCAGGCTGATGGCGAACTCGGTCGCGAGGCGGCCGATGTCGAGGCGGTCGCTGCTCACCTCCTGCTCGACGGCGTCGAGCCCGGTGAAGCCGATCGCCCACGGCAGCGCCGGGCGGGTGATTGCCACCAGGCCGCGCAAGGTGCTGAATGCCCGCGCGGCCGCCAGCAGCCCGCTCGCGGTGGCGGAAGCGGCGGTGGAGGCGGCACCGACGGCGGCTTCCATCGCACCGACCTCGCCGCCGACGAGCAGCGAGTCGGCGGCCGCCACCTCGGGAGCCGCGGCGCCGACGGTCACCACGACCAGCCCGGCGGACACCACGACGATCGCGCCGATCTTGAGCAGTTTGCCCCAGGAGAACGAGTGCGCCGACTGGGCACGGTGCAGCTCGGCAGCGTGCCGCTCGAGCAGCGCGGCGATCTCGTCCATCGCGCTTGCTGCACGCTCAGCGTCCATGGCCAGCACCGCAAGAGGATGGGCGGTCGCTCGCTGCCCATCGCCCTTCCAGGCCGGTGAGAGCTGGCTGAATGCGCCCGCGACCTGCTTCTGGCTGGTGCGCACCTCGTCCGCAAGGCGACGGAAGGCGGCCGCGGCCTGCTGCAGGGCGGCCGGGTCGCCGTGCGGCCGCCGCCGCGGCGGTGAACGTCTGCGGCCGCGACAACTCAGGCGGCCCGTGACCGCTCACGGCGACGCCGTGTCAGCAGCCCCGATCAGCACCGCCGTAGCGTGCCTGACCGGGCCCTTCAGCCATTGGAGTTATCCACAGGACACAGCCCGCAGGGCTAGTCCAAGCCGGAGCGCCCTACCCCCGCGCGTCGCCGCCTGCTGAGCCGTGCCCCGTCTGGTCGCGCAGGAACTGCTCGAGCTCGTCGCCGAGCTCTTCGGCGGTCGGCAGCTGGCCTTGCTCTGCGAGCAGCGTGCGTCCCTGCCCCTCCATGAACGCGTCGTACTGGCTCTCGAGCGCCTCGACGACCCCGGCAGCCTGCGGGGAGTCGGCCACCTGGCTGTCGACCGACTTCCGGGTCTCAACGGCAGCCGTCCGCAGTGCGTCAGTTGGCAGCGACAGGCCCGAGAAGGTGACTGTCGCCTCCAGCAGCGCGACCGCCGCGGCGGGGTACTCGGTCTGCGAGAGGTAGTGCGGTACCTGGGCGGTCGCGCCGATGGCGTCGCGGCCGACCTGGCCGAGCCGGTACTCGAGCAGCTGCCCGACGCTCGCCGGCACGGGCACCTTGTCGAACCAGGCGCGCGGTGTGTCCAGCAGCAGCTCGGGACGGGTGGCGTGGTTGATCATTCCGACGGGCCGGGTGTGCGGCACCTGCATGGGAATGGAGTTGAGCCCGACGACGAGCCGCACGTCCCAGCGCTCGACGAGCCCCTGCACCGCGGCCACGAATCGCTCCCACTGCACGTCGGGCTCGGGCCCGTCGAGCATCAGGAAGGTCGTGCCGGAGGCGTCGCGCAGCTGGCGGACGACCAGCTCAGGGTCGGTGTAGGACTCCCAGTGGTCACGGTCGAAGATCATCAGCGGGCGACGAGCGCGGTAGTCGAGTATCTGGTCAACGTCGAATCGGGCGATGACCTTGTTCTCGAGGGTGTCGAGCAGGTGCTGGCGGGCCAGTGCACGGCCGCCGCCGGCGTCGACGAACCCGTCGAGGGCCTGGATCAGCACCGGACGGTCGAACTCGGGCTCGTCGGGCAGGACCTCGAAGAGCGTCTCGGGATCAAGCATCACGCACACCTCCTCGTCCCCACCATCATCGGCAGGGCGCGCTTCGCGACGAAGCGCTCAACAGGTGGAACGCCTGGCATCCGCCGCACCTTCCGTCATAACCCTGTGGGCTTGCTGATAGTCCGCGGAACCAGGTCGAGCGTCTCGACATGCGCGGCGATCTCACCCAGCGGCGCTACCCACACATCGCTGTAGCCCGAGGCGCGCTCGATCAGCTGCTCGAGCGCTCGCGCCCGCGACGGGCGCCCGGACAGGAACGGGTGACTGGTGTGGACGAACAGCCCCCCCTCAGCGCGCATCGCGTCGAGCTCCAGCGTCCACAGCTCGAGCGCCTTCACTGGGCTCTCGATCAAGCCGCTGCCGCTCAGGTCGGGCAGGTAGCAGTACTGCTCCCAGTCGTCGAGCGCCCACTGCACCGGTAGCTCGACGAGCGAACCGTCGCCCGCGGCGAGGCGGTACGGCACATCGGCGTCCATCAGGCTCGAGTCGTAGCGGAAGCCGCGCTCGATCAGCAGCCGGGGGGAGTCCCAGGTCAGCTCCCACATCGGGGCTCGGTAGCCAGTTGGCCGGGTCCCGGTGACGCGCTCCAGCGCGTCGCTGCCACGGTCGAGGATGGCCGCCTCCGTCGTCGCGTCGATGCCGGTCAGCGTCTCGTGCAGGTAGCCGTGGTGCGCCACCTCGTGGCCGGCGTCGATGATGGCCCGCAGGGTATTCGGCCAACGCTCGGCGGTGTAGCCGGGGACGAAGAAGGTGGCCTGCAGCTCGTGCCTGGCCAGCAGCTCGAGCAGGCGGGGGACGCCGACCAGCGGACCGTAGGCCTGGTGGCTCATCACCGACATCCGGCTGGCGCTGCCGGGGTCGCCGAACAGCAGCCCGGACTCGGCATCGACGTCGAAGGTGAACGAGGCCGCCGCACGCGCACCGCCCGGCCACGTCACGGGCGCCGCCGGCATCAAGCGGCGGCTCCCGGTCCCGGTCCAGGGCTGGGCCCGGCGCCCAGCCCTAGCGCGAGCAGCGACACCAGTTCGTAGGCGACGTTGGCAGCTGCGACGGCGGTGATCTCCGCGTGGTCGTAGGCGGGGGAGACCTCGACCACGTCAGCGCCGACGAGGTTGGCCGCGCGAAGCCCCCGGACGAGCGCCAGCAGCTCGCGGCTGGTGAGCCCACCGGCCTCGGGGGTGCCGGTGCCGGGTGCGTGTGCGGGGTCGAGCACGTCGATGTCGATCGAGACGTACAGCGGGGCGGAACCGACGCGGGCGAGGATGCGCTCGAGCGCCGCGTCGACTCCGAGCGTGTCCATCTCACGGCAGTGCACCGCGGTGAAGCCCATCTGCTCGTCGTCGATCAGGTCCTGGCGGGCATACAGCGAGCCGCGCAGGCCGACGTGGGCCAGGTGCCCATCGAGCAGGAGCCCCTCCTCGCGCGCGCGGCGGAAGGGGGTGCCGTGGGTGAACGGCGCCCCGAAGTAGGTGTCCCAGGTGTCGAGGTGGGCGTCGAAGTGGACGAGCGCCAGCGGGCCGTGCTGAGCCGCGAGCGCCCGCAGGCTGGGCAGCGCGACGGTGTGGTCGCCGCCGACGACGACGTAGCGCGCCCCATCGGCGAGCACCGCGCCGAGGCCGGCCTCGATCTGGCTGATCGCCTCGGCGATGTCGAACGGGTTGCAGGCGACATCGCCCCAGTCGACGACCTGAATGCCTGCGAACGGCGACACGTCGAGCGCCGGGTTGTACGGGCGCAGCAGCCGCGAGGCCTCCCGCACCGCTGACGGGCCGAAGCGGGCACCGGGGCGGTAGCTCGTCCCCGCGTCGAACGGGACGCCGACCACGGCAACATCCGCCCGCTCGACGTCCTCCCGCCTGGGCAGCCGCGCGAAGGTGCTGAACCCCGCGAACCGGGGGATCTGCTGCCCGTCGAGCGGCCCGACCGGCTGCCGCGTCTCGTCCACCATGCTGTCGTCCTGCCGCTGCGCGCGCCCGCTCACACGCGGGTGCGTGACGTGCCTCCGTTGCACGCGACCACCTGCCCGACGAGGGAACCCAGCCGCTCGTCGGCGAGGAAGCCGATGGTGGCCGCGATCTCGTACGGATGGGCGAGGCGCCCGACCGGCACCTCCTTCGCATATTGCTCACGCATCTCCCGGGGTGACATGCCAGCGGCGGCTGCGTCGATGTCGAGCTGCGGTGTGTCGACGACGCTTGGCGCGACACCGTTGACGATCACGCCGTGCGGGGCGAGCTCGCGGCCGAGCGTCTTGACCAGTGACACCAGGCCGGCCTTGGAGGCGCAGTAGGCCGTGGCATCGGGCCAGCCGATGACGCCCCACTCGCTGGTGACCACGACGATGCGCCCCGAGCCGCGGTGCAGCATCCCGGGTACGACGGCCTGGATGCAGGCGAAGGTGCCGAGCAGGTTCACGTCCAGCACCCGCCACCAGTCGTCGGGGTCGGCCTCGACCAGCGGCGCCATCGTCATGTAGGCGGCGTTCGCGACCAGCACGTCGACGCCGCCGTGGCTGGCCTCGAGCTGAGCGGCGATGCCCGCCATGGCATCGAAGTCGCTGATGTCGCCCGGAACCGCGATGCCGCCGAGCTCGTCCGCGAGGCTGGTGAGGGCCGGGCTGGCGACGCGGTCGTTGACGGCGACCGTCCCAGTCCACTGGCCGAACCACCGGGCGCACGCCTGGCCGATGCCCTGGGCTGCGCCGGTGACCAGCACGGTTCTGTCGGGGTCGCCGAGGCGAAGCGGGGCGAGCGGGTCGGGCTCGACCTGGGCGGCCACGTCAGATCACCGCCCCGGCGTTGGGCGAGATGATCTCGCCGCAGGTGAAGCTCGTGTGGTTGACGAGGTAGGAGACGGTCACCGCGATCTCCTCGGGGCGCACGAGCCGGCGCGAGGGAAGCGTGGCGAGGAACGCGGGGTCGCGCCATGGGGAGTCGGCGGCCAGCAGCGGCGTGTCGGTCGGCCCGGGAGCGACGGCGTTGACCCGCACGCCGGTCGGGGCCAGCTCCACGGCCAGGCTGCGGACGAAGCCGATGACCGCGCCCTTGGCGGCGGCGTAGTGGCTGTCGCCGTCACCGCCGCCGATGGCCAGCTCGGAGGTCACCGCCACGACGGAGCCGTGCCGCCGCTCGACCATTCCCGGCACTACGGCGCGGCACAGGTTGAACAGCCCGCCGACGTGGACGCGCACCATCCGCTCCAGCTGCTCGCGGGTGACCTCGGTAAACGGCACCATCTCGTAGTGCCCAGCGCTGTTGACGAGAGCGTCGACCGGGCCGAGTGCTTCCTCGGCCTGTGCAACGGCCGCGGCGACGGCGGCACGATCGGTGACGTCGGCGACCAGGGCCAGGTCGACATCCGCCGCGGGCTGCAGGTCGAGGCCCACCACCTGCAGTCCCACATCGCGCAGCTCGCGGGCGCAGGCCGCACCGATGCCGGAGGCCGCGCCCGCGATGAGGGCGACCGTCATCGCGCCCCATCGCGTTGGGGCGCGGACCCGGCCACAGCCTGGGGTGCGGGCGCGGCCGTCGCCGAGTCGTGCGTCTCGTCGTCCGGGATCTCGTACAGCGTGATGTTGGCGGCCCGGCTCCGGTACAGCACGAGGCCGACGACACCGAGCACAGCGGCCACCAGATAGAACGACCAGTTCAGGTACCAGTGCGGGTACGCCTGCCGCGGCCAGGAGATGTTGAGGAACTGGAAGGCCGCCCACAGGGTGGCGACCACGGCGACGACAGCGCCGGGCCGGCCCAGCTGCCACGGCCCCGGTGACCATCGTCCGGTCGCGCGCGCCAACACCGCTCCGACGAGCGGGAACAGGAAGGCGAGGAAGAAGCCACCGGAGACGAAGTTGACGAGCACCGAGTACAGGTCGGTCTGCACGATGCTGAGCAGGAACACCACGCTTCCGACGACGAACGTCACGCCGACGCCCCAGACCGGAATGCGTTCGGTGGTGCTGAGCCGGCCGAGACCGCCCGAGAACGGCAGGGCGCGGTCGCGGGCGTAGGACCACAGGATGCGCGACGCCGAGGTCTGCAGCGCCAGGAACGAGGCGGTGAAGCCGATGACGAACAGCAGCTCAAGCGGTCGGGTGATCCGGCTGCCGAGCGCGGTGGTCAGCGTGGTCGTCACCGGGTCGGTGTCCGACCCTGACACGACCGCGCCCAGATCGGGGACGGCGAGCGTCACGGCGACCGCCGAGTAGGTGACGACGGCCGCGACGCAGGTGAGCGAGAACAAGACCGCCTTCGGCAGGTGCCGGCGCGGTTCCTGGACCTCCTCGGCGATCGACCCCGCACTCTCGAAGCCGACGAACGAGAAGCCGACGAAGGCCATGGTCAGCAGGAACGGTCCGCTGAGGTAGTGCCAGCCGGTGCTCGCCCCTGTGCCCTGGAACAGGAAGCCGAGACCGTGCTTGCGGTGGAACAGCAGCAGCCACGTCCCGAGCCCGACCGAGCCGACGACCTCGGCCACGATCGAGGCGGTCATGAAGATCCGGAGCACCCTTCGGCCGATGAGGTTGGCCGCCGTGCCGAGCGCGAGGATGACGAACGACAGGCCGACCTTCTGGGCATTCGACGGCTCACCGATTCCGATGACGTTGCACAGGAAGCCGCCTGCCGACAGGGCGACAACGGCCATGGCGACCATCAAGGTCCACAGGTACGTCCAGCCGGCGAACCACCCGGCAGGTCGCCCCAGCAGCCGCCCCGCCCACTGGTAGACGCTCCCCTCGATCGGCCACCGGCTCACCAGCTCAGCGAACACGAGGGCGACGAACAGCTGCCCGACGAACACGATCAGGAAGTTCCACACGAAGCCGGGACCGGCGGCGGTCAGGGCCAGTGCATAGATGCCGTACAGCGCGACGATCGGGCTGATGAACGCGAACGCAAAGGCGAAGGACGACCAGAGCGTGAACTCGCGGCGCAGCTGGGCCGCCGGATCCGCCGGTTCGAGCGCTGCCTGGTGGCTGCCCGAGAAGGCGCTGCTGGCCGCGGTCACGCGGCGTTCCGAAGGTCGGTCATGCGGGGCATCTTGCCCGTTCACGCGGCCGCTGAGGAGGCGTCACGTGAACGTCATGTGCTTGTAACGGGCGCGTCTGAGGACGGCGGAATCGGCTCGCTCAGCTGGGCTTGGTCCAGCCGTCGGCCCCCATAGCTTCGGCGCCGATGGTCGTGTCGGGGCCGTGCCCGGTGTGCACCGCCGTCTCGGGGGGCAGCGTGAGCAGCCGGGTGCGGATGGAACTCGCGATGGTGTCGAAGTCGGAGTACGACCGGCCGGTCGCACCGGGGCCGCCGGAGAACAGCGTGTCGCCGCTGAACACCGCACCCAGCTCGGGGGCGTAAAGGCTGATGCAGCCCGGCGCGTGCCCGGGGGTGTGCAGGACGGTCAGGCTTGTCCCCGCCACGCTGATCTCCTGGCCGTCGGCGAGCGGGGCGTCGGGAGCGCGGCCCGGGTGCGTCATGTCCCACAGCACCCGGTCGTCGGGGTGCAGCCAGATGGGCGCCCCCGTCGCCTCGGCCAGCGCCGGAGCGGCGTTGACGTGGTCGTCGTGGGCGTGGGTGCAGACGATGGCGACCAGGCGGCGCTGGCCGATGGCCTGTTGGATGGCAGCCGCGTCGTGCGGGGCGTCGATGACGATGCACTCGGCGTCGTCGCCCACCAGCCAGACGTTGTTGTCAACCTCCCAGGTGCCGCCGTCGAGGCTGAAGGTGCCCGAGGTGACGAGGTGATCGACCCGGGCGGTCACAGCGCTGTCACCGCTCACAGCACGACCACCGAGCGCAGCACCTCTCCCCGGCCCATCTTGGCGAAGGCCTCCTCGACGTCGTCGAGCCCGATCGTCTCGGAGACGAATGCGTCAAGGTCGAACCGTCCCCGCCGGTAGAGGTCGATCAGCATCGGGAAGTCGCGGGAGGGCAGGCAGTCGCCGTACCAGGAGGACTTCAGCGCGCCGCCGTGGGCGAAGAAGTCGATCAGCGGCATGTCCAGGCGCATGTCCGGCGTGGGAACGCCGACGAGCACGACGGTGCCGGCGAGGTCGCGGGCGTGGAAGGCCTGCTCGTAGGTGCGCGGCTGGCCGACGGCGTCGATGCAGATGTCGGCGCCGAAGCCGTCGGTGTAGCCGCGGATGGCCTCGACCGGGTCCTGGGTGCGCGCATCGACGACGTGGGTGGCGCCGAAGCTGCGGGCCGCCTCCAGCTTGCGCGGGTCGACATCCACCGCGACCACCACGCGGGCCCCCGCGAAGGCAGACGCGGCCACCGCAGCCATCCCCACGCCGCCGCAGCCGAAGACGGCCACCGAGTCGCCGCGAGTGACCCCGCCGGTGTTGAGGGCGGCTCCGGCCCCGGCCATGATCCCGCAGCCGAGCAGGCCGGCCGCTGTCGCCGGCGCCTCCGGGTCGACCCTCGTGCACTGCCCGGCGTGCACCAACGTCTTGTCGGCCAGCGCGCCGATGCCCAGCGCGGGGGAGAGCTCGGTGCCGTCGGCCAGCGTCATCTTCTGGGCGGCGTTGTGGCTGTCGAAGCAGTACCAGGGGCGCCCGCGCCGGCAGGCGCGGCAGTGCCCGCAGACGGCACGCCAGTTGAGGACGACGAAGTCGCCGACCGCGACGTCCGTCACGCCCTCGCCGACAGCGCTGACCTTGCCGGCGGCCTCGTGCCCTAGAAGGAACGGAAACTCGTCGTTGATCCCGCCCTCGCGGTAGTGCAGGTCGGTGTGGCAGACGCCGCAGGCCTCGATGTCGACCAGCGCCTCCGACGGCCCGGGGTCGGGCACCAGCACCGTCTCGACCCGTACCGGCTCGCCCTTGCCCCGGGCGATCACGCCCCGCACCTCGTGCATGCTGGCTCCCGTCACTGTGTTTTGGTGGACATCGGTGTTTCGGTGGACATCGGTGGACGCGCCGCCGCAGCGGTGTCCTCACTCATCCTCACCCGTGGTCGGCCCCGCCACACGCCCTGCCACTTACGCTCGCACGGTGGATGCGCCCGGCCGGGGCGCTCGGAAGGAGTCTCATGGCCCAGGTCGACCTGTCGTCCGTCTCCGCAGTGACGGGTTCGTCGCCGCACCTGACCGGCTACGTTGCCCGCCCGTCCGGCAACGGACCGTGGCCCGGGGTCGTCGTCGTGCACGAGGTGTTCGGGGTCGATGACGTGATGCGCCACCAGGCCGACCACCTCGCATCGCTCGGGTACCTCGCGATCCTGCCGGACCTGTTCAGCGAGGGCGGGGCGCGCCGGTGCCTGGTCGGGACCTTCCGTGCCATGAGCAAGGGCGAGGGGCGACCGTTCGCCGACATCGAGGCGTCGCGCCAGTGGCTGCTCGCGCAGGAGGACTGCACCGACAAGGTCGGCGTCATCGGCTTTTGTATGGGCGGGGCGTTCGCGCTGCTCACGGCCAAGCGCGGCTTCGACGCCTCGGCACCGAACTACGGGGCGCTCCCCAAGGACCTGCAGGGCACCGTCGAGGGCGCCTGCCCGGTCGTCGCGTCGTACGGCGGCAAGGACGTCCTGCGCGGCTCGGCCGCGAAGCTCGAGAAAGCGCTCAATGCGGCCGGCGTGCCGAACGACGTGAAGGAGTACCCGAATGCGGGCCACTCCTTCCTCAACGACGCGGCGGCGGGGCCGCGGTGGCTGCAACCGGTGGAGCGGGTGCTGAACGTGGGGCCCGAGCCGGCCTCGGCGACGGATGCCTGGGGCCGCATTGAGCGGTTCTTCGGAGAGCACCTCGCTGCCTGACGGCGGCCTGCCTGACGTCCGCGAGATCTGGACGCCCTCCGGGCCGGCGCGGCTGCACGTCGAGCTGCCGCAAGCGGAACCGCGGGGGCTGCTGATGCTCGGGCACAGCGCAGGTGGCGGTCCTGATGCATCCGACCTGCTCGCGGTGCGCACCCTCGCGCTCGGTTTGGGCCTGGCCGTCGTCCGGACCGAGCAGACCTACCGGGTGGCGGGCCGGCGAGCGCCTGCGCCCGCGCCGAGGTTGGACGAGGCCTGGCACGCCTGCGTGGTCGGGGCGCGGAGCGGGCTGGGCGGCGTCCCGCTTGTCGCCGGCGGCCGCAGCAACGGCGCCCGGGTGGCGTGCCGAACCGCGCTCGCCGTCAGGGCGGTCGGCGTGCTCGCGCTGGCCTTCCCGCTGCACCCGCCCTCCAGCCCGCACCGCACCCGGCTACCCGAGCTGGCCTGCGCCGGCGTCCCGGTGCTCGTCGTGCAAGGCGGGCGCGACGCCTTCGGGGGCGCCGACGAGGTGCGGGCTCAGCTCGCGCTGGCTTCGGCGCCCATTGACATCGAGGTGGTGGAGGCCGCCGGGGCCGACCACAGCCTGCGCCAGGTGGCTTCAGCCCTGGACCGGGTCGGCGACTGGCTAGTCGCTCGGCTGCGGTAGGCCCGTCCGAACTGCATAGGTCCTCGGTCTCACGGGGCCCGGGGAGCGGCGTGTCCGGCTGGGGCACGCCGCTTCGCGCGGATGACGCATGCAGTTCGGACGCGCACCCGCGCTGCGTGGCAACGATCACCCTGTTGCCCTCGCCCGGTCACAGTCGGTCGACGTCGCCTATCCTGCGAGGACGCGGGTCAGCCGAGCATGACGAGCGGCGCCGACCCTGCAAACCCTGCCTGACGCCTGCGCCGCAGTCCGCGGCTGCCGGTCAACCGACAGTGAGGAATGCATGAGCGAGATCTCCTTCGACGGCCGCGTTGCGATCGTCACCGGCTCCGGCGGCGGCCTCGGCCGGACGTACGCGCTCGACCTGGCCGCTCGCGGCGCGCAGGTCGTCGTCAACGACCTGGGGGGCACCGTCAACGGGGTCGGTGGCGACGACAGCGCCGCGCAGAAGGTCGTCGACGAGATCACCGCGGCAGGTGGCACGGCGGTTGCCAACCACGACTCGGTCAGCACTCCCGAGGGTGGCGAGAACATCGTCAAGACCGCGGTCGACAGCTTCGGCAAGGTCGACATCGTCATCAACAACGCCGGCATCCTGCGCGACAAGACCTTCGCCAAGCTGGAGTGGCCCGACCTCGACGCCGTGCTCGACGTGCACCTGAAGGGCGCGTTCTACGTCAGCCAGCCAGCCTTCAAGGTGATGAAGGAGAATGGCTACGGCCGCTTCGTGTTCACCGCGTCCAACGCCGGCGTGTTCGGCAACTTCGGCCAGACCAACTACGGCGCGGCCAAGATGGGCTTGGTCGGGCTGTCGAACGTGCTCGCGGTCGAGGGCGTACGGGCCGGCATCAACTCCAACGTGATCATGCCCGTGGCGCTGACCCGAATGACCGAGCAGATCCTCGGCCCCATGGCCGACCAGCTCGACCCCAGCCTGGTCACCCCGATGGTCACCTACCTGAGCAGCGAGAACTGCACGTTCAGCCACGAGGTCTTCTCGGCCACCGCCGGCCGCTACGCCCGCGTCTTCGTGGGCCTGGCCCCCGGCTGGTATGCCGGCAAGGGTGCCAAGCCGACGGCGGAGGACATCTCCGAGCACATCGAGGAGATCGAGAAGCAGGACGGCTACATCGTCCCGATGTCCGTCGCCGACGAGCTGACCAAGCTCGCGGAGGTCCTGCAGCAGTAGGCGCACCACCTGCCCGGCGGGCCCGCGGCGATCGGTTGCCGCGGGCCCGAGGCGTCTGGCGTGTGTCAAGTCAGGATGGCGCCCGGTCGCGCCATCGCCGGGCGACGGCGGCAGGCAGCGGGTCGAGGTGCACGCCCTCGGCCGCCAGCCGCGCCCGCAGCTCGCGGCGCCCGCGCACGACGCCGACCAGCCCGACGGTCCACAGCACGTACTGCAGCAGGAAGGCGATGCGGAAGGCGTGCAGCCCTGCGGTCGCACCGTGGGGGGTCAGGTTGTCGAGCACCACACCGACCAGCAGGATCAGTGTCAGCGAGGCGACGAACCCGCCGACGTTGACGATGCCGCTGGCGCTGCCCATCCGTCCGGCGGGGTTGAACGAGCGGGCGTAGTCGAAGCCGAGCAGCGAGCCCGGGCCGTTGCTGGACAGCACGAGGACGAGGACGACGAGCAGCACCAGCGGCGCGCGCCCGGGCCAGGCCAGCACGGCGGTCCATGCCAACGCGCTGCCGCCGACGATCGCGAACACCAGGATCGAGCGCCGGTTGGGCCACAGGCCGGCGAGATGGCCGAGCGCGGGCCCGACACCGATCCCGGCGAGAACCAGCAGCGTGAGCAGCGCGCCCGCGGTCCCGGGGGAACGCCCCTCCCCGTTGACGAGAAACGGGTAGCCCCAGAGCAGCGAGAACGAGACACCGGAGAACTGGGCGGTGAAGTGGGTCCACAGCCCGATCCGGGTACCCGGCTCGCGCCACGCGTGGCGCAGGTCGACCCGCATCGCTGCGGCATCCTTGACCGGTACCGGAGGGGTCCCTGGCGGGGCGTCGGCCAGAGCGACGACGACGAGCACGGCGGTCAGCAGGCCGGTGCCGGCGGCCAGCAGGAACGAGTCGGTCCAGCCCGCTGCGCTGAGCAGGGCGACGAGCGGGTAGGCGGCGGCGACCTGCCCCAGCTGGCCGAGGATGCCGGTCAGCTGGGTGACCAGCGGGATGCGCCGGGGCGCGAACCACACGGCCACGATTCGCAGGACGCTGACGAAGGTCATCGCATCCCCGGCGCCTACCAGCACCCGGGCGCCGATGGCGAGCGGCACCGTCGTCGCCAACGCCAGGACCAGCTGCCCAGCGCCCATGAGGACGGCACCGCCGGCGATCATCACGCGGGAGCCCACCCGGTCGAGCACCGCTCCGACCGGCACCTGCAGCGACGCGTAGACCGCGAGCTGCAGCACGGCGAACAGCGACAGCTCGGATGCCGACGCGCCGAAGCGGTGCTGCGCCGCTAGCCCCGCGACTCCGAGGGAGCCGCGCTGGAACACGGCAATGCCGTACGCGAGGACCCCGAGCCCCCACACCAGCCAGGCGCGGCGGGGAGTGCTCACGACCCCTCCTGACCTGCACGACACAAAACTGACCTGCAGGACACAATTGCCAATACCGAAGGGCCTGGTCAGACGCGTCCTTCAGGGTACTGACGCCCTGGCTGCCGCTGCCGAACGACTACTTCTGCGCCGGCTCCTCGGCTGGCTCGTCCTCAGCTGCGTCCTCAGCGATGACCGCAGGCGTCTGCGGCATCAGCCACAACCGGATCTGCTCGTACACCGCCGGGTGGTTGAGCAGGTGGAAGTGGGTGAGCCCGCCGAGGTGGCGGCCCCGCTCCACCTCGAAGGGGATGGAGCGGGTATCTCCCTGGCCGGACGCGCTCGGCAGCAGCACCAACAGGTCTCCGAGGATGGCGGACACCGGGTGGTCGGGGGAGCGGTGCAGCGTCGCGCCGATGTAGTAGTAATGCGCCTCGGGCAGGAAGGGCACCTCGGCGCACGTGTCGTCGAGGAAGGTGTCGAGCTCGACGCCCGTCCAGTCCTCGTCGAGCAGCGAGCCGTGGCGCAGGTCCTTGACCCCGACGCTGCGGGAGTTGAGCAGCCGGGCCACCGGCGCCGTCTCGGGCACGCGCGCCAGCCGCGCGGACAGCTTCGCAGTCCGGACCTCCAGCGGCGCGCCGAGGTGGGGCGTGCCGAGGTGGAACGCGTGCCGCAGCGCGCCGGTCCACGACAGCGGTGGCCGGTCGCCCAGCGGGTTCTGCGCGTAGTGGCAGGCGCTGCGCATGACCAGGCCGCCCATGGAGTGGCCGAGCAGCGCCACCTCCTCGAGCGGCACCGGCCAGCAGTCGACGAGCGCCTGCATCAGCTGGGCGAAGCGGCGGCCGTTGTCGGAGATGTGCAGGCCGGTGTTGTAGCGCAGGTAGACCGGCGTCCAGCCGAGGTCCTCCCGCAGCCGTGACCCGAAACTGGTGGTGCTGTCGCCGTAGTAGGTCTGCGACCCCATCCGCCACGAGTCGTCGTTCTCGCACAACCCGTGCAGGAACACCGCGATGCGCCCGGTCGCGTCGGGGTACGCCGCCGCGAGCCCCTCAGGCGTCACCTGCACCGTGCGCCCCCTGCTCCGCACGGCCATCGGGTAGGCGAGGCCGCGGTAGCCCTCGGCGATGGCGTCGCCCCACGCGCCGTTGAGCGCGCCGAGGACGACGTTGCCGGTCGGGTGGTCGGCGATCGACGGCGCATCCGCCGGACGGGAGCGGGCGGCGAGGACGCCGCCGACCCGCGGTGCGAGCCGGGTGCTTCCTTGGACGATGCCGTAGACCGACCCGGCAATGGCGTCGTGCATCAGCTGGACCGGTCGTGCCGGGGGGCCGAGCAGAGCGAACACGCGCGTGCTGATGGCGTCATGCACCTGACCGATGCTGCGGGTCGTGGTGCCGAGCGCATCGCCCAGCAGATGTCCCGCATCACGGGCCTCGTCGCGACGCATGCGCCCTCCCCAGTCCGGCGGTGGCGTCTGGGCGGAGGCTCCGGGATTCGAACCCGGGATGGGGTTGAAGCCCCAAACCGCATTAGCAGTGCGGCGCCATAGACCAGACTAGGCGAAGCCTCCCAGTGCGTCCGGAAGTCTACCGGCACTAGTGTCTGGCGGCGTGCCCGCCTCCATGCGTCGAGCCCGACTTTTGGGCGTGGCTCTCGGGGCCGCTGCCGTCCTCGCCTCTACCCAGGCCTGCTCGGGGAGCTCGGGTGCGTCGAGGCATCCGGAGGCGGCGGCCGACCTTGCGCGGGCCGCGGGCCCGACCGCTGCGGCGCCGAAGACGCCCCCTGCAGCAGCCAGCCCGACGCCCGTCCGGCGCCCGGCGCCGGCACCCCTGGCGCAGCCGAACACTGCGCCGGCTCCGACGAACCTCCCTCGCGGCGGCCGCACCTTATTCCCGCGCTACCGCGTGGTCGCTTACTACGGGGAGGGCTACCCGGGCGGGATGGGCCTGATCGAGGTCAACCACCTGGAGCAGGCGGCAGCGGCCCTGCAGCGCCAGGCCGACGCGTACGCCGGCTTCGGCCGCGCGGTGCTGCCTGCGTTCGAGCTGATCGTCACCGACGCCACCCGGCGACCGGGACCGGACGGCTCCTACAGCCTCAAGCTCGACCCGGCCGCGGTGCAGCGCTACCTTGCTGTGGCGCGGGCGCACAAGATGCTGCTGGTGCTGGACTTCCAGCCCGGGACCGACGACTTCCTGTCGCAGGTCCGGCGCTACGAGCAGTTCCTGCGCCAGCCCGACGTCGGGGTCGGGCTCGACGCCGAGTGGCGTACGCCCGGCGGCCGCCCCTACCAGGGGACGGGGCACAGCAGCGCCGCCGAGGTCAACGCGGTGGGCAGCTACCTGGCCCGCATAGTGCGCGCCGGCAAGCTCCCCGAGAAGCTGCTGATCGTGCACCAGTTCCGCTACGACATGCTGCCCGACCGGCAGGCGGTGCAGGCGCCCCAGGGGCTCGCGGTCAGTTTCCACATGGACGGCCTCGGCGGCATCGGGCTGAAGACCAGCGTGTACGACGAACTGGCGGTGCGGCCGCCGTTCCACAACGGCTACAAGATCTTTCCGCGACTCGACAAGCCGCCGATGACCCCGCAGCAGGCCATGGCGCTAAGGCCGCAGCCGGAGTTGATCACCTACCAGTAGATGAGCGGGCGGCACCAGCCAGACCGGGATACCGGCCGCTACACCAACGCGGCCAGCACCCGGTCCGACACCACTGCGCGCGCGGCTCCCGGCGGCAGCGGCTCGTCGGCCCCCGTCGTGACGTAGAAGGCGTCGACCACGTCGGCGCCGATCGTCGAGACGATGGCCGTCCGCACGTCCAGGCCGCATCCCGTCAGGGCCGACACCACCCGGTGCAGTACCCCGGCGCCGTCCGGGGCACGTACCTCGACGACTGTGGCGTCGGCGGCGACGTCGTCGAAGCTCACCTGCGGCGGCGCCGGAGGTGGGCCCTTGCGCCGGCGGGCGTAGACCCGCTCCTGCTCGTCGAGCTTCTCCGTGAGCTCCAGCTCGCCGTCGAGCGCGCGCTGCACGTCGCGGGCGAACCGATCCGTGGAGGGCAGGTCGCGCCCGTACCGCAGGCCGACGGCCAGCTCGGTCAACGCCCGTCCCTTGACGCTGCGAGCGGTGGCGCGCCTGACATCGAGCCGGTGCAGCGCCGCCACCCCGCTGATCGCGGCGAGCAGGCCGACCTGGTCGGGCGCGGTCACCACGACCGTAGCGCCGTCGCTGCCGTCCTTGGCGACCTCGACAGCGACCCCGCCGGTCCGCCGCAGCCGCTCGATGTCCTCCGGCCCCGGTTCGGGCATCGGCGGCGGGCCCGTACCGCGCAGCACTGCCGCGACCCTGCGGTGCAGGTCGGCGACCAGGCCCGCCTTCCACGGGGTCCAGGCGGTAGGACCCGTGGCACGGCCGTCGGCTTCCGACAGGGCCGCCAGCAGGTCGAGCACCAGCACGTCACCCACCGTCTCGGCGACGCGCTCGATCGTGTGGGCGTCGTCGATGTCGCGCCGGGTCGCGACGTCGGGCAGCAACAGGTGGTGGCGGACGAGGGCGACGAGCACGTCGACGTCGCACTCCGGCAGGCCCATCCGCGGCCCGAGGTCGTGCATCAGCGCGATGCCGACCTCGGTGTGGTCACCCGGCCGGCCCTTGCCGATGTCGTGGAGCAGAGACCCCAGCAGGAGCAGGTCGGGGCGGGCGACCCGGCGCGTGAGCCCGGCGGCGTTGGCGGCAGCCTCGAGCAGGTGGCGGTCGACCGTGAAGCGGTGGTAGGGGTTGCGCTGCGGCCGTGACTGCACGTTGGCCCACTCGGGCAGCAGCGCGGCGAGCAGCCCGACGTGGTCCAGCGACTCGAGCACCGGGACAGCGCTGTGCCCGGCGGCTAGGGTGCCGACGAGGTCGTCGCGGGCCGACGGCGGCCAGGGGACGGGCAGCGGCGGGCACTCGATAGCAAGCCGCTCGAGCGTGTACGGGGCGATCACCAGCTCGTTGTGGGCGGCCGCGCGGGCGACGCGCAGGACGAGCCCCGGGTCCTCGGCCGGCCGGGCCGCCGTCGCGAGGACGACCTCGCCGTCCTGCTCGACGACGTCGGCGTCCAGCGGTCGCCGGACGGGACGCCGACCCAGCAGGCGCCGGGACGGGGTGATCGCGCGTGCCGCCCGGTGCCAGGCCATGTCCCAGGCCCAGGAGACGGATCGGCCGGCCGTCGCGACGGCCCGGGCCAGACCGTCGGAACCGCGCTCGATACCGAGAGCCTCGGCCACCGAGCTCTGCTCCTGCAGCAGCAGCACGTCGCGTCCCGTCCGGCGGTGCAGCTCGCCGCGAACGTCGAGCAGCAGTTCCCGGGCCTGGGCGACTTCCGCATCCGGATGGTCGACGACCTGCGCCAGCGCGAGGGCGCACAGCGCGTCAATGTCGCGCAGCCCGCCGTGGGCCTCCTTGACGTCGGGCTCCAGCAGGAAGGCGACGTCGCCGTGCATCTCGGCGCGTGCGGCGACAGCGACCGCCAGTTCGGGTAACCGCTTGCGGGCAGCCGACCGCCAGTCGGCACGCAGCTGCCCGACCAGGCGCTCGACGAGCTCCGCATCACCGGCCACCCGCCGCGCGTCGAGCAGCCCGAGCGCCGCTCTCAGGTCCGACCCGGCGACCGAGCGTGCCTCCGCCACTGTCCGGACGCTGTGGTCCAGGCCGATGCCGGCATCCCAGACCGCGTACCAGATCCGGTCGGCGACATCGGCGACGTCGGCGACGTCGCGGCGCCGCCCATCGTGCAGCAGGACCAGGTCGAGGTCGCTGGCGAGTGCCGGCTCCCGTCGCCCGTACGCACCGACCGCGACCAGCGCCAGGCCCGGCCCGGGATCGGCGAACAGCTCGCAGAGCCACGCGTCGGCCGTCGCGACGAGCTCACGCCGAAGGGCCGGCCCGACGAGATCGGACCGGCCCTTCAGAGCGGCGAGCTCAGCGCGCACGCTGGCGGACGCGCGCTGGTGCCTGCCGGAACGGCGACGGGCAGTGACGCCCGGTACTCACAGTGCGTCGCGCCCGCGCTCGCCAGTGCGCACGCGCACCATCGTCTCGACGGGCAGCGTCCACACCTTGCCGTCACCGATCTTGCCGGTAGCGGCCGACTTCACGATCACCTCGACCACGTCGTCGGCATCGTCGTCGTCGACGACGACCTCGACCCGGATCTTTGGCACGAAGTCCACCTGGTACTCCGCACCGCGGTAGACCTCGGTGTGCCCCCGCTGCCGGCCGTAGCCCTGCACCTCGCTGACCGTGAGGCCGGCGACACCGAAGGTCTCGAGGGCCGCCTTCACCTCATCGAGCTTGAACGGCTTGATGACCGCCGTCACGAGCCTCATGCCGAGATCTCCTCACGCTTGAGCGCGCCCGCGCGGACGTCGGACAGCGCGCCGGTGTTGCCGAACGCCATGCTGTTGTCGTACGCCGATTCGCCGTGCAGCACCGAGTCCATCCCCTCCTGCTCGTCGTCGTCGTCCAGGCGCATCTTCCACACCAGGTTGATGCCGACGGCGAGGATGGTCGTGACGATGGCCGAGTAGCCGACCGTCATGAGCACGGCGAACGCCTGCTTGCCCAGCAGCGAGAAGCCGCCGCCACGGAACACGCCGTTGGCGCCGCCGGTGTGGCTGTCACCGAACCAGCCGATGAGCAGAGCGCCGAGGACGCCGCCGATCAGGTGGACGGCGCCGACGTCGAGCGCGTCGTCGATCCGGACCTTGCCCTTGATCGAGGTGGCCAGGGCGCAGGCTCCGCCGGCGATCAGGCCGATGGCGATGGAGCCCATCGGGCTGACGTAGCCGCAGGCGGGGGTGATGGCGACGAGTCCGGCGACCGCGCCGGAGGCAGCACCGAGGGTCGTTGCCTTGCCATCGCGCAGCTTCTCCACGCCGATCCAGGCGAGCAAGGCGGCCGCGGTGGCGGTGTTGGTGTTGACGAAGGCGAAGGCGGCCGAGTTGCTGGCGCCGAGGGCCGAGCCGGCGTTGAAGCCGAACCAGCCGAACCACAGCAGGCCGGCGCCGAGCAGCACGTAGGGCACGTTGTGCGGTCGGAACGCCGCGCCTGGCCAGCCGCGGCGCTTGCCCAGGACGAGCGCCACCACGATGGCGGCAATACCTGCATTGGCGTGCACGACAGTGCCGCCCGCGAAGTCCTCAGCACCGCGCTTGAACAGCCAGCCGGTGGGCGAGAAGACCCAGTGGGCAATGGGGCTGTAGACCAGGATCGACCACAGGGTGATGAACAGGACGAACGGCCCGAACTTCCAGCGGTCGGCCGTGCCACCCGTGATGAGCGCGGGCGTGATGATCGCGAACATCATCTGGAAGGCGACGAACACCAGCGGCGGGATGCTCTGCGCGAGCGCGCCCTGATAGCCGGGGACCTGCTGGTCCATGTGCGCGAGGCCAGCAAAGTGGAACCCGCCGAAGTAGGCGTTGTCACCACCGAAAGCGATGCTGTAGCTGAACAGCACCCAGATGACGCTCACGATGCCCATGCAGAAGAAGTTCTGCATCAGCATCCCGAGCACGTTCTTCGCGCGGACCATGCCTCCGTAGAAGAAGGCGAGGCCTGGCGTCATCAGCAGCACGAGTGCGCTGCTGGCGAGCAACCAGGCGGTGTTGCCTGTATCGATCTTGGTCAGGTCGAACGGCAAGGAAGGCTCCCGTCGTCGTGATGTGTGGGCACGCTGCGGCGGCGGTGGCGCAGGTTCTGCTCCGAACAGTGGGTGGAGCCGGTTCCGGGCACGTGTCGCGATTGTTTCGCCGACGTGAAATGTGGTTGATGGAGGCGCGGCTCACAAAACTGCGCGGCCAGTGTGAGGCGCCTCGCTACACTTCGCACGTGCCAGTGACCCGCCTCGATCCTGAGGTCCTGCCAGAGACCCAGACGGGCGGCGGCGACCCCGGTGACGACTTCTCCCACTACGCCCGGCGCGAGGAGATCATGCAGGCCAACGTGCTGGGCGGCAAGATCAAAGCGCTGTGCGGCTGGGAGTTCGAGCCGGTCCGCGACCCCACCCGCTACCCCGTCTGCCCCCGCTGCAAGGAGCTGGTGGCCATGGCGGAAGACCTCTCGTAGCCCCCAGGGCGGCGCTCCGGACTAGGCTCGGGCGAGCGCCCCTGCGGGGGCGTCAGCCCTCGTAGCTCAGTCGGATAGAGCGTCCGCCTCCTAAGTGGAAGGCCGCAGGTTCGATTCCTGCCGGGGGCACGTTGTGCTTCCTGAGCGACCGGGCGTGCCCGGTCGTCGACCCAACGCTGGCGGGACTCGCTGCCAGGAGTGAGGCACACGCTGGAGCGAAGGAGCAGGCGTGGTAAGCGCTTCAGTCGACCGGCGGGCGGCCCTCGTGACCGGGGCCAGCAGCGGCATAGGGCGTGCGATCGCTGAGCGGCTCGGCGCTGACGGTTGGTCGGTGCTGGGCGCCGACCTCACTGCCGCCACGGACCTCGAACACTCGGTCGAGGTCGACCTCACCACGCGAGAGGGCAACCGCCAGGCGGTTGCGGCTGCCGTGGAACGGTTCGGCCGGCTCGACGGCGTCGTCGCCAACGCCGGCTACCAGCACGTCGCACCGATCGCCGACTTCCCCGAGGATCATTGGGACCGGCTGGTCTCGCTGCTACTGACCAGTCCGTTCCTGTTGGCGAAGCACGCGTGGCACTTGCTGGCACAGGCCCCGGCTGGGGGGCGCTTCCTGGTCATCGCCAGTGCTCACGCGCTGGTCGCGTCGCCGTACAAGGCGGCGTACGTATCCGCCAAGCATGGCGTCCTCGGTCTGGTCAAGACACTCGCGCTCGAGGGCGGCGAGGCGGGGATCAGCGCGACCGCCCTGTGCCCGGCCTACGTCCGTACACCTCTGGTCGAAAAACAGATCGCGGATCAGGCGCGGGTCCACGGCATCTCCGAGGACAAGGTCCTGCAGGAGGTCATCCTCGCTCCGCATGCCCTCAAGCGGCTGCTCGAGCCCAGCGAGGTAGCCGAGGCTGCCGCCTTCCTCATGGGGCCGCACGGTCAAGGCTTCACGGGCAGCGCCGTTCCGCTTGACTGCGGGTGGACCGCCCGCTGATTCACCGCGCGAGCTGCCGGTCAGCCGGACCTCGGGTCTCTATCGCCTGACGAACCCAGCCAGGGCCGGCAGCGGCGGGGCCACGTAGTAGGCGCCGGTCAGCGGGGTGGTGTGCCGGGTCAGCGCATCCCGGATGCCGTCGCCGTGCCCGGCCATCCGGCGCAGCGTGAGCTCGAACGGGCGCTGCTCGGCGCAGATCGCCACGAACATCGTCCCGTGCTCGCTCACCCCGCCATAGGCGGTGTTGCGCCGGTAGATCGCGAGCTCCTGCCCGTCCTCCTCGACGACGTTGCGCGAGACGTGCGAGTCAGCCGGCATGTCGGCCTCGTCGAGCTCGGTGCTGCCCCCAGGGCCTAGTCAGGCGAGCGGAGCGGCCTCGGCGACAGCGATGATGGGCCGTTGAGCGGTCGGCCGCCGCCGGCCCCGGCCGACCGACCAGGCGAACACCGCCGCTCCTGCGCACAGCCATCCGGCGGTGATGAAGGCGGGGGAGTAGGTGCCGAGGTCGGTACGGGCGAGCCCGGCTGCGTAGGCGGCCGCCGCAGCGCCGATCTGGTGGGCGGCGAACACCCAGCCGAAGACCACCGACGTGCGCTCCGGACCCGCGACACCGGCGCACAGCGCGATGGTCGGGGGCACGGTGGCGACCCAGTCGAGGCCGTAGAAGGCGATGAACAGCAGCAGCGGCACCGACCGTGCCGACAGCACCATCGGCAGCGCCAGCAGGGACAGGCCGCGCAGCCCGTAGTACCAGGCGAGCAGCACGCGCGGGTCGACGCGGTCGGTCAGCCAGCCGGAGGCCGTCGTGCCGATGATGTCGAAGACGCCGATCGTGGCAAGCAGGGACGAGGCGGCCACCTCTGTCATCCCGTGGTCCATCGCAGCCGGGATGAAGTGCGTGCCGATCAGCCCGTTGGTCGATGCGCCGCAGACGAAGAACGAGCCGGCCAGCAGCCAGAACCGTCCGCTGTGGGACGCGAGCCGCAAGCCGGCCAGTGCGGTGGCGACGGGGTTGCCGGCGGTCGCCGTCGCCGGTGTCTCGTCGGTCGCGCCGTAGGCCCGCAGGCCGATGTCCTCGGGCTTGTCGCGCATCAGCACGAGCACGAGCGGAACCGCGACCAGCGCCGCGACGGCGACCGCCACCGAGGCCGAGCGCCAGCCGCGGGAGGTGACCAGGCTGGCCAAGAGCGGCAGGAAGATCAGCTGGCCGGTGGCACTCGCCGCGGTGAGGACACCGGTGACGAATCCCCGCCGGCTGACGAACCACCGGGCAGCGATCGTCGCCGCAAGGACGCTCGCCATCGCGCCCGTGCCGAGCCCGACGACGACACCCCAGAGCAGGATCAGCTGCCACGGCTGCGTCATGACCACGGTCAGGGCGGAGCCAGCGGCGCAGAGCAGCAGTGCCAGAAGCATCACCCGGCGCACGCCGAAGCGCAGCATCGCGGCGGCAGCGAAGGGCCCGGTCAGCCCGAACAGGACGAGGTTGACGCTGACGGCCATCGAGATGGTGGCTCGCGTCCAGCCGAAGTCGTCCTGCAGCGGGACGATCAGCACGCCCGGCGTGGAGCGGAAGCCGCTGGCGAGCAGCAGCGTGACGAAGGCGACACCCGCGACCACCCAGGCGTAGTGCGGGCGGCGGCGAGGCAGCACGCTCATGACGCGGCGGCTTCGAGCGCATCCTGGATGCGGCGGAGCCCGGGGCCGGCCACCAGCTCGGTCTCGGCCGGCCTGAGCACCTGACCGTGCGCCGAGCAGCGCACGACGGCTTCGGCCGCCTCGCCGCAGCCCCGGTGCCGCAGGGTGACCGGCGGGCCGTCCGCGTCTACCAGGTGCCGGTCACCCCACTGCAGGAGCCCGACGACGACGGGCTGCAGCTCCCACCCGCTAGGGGTGACGATGTACTCGTTGCGGGCCCGCCGACCGGGCTCCCGGTAAGGCTGCACGGCGAGGACGCCGGCGCCCACGAGGGTGCGCAGCCGGTCGGCGAGCACGGCATCGCTGAGGCCGACGTGACGCCGCAGGGCGTCGAAGCGCCGGACGCCGTTGAAGGCATCGCGCAGGATCAGCAACGACCACTTCTCGCCGACGACGTCGAGGGTGCGCTGCACCGAGCAGTTGGCGGTGTCGACCGCCTCCCAGTCCATCGGCCGGACCCTAGCTGACTCTGCAACTCAAAGCCAGGCAACTCGATGCCAGGGTCAGGCCACGCGCAGCACCGTCGCGCCGACAGCCACCTCGTCGCCTCGTACCAGCTGCCGTCCGCGCCGGGCCTCGGCTAGTCCGTTCACGCGGACTGTGCCGTCGGCGAGCAGCACCTTCACGTCGGAGCCTGCGTCGACCAGCCCGGCCAGCTTCAGGAACTGGCCGAGCCTGATGGTCTCGCCGGTGATGGTGAGCTCGCGCATCTGCCCATCATCCGGACTGGGCCGGGCACGGATGCACGCCGTTGATTCGTGCCTGGCGTTCGCCCGTGTCCGCCGCAGCCCGGATGACCAATCCGAAGCTGACCGGCATCCGAATGATAGGGCGGGTCGACGGTCGGCGCAGCAGCGTCGCCGCTCGGCCCGTGATCTGTCCATTGCCGGAAAGGAAAAAGCATGGCCTCACAGGGGAAGCGGCACCGTAGCCGCAAGCGAGCTGCCGCGGTCGCGGTCGTCGCACTGGCCGGAACGAGCGTCGTCGGGATGACGGGGGGCGTCGCCAACGCCTCCAGCCACCGCGAGGCACCACTGACGGCGGGGGACCCGCAACACGACAACACCGACGTCTACGCCTTCACCAGCCCCGACAAGCCGGACACGGTGACGCTGATCGCCAACTGGATCCCGTTCGAGGAGCCCAACGGCGGCCCGAACTTCTATCCGTGGAAGGCCGGGTCGCACTACGACATCAACATCGACAACAGCGGCACCGGCAAGCCTGACATCACCTACCGCTGGACGTTCTCGGACCAGGACGCGCGGGGCTCGGTACCCGGTGGTGGCACGTTCCTGTACAACAACGGCCCGGTGAAGTCGTTGGACGACCCGCACCTGCTGTTCAAGCAGACCTACACCCTGACCGAGATCAAGGACGGCAAGACGAGGACGATGGTGAGCGGCGCCCCGGTGGCCCCTTCCGACGTCGGCCCCGCGTCGATGCCGAACTATGCGCATCTGCGTGACCAGGCGATCACCCACTTCTGGGGAGGCGGCACGACCTTCGCCGGGCAGGCCGCCGATCCGTTCTTCCTCGACCTGCGCGTGTTCGACCTGCTCTACGGGACCAACCTCAAGGAGACGGGCCAGAACACGCTCGCCGGCTACAACGTCAACACGATCGCCCTGCAGGTGCCGAAGAGCGCGCTGGCCCTCAAGGGGGATGCGGCGCGCAACCCGGTGATCGGGGTGTGGAGTACGACTGAGAAGCAGAGCCTGCAGCTGTCTCCGGGCAAGGCGACCCCGAGTGGCAACTTCGTGCAGGTCTCCCGGCTGGGCAACCCGCTGGTGAACGAGGTGGTCATCCCCGCGCAACTGAAAGACGCCTTCAACAGCCTGACCCCGAACCAGGACCACACGGTCCCTGCGGCGGTGGCCAAGGTGCTCGACCCCGAGGTGCCCAAGCTGATCCAGTCGATCTACGGGATCAAGGCACCGGCGGCGCCGCGCAAGGACCTGGCGGAGATCTTTCTGACCGGTGTCTGTAAGGCGTGCGGACCCATCAAGGCCGACCTCAACTCGCAGCTGATCAACAAGGGCGTCCACAGCAAGTGGTTCACCCCGGCCGAGGAGCTGCGACTCAACACGTCGGTGCCGGTGACGGCCAACCCGAACCGCCTCGGGGTGCTCGCCAAGGACCTGCAGGGCTTCCCCAACGGGCGGCGCCTGTCCGACGACGTCGTCGACATCGAGCTGCAGGCGCTCGAGGGCGCCGCCCAGACCGGGACGCTCGTGTCCGCGTTGGCCAAGGGGGACGGGGTGGACAGGCCCGCGAGCCCTCCTGGCGCGTCGTTCCCCTACGTCGCGCTCCCCAACGCCAAGTCGGTCAACCTCGGCGGGTCGAACGCCGCTGGTCCGACGATGATGGCGACCGGTGGCGGATCGACCGGTAGCGGCTCGACCGGCGGCAGTGCCGCTGCTCTGCCGTCCTCCAACGGTGCGCCTGTCGTGCCGGTGGCGGCCGGCGTCCTCGGGATGGTGCTGCTGGGCACCGGCGCCCGGAGCATGCGCCGGAGGCGTCCTGCCGTGCAGGTCTGATCGAGGTTCCCTCAATGGGGCGGGTGGCCACCGGCCACCCGCCCCATTGGTGTTCGGACGATTTGCTCGACGCGGGCTTGCTAGATCGAGCCGCCGACGGCTCGCAGCGTGAGGCCGACTCCGACGAGGAGCACCAGGCACGCGGTGACGACGGGTAGGGCGGCTGTCAGTCGGGCGGTGAGGGGACTGCCGCCGTCGAACAGGCGGGTGAGCCGGCCGCGTAGTCGGACGAGGATGAGGCCGGCGGCGGTCAGCGCACCCGCCATCCCCAGGCCGTAGCCGAGCACCAGCAGGACGCCGAAGGCGGTCCGTCCGAGCGCTACTGCGGCTAGCAGGACCAGCAGCGCGGACGGGCTCGGGACCAGGCCGCCTGCGACGCCCAGTCCGATCAGCCCGCCGCGCCCGAAGCGTTCGGGCTCGCCGTGCCCGTGCCCGTGCCCGTGGCCGTGCGGATGGCCGTGTTGGTGCTGGTGGCCGGGCGGATGGCCGTGCGCGTGGTCGTGCGGATCGCCGTGCGGATGGCCGTGGCTGGGCGGATGTGTGGCGGCGACCGGCTCGGTGACGGTCCCAGCCGCGCCGACCAGCAGGTGGTCGAGGGCGACGGCCGAGTTCTGGGCCTCCTCGACCAGGATGATGGGGCCGCGGCGGCGGCGCAGGGCGCTGATGAGCAGCCCGGCGCCGACTGCGGCGACGAGCAGGCCGGAGACGATGGCGAGGTCCTGCTCGGCGGCGGCGGGGGCGAACGCTGCGGTGACGCTGATCAGGGCGCCCAGGATCAGGACGCCTGCGGTGTGGGTGAGGGTGACGGTGGCACCGACGGTGACGACGTCGCGGCGGCGGCCCCGCCGGCCGACGAGGTACGCCGCCATGATCGTCTTGCCGTGTCCTGGCAGGAACGCGTGACCGGCGCCGAGCAGCATCGACAGCAGCACGGCCAGCAGCCCCACGCCGACGGTGAGGTGCTTGCGCCCGACCAGGGCGTTGAACTGGTTCGCCAGGTCGTTGAGCGCCCGTACCGGCAGCGTCGCCGTCGACAGGGTCCGGGCCTTGCGGTAGGTCGACCCGGCGGCGTCACCGGGCCGGACCTGCATGCTGCCGCTGTGCACGTCCAGCGGGGAGGACAGCAGGTTGTTGGGGTAGCGCAGCAGCTCGTCGCTGACGCTGGCCGCGGGGAAGGGCGAGTTCTGCAGCAGGACCCCGTGGCCGACGGCGGTGATCTCATGCCAGCCGATGCCGCCCGAGTCCCACTGGTCGTCCACGCTGAGCGTGCCCGCTCGGCTCAGCTCGGCGGGTGCGCCCAGCTGGCAGACGAGCCGGCCGACCTTGAGCCCGATGACCCCGGGGCGTTCGGTGTAGTCGCTGCCCGCGACGGTCAGCGCCAGCCGCTGGCCGGCGACCAGGATGCGGGCCGAGACGGCGTGGGCCCGGCACTGGGCGGCGGCGTAGCCGGCACGTTCGGCGCCGGACAGAGCGCCGTCGCCGTTGCTGTCGATCTCCGGTGCGCGTTGCAGGGTCGGGAGCTCGGCGATGTCCTCGACCGCCCGCACGCTGACCCGGTCGGGGAACAGCCCCAGCCCGTCGTAGTGGTTGACCGTCGCGTTGCCCAGCGGATGCGCGCCCGCCGCCGGTGCCAGGACCACCGAGATCGCGAGCAGCACCCCGAGTGCTGCCAGCACGCCGGCCAGCCGCCTCACCGGGCTGCTGCCAGCATCGCCAGGGTCCGCCGGGCCTGCGGCTCGTGCAGCGGGCTGAAGTGCGGGTTGATCGCCAAGGCCCGCTCGAGGTCGGCACGCGCCGCCGGCCGGTCACCGAGCGCCAGCTCGATCATGCCGGCGTGGAAGAAGAACAAGGCGTTGCGGGTCCCCAGCGCCATCGCCTTACGCTCCCAGCCCAGCGCCTCGCGGTCCCGTCCGGCTCGGTGCAGCGCCCAGGCGTAGGCGTCGTCCATCTCGATGAACGGCCGGATGCCGATCCCCACCACCCCGGCCGCGACCGCCTTCGCCGCATCGCCGTGGTCGGCGTAGAACAACGTCGGGTCGGTGTCCAGGGTGACCCCGTTCGCGGTGAACAGCCGCGCCTCCACCTCGAACAGCCGGTACATCTGCTGCGCCGCCTTGATCCGGCCCACGGACTGCAGGTACTCGCCGGCTTCGATGACGTACTGCGGCTGCGGCACGTCGCGGACCACCTGGGCGTAGTCACGCACCGCGTCCGCCACCCGGCCCAGCGCCGCCTCCGCGCGTGCCTTGCCTTCCAGCAGCGGCAGATACGCCGGGTCCGCGGCCAGCCCGGCCTCGTTGGCCCGCAGCGACGCGGCGGCGTCCCCCCGCCCGAACGCCAGCTCGCCGAGGTAGTACTGCGCAAACGCGGTGTCCGCCGGCGACTGCGCCGAATCCAGCGCCAGGCGCATCGCCGCCTCGGCCCGGGCGATGTCGCCGCGCAGCTCATAGACGTACTCGGCGCGGGTGAACGCCGGCACCCCCGGGTGCAGCCGGTTGAGCCGGTCAGCAGCCGCGAACGCCTCCGCATAGCGCCCCAGCTGGGTGTCGGCGTCATTGAGCGTCGCGACCAGCACCGCGTTGGCCGGGTCGACCCGCAGCCCCCGCTGCGCCCACGACCGGGCGGCGGCGAAGTCGTGCTGCGCCGCCTTGAGCGCAGCCTGACCGGCGAACCCCGCAACGTTGGTCGTGCTGTTGAGCGCCAACGAACGGGCCAGGCTGCCCTGCGCCTTCGGGTAGTAGGCAGGGTCGACCTTGATCTTCGCCTGCTGCACATAGTCCAGCCCCAGCACAGCCCACGCGTCATAAGCACCCGGCACCCGGCGCAGCGTGGCCTGCTGCCTGGCGATGTCAGCAGCGACAGGGTCAGCAGCGACAGGGTCAGCAGCGACGGGGTCGGCAGCGGAGGTACCCGAGTTGGCCTGCGCCGGCGACTGAACCGGCACGCCCGCTGCCAGCGGCTGGGTCGAATGGCTGCCACCCGCCGCGTGCACGCCCGTCACCACCGCCAACAGCACCGCCACAAGCCCGGCCGCAACCACAGCGAACGGCGCCCACCGCGGCCGCTTCCACTTGACTGGCGCCACTCCTGCGGAGGGCTGCCGGCCATCCCCCGTGCCACTGCCCGGCTCGTCCAGCGTCGGCTGCGTCATCGGCCTCCCATCTGGCATCCAGCGGAGTTGCCCCCGGCGCCCGACCTGGTATTCGTCCGTCCCTCGGATTCGGTTCAGGTGCTCAGGGAGAAATCGTGGCGCTCTGTTACGTCGATCATGAACCGATCGTCGGCCTGCAGCGAAAGCCCTGCCATGGACCGCGAAGGGTCGACGCGCGCGCACGCCAGGCGACCCGAAGATGCCCACGGAGAACTGCTCGAGGAACTGACCGATGAGTTCCGCCTGCGCTATGAGGCGTGTCTGCGATTGGCCGTGCGGATGGTGCGGGACCGGTCGCTGGCGGAGGAGGTCGTGCAGGAGGCCTTTCTCGCCGCCTGGCAGCACGGTCCCTCGCGCTTCGACCCCGCTCGCGGCCCGCTCGAGTCCTGGCTGCTGGTGCTCACCCGGCACAAGGCCGTCGATGCCGTCCGGCACGCCGAGCACGTCCGGCGGGTGCGGCAGCGCGAGGAGGCTGAGCCACGGCGCGCGACCGCCACGGAGCTGCCCGAGGACGTGCTGCTGCGCCTGCACGCGGCCGCCCAGGTGCACCGCGGCCTTCGGGAACTGCCAGCCGCACAGCGGCGCGTGCTGCTGCTGACCTACTGGGCCGGGTTGTCGCAGGCGCAGATCGCCCAGCGGGACGGGACCCCCCTTGGCACCGTCAAGACGCGGACCGCGGCGGGTCTGGTCCGGCTGCGCAACCTGCTGTTCCCCGAAGCCGCCCGCGACTGACAGGCCGGCGCGGCGTGTGGCAGGCCCGGTGCGGCAGGCTGGGGTTCGTGCCGCCAGTCGACGATCTCGGAACACCTCGCGTCGGCGGCCCCCCGCAGCGGGTCGTCAGCCTGGTGCCGTCGCTGACCGAGGCGCTGGCGCTCTCGGCGCCGGACCTGCTGGTCGGTGCCACGCAGTGGTGCTCGCACCCGCCCGGGCTTGGCGTGGCCCGGGTGCGCGGGACCAAGAACCCGGACCTGGGCGCGATCAGCCGGCTTGCCCCCGATCTGGTTGTGGTGAACAAGGAAGAGAACCGGCGGGTCGACGTGGAACGGCTGCGGGCGGGCGGCATCGGGGTGTGGGTGACGGTGATCGAGACGGTCGACCAGGCGCTCGACTCGCTGCGGCGCCTGTTCGCCGAAGCCCTCGAACGTGAGGTGCCGGCATGGCTCGACGAGGCCGCTGCGGTGTGGTCCGTGCCCCCGCCGCATCCCCGGCTGAGGGCTGCCGTTCCCATCTGGCGGGACCCGTGGATGGTCGTCGGCGGTGGCACGTTCGTCGGCGACCTGCTGAGCAGGGTCGGCCTCGACAACGTGTTCGGTGCGGATGCGCGCGGGCGCTACCCCGCGGTCGACGTCGCCGAGGTCTTGGCACAGCGCCCCGACGTCGTGCTGCTTCCTGACGAGCCCTACGCCTTCACCGCCGCTGACGGGCCCGAGGCCCTGCCGGGGCTCAGGTGCCTGCTCGTCTCGGGCCGGCACGTCTCGTGGTACGGCCCGTCGATGCTCCAGGCACGACCGGCTCTGGAGGCGGCGCTGGCGTCCATCCGGTCCGCCGCCTGACGCTGGTCGAACTGTCACGCGGGCAGGTCGCAGATGGTCGAAACTGCATATGTCTCGCCGCTGCAGAGGCTGATTCCCGGGCGCGTCGTGACCGACACGCCGGCTGCCGATGCCAGACGCATGCAGTTCGAACGGGCGGGCAGGGGCGGGGGCCACGCGTTCGGGTGACGCGCACGGCGTGGCGAAGTCTGCGACGACGCCAGTCCGCTGGCGGCGTGCCACGCTGGCGTAGTGGTGTCGCTGTTGTCCGTGTCACACAGCTGGAAGGGGCACATCGTGAGCCAGACCGGGGAGAACTACCCGCCGCCTCCGGGTGGCGGATTCCAGGAGGGTCAGGGCGGCTACCAGGGTCAGGGCGGCTCCCAGAGTCAGGGCGGCCACCAGGGCCAGGGCGCTTATCAGGCTGGTCAGGGCGGTGGCTACCCAGCTCCGCCGCCAGGCCAGGGGGGCTACCCGGCTCAGGGACCGGGACAGTACGGGTACGGCGGCGCGCCCATGGGCCGGCCTCGCAACGGGCTCGGGATCGCCGCGCTCGTTCTCGGCATCCTGGCGCTCCTGACCGGGTTCTTCCTGCTCGGCGGCCTGCTCGGGATCATCGCCATCATCCTCGGCTTCATCGGCCGCGGCAGGGCCAAGCGCGGCGAGGCCACCAACGGGGGGATGGCTCTCGCCGGAATCATCACCGGCCTGCTGGGTCTGCTGATCACCATCGGGATCATCGCGGCCGGCGTGTCCGTCTTCAACTCCAAGGCCGGTAAGGACCTGCAGTCCTGCCTCAAGAGCGCGGGCAGCGACCAGTCGGCCGTGCAGTCCTGCCAGGACAAGTTCTCCAAGCAGATCACCAAGTAGGGCACGCCGAACGCCGCCTGCCGGACCCTCGATGGGCTGGCAGGCGGCGCTGGGCGCGAGCGGCGGCCGTCAGCCGGTGCCGGTGCGCCTCACGTCGTGCTTGAACGCCGGCCAGGTGGACGTTCCCAGGGCGTTCGGGAACTTCCAGGCCAGCAGCGCGCCCGCCCGTCCACCAGAGGCAGTGTCCGTCGAGACGAACACTGTTGCCTTGCCGCCGATGCTGGCGACCAGCGGAGCTGCTGCGAAAGCGTTGTACACGCTGGCGTTGCCCGGCCAGCCGCGGCCGATGAGGCGCAGCGCCGCGGTTGTAGGAGTAGACGTCGAGCCATTGCTCGCCGCCGACGACGATCTCCTGCTTTCCGTCGTTGTTGACGTCGGCGATGCTTGGCGTGGTGTGCAGCCAGTGCGGGCAGTTGTTGAAGTTGTCCGAGACGCAGGTGAGAGCCTGCACCACGCCCGCGGAGTTGAAGACGTACATGCGGCCGTCCTCACCGATCTCCACGACCTCCTTGTGCCCGTCGTTGTCGAGGTCGGCAACCACCGGCGACCCGGTGGCGTTGCCCTGGATGCCCGAGGGCCACCCGGGCAGCGTCACACCGTTGCGTCCGGTAAAGGCGTTGACCACGTGGCCGCCGTCCATCGGCTGCTTGCCGCCGTCGTACATCGTGGCGTTCATGTTGCCGGTACCGACGACGACGTCGAGCCAGCCGTCACCGTTGATGTCCGCGACTGCCGGGGTTGACCACACCACCTGGTGCGGCACGAAGCGCGGCCAGCCGGGCTGGATCGAGCCGTTGGAGCGGATGACGGTGACGAAGCCGCCGTAGCTGTTGTAGCGGGTACGGCAGTACTGCCCGGGCGCCCCGTCGCAGTCGTACCCGAAGATGATCTCCGGGTGGCCGTCCTTGTCGACGTCGGCGACAGCCGGCGAGGACCACGAGGTGTCCTGCAGGTGCAACGGGAAGCCGGGAAGCTCGGGGAAGCGGCGCAAGTTGTTGTCCCAGCGGGTGCTCCAGACGTGGAGCATCTGGTCCCACCCGGTCTCGACGATGTCATTGACCCCGTCGCCGTTGATGTCGGCCACCACCGGGGTGGCGAAGGCGCCGTTGTTGTTCTGCCCGTTCCCGATGTTCATGTGGAAGGGCATCGTGTTGTTCGAGGGCGTCACGGCCCACACGTCGCCGCGGGTGTTGGTGACGACGATGTCGAGCCGGCCGTCCTTGTTGACGTCCGCGACGACCGGGGACGCCTGGATAGCGCCGGCACCCGTGTTGAACTGGTAGGTCACGTGGCCCGTCGTCGCGTCGGTCAGGTAGAGCATGCCGTCGCTGTAGCCGGCAGCGATCTGGCGGCCGCCGTTGTTCCAGAAGTCACCGACGGCGGGACTGCTGAAGTGCTCGTTGCTGATGCTGTAGAAGTTGCCGAAGTTGGGCGTGCGCCACGCGCCCGCCTGGGCGATGCCCGGAGCGGCACCGGGGACGTACTGCGGCGGGTAGCTGGGCCCGCAGGCGGTTGCTGTGACGGCAGCGACGCCGAGGGACAGGGTCAGGGCGGCGATACGGCGCAAAGGAAGCACTCCTGTGCCGGAGGCGGGAGAGGATGCGGTTCTCTGCTACCTCGGCAACCACAAGAGGCGGTCTGAATCCCAGCGCAGGCTCAGGGTTGCGGCATCAGGGTGCCGCGTGCTCCTGCTCGCGCTCCGCTACTGCGGCGTCGCCTCCATCGCCCGGCTGCCCCGCCTGCCCCGGCTGCCCCGACTGCCGCGGCGCCCCGACCCGTGCCGCAACCCGCCGCCCCAGCCGGATGCCGGGCTGCTCGACGACGCGGTAGGTGACGGAAGAGATCGCCACCGAGAGCGCCACACCGAGCACGAGGTTGCTCCACCGCGCCCCCTCGCCGCGGCCAGTCACTCGTGGCACCACCTCGAGCACCACCGGATGCACCAGGTAGACCGAGTAGCTGATCGCGCCGAGGTAGACCAGCGGCCGCGGGAACTGACGATGCCGCAACAGCAGCCCCGCGCCGAACAGCAGGTACGCCCCGGCGAAGGTCGCGAGCTCGGGGTGCCACCAGTCGACCGCGGCACCGGTCAGCGGCTCACGGTGTGGGTACACCTGCCCGAGCAGGCAGCAGAAGACGGCCAGCAGCGCCCCGACATACACCGCGGCGGCCGACCGGCTGCTCACCTCACCCCGGGTCCAGCGATACAGCACCGTGCCCGTGAACATCGAGCCGAATACGAGCGCGCTGAACCACAGCGGGTCCGGCCGGTTGAGCACGAGCGGCACCAGCAGCACCGCCAGCGCCGTCGCCAGCAGGCGATGCCGCGGGTCAACCGCCGCGACCAGGGCCAGGGCGAGAGCGACCGTCATCGCGGCAATGAGCATCCATCCAGGCTTCGTCGGCTGCGTGAGCAGGTACGCCGGCACGTAGTCGCCCACGACGACCGCCCCCACCAGCGCCACGGCCGCTGTCCGCACCGACGCCCGGTGGCGCCCAACCAGGAACAGCAGCGACACCATGACGTAGAAGGCCATCTCGTACGCGAGGCTCCACGACGCGCCGATCACCAGGGACGGCCCGGCGGCGTGCGGCAGCCGCGTGAACTGCTGCAGCGAGGTGAGGTTGGTCAGCGTGTTGAGCAGGGGGTGGGCGAGGTAGTCGCGGTCCAGCGGAAAGCGGCGCAGCGGCGCGACGTGGACGACGTGCAGTAGCAGGGCGATGCCGACGACGAACCAGTAGAGCGGAAAGAGGCGGAAGAACCGGCCGATCCAGAAGCGACGCAGGTCGTCGTAGCGCTCCAACGAGGCCGGGATGATGAACCCGGAGCACAGGAAGAACAGCAGGACGCCCAGCTCTCCGGGCCGCACCACACCCTCGGAGAAGCGGAAGTACGAGGGCCAACCCCGCTCGGCGAAGTGCTGCACCGCCACGGTCAGGGCGGCGATGCCGCGCAGGGCATCGAGGAACTTCAGCCGCCCCCGCCTTGTGCTGCCCGCGCCTGCTGCAGCAGCCACCCCGGCCACAGGCGCGCCGTCCCGCCTTCCAGGCGGCGTGGTTGGCACAGACTGCTCCTCGGACTGCTCGTCGAACCTGGACCGCGATGCAGGATGCTCGACGCTACCGCCAGCGCATCGGCGGTAGCCGACGCACTGCCGTGTCATGCTCGCATGGCAGAAGAGGCAGAAGAGGCAGAAGAGGCAGCAGAGGCAGTCGAGGCAGCAGGGCGGTGACGATGAGGTTCGAGGGCGACGTGGCACGCGACCGGCCGGGCGGCGAGTTCCCCCAGCGCGAGCTGCCCGAGGACATGCGCCGCTCCCTCGACCGCTACCGCGGGAAGGCCGGCTACCAGCGTCCGGTGCCGGCGGGCTCGGCGGCCAGGCCACCTGCCGTCCGGCGCCGGCGCCACTGGCTGCGTTGGCTCGCCTTGCTCCTCGTCGCTCTGCTGCTGGTGGTCATCGGCCTGGTCGTCTTCTGGGACGGCAAGCTCAAGCGGGTCAACGCGCTGCGCAGCTACTCCGGCCGGCCGGCGGCAACGGCGGGGACCAACTGGCTGGTAGTCGGGTCCGACAGCCGGTCGGACCTGACCGCCAAGCAGAAGCAGCAGCTCGCCACGGGGGATGCCGCCGGCAGCCGCACCGACACGATCATGCTCGTGCACACCGGCAGCGGCCCGACGTCGCTGGTGAGCCTCCCGCGCGACACCTACGTCCCCATCGCCGGGCACGGCAGCAACAAGCTCAACGCCGCCTACTCCCTGGGCGGGCCCGCCCTGCTCACCCGCACGGTCGAGCAGCTCACCGGACTGCGCATCAACCACTTCGCCGAGCTGGGCTTCGGTGGCTTCGCGGGGATGGTCGACGCCGTCGGCGGAGTCCGGCTCTGCCTGCCGACCGCCCTGAAAGACCCCAAGGCCGGTCTCGACCTCCCCGCCGGCTGCCAGACGCTGAACGGGACTCAGGCGCTGGGCTACGTGCGCACCCGCGCCAGCGCGCGCGCCGACCTCGACCGGGTCGTGCACCAGCGGATGTTCCTCGCGGCCCTCACGGCCAAGGCGGCGAGCCCGGGCGTGCTGCTGAACCCGTTCGCCTCGGTGCCTCTGGTGTCGAAGGCCGTCGACTCGCTGTCGGTGGATGACGGCACCCACCTGTGGCACCTGGTGGCGCTGGCACGAGCGATGCACGGGCTGAGCGGTGGGTCCGGAGTCACGGCAACGGCACCCGTCGGCGGTGAGTCGGTGGTCGCCGGCGCCGGTGACGTCGTCACGTTGGACCGCAGCAACGCGCTGCGAATGTTCCGAGCGCTTGCGCAGGACAAGGCAATCCCCACGGACCTGGTCAGCCACTGACGCCGAGTGGTGGGCCACATCCCAACGGGCTATGGCGGCAACCGGCCATCCCCCGAGAGGGTGCGGTCAAGGGGGCGCGACGCTTACGGCGTGTCCACGTGTCAGGAGGACGAGCAGCCATGAGCGAAGAGACCTACCCGCCGGCCGCAGTCGCGGCAGTGCAGGCCAAGCTGCGCGCGCTGCACGAGTCGCTGCCGGACGACGAGCAGACGGTGCTCGAAGCCCTGCTTACGCACGCCTCGGTCGACGGCGGTGACGAGCGGTCCGAACGGATGGGTGCCGAGAATTCGATCATCATCGTGGGCGGGCGGTTGGGCAGCCAGATCCGGCTCGGGCTCGACCCCGGCGGCTCGGTCAGCCTGAACCCGCAGCCCATCCCGCCGGGCCGGGTCTCGCAGGCCGGCTGAGCGATCGGCAGCGCGTCGTTACGCCGCGCTGCTCACCGGTCGCTCCGGTACTCGTCCGCCATCTCGCGGAGGCGCTGGTGGGTCCCCCGCATGACGTCGGCGCCAGGGACCCACTCCTTGCGGACCTTCGCGACCGAGGTGTAGTTGGTGTCGACGACGTTGGCCAGCGGCGACTCGACCGCCTGCGAGAGCAGCTGGTAGGCGTCCAGCGTCGAGAGCCCCGTCTCGGCGGCGACCCAGGTGACGAGATCGTGCTGCGCGATGCGGAAGGCGTCCTCCAGCGGCCGCGCCGACCCCGTGCTCATCAGGTGGGTGTCGGACTCCAGACGCGGCCACGGCGTCGGCACCCCCTTGATCAGGTCGACGACGACAACCGTGTCCATCGCGGTCTCGACTGCCACGCCGCAGGTCTCGCCCTCACCCTGGCGCGCGTGCCCGTCCCCGAGGGACAGCAGCGCGCCTTCGACGTTGACGCCGAGGTAGCAGGTGACGCCGACCCGCATCTCGGGGGTGTCGAGGTTGCCGCCGTGGGCGTCTGGGACCAGCGCCGAGCGCACCTCGAGGTTGGCGGGGGCCACGCCGATGGTGCCGTGCATCGGGTCCATCGGCAGCAGGACGCTGTGCTCGCTGTCACGGGCCTGGAAGCGGCAGGTGCGCGCCGCCCGGTCCAGCTCCCAGATCCACACCACCTCGGGCAGCGGCTCGTGCAGGGTCGCCGTGGTGTGGGTGCCGGTCAGGGCGCCGAACAGCGGCACGGTGGTCGAGGCCGCCCAGTCACGGGAGGGTTCCAGCGAGACGAAGTGCACGGCGATGGTGTCGCCGGGCTCGGCGCCCTCGACGTAGAACGGGCCGGTCTGCGGGTTGAGGAAGGGGAACTCGCACACCCGGGAGACGAGGTCGTCGGGGCCGCGTACCCGGCCCGCGAAGCAGTCCTCGGTCCACAGCTCGAGCACCGTGCCCGGCGCGATGCGAGCGGCGGGCGCGGCGCCGCCGAAGGTCCAGACCAGTTGATCGGGCGTGGGACGGAAGGCGAGGACGGGTGCGCTCATGATGCCGTGCTGCCCGTCCGCGCGACCCGGCTCACCGGGTGGCGGGCTCGGGCTCCAGCTCGTCCGGCAGGTGCACCAGCCCGACGTCGGCGACCCGCCCGGGGTCGCGGCGCAGCAGCACCAGCAGGTAGCCGATGCCGGCCAGCAGCCACACGCCCACCACCGGCCCGGCGTAGGAGACCGGCGAAGTCAGCTTGGTGACGAAGGAGAAGACCGGGATGCCCGCGGCCGTCAGCAAGGCCGGGATGAAGGCCAGCACCGCCAGCACCGGGATCAGGCCGTGGCGCAGCAGCGAGAACTCGTGCCTGCGGAAGCGGGCGAAAAAGCCTAGGCACGCGAGTGCGACCAGGATGTAGACCGAGACGACAACAACGACGATCATCGTGGCGACCAGCAGGAAAGCGGTCGTCGGCCCGTACGCGGCACCCAGCGCCATCGTGACGACGACGGCGATCGCGAACTGGACCAGCACCGCGACCGTCGGCGAGCGGTGGGTGGGGTGCACCGTCGTGAACGCCCGCGGGAAGACGCCGATCCGCCCCAGCGCGTAGGCCGTGCGGGTCGAGACGTTGGCGCCGGCGTTGGCGTTGGCGAGAGTGCTGTTGACGATGGCGAAGAACACGAGGATCCAGAACAGGCCGAACGAGCCGCGGGCGATGCCGTCCCACGAGGCCGCGCCCGACGTGCCGAAGCCCTCGAACCGGCTCGGGCCGTAGAACACCGACGCCGCGTACGTGGTGAACACGTAGATGAGGCCGATGCCGAGCGTTGCGCCGATGACGGCCCGGGGGATGGTGCGGCGCGGGTTCTCCGCCTCCTCGGCCAGTGGTGCGGCGGCCTCGAAGCCGGAGAAGGCGAGCACCGAGTAGACCGAGCCGGCAATGATGCCCGCGAGCCCGTGGTGCGCGCTTGCGGTGTGCGAGGTGCCGAACACCGAGGCGGTGTTGTGACCACCGGCCTTGATGACGAGCAGCACGGCCAGAATTCCGAAGACGGCAATCTCGAATGCCCCTAGCAGCGTCCCGAAGCGCGCGCTCGCCCGCGCACCGAAGTAGCCGGCGGCGAGCACGATGACGGCGCCGATCAGCGACCACGGCCACCACAGGTCGGCCGACCAGCCGAACTCCTGGTTCAGCACACCCGCGGTGGTGAAGCCGAGCTGCAGGAACAGCAGCGTCGGCACGAGTGCCTCGACGAACACGTATGACCAGGCGACGAGGAAGCCCACGGTGGGATGCAGCCCGCGGGCGGTGTAGGTCGCGACCGAGCCCGCGCTGGGCAGGTGCCGGGCCAGCTCCCCGATGCACACCGCCGCCAGCAGGCAGGCGACCAACGCCACGAGCACGGCCAGTGGCAGGCTGCCCCCGGCGAAGGCGGCACCGGCGGGGATCGAGGCGGCGATGGCCGCGCCCGGAGCCATCGCCGTAATGCTCTGGAACAGCACCTCGCGCAGCCCGACCGCGTCCTGGCGAAGCCCCCCGCCCGCCGTTGCCGTACCCGCCGCCGCGGGTGCCGTGCTTATGCGTGCGCCTGCGTCCATGCCTGCCCCGTCCGTGTCCCGCGGGGCCGTCCTGGCCCGGCGGAGCCAGGCTAGGGCAGGTGTGTTTCGGCCGGGTTGCCGGGACGCGCGGGGGCTCGCTCAGTCGAAGATGTCGGGGTTGTCGCGCGAGACCCGCTCCCAGATCGGCTGGAACTGGAACCAGCCGCCGAGCTCGAAGCCGACCTGCCCGCGGGTCTGCGTCGCCTCCTCGTGCCCGATCTGGCGCGGCGTGCCGGCTGCGTAGGCCATCAGCTGCGACTGCGCGGTCCGCTCCAGGGTGAGGAACCACCAGGCGGCGCTCTCGACCGACTGCCCGACGGTCAGCATCCCGTGGTTGCGCAGGATGACCGCCTTGTGCTCGCCGAGGGCGTGACCGATGCGCTTGCCCTCCTCCGGGTCGAGCACGACGCCGGTGTAGCTGTCGTAGACGCCGAAGTCGTCGTAGAAGGCGCAGGCGTCCTGGGTCAGCGGCTCGATGCCCATCTCGAGCGCCGACAGGGTCTTGCCGTACGGGCCGTGAGCGTGCGCGGCGGCGATGACATCGGGCCGTGCAGCGTGCACCGCGCAGTGAATCGCCACGGCGGCACCGTTGACGGCACGGTCACCCTCGACGACCTCGCCAGCGTGGTTGACGAGCAGGAGGTCGCTCTGCTTGATCATCGAGAAGTGCATTCCGAACGGGTTGACCCAGTAGCAGTCGGTGCGCTCCGGGTCGCGAGCGGTGATGTGGCCGGCGACGCCCTCGTCGAGCCCCGCCTTGCTGAACATGCGGAACGCGGCGGCGAGGCGGACCTTGCGGTGCATCCGCTCGTCCTCGACCGAGTCGTACTGCGGTGGCGTCGGCATCCGCAGCTGCTTGCTGCCCGCAGAGGTCACGGCGGCCGGTCCTGCGTCCGCGGTGTCGACGGCTGCTGTGACCAGCTCGTCAGCATGCTCGGAAGCGGGGTCGGTGTGTTCCAGCGTCGTCATGCGGGCTCCCTGTCGGTGGGTTGGCGTGCGAGGTGCGTCATACCCATGATGCTCACAGAGCCACCCGACTGCCCGACCCCGCCGCGGCAGCGGGCGAGCGCGGTGACGCTACTGTCGAAAGGCTTGCGGTCGTGCCGGTCGTGCCGGCCGTGCTGCACCGGCGGCGGGGAGGACACGCGGAAGATGCTTTTCACCGAGGAGCACCAGGCGTTCCGGAAGATGGTCCGGGACGTCGTCGAGAACGAGATCCAGCCCTATGTGGATGACTGGGAGCGCGAGGGCGCATTCCCGGCGCACGAGCTGTTCCCCAAGCTCGGCGAGCTCGGCCTGCTCGGCCTGGAGTACGACCCCGCGTACGGCGGCCAGGGCGCCGACCACCTGTTCACCGTCGTCGCCTGCGAGGAGTTTGCGCGCGTCAACGCGGGCGGCATCCCGATGGCAATCGGCGTGCAGACCAACATGGCCACGCCGTCGCTGGCGGAGTTCGGCAGCCACGAGCTCAAGGAGCGCTATCTCGCCCCCGCGATCGCCGGAGCGCACGTGACCTCCATCGCGGTCACCGAAGCCGACGCGGGCTCCGACGTCGCCGGCCTGCGGACCCGCGCAGTACGAGACGGTGACGAGTGGGTCGTCAACGGCAGCAAGCTCTACATCACCAACGGCACCCAGGCCGACTGGGTCTGCCTGCTGGCCCGCACGTCCGACGAGGGCGGCTACCGCGGGATGTCGCAGATCATCGTCGAGACCGCGACGCCCGGCTTCACCGTCTCGCGCAAGCTCGACAAGCTCGGCAACCGCTCGTCCGACACCGCCGAGCTGGTGTTCAGCGACGTCAGGGTGCCCGTGTCGAACACCATCGGCCAGATCGGTCGCGGCTTCCAGCAGCAGATGTCGCAGTTCGTCGTCGAGCGGATGTTCGCCGCGTACGGCACCCCGACCAGCGTGCGCAAGGCGCTGTTCCGCACCCGCGACTACCTGCGCCAGCGGGAGGCATTCGGCAAGCCGCTGCTGAACAACCAGTACCTGGGCTTCCGGCTCGCCGAGCTCGCCGCCGAGGCCGACCTGCTGGAGCAGTACAACTACGCCTGCGCCCGCGCCTACATGGCGGGAGAGGACACCACCCGGTTCGCCACCGTCGCCAAGCTGACCAGCGGGCGCCTGCTGCGCTCGGTGGCCGACCTGTGCATGCAGTTCCACGGCGGGATCGGCTACATGGAGGAGACGTGGACCTCACGCTTCTTCCGTGACTCCCGGCTCGCGTCGATCGGCGGGGGTGCCGACGAGGTGATGCTGCAGGTGCTGGGGCGGATGGACGGCTTTCTGTTGTGACACGGCCTCTTGCGACAGCAGAAGCGGCGAGCCGGCCGCTCGTCGTCGCCAACTGCTCGGGCTTCTACGGCGACCGGCTCGCGGCAATGCGCGAGATGCTGACCGGCGGTCCGGTTGATGTGGTGACTGGTGACTACCTCGCCGAGCTGACCATGCTGATCCTCGGTCGGGCGCGGGCCAAGGACCCGTCGGCCGGGTACGCCCGCACCTTCCTCACCCAGCTCGAGGAGTGCCTCGGCCTGATCGTCGAGCGCGGGGTCAAGGTCGTGGTCAACGCCGGCGGTCTCAACCCGCCCGGGCTGGCGGACGCGGTGCGCAAGCTCGCGGCGGGCCTCGGCGTGCCGGTGCGGGTGGCAACGGTGGCCGGTGACGACCTGCTCGGGCGGGTCGACGACCTGTCTGGGCGGGGCCTGCTGCGCGCGGGGGATGCCCTGCCGGGGACAGCACCGGTGCGCGACGCGCTGACCGCCAACGCCTACCTCGGCTGCTGGGGCATCGTCCGGGCCCTGCAGGGAGGGGCCGACATCGTCCTGACGGGGCGGGTGACCGACGCAAGCCTGGTCGTCGGCCCGGCCGCGTGGCACCACGGCTGGTCGGCGGACGACCTCGACGCCCTGGCGGGCGCCACTGTCGCGGGGCACGTGCTGGAGTGCGGTGCCCAGGCCACCGGCGGCAACTTCAGCCTGTTCGCCGACCTGCTGGCGCAGGACCCGGGGGCACTCGACCACGTGGGTTTCCCGCTGGCGGAGGTCGCTGCCGACGGCAGCTGCGTCGTCACCAAGCATCCCGGTACCGGCGGCGCGGTGACAGTCGCGACGGTGACCGAGCAGCTGCTGTACGAGTGCACCGGCGCGCGGTACGGCGGTCCCGACGTCATCACCCGGTTCGACACGCTGCGGCTGGAGCAGGCCGGACCGGACCGGGTCAGCATCAGCGGCGCCGTCGGCCTGCCGCCCGGCCGCTACCTCAAGGTGGCGACCAACCGGCTCGGCGGATGGCGCAACACGATGACGCTGCCACTGACCGGGCTCGACATCGAGGCCAAGGAGCAGGTGCTGCGGCGCCAGGTCGAGCCGGTGCTGGAGGACATCGCCGACGTCACCGTCAGCCTCGCCCGCACTGACCACGCGGACGCGCCCGTCCAGGAGGAGGCTGCCGCCGCGCTGCGGGTGACGGTGAAGGACGCGAGCCGCGAGCGGGTCGGACGCGCGTTCACCGGGCCGCTCATCGAGCTCGGGCTCGCCAGCATCCCCGGCTTCCACTCCACGGCGGCCCCGCCCGAGCCCTCGGCGTACGGCGTGTATGCCGCGGCGTGGGTGCCGGCGGACGAGGTGCCGGCGGTGGTGACGGCCGACGACGGGTCGGTGGAGACGGTGTCGTCCACGGTGTCGTCCACGGCGGCGCACGCCGAGCCGGACCCGGCGGACTCGGCCCAGGGGGCAAGTGGCAGCACGCCCGACGCCCCGGCGCCCGAGCAGGTGCCGCTGTCGGTGCCGACCCGGCGCGCCCCGCTCGGCCTGGTCGCTGGTGCCCGAAGCGGCGACAAGGGTGGCGCCGCGACGCTCGGCGTCTACGCCCGCGATGACCCTGGCTACCGCTGGCTCGCGGGCTTTCTCACCGGCGACCGGCTCGCTGAGCTGCTGCCGGAGACCGCGGGCCTGCCGATCAGCCGCGAGCTGCTGCCCAACCTGCGCGCGGTGTTGTTCCAGCTGCCCGGACTGCTCGGCGAGGGGGTCGCGGGCGGCACCCGCTTCGACGCGCAGGCCAAGGCGCTCGGGGAGTGGCTGCGCTCGCGGGTGGTCGACGTGCCCGAGGTGCTGCTGGCGCGGGCACCCGCCCGGTGAGCGTCCTCACCGCCCAGCCGCTTGCCGTCAACGCCGCCGCTCACGCCAACCGAGACGCCCTGCGCGAGCGGCTCGCCGAGCTCGAGGCGCTGCAGGCCACTGTCATCACCGGCGGCAGCGAGAAGTCGCTCGCCCGGCACCGCGCCCGGGGCAAGCTGACCGCCCGGGAGCGCATCGAGCTGCTGCTCGACCGCGACAGCCCGTTCCTCGAGCTCTCGCCGTACGCCGCCTGGGGCACCGACTTCCCGCTCGGCGCGTCGGTCGTCACCGGCATCGGCGTCGTCGAGGGCGTCGAGGTCGTCGTCAGCGCCAACGACCCGACCGTGCGCGGCGGCACCAGCAACCCGTACACGCTGCGCAAGAGCGGCCGGGCGATGGACATCGCCCGCATCAACCGCATGCCGCTGGTCAACCTGGTCGAGTCCGGCGGCGCGGACCTGCCGACGCAGTCCGAGATCTTCATCCCCGGCGGCCGCGGCTTCCGCGAGCTGACCCGGCTGTCCGCGGCCGGTATCCCGACGATCGCGCTGGTGTTCGGGACCAGCACCGCCGGCGGCGCCTACATCCCGGGGATGAGCGACCACGTGGTGATGGTGGAGAACCGCGCGAAGGTCTCGCTCGCCGGACCGCCGCTGGTCAAGATGGCGACCGGCGAGGACGCTGACGACGAGTCGCTCGGCGGCGCCGGGATGCACGCCCGCATCTCGGGCAGCGCCGACCACCTCGCCGTCGACGAGCGCGACGCGCTGCGCCTGGGCCGGCAGATCATCCGTCGGCTCAACTGGCGCAAGCACGGCCCCGGCCCGACGCTTCCGGCCGACCCGCCGCGCTACGACGCCGAGGAGCTGCTCGACCTCGCCCCCGCCGACCTGCGCCAGCCGCTGGACCCCCGCGAGGTGCTCGCTCGGGTCGTCGACGGCAGCCGGTTCGACGAGCACAAGCCGCTGTTCGGCACCTCGCTCGTGACCGGGTGGGCGAGCATCCACGGCTATCCGGTCGGGGTGCTGGCCAACTCGCGAGGGGTGCTGTTCCGCGAGGACTCGTGGAAGGCGACCCAGTTCATCCAGCTGGCCAACCAGACCGACACCCCGCTCCTGTTCCTGCAGAACACCACCGGCTACATGGTCGGGACCGAGTACGAGCAGGGCGGCATCATCCGCGCCGGCTCGCAGATGATCAACGCGGTGTCCAACAGCAAGGTGCCGCACCTGACCGTCGTCATCGGGGCGTCGTACGGGGCGGGCAACTACGGGATGTGCGGGCGGGCGTACGACCCGCGCTTCCTGTTCACCTGGCCGAATGCGAAGAGCGCGGTGATGGGGCCGGCGCAGCTGGCCGGGGTGCTCGACCTCGTCGGCCGGGCGAGCGCGCAGGCACAGGGCCGCGACTACGACGAGGAGGCCGCGGCGGCCATTAAGGCGGCGGTCGAGACGCAGATCGAGAAGGAGTCGCTGGCCCTGTTCCTGTCCGGGCGGCTCTACGACGACGGCGTCATCGACCCCCGCGACACCCGCACGGTGCTCGGGATGGCGCTGTCGGCGGTGCACACCCAGGAGGTCCGTGGGCTGCACGACGGGTGGGGGGTGTTCCGGCCGTGAGCGAGCCTCGCGTCGAGCAGGTGCAGCCGCGGGTGCTGCGGACCGTGCTCGTGGCGAACCGCGGGGAGATCGCGCGGCGGGTCTTTCGAGCCGCGCGGGCGATGGGGATGCGCACCGTCGCCGTCTTCTCCGACGCGGATGCGGACGCGCCGTACGTGGCCGAGGCGGACCTCGCCGTGCGGCTGCCGGGGGAGCGGCCCGGCGACACCTACCTGCGGGCAGACCTGATCGTCGACGCGGCCCTGCGTACCGGCGCGGACTGCGTGCATCCCGGCTACGGCTTCCTCTCCGAGCAGGCGGGCTTCGTGCGCGCGGTCGAGGGCGCCGGGCTGGTGTTCGTCGGCCCGAGCGCCGCTGCCGTCGAGGCGATGGGTAGCAAGCTGGGTGCCAAGGCGCTGCTGGCCGAGGCCGGCGTGCCGATGCTGCCGTCGGTGGACGCCAGCGCGCTGGACGGCGAGCCGTTGGCGGGGGCGGGCGAGCAGGTGGGGTACCCGCTGCTGGTCAAGGCGTCCGCGGGTGGTGGTGGGCGCGGGATGCGAACCGTCCGGGAGCCTTGCGGATTAGCCGAGTCGGTGGCCGCAGCCCGGCGAGAGGCTTCGTCGGCCTTCGGGGACCCGACCGTCTTTCTCGAGCGGCTGCTCGAGGGGGCGCGCCACGTCGAGGTGCAGGTCCTGGGCGATGCGCACGGCACCGTCGTCGCGCTGCACGAGCGCGAGTGCTCCATCCAGCGCCGGCACCAGAAGGTGATCGAGGAGGCCCCGTCGCCGGCCGTCGACGCGGCACTGCGGGCACGGCTCTGCGATGCGGCGGTGCGGGCGGCGCGGGCCATCGGGTATGTGGGCGCGGGCACCGTGGAGTTCCTGCTCGACGCGTCCGGGGAGTTCTTCTTCCTCGAGGTCAACACGCGCCTGCAGGTCGAGCACCCGGTCACGGAGGCAGTCACCGGCCTGGACCTGGTCCGGCTGCAGTTCGACGTCGCCGCGGGGCTTCCGCTGCCCGCCGAGGCACGCGAGCCGCGCCTGTCCGGCCATGCGGTCGAGGCGCGGCTGTACGCGGAGGACCCGGCGCGGGGGTGGCTGCCGCAGGCCGGTCGCCTCGACCGGTTCGATGTGCCGGCCGATGTCGAGTTCATATCGCCGTCGGGACCAGGCGTGCGGCTGGACAGCGGGGTGGGTAGCGGCAGCGTCGTCGGCGTGCACTACGACCCGATGCTGGCCAAGGTCATCGCCTGGGCGCCCGAGCGGACCCAGGCGTGCCTGCTGCTCGCCGACGCCCTGGCCCGCGCCCGGCTGCACGGGCTGACGACCAACCGTGACCTGCTCGTCGGTGTGCTTCGCTCGCCCGCGTTCCTGGCGGGGGAGACCGACACCGGCTTTCTCGACGCGCATCCCGTGCCCGAGCTGGCGCCGGCGCCTGACCCGGCGGTGCTGCGGCTGCACGCTGTCGCCGCGGTTGCCGCGCAGGCCGCGGTTCGCCGCGGGGAGGCGCGAGTGCTGGGCGGGATGCCGGCGGGCTGGCGCAACAACCCCTCCGGCGAGCATGCCGTCGCCTACCGGGTGGGGACGCGCCCGGGCGGAGCAGAGCTTGCGGTCCGGTACGCCTACGGGAGGGGTGGCCGGATCAGCCGGGCAAGCATCGACGGCGAGCCGGTGCCCCTGATCGGGCTGACGGCCACAGCCTTGGCTCCGGGCAACGGCTTTGTCGGCGTGCGGGTCGACGTCGAGGCCGACCTGGGCGCCGGGCCGGTGCGCCAGGTGCTCGACGTGGTCGTGGGTGCCCCTGTCGACGGTGGGGACCCCGACGAGGCCGAGGTGCCGGTCGACGTCGACGGGCCGCTCGGTCACATCCGCCTGGTCGCCTTGCCGCGCTACCCGCCCCCCGTCTCCACCGCTGCCCTGGGCTCGCTCGCGGCGCCGATGCCGGGAGTGGTGGCCCGGGTTGACGTCAAGCAGGGGGCCACCGTCGCCGCCGGGCAGCCTCTGCTCGTCCTCGAGGCGATGAAGATGGAGCATCCCCTGCTGGCTCCGGTTGCGGGCACCCTCACCTCACTGCCGGTGGTCGCCGGCCAGCAGGTGGTGGCCGGGGCGGTGCTGGCCGTCATCGATCCCGCTGAGTCCGAAGGTTGACCCATCCAGCTGCCCCCGACGTGAACCGTTAGCCAACCCCTGGAGCCTCCCGTGCCCGACCCTCTCGTCCGCCTCGACGTCGCTGCGGGACGGGCGACGGTCACCCTCGACTCGCCGGCCAACCGCAACGCCCTGTCCCGGCGGCTGCTCGCCGACCTCGTCGAAGCTCTTCAGGCGGCAGCGGCTGACCCGTCGGTACGGGTCGTCGTCCTCACCGGCTCGGGCACCGTTTTCTGTTCTGGGGCGGACCTCAAGGAGGCGCGCGACGGGGGCCGGGTGGGCGTCGGCGGCCTGCCGGAGATCCTCCGCTTGATCATGGAGGGAGACCGGCCGGTCGTCGCGCGGGTCAACGGCGCCGCCCGCGCCGGCGGCGTCGGGCTGCTCGCCGCCTGTGACGTGGCAGTCGCGCCGGCCTCGGCATCCTTCGCGTTCAGTGAGGTGCGGATCGGGGTGGCCCCGGCGGTCATCGCCGTCCCTTGCCTGCGCCGCATGCCGCGGCAGGCCGCTCGCCGGCTGATGCTGACGGGCCGCACGTTCGGCGCCTCCGAGGCGGTCGAGGCCGGGCTGCTCGACATCGCCGCGCCCGACGACGGGCTGGATGCGGCCGTTGACGAGGTGGTCTCCGCCCTGCTGCTCGGCGCGCCCGAGGCGTTGGCGCACACCCGCCGGCTCGTCGACGTGATGACGGGCAGCGACCCGGCCTCGCTAGCCCGGGACTTCGACCGGATGAAGGAGCTGTCGGCGGAGCGATTCGGGTCGGACGAGGCAGCCGAGGGTATCCGCGCCTTCCTCGAGCGCCGTTCCCCGGCCTGGGTGCCCCGCGCGGGCTGACGCCTGGGGCTGCTACGTCTGTTCGAAAAGCACGCTCCTTCGCCACCTGGCGCCTCGGGAACCGGTCGAAAGCTGTGCGGACCGGACACGGTGGGGCGAGGAAGCGTGCTTTTCCAACAGGCGGCCTCTACAAATTGCATGCCGAGCCTAGGAAGCGTTCGTTTGCAGCAGAGGCAGCCGCTCGAGTTCACCTTCGCTGCCGAAAGGATGCGTGCGCCGGCGGGTCCGCCGCCGTTCAGCCGTCCCGACAATGACCAGCGCCAGGGCGAGCACTCCGACACCCGCCGCAGCGTCGAGCCAGTAGTGGTTGCCGGTCGCGACCACCACGAACGTGGTCAGCACAGCGTGCGCGGGCCCGAGCCAGCGCCACCGAGGGGGCGCCGACCGCCACACCAGGACCGCGACGAGCGACGCCCACACGACGTGCACCGACGGCATCGCCGAGTACTGGTCGCTGATCCCCGTCGTCGTGGCCGGCCCGTACACCGACTGGCCGTACCGCAGGGCGGTGTCGACGATGTGATGGCCGCCGAGCAGCCGCGGCGGGGCGACGGCGATCAGCTGCAGGGCCAGGCTGGCGAAGGTCGCGAGCGCGAGCGTTGCGCGCGCGGCCGGGTAGCGGTCCCGATGGCGGACGAACAGCCACAGCAGGGTCAGCAGCAGCGTGTTGTAGTGCGCGTAGACGTAGTAGGCGTTCATCGCCCGGACGAGGTCGGGGTGGGGGAGCGCCAGTGCCTGCGCGCTCGTCTCCAGCGGCAGGTGCAGTACGCGCTCGAGCGACCAGACCTGCTCCCCGCGCCGCAGCCCCGCCGCGGTCGACCCGACCGCCAGACTGCCGGCGAGCTGCCACAGGGCATAGAGGCCGAGGATGACTCCGAACTCCACGGCCACGGCTGCGGCGAGCCGCCCACGCCGCTCGACCGAGCCGCGCCGCGCCAGCACCCCGGTGACCGCGAGCACCACCGCAGCGCCCAGCGACTGCTGCCACGTCGGCAACCAGTGCGGCAAGGAAGCGCTGCCGGATGCTGTCGTTGACTCGGTGGCGTCCGGCGTCAGGCCTGGACGCGCAGCCGCACTGTCTCGGGCAACGCGCGCAGCTCCTCGAGCAGCGCGTCGGCGGGTGCGCCGTCAAGGTCGGTGACGACGTAACCCAGCGCGCCGCGGGTGCCCAGCAACTGGCCCTCGATGTTGACGCCGTGCTCGGCGAGCACCCCGTTGAGCCGCGCCAGCACTCCGGGGGTGTTGTTGTGCAGGTGCAGCAGCCGGCAGCATCCGGGCTGGCGGGGCAGCGCGACGGTGGGCAGGTTGACGCTGAGCGCGGTCGAGCCGTCGCTGTGGAAGTCGCGCAGCTTGCCCGCCACGAACATCCCGATGTCCTGCTGCGCCTCCTGGGTCGAGCCGCCGACGTGCGGGGTCAGGATCACGTTGGGCAGGCCGCGAAGGTCGGAGACGAACTCCTCGTGCCGGTTGCGGGGCTCGCGCGGGAACACGTCGATCGCGGCACCGGCGATGTGCCCCGACTCGATGTTGCGGCGCAGCGCGTCGTGGTCGACGACGAACCCGCGGGACAGGTTGAGGAACAGGCTGCGGGGCCGCATCTTGGCGAACTGCTCCGTGCCGAACAGCCCGGTGTTGCCGGCCCTTCCGTCGACGTGCAGCGTCACCACCTGCGCGAGTTCCAGCAGCTCGTCGAGTGACTCGCAGCGGCGCGCGTTGCCCAGCGCGAGCTTGTCCTCGTGGTCGTAGAAGACGACGGACATCCCGACGGCCTCGGCCAGCACCGACAGCTGGCTGCCGATGTTGCCGTAGCCGATGATGCCGAGCGTGCGCCCGCGGATCTCGTGGCTGCCGGTCGCCGACTTGTCCCACACCCCGGCGTGCATCGCCGCGCTGCGGTCGGTCAGCCGGCGGGCCATCGCGATGATCTCGGCTATGGCGAGCTCCACCACGCTCCGGGTGTTGGAGAACGGAGCGTTGAAGACGGGCAACCCGCGGGCGGTCGCGGCAGCGAGGTCGACCTGGTTGGTGCCGATGCAGAACGCGCCGATGGCCTCGAGCTCGGGCGCGGTGTCGAGAACGGCAGCGGTCACGTGCGTGTTGGAGCGGATGCCGAGCAGCGTGACGCCGGGCAGCCGCTCGATGAGCCCGGCCTCGTCGAGCGCGTGGTCGAGCAGCTCGACCTCGATGCCGACGCCCTCCAGAACCCGCGCCGCCCCCGGGTGGATGGCCTCCAGCAGCAGCGCGCGCGCCGGCCGGGCGGTGTCGTGGCTGGGCCTGGTCAGAAGGGGGGCTGTCACGTTGCTCCTTGCCGGGATGCACCGGGGCGAGAGCCCGCGGCGGCCCGCTCCACGCTACCGGCGGCGCGAGGACCGCCCACGTCTGCCGACAGGAGACGGGACACACGACACACGAGCAGGAGTGAGGCCACATAACGGGCCGCGGAATGACGCCGGGAACCTCACCAGGCAGGCGCCCGTTGCCTTTTGACGACGCCATCCGGCCTGCAGGCCCTCGCGATGCGAGAGACTCGGAGCACGGCGACAGTGACGAGCCGCCCGAAGGCCGCTGACCCGAACGGCGAAGGAGAACAGTGGGACGACCGCAGACCCCCACCGATCGTGGTGCGACGAGCGACGCCGCGACGGGCAGTGGCGCGACGGGTGGCACGCCCGGCGGCGCCACCAGAAGCGGCTCGGCCAGGAGCGGCTCCACCAGGAGCGGCGGGACGAAGAGCAAGTCCGAGGCCCGGGCCCGGGCGACCGCCCAGCGCGAGGCACAGCGCAAGGCCGAGCAGCGCCGCCGCACCCTGACCGTCGGCGCGGTCGTGGTCGTCGTCCTGGCGGTGATCGCGGGCATGGTCGCCATCAAGCTGTCGACCGACTCGTCGTCGACGAAGGCTGGAGACGGCTTCATTGCAGCCGCTCCGAGTAGCGCCGTGCAAGCTGTAAGCACCGTCCCTGCGGCGTCCTTCACCGCTGTCCCGGCCAGCAAGGGGAGTGTGACGCCAACGCCAATTCAAGGTCCACCGCTGCTGACGAAGGACGGCAAGACTCGAGTCGTCTACGTGGGCGCTGAGTACTGCCCGTACTGCGCCGCGGAGCGCTGGACGACGGTGACGGCGCTGTCTCGGTTTGGAAGCTTCTCCGGGCTGAAGCAGACCAAATCGAGCAGTTCAGACGTCAATCCGAAGACGCCGACGTTCTCGTTTCGATCGTCGAGCTACAGCAGCCCGTACCTCTCATTCGAGCCCGTCGAGACCATGACCAGTACTGGGAAGCCGCTGGGCAAGATCACAGACGAGCAGCAGGCGCTGTTCACCAAGTACCAGCCGGGTGGCGGTATCCCGTTCGTCGACATCGGCAACAAGTTCGTGGTCAGCGGCGCGGGTTACGACGGAAAGATTCTGCAGGGCAAGACCTTCGAGCAGATCGCCGCTGCTGTGCGCGACCCCGGCACGGCCATTGGCAAGGCGGTGCTCGGCAGCGCGAACGTCCTGACCGCCGACCTGTGCACCGCTTCGGGCAACAAGGCGCCGGTGTGCTCCTCGCCGGAGATCAAGACGCTGCAGGGCACGCTCGGTGCCAAGCGCTGACCCGTCCCTGACAGCTGCCAGGCCCGCCTGGGGTCCCCCGCGGTGGGCGGCTCCGGTCACCGGGTTGCTCGCCGTTGCGGGCCTCGCTGTCGCGGGGTACCTCACCGACGCGCACTACAACACCTCGACCCAGCTGGCGTGCCCCGAGACGGGCACCATCAACTGCGCGAAGGTGACGTCGAGCGAGCAGTCGGCCATCCTGGGCGTGCCGGTCGCGCTGCTCGGGTTGCTGTTCTTCGTCGGGATGCTCGTGCTGTGCCTGCCGCCGCTGTGGCGCCGGCCTGAGCCGCTCGTCCGCCGGCTCCGTCTGGCTGCAGCCGGTACGGGCGTGGCGATGGTCCTGTGGCTGATCTTCGCCGAGCTCTTCCTCGTCGACGCCATCTGCCTGTGGTGCAGTGCCGTGCACGGCATCGCCCTCGCCCTCGCCGTCGCGGTGGCCCTCGCGACCCTCACCGGGACCGCGCAGGCGGAGCTGATCGACGAGGAGCTGACCGACGACGAGCTGGAGGATGGCGACCTCGAGGACGACCTCGACGCCGCTCAGCACGGTCCGCCGCGCGTGCCGTCAGGCGGTCACCACACGGCCTGACCCGCTCAGTCCGGGGCGGCGCCGACCGACGAGCCGAGGTAGGCCGACTCGACCAGGTCAGGACGAGCCGCCAGCTCGGCTCCCGTGCCCTCGAGAACGAGGCGCCCCCGCTCGAGGACAGCGGCGCGGTCGGCGACAGCCAATGCCTGGGCCACGGCCTGCTCCACCAGCAGGACGGCGGTGCCCTGCTCGTCGGCCAGCTGCCGCAGCGTGCTCAGCAGCCCCTCGACGACAGTCGGGGCAAGGCCGGTCGAGGGCTCGTCGACGAGCAGCAGCCGCGGCTTTCGCAGCAGCGCCCTGCCCAGCGACAGCTGCTGGGCTTCGCCCCCCGAGAGCAGGTTGGCCCGGCGGCCGAGCAGGGGACGCAGTGCCGGCAGCAGGTCAAGGACCTCGTCGTGACCGCCCCGCCCGGCGAGCAGCAGGTTCTCCCTGACGGTCAGCTGGCCGAACAGCCCGCGGCCCGCGGGAACGAGGGCGAGCCCGCGGCGGGCGTTCACCTCGGCCCGGTGCGAGGGCCGGCGGCCGTCGACGAGCACCTCGCCCGCCGTCAGCGGCACCAGGGCGCAGATCGCCCGGAGCAGGGTTGTCTTGCCGGCCCCGTTGGGTCCGAGCAGCGCCAGCACCTCGCCGCGGTGCAGGGTCAGGCTGACGTCGTCCAGCACCGGCACGCCGGCGTAACCCGCTGCGAGATGCGAGACGCGCAGCAGCGCGCCGGCATCCTCCCTGTCCCGCGACGGCGGTGGCTCGTGGGTGACGCGCGCTCCGCTGCCCAGGTAGGCCTCGCGCACAGCGGGGTCGGCCCGCACCTGTTCCGGTGGCGCGTTGGCGATGAGCCGCCCGGCGTCGAGCACGCAGACGGTGTCGCAGACGCCGAGCACGAGCGACAGGTCGTGGTCGACCAGCAGGATGGCGATGCCGGCGTCTGCCAGCGTCCGGAGCCGCTCGGCGAGCGACGTCCGCTCGGCGGGGTCGAGCCCGGCTGCCGGCTCGTCGAGCAGCAGGACCGAGGGTCGGCCGGACAGGGCGCGGCCGAGGCCGAGGAGCTCGCGGCGCCCGTGCGGCAGCGTGCCGGGCAGCTGGTGCGCCTCGGACTCAAGGCCGACGCCCCGACCGAGGGCGTATGGGTCCTCGTCGTGTCCGTCTCGGCCGGCTGCACCGCCCGTGCTGCTGGCGCCGACCCGCAGGTTCTCAGCCACCGTGAGGTCCTCGAACAGCTCGAGCCCCTGCCAGGTGCGGCGCAGCCCCGCCCGGGCGCGCGCATCTGCGCTCTGCGCATCGAGCGACGTCTCGCCGAGCTGCACCTTCCCTCGGTAGGGGACGAAGCCGCTGACCGCATCGAGCAGCGAGGTCTTGCCCGCCCCGTTCGGCCCGACCAGCCCGACGATCGATCCAGCTGGCACATCGAAGCTCACACCGTCGATGACGTCGCGTCCGCCGTAGCCGACGTGCAGGTCGTGGATGGACAGGCTCACGCGCGCCCGAGCCGACTGAGTCGTTCAAGCGGTCCGGCTTGCCGTTCGTGCCCGGGGCGCACGCCTGGCGCCCGGCCGGTGAGCCCCTCCGGCCGCAGCAGCGCCACCAGCACCAGTGCCACACCGGCCAGCAGCAGCTGGTAGCGGCTGGCGCCGAGCACCTCTACCACGAAGCCGCCGGGCACGAGCAGGCCGCCGACCAGCGCCCCCGCGATGCCGCCGACGCCGCCCACGTATGCCGCGGCCAGGAACGCCAGTGACGCGAGGACACCGAACGTGTCGAACGAGAGCCGGCCCTGCGCGTAGCCGAGCAGGCTGCCGGCGACGCCTGCCAGCAGGGCGGCAATGCTGAAGGCGATGAGCTTCACCCGCGGCGCGTCGACGCCGACCGAGGATGCCGCCCGCTCGTTGGCGCGCACCGCCAGCAGCCGCTGCCCGAGCGTCCCGCGGCGCAGCCGGGCGACGCCGTAGGCGCACCCGACCAGCACGGCGAGCACGAGCAGCCCGAAGCCGAGGCGCGGGTAGCCGGGGCCGTCGCCGATCCCGAAGTTGAGCACCGCCTTCGGCGGCGGCACTTTGGCCCCGCCGAGGCCGCCGGTCAGCGCAGGCGACTTGAACACCGCCTCCTGCACCGCGACGCCGGCCGCCAGGGTCAGGACGGCGAGGTCGACGCCGCGCACCCGTCGGGCGGCCAGCCCGAGCAGTACCCCGATCAGCATGGCCGCGACAGCGGCCACGACCGGGGCCACCGGGAAGGGCACGTGCGCCGAGGTCGTCAACCGCGCGAGCAGGAAGCCGGCCACACCCGCGAGCGCCATCTGCGCCAGCGACGCCTGCCCCGCATACCCGGTCAGGACCACGAACGACAGGCAGACGATCGCCCCGATGATCGAGATGATCAGGCCGAGCCGGTCGGACGAGGGCAGCACGAGGAGACCGACCAGCGCGACGGGTACGGCGAGCAGCAGCCACCGCGAGGGCAGGCCGGCGTGGGGCAGCCGCGCTGACGCCGGTGACGAGCGGGTCGGCAGCAGCCCGCCTCGCACCACCGCGATGACGATGACGACGAGCAGCGGCACCGCCTCCCGAAGCCCCGGTTGGCGCAGCCACGACAGGTCCTGCTGGGTGCGGAGCAGCTCGGCCTGCAGTGCGCCGAGTCCAAGCGCGGCCAGGGCGGCGACGACGTAGGACGACATCCCACCGACCAGGGCCGCCGCGAGCGCGGGCACGACGAGCAGCGAGTAGGTGGTCGGGTCGAGCGAGGTGATCGGCGCGACGAGGATGCCGACCGCGCCCGCGAGCAGCGACGACAGCGTCCAGGACAGCGCCGCCACCCGCGTGGGCGACCAGCCGAGCAGGCTCAGTGCTTCCTCGTCCTCGGCCACGGCGCGGCTGGCCAGGCCCAGCCGGGTGCGCGCTGAGAGCAGGGCGAGCGCCGCGGCCAGCGCGACGACGACGGCGGCGAGCTCGAGGCGGTCGCTGGGCACGGTGACGCCGAGCAGGTGCACAGGCGTCGAGGGCAGCACCGGCTGCACGGAGCGGGTGGTCGAGCCGAACTGCAGCGTGGCGGTCGCTTGCAGAGCTAGCAGCAGGCCGATGCTGGCGACGACCCCGGCGAGTGGCGGTGCGCCGCGCAGCCAGCGGAAGACGACGACGTAGACGACGAACCCGAGGCCTGCGGCGAACAGCAGGGCCACGGCGAGGGCGAGGCCGAAGCTCGGATGGTCGGTCAGGTGGATGCGGGGCGGCAGTCCGATCACGGGGAAGATGAGGTCGCCGACCTCGCGCATCTCGGAGTAGACGTACGTGGTGTACATGGCGATGGCGCCGTGCGCGAAGCTCACCACTCCGGAGGAGCGGTACACGAGCACGAGCCCGAGGCTGAGCGCCGCGTAGACCGCGCCGCTGCCGAGGCCTAGAAGCAGGAAGGACAGGTAGCCGTTGATGGCCGCAGGGTAACCTCCCGCCCGTGGCTTCGACCCGGCGGCGCACCGGCCGGGCGCCCGGCTCCGCGGCCGTACTCGCGCTGCTGGTCGCGCTGGTCATCGCACTGGTGACCGCGCTTGCCGGCTGCACCTACCAGCGCGGCGGCGGCGCGCGAGCAGCGAAGGCGCCGCAGAAGGGCCCGGTCCCCACCGGGGCCCCGCTGGTGCTCGGGTTCGTGACGCAGGAGGACTCGCCGACCGGCTCGTTCCCGGAGACCCGGCGCGCCGCCCAGGCCGCCGTTGCCTACGTCAACGAGGACCTCGGCGGGGTCGAGGGGCGGCCGTTGCAGCTGCGGACGTGTCGCACGGACGGCAGCCCGGAGGCGTCGCAGGCGTGCGCCCGCCAGCTGCTCGCCGCGCGGCCGCTCGCCATCATCGGCGGGGTCGACTTCGGGGCCGGGGCCGCGCTGCCCGCGTACCAGAAGGCAAAGGTGCCCTATGTCAGTGGCACGCCGCAGCTGCTGGCCGAGCTGACCGACGCCAACTCCTACGCCCTCACCGGAGGCACCGCCGCCGAGCTGCTGGGCACCGCTGACTACCTGATCCATACGCTTCACGTGCACCGGGTGAACGCTCTCTACGTCGACCTGCCCGGCCTGCTGGCATCGGCCGTCGCATCCGCCAAGACCATCTTCGACAAGGAGAAGATCGCGAGCCGGCTCGTCGCGGAGAAGGCCGACGCCGCGGACTTCACCCCCGCGCTGACCTCCGCGACCGCCGACAAGCCCGATGCCGTCGTCATTGTCTTCCCCGCCGCCTCGTGCCAGCGGATCTTGCAGGCTGCCGCCGGCCTGGGTACTACGGTCCCGCTGGTGGTGCCCGGGTCGTGCGCCATCCCCCGCGTGCTGTCGGCGGCCGGCCCCACGGTGCCCGTGCTCGCGGCGAGCAACTACACCCTCGTTCCACCGACCGGCGGCACGCCCGAGGAGCAGGCCTACCGCACGCGGGTGGCCCCGGCCGACCAGGCCCCGATCGGGCAGGCCGCGTTCTCGACCGTGCTCGACGTGCGGCGCCTGCTTGTCGAGGCAGGGACCACTCCCACGTCCGACGCGCTGCGCAGAGGGCTCGCGGCGTCGCACGAGCACGCGTCGGTGATGGCCCACCCGTACACCTGCGACCGCAAGCAGCTCCCGCTCGTCACCGCGATCTGCAACGGGTTCGTCCGCATCCTGTCGTGGAGGAACGGCCAGCTGAGCGACGCGACCGGCCGGTGGATCGACGGCAAGCAGACCGCGAAGCTGCTGATCGGTACCTGAGCAGGGGCGCAGCCAGCGGTCAGCCTGGCGTCGGCTGCTGCAGGACGTGGATCATGCCCTCCTGCACCACGCTGACGACGAGCGCGCCGTCGCTGCGGAACATGTTGCCGGCGGCGAGCCCGCGGGCGCCGGATGCCGAGGGTGACCACTGGTCGTACAGCAGCCACTCGTCTGCCCGGAACGGGCGGTGGAACCACATGGCGTGGTCCAGGCTCGCGCCCTTGACCGAGTTGGTGTTCCAGGCGACGCCGTGCGCCAGCAGGATGCTGTCGAGCAGGACCATGTCGCTGGCGTAGGTCAGGGCGCAGACGTGCAGCAGCGGGTCGTCCGGCAGCTTGCCCGCCGCCCGCATCCAGACCTGCGAGCGGGTGTCCATCTCACCCACCTCCTGCGCCGCGCGGGGCGGCAGCCCGACGTAGCGCACGTCGATGGGGCGGGGCCGCTCGTACCAGGCGCTCTCGCCGCGGTAGCGGGCGAAGCGCTCCTGGTGGGTGGGAAGCGTCTCGGGGTCGGGAGCATCCGGCATCGGCGACTGGTGCTCGACGCCGGGCTGCGGCACCTGGAACGACGCGGACAGGTGGAAGATCGCCTTGCCGTGCTGGATGGCGACGACGCGGCGGGTGGTGAACGAGCGTCCGTCGCGGATGCGGTCGACCTCGTAGACGATGGGCACCGACGGGTCGCCGGGCCGCAGGAAGTAGGCGTGCAGACTGTGGACCTGGCGCTCTGGATCGACCGTGCGTCCGGCCGCGACCAGCGCCTGGCCGGCCACCTGTCCGCCGAACACGCGCACCACGCGCTCGGGGGGGCTGAACCCGCGGAAGATGTCGGTCTCGATGCGTTCGAGGTCGAGCAGGTCGATGAGCTGGTCGAGCGGGTCGGTCACAGTCGCTGATCCTGGCATGCTGCCGGTCAGGCGCCTGCGGCAGGATCGGGAGCGTGGACGAGGCCGCACCTGCGCGAGCGTCGGGCGTGCCCCGAGCTGTTCGCCACCGACGACGGGCGACCCGGCCGGCCGACGGCCCGGCAGCCCCGCCGATTACCGGGAACGACCCGGAAGGTGCACCCGTAGACACCGGGTGGGGTGGTCCGGCCGACGAGCGCGAGACCGAGGAGCGGATGCACGACGAGCGGCTGCGCGCCGACCGGCCGCCGCACCACGACCAGGGGTGGTAGCGACCGGATGGGTGCCCTTTACAGGCCCCGCAGCACCATGCTGAGCGTGCGCTCGACGGCGGCCGCCCGCTCGTCGTCGGTGAGGCTGGCGAGCGGCCCGTCGAGGACCAGCTGCGCCAGCCCGTGCACCGCCGCCCACGCGGCGATCTCGGCCAGCGGCCGACGTGCCGGCGGTAGGTCGTGCTCGGCGACCAGGCCGTCGAGCGCCATCGACAGCAGCTCATACGGGCTCGCCGCGGCCACGGCGGCCTCGTCATCCGGTGCAGCTGCGCTGGGAGGCGGCACGACGCCCGCAGGGCTGAAGGCGGTGCGAAACAGGCCCGGTTCGGTGAAGGCGAAGGCGAGGTAGCCGCGGCCGACCGCCGCCAGGCGGCCTCGAGCCGCGCTGCGGGGGTCGCGGTGCCTCCCCAGCGCGTTGAGCTGGGCCCGCATCGCCAGCGCCAGGGCGTTCTGGCACTGCTCTCGCACGGCGGTGAGCAGGGCGCCGTGGTCAGCGAAGTGGCGGTAGGCGGCGGTCGGGGACACGCCGACGGACCGTGCCACCTCGCGGAGCACGACGGCGTCCGGGCCACCCTCTCTCGCCAGGGCTGTCGCCGCGTCGACGAGGGCGTTCGCCAGGTCGCCGTGGTGGTAGCGGCGCCCCATCGTTCTGGAAGTCGTCGGACCTAAAGCGGATGATCCGTCCGACGGGGGCACAGGGGCGATGTTGACAGCGATAACACGCTGTGCCAAGTTGACGGCGTCAACATGCAGGACAGGGAGGTCGGATGTTCGCCAGGCTCGGGTCATGGACCGTGCGCCGCACCCGCCTCGTCCTCGCGCTCGCCGTCGTCGCCATCGTGGCGTGCAGTGCGCTCGGTGCAGGCGCGTTCGGCGTCCTCAAAGGCGGGGGGTTCAGCGATCCAGCCGCCGAGAGCACCCGCGCGCAGCGGCTGCTCGACTCCCGCTTCGGCGGCGGTCCCGACCTGGTGCTGCTCGTCACGCCCCGGGCAGGCGGCGTCGACGGCCCCGCGGCGGTCCGCGCCGGGACCGCCCTCGCCTCCGGCCTGGCTGGGGAGCCCGGAGTCAGCGGCGTCACGTCGTACTGGACCTCTCGCGTCCCGACGCTGCGCGCTGCGGACGGGCGCAGCGCCCTGGTCCTGGCCCATGTCGACGAGGACGACCGGGCTGCCGAGCTGATCGACCGCTACTCCGTCGGCACCGCCGCCGTGACGGTTCGCGCCGGCGGGGGTGCCGCGGTCGGCGGCGACATCAGCGGGCAGGTCAGCAGCGACCTCGCGCTCGCCGAGGCAATTGCCGTACCCATCACCATGGTGCTGCTCGTGCTCGCGTTCGGCAGCGTCGTCGCGGCTCTGCTTCCGCTCGTGATCGGCCTGCTGGCCGTGATGGCGACGTTCGCGGAGCTGTACGTGCTCGGCAGCGTGACCAACGTCAGCATCTTCGCGATCAACCTGACGACCGCCCTCGGCCTCGGGCTGGGCATCGACTACGCGTTGCTCATGGTCAGCCGGTTCCGTGAGGAGCTCGCGGCCGGAACGCCGGTGGGCGATGCCGTGGTGCGGACCGTCGAGACCGCCGGTCGGACGATCGCCTTCTCCGCCGCCACCGTGGCCGCTGCCCTGGCGGCGTTGCTCGTGTTCCCGCTGTTCTTCCTGCGGTCCTTCGCCTATGCGGGCATCGGCGTGGTCGCGGTCGCCGCTCTCGCCGCCCTGGTGGTGCTGCCCGCCGTGCTTGCCGTGCTCGGCGCCCGCGTCAACGCTCTGCGGCTGCCGTGGTCGCATGCGCTTCGCGGCGCCGAGGCTCCCTTCTGGGGACGGCTCGCCCGCCGCGTCATGCGCCGCCCCTTGCTGGCGGGCGGCCTCGTCGTCGCCTTCCTGCTCGTGCTCGCGAGCCCGCTGGCACATGTCGCCTTCGGGGAGCCCGACGACCGCGTGCTGCCTACGTCGGCCCCGAGCCGGGTCGTCGGTGATGCCATCCGCACGGCGTACACCAGCAAGGACAGCTCGGCCGTGACCATCGTGACGCAGTCCCCGGTCGCAGCGGCACCGCTCGCCGGCTACGCGGGCGCGCTCTCCCGGCTCGGGAACGTGCAGCGGGTCGACAGCGCCGCCGGAGTGTTCGCCGCCGGGCGTTTGCTGCTGCCGCCGGGGCCGCTGGTCGCGCCGCTCGCTACGGCTCAGGGCGACGAGCTGCGGGTCGTCCTCGGCGTCGACGCGCAGTCCGATGCAGCTCAGCGGCTCGTCCGCCAGGTCCGGGCGACCCCGGCCCCGCCTGGCGTGCAGGCGCTGGTCGGCGGTCAGACGGCCGAGCTCATCGACAGCAAGGCAGCCGTCGCCTCGCGGCTGCCGTGGGCGGGGCTGCTCATCGCCGTGACGACCTTCATCCTGCTGTTCCTGTTCACCGGCAGCCTGCAGCCCGTGCGGGCCCTCGTCTGCAACGCGTTGACCTTGTCCGCCACGCTCGGCGTCATGGTGTGGATCTTTCAGGACGGCCACCTGTCCTCGGTCCTCGGCTTCACGCCACTTCCCACCGACACCTCGATGCCGGTGCTGCTGTTCTGCATCGCGTTCGGGCTGTCGATGGACTACGAGGTCTTCCTCATCAGCCGGGTGAAGGAGCTGCACGACACGGGCGCCGACACCGTGACCGCGACGACGCACGGGCTCGCCCGCACAGGGCGCATCGTCTCGACGGCGGCGGGCCTGCTCGCGGTCAGCTTCTTCGCGTTCGGTACGAGCAAGGTCAGCTTCATCCAGCTGTTCGGCCTCGGCACTGGCCTGGCGATCCTGCTCGACGCCACGCTGGTGCGCGGCGTGCTCGTCCCGGCGGTGTTTGCCGTCGCCGGAGAGCGCAGCTGGTGGGCGCCGCGCGGGCTGCGGCGGGTGTATGCGCGGGTCGGGCTCAGCGAGGGCTGACGCTGCTTGGCTGCGCCATCGCCCGGGGGAGCGGCCGTCTGGCGCATCGGTCTGCAGGTTCGATAGCGCCGGCGTGCGGTCGGCTCGGGCCTGGGTGGTCGTGGCGGGCGCACCATCTGCCACGCGCCGGTCGGCGACTGACCGCCGGTCTCAGCCCGCGGAAAGCTCCAGCGACAGGCGGCCGGCCGCCGCCCCCGCCAGGTCGGCAGCGGTGGTGCGGTCGACGGCGAGCATCAGCGGCGGCCCGATGCCGCCGGCACTGCTGCCGGCGTCGGAAGAGGTGCCGCCGATCAGCGACGAGCCGCCGGAGCTGCCCGAGCCCGGTGGTGCCCGCGGTGGCACCGCCAGCACGCGGGCGCCGGCGGCGACCAGGCGCGCCGGGCTGCTCGACCCGGTGGTGCCCCCATCGGGCGCTTCCGCCGTCGCTGCCGCCAGCACGTCGACCCGGTCGCCCGGCTCGACGAGTGTCAACATGCCGGTGTCAGCGAGGCGGACGGGAACCGCTACCAACCCGGGCGTCAGCCCATCCAGCAGCGCCCGGCCGACGAGGCGCACGTCGGTCACCGGCTCCCCGCGCCGCAGCGCCCCCGCCAGGACTCGACCGGCCAGGACGTCGACCGACACCGCCGCACCGTCCGGTACCGACGCCGGCGGCAGCAGGGCGACGCGCAACTCGCTGCTGCGCACCAGGTGCCCGGCGGGCAGGTCCTGTGCCGCGAGCACCACCGGCTCGCGTCGGGGATCGGAGGGCGAGAGCACCGAGAGGGTGAGCAGCACGGCCACGAAGGCGAGGCCAGCCGCCAGCAGGCGGCGCCGAAAGGCAGCCACCCGCCACCTGCGGCCGAAGACTCCGGCCACCTAGTGCCCCTGGAGGCGGGCAGACGGGTCGGCGAGCGTCCCCGCCAATGCGGTGCTGCACGGGCACGTGCGTTCCGCGGGCAGCCGAGCGATGACCTCGAACAACAGCTCGCGCAGCCGGTCGACGTTCTGGCCGAACACGCGGTAGACGTCCTCCTGCGTCACGGGCTCGCCATCCGACTCGATCCCGGCGTCGCGGTCGGTGACCAGCGCGAGTGGGGTGTAACAGACGGCGAGCTCGCGGGCGAGGACGGCCTCGGGATGGCCAGTCATGTTGACGAGGGACCAGCCGTTCGTGACAAACCACTGAGACTCGGCGCGGGTCGAGAACCGCGGCCCCTCGACGACCACCATGGTCCCGCCGTCGATCGCCGCCCACTCGCTGTCGAGGGCCGCACTCAGCGCCACGTTGCGGCCATCGGGGCAGTAAGGGTCGGCAAAAGGCACGTGGACGGCGCCGGGTCCGTCGTAGAAGGTCTGGTCGCGCCCACTGGTGCGGTCGACGAGCTGGTCCGGGACGACCAGCACGCCGGGGCCAAGCTTGGGGTGCAGCGATCCCACGGCGCATGGTGCCAGCACCTGTCGCACGCCGAGCGCGTGCAGCGCCCAGAGGTTGGCCCGATAGGGGACGCGGTGCGGCGGGAAGCGGTGGTCTCGCCCGTGCCGGGCGACGAAGGCGACTGACCGCCCCCCGATGTGGCCGATGACGAGCGGGTCGCTGGGCAACCCGTACGGGGTCTCGACGACGACTTCCTCGACCGGCCCGGTCAGAAAGGCGTACAACCCCGACCCACCGATGACGCCGATCTGGGCCCGTGCCCCGGCCTCCGCGACTGCCACTTCATCACCCGCTCGCTCGTCCTTGCTGCGAACGTAGCGGGCCAGAACCGCAGAGGGCCTCCCGCGGGGAAGCCTGTGGACAGCCGGAGTTAGGCCCGACGGGGTCCTGCGCCCACTCCGCTCAACGATCCTCGGCGGACGAGGGACGTCACCGGTCGTGGATCTCGTGCCGGCGCCCGAGCGTGATGACAATCATCAGCGCAGGCGAAGGCGTGTCCACAGCCCCTCAGCACGTCACCCTCCACGCCGCAGACCCTAGCGCTGCGAACCTTGGTGCCGCGCGGTCACTGTGAGGTTGCTGCTCACAACCGGCGGCGGGCGCGTAGCAGAGCTAGGCAGCAGATGGCGACGGGCGAGCGGCGCCCTTCGAGCCCGATCTGTCCTTCGCGCCCGAGCTGCCGGAGGCGCTACCGGACGACCCGCTGCCCGACGACCCGCCGCCGGACTCCGACGAGCTCGACGCCGAGCCGTTGGACCCGGACGAGCCGCTGCTCGACGAACCGCCGTCGGACGAGCCCGAGGCCCCAGCTGATGCTGTGGCGCCCGCTTTCTCGCCCTTGTCGGCCTTCTCGCCCTTGTCGGCCTTCTCAGACTTCCTTTCGCCGCCGTCGGACTCGGCCGTCACAGCTCCCTTACGGCTGTCGGTGCGGTAGAAGCCGGAGCCCTTGAATACGACGCCCACCGCTCCGAAGCGCTTGCGCAGCCGGCCGCCACAGGTGGGGCACTCGCTAAGGGGCGCGTCCTGGAAGCTCTGGACAGCCTCGAGGTCGGTCGCGCACTCGGTGCACACGTACTGGTAGGTCGGCACGAATCCTCCGGCAACAGGCTGATGGTGACGCGAACGCCGGCGTCGGTCGTGACCCTGTGTCGCCGCTGGCACTCGGCTGTCTCGACTGCTAATGCTACCGCGCACTCGGCAGCCTCATAGCCGGGGCCTTGCGCGCTGCAGCTCGGCCCCTGCCAGCACGTGCGTCACCCGCTGGTCGTGCGGCTCCTCGGGGACACGCTTCAGCAGCTCCTCGGGATGCACCACCCCGACCGCCACCGCATCCTCGGCCAGCTTCACCAGGGCCCGGTCGTACGACCCTCCGCCGCGGCCGAGCCGCCTGCCGGCCCGGTCCAGCGCGAGCGCTGGGACCACCACCAGCCCGGCTTCCCCTAGCGGGACGACGGGGGCGGTCGCGGGCGGGACGAGCAGCCCGAGCCGCCCCCGGCCGAGCGCGAGAGGGCCCCCCGGACCGACCTGCTCCGCCACGCGGAAAATCAGGCTCCGGTCGGGCAGCACGACCGGCAGCAGCACGCGCACTCCGGCATCCATGATCGCTGCGGTCGTCGCCAGTGTCGCGGGCTCACCCGGCATTCCTACGTAGAGCGCCACCGTCGACGTCCGGTGCTGCTCCGCGAGCCGGAGCAGCACCGAGGCCCGCGCGGCGTCAGCGGTCGCGTCCGACCGCTCCGACCGCTCCGACCGCTCCGCCCGTGCCGCCAGCAGCCGACGCCGCAGCTCAAGCTTGGCGAGACCGGCATCCACGGCTCGCAGTATCCAGCCGGGAGCCCGGAACCACGACCAGCGCGCCACTAGGGTCACGTCCATGCCTTCTCGCGTGCGCACGGCCGTCATCCCGGCTGCCGGGATGGGGACCAGGTTCCTGCCCGCAACCAAGGCCGTGCCGAAGGAGCTGCTTCCGGTCGTCGACAAGCCGGCCATCGAGTACATCGTCGAGGAGGCGGCGCGAGTCGGGCTGGGCGACGTCCTCATCATCACCTCGCGCGGCAAGACCGCCCTCGAGGACCACTTCGACAGCGCCCCGGAGGTCGAGGCCGCGCTCGAGCGCAAGGGCGACGACGAGCGCCTCGCTCGGGTCAGGGCATCGTCCGAGCTCGCGCACGTCCACTTCGTGCGCCAGGGCGAGCCGCGCGGCCTCGGTCACGCCGTCCTGCAGGCAGCCGACCACGTGGGCGACGAGCCGTTCGCCGTGCTGCTGGGCGACGACGTCGTCGACGAGCGCGACCCCCTGCTCGAGCAGATGGTGGCCGAGCAGCAGGCGCGGGGGGGCAGTGTCATCGCGCTGATGGAGGTACCGCAGGAGCAGGTGTCGCTCTACGGCGTCGCCACGGTCGAGCGGACCGAGCCGCGCGACGACAGCCCGACGGGCCGGAGCGGCAC